>JAABUH010004566.1_pt1 | contig 11166 bp, 16 predicted proteins | sample 5559121 | NCBI WGS metagenome assembly JAABUH01 (sample SAMN10711871, study PRJNA513364) | rock metagenome | isolation source: Antarctica rocks | place: Antarctica: Victoria Land, Battleship Promontory nord | collected 2015-12-28 | reverse complement strand
GCGGCGCCAGGTGCTGGTGCAGCGCGAGCAGGCTGCGCGCCGCGTCCACCGCGCGCAGCTCGAAGCCGCCGCCCAGCACCAGCAGCCTGCGGCGGCGCCCCTGCCTGAGCGCGCCCGGCGGCAGCCGCCGTGCGGCGGGGTTCGTGCGGCGAGGCCTGTGCCGCGCGCCCAGCTCCCAGCCCTGGCGGTCTCAGCTGCAGTCCGACCAGCGATTCTAGTGTTCATGCACGCCATGAGCCTTCTAATACAATGCAAGACCATATTTTGCAGCCCCACTCCCCCACGTCCTGGCTCAGCTCCTTCATGTACTGCGAGCAGCCTTGCTCTGCACACCGCCACACAGGCACAGGGCAGCTGCGTCGGTGCGCCAGCGGCGGGGTGCGCGCCGCCGCCAGTCGCCGGGGCCCAGCGCGTCCTCAAGGGCCTGCGCGCGCTCCTCTGCGGGCGGCCACGCGCTCCGAGGCGAGCCCGGCTCGCCCGCCTCCGAGCCACCGCCCTCCTGCGCCGGCCGCGCGTCACATTGCTCCGGCTCCGTGTGGTGGCGCCGCAGCATGCCCGCGTGCCGCCGCGGGCGCTGGCGGGCCGGCCGCGCCGCCACTGGGTGTACACGACAGGAACGTAATCAGGGTTGAAAACCCCTTGGGCAGGGCATGAGCATGCGCTGCGCGCACGCGCGGCGAGCGCGCGCAGAGCGGCGCCGCCGTGCGCCGCGGCGCGCCGCCTGTCAGACGCGCGCGTGCGGCACCTGCAGCAGGTCGTGCGCATCTACCAGCGCACGCAGGTCGGCGAACAGCACGGCCGAGTCGTGGCGGCTGGGCGGCGGCAGGAAGCCAAAGGCGAGGAAGAAGGCGTCGGCCGGCCAGTCGCCGTACGAGATGGTCACCTCGGCGCCGCGCCTGGGTTAGGGGTATAGGGTTAGGCGCCAGGGCTGCCAGGGCGGCCAGGGCGGCCAGGCGGCGCGCGCGCATCGGGCCCGCCGGCCGCCCGCTGCGGCGCGCCTGCTGCGGCCGTGCTCGCGGCAGGCGCTGCTGCAGGCCCTCACCAGGAGCGAGGATGCCTGTGACTGCAATGCCAGGCACGGTGCTTGGTCGACTTGACAATGGAAAAAACAGCCGCGCTCTGCTTTGGCAGCAGGACGGCGGCTGATGGAAGCCCGCGACCAAAGGCTGGGCCGCGCGCGGCCGGGTCCGGCGCGCCTGATGCCCTCCGGCCCGGCGACGAGCTCGAAGCGGGACGGCTGCGCCGGGGCCGGCTCGCACACCTCCGCCGCGGCCGCCAAGCCCTGCACGGCCTCCGGGCTGTGCTGCACCCTGCCGCGGCCGCCGTGCAGAGATTTGCATGTTTGCATAGACACTGCCTCACCAGAAGAGTCCCGCAAGGCTTGCGCGCGGCGTCGGGCGGCCGCGCGCGCGCCGCGCCGCACCTGACGTGCGCGCTGGGCTCCGCGGCGTGGTTGCACATGTCGACGCCGGGCACGGCGAGCCGCACCGGCCGCCCGCCCACGCGCGTGGCGAAGCAGCGGCTGTGCACGATGCCGGCCGCCCAGTCGAAGTCGCCGCGGCCGCAGCCCCACGCCGCCAGCCGGCCCTGCTGCGCCTGCGCGCCGCCGGCGCGCGCTGGCCGGGGCGCTGTCCTGGCCGGGGCCGGCGTGCGCCCACCCATGCACATCTTTACAGGAGACACACCAGCTCGATGTGCCAGCTTCGCCATACCAGGCACTGCACATGCATGCAAGATATCGATGCGCGCTCACACATCAACAACAATCAGAGGCATGAAAGTTCAAGCGATGGCGTGACAAAGGCAGGAGCACGCACACCTGAGACATACCTGCAGGTATGGGCGCAAGCCAGCGGCCACGCGACTACTGTGCCTGTTCAAACCCTGAACCTGGCGGCAGGCGGGGCGGACCGCGAAGCTGGCGTCCAGCGCGGCGCGGATGGCGCGCGCCTCGCGCGCCACGTCCGCGTCGCCGCACGCGGCCAGGTGCGCATCAGCGAAGCTCACAGCGGGCAGCGGCACACGCGCGGGCAGCGCCGCGAGCCATGCGCACAGCGGCGGCGCGGCTCCGCCGCCGCGCGCCTGCGCGCTGCACCGCAGCCCCGTGTCGCCGCTGCGCCCTGCCCTGGCACGGCAGGCCAGCGCAGCGCCGCATGACTATGACCAACTGTATGTGCGACAAGCTGGCCTAAGAGCGGCTGCCACCTTGCGCCCTGCCCTGCTGCTGCCCATGGCAGTGCCGCTTTGCAGGGTCATCAATTTAAATGTGATGGTCTATACCGTCTGCACATGCCTGGTGCCCACTGCAGGGCGCGCCACACCACATGGGGCTTCAGACCCTGTGGGAGCGTTGTTGCACAGGCAGCGTATATGCGCACTGGCGTGTTCGGTCTCGACGCTGGGCACACTAACAGCTCTGCTTTGGCCAAGGCAAGAGCTTTGCCATGCAAAGCACTAGAGTTGCCCAACATAGACACAGAGCGCCATGGCAGCTTGGTGCACGGCACGGGCGAGGCGCCGCACGTCCGGCAGCGGTGCCTCTCCTCCAGCAGCTGCACGGCCATCCGTGCGCTCCAGGGCAGTTCGGCGGTCGCCTCGTCATCCTTTGCGGCCCGCAAGCCTCCGCTTGCCGCTTGTCTGTACATGCTTCCATTCTGTTCTATCAATTGCCGGGGGGCCCAGGGGGCAGCCATCCGGGTGGACGCCGCACATACAGCAACAACCAAGAAGCGCGCTTGGGGGCGCAGGCAAGTCAAACATGACCTTGCCGCCGGGTTCAAGCAACTAGGTCAAAGGCCGGGAGAAGGCAAGGGAGGCACCCACCTGGTCGGCAAAGACGGCAGAAGAGGCCATCCCAAGCTTGCGGCCGGGTGCAAGCAACCTGGCCAAATGCCGGGGAAAGGCACGGGCGGCACCCACCTGGTCGGCAAAGACGGCCGAGAAGGGCACGCTCAGCAGCACCTCACCCGCGCAGGCGTCCCGCGTCGCGCGCAGCTGCCGCCCGCCGCCCTGCTCGCTCGGCGCGACCTCCACCCCGAGCTCGCCTGCGCGCCGTCAGCGGGGCCCAGCTCTGCCACAGGGCATGGCTTCTGCCTGCGCGAGGCCTGTAAGAACGCCGTTGCACCAAAGCAGTCATGTTGAAATACGCAGAGTGGGCAGCAAGTCTGCAAGCTTGTGCAGGCCTGGCTGCACAATGCTGGACGTGACGCACTTGGAGTAGCGCCCAGCTTGCTGACGAGCGTCTCGAGCAGTGCAGTCGCGGGTGACTGGCGGAGCGCTGTGGGGCTGTGCACGTGCGCGCTTGCGACTGTGCAGCAGCGGTGCAGCCGCCTGGTGCGTGGCTGGCAACCAGGAGCGGGCCAGAGAGTGGGACTTGCTGTGGGCCATAGGGCCCCACACAGGTGAGCCATGCTTTAGCTGCTACGCGCTCAAACTGCGCTACTCGCAGGTGGCAAACGGCATAGTGGACAGTTGGGGACTGCAGCAATTCCTAGACAGAAAGAGCCGTGCTGAGCCAACGCAGGAGCCACTCCTAGTCCCAGTCCAGCTCCAGAGCACATATGACTCACAGAGCCAGGGTTGCATTCAAACTAGTGTGCCCGCGCAATCGGCCGAGCCTCCTGTGCAAGCAGCGTAAGTTTTGGGTAGCACTGAGGGCAAGATGTGGAGGTTGGCGCTGCTGCTGTGCAGTGCATGGGCCGCAGCCGCGTCCGTGGACAAGTCGAATGGCTTCAACAGCAAGATCGACTGGCTTGTCCCAGCTGACCTGGCGGTATGTGCCACTTTCTGCCATGGGTGCAACTTGAGGTAGCAAACCCCGTGCAAACAGCGCGCAGCGCACGCCGCGGGTGCGGCTTACGGCGCGGGCGGGGTGTGCGCGGCAGGCAATCACCACGGCCAGCAAGCCAGTGATGTACTTGTTCAGCCAGCCCTGGTGCGGCGCCTGCAAGCGCCTGAAGGCCGACTTTGAGGCCAACGGCGATGCGCTGCTCGCCGTCAGCGCAGAGTTCATCATGGTCAACGTCCACGGCGACGACAACAAGAAGTTTGGGGTGCGCGCGCGGCCGCACCCGTTGATTTACAATACCAAATACAAACAGTGCAGCCGATGATCACCTAGCTGCTATGCGCGCTCTTCTGTGCGTGCACGCCTGCAGCCGCCGCTGCACAGCACTGTGCGGAGGCTAGGAGTGCCGCTGCGTGCAGGCTGAGTATGCGCCCGACGGCGGCTACATCCCGCGCGTGATGTTTGCGGACGCGACCGGCAAGCTCGCGCCCCTGATCAAGAACCCCAACGCCAGCCCACAGTGCGCCCCTGACTGCTCAGCTGCCTCACCAGCACTGCGCGCTTGCTTTTGTGGCGGCGCCCGGCAGGCCGTGCTGTCACAGCACGCGGGTGCTGCAAGCACAAGGGTCACCTCTTGCCGCCTGTGCAGGTATGGCTACTACTACCAGTCCGTCGCGGAGGTGCGCGCTCCGTCGCGCTGCCCTCTCCGGCTCCGTGATGCAGGCCGCCTCAAAGGGTTTCTGCCAAGCAACTGAGCCTCTCCTTGCGGCGCCCCCGGCAGATCAAGAAGGGCATGGAGGAGGCTCTGAAGGCCTTTACCTTTGCGCTGTCCAACCAGATGGCCGCGGAGGCCAACGCCGCTGTTGCGGCGGGCCAGACGCCGGTGGACGCGCCTGCGCCGCCCGCGGCGGCGGGCGCAGGCGCCTCAGCCGCTGGCAAGGAGGAGCTCTGAGGCGGCGGCTGGCACGGGCGCGTCTGCAGACGGCTCTGGGCGCTGGGTGCTCTGGTCTTGCAGCTCAGAGTCGCGCCAGCAGGCCTGTATTGTACTGAGGGGGATGGCCAACATGGCCGGCTCTTGTCTGGCTCATGCATGGGATTGTGCATGCGGGTTTTGCAAGGGGCCTGGCGCAGCGGCCGGCGCGCCCTTCAAGATCACACTAATGGGGCGGCTGCCGACACACATGCACGGCCGGACAGAGCGCGAACGCGCTGTGGGTGCATGCTGAGACAGGGCTGAAAGACATTTGAACTCTTGTGTGGAAACCCGGGGGAGGCTGTCGTGCACGCATGTTTGTGCGACGGACGAGCTATCTCCACGCACGTAGCAAGGCAAGTGCTGCGCCCATGCATTTGAATCGCCTGCGCCTGGCCGGTCGCTATCAGGCGCCGGAGCACTGCGCGTGCGTGTGTGTGACAGGCCTGCGCTGCGCGCGGCGGCGGCGCACTGGGCAGCCAGGGGGCAGCTGGGCCGCATGTGCCCGGCCCCCCACCTCACCCAGGATGCATGCGGGCCCTTGAACGGGCGCGAGAGTTGGGGCCGGGTCATAGAGCGAGGCAGTGGGGCGCAGTCTAGCGGCAGCGGCACCCGTCGCCCGGCGGACAGCGCTTTGTCTGCGCCACATTCAGCCGGCGCGTATGGTGCAGGGCGGGAGGTCATTTTGCCTTGCAATTTGCTTTGGCGGCAGAGGCGTGGTGTGCTTCACGCTCCCCGCCAGCTGCACTGAGCGCGCGGAGGCTCTGTTCTTGCACTGTCTCCTGCTGCCTGCCGTAACCGACCTCTGCAGTTGTCCCCTCAGCTCTGGCGCATGATCTGAGCATGCATGCACGTGAGGCACCGTGGTTGGAAAATCACGTCCGCAGCTCTTGGCCCCCTACCATGCATGCCCTTCCTGTTAACCCTGGGAGCCAGGCCAGCCTCTCCATTGAGATCAACAGAGGTGAGCTGGAGCTTGTCACTGGGGTAACCACAGGACTGTAGGCCAAACAGCACCGAATTAGGCATGCCGGGCTCTAGGAGAACGGTGAGCCGACGCGCCTGGGCAGCCTGCGCTGCATGTCGGCCGCGCTGCGCATGCGCACTGGCGTTGACCTTGCAGCTGTTCATCAGTGTCATGGCACGCAAGGAGGCCTAGCGCCTTTACAACCAGAGGCCTGTGTCTCCAGAGGGTCACTGCATGAGGCTGCCAGCACGTGCGCAGGGCCGAGGGCGCCCAGCCTGCTCCGCCGCGGCCAGCTTGCCCCACGCGCTGCTTGGCCTCGCTGCTGCGCTCAATAGCCTGGCGCTGCCGCTCGGTGGCGCCTTCCTATGCGACGCTGAGCGCCTGCTTGACGCCGCTGCGCGCTTTGCAGCGCGCGTATCAAGCGCATTGCCCGTGTCCAAGACGGGCCCAGGCAGCACGCGAGGCCTGAGCATAGCGCCTGGCGTGGCTATTGGCACCACTGCAGCTGTGGAGCACACTGCATGCACGAAGACCAGCGCGCCAGCGCGGACAGGCCGCGGAGGGACGTTCGACCAGGGCGAACTCTAGCAAGGCAACTGGCAGCTGGGATTGGCAATACGGAAGAGTACCGCGCAGGCGAGCGGTGCTCTGCTGAATGGAGCAGCGGCAGGGCGGTGGAGGCGCGCCTGTCTGCAGTGGACCAGACAGGGCTTTGTGCGCTTGGTCCTCCTGGGATCGAGGTCTACTGGGCAGCTGTGGCGAAAGATGCCCATGTCTGAACGCATGGCTTCCCCTGAGCCTGTTCAGCACAAAAGGCGCTGCTCGACCCTTTGCGCCCAGCAGCTGGTGCTACCCTCACCTGCCAACTGCTGGTAACACGCGCTGCGGTGACAGGTGGATGGCAGCAGGTGCAAGCTGTGAGCACACCTGGCAGGCAACTGCGGGCTGGCCAAGAGCGTGCCCAAGTATTACAACTGTGCCTTCATGGCTCATAGCCCGATGCTGGAATCCAGGCCTTGCCTCATAACCAACGCGGCAAACCAGGCCAAGACCGAGTACGCCCCTGCACGCGCGCGCGCCTCAGCTTTCACAACACTGATTGCTTACGCGAGGCCACGTTGCGCAGGGCGAGCAGCAGCTGGGTGCGCTGCTGCTGACCAGGCTCCGGGGCGAGCTGAGTCGGTACCATCAAGGAGAGCGGGGGCGAGCTGAGTCGGTACCATCAAGGAGCGAGTGCGCGCCGTCTGCACGCACAGACAAGGCGCGCGCCTGCGTTCACCACTCACGCTTAAAACTGCAGGCAGTGCCGCCTTGTTGCTCGCCAACCACGTGTGTCATCACTTGGCACAGCTGTGCGCCGTGAAAACGCTGCGAACCAGGTGGTTGACATCACCTGCAGGCACAGTGCCCTGCGCGAGGAGGGTGACAGTGCCGCGCATACATGACACCAGGGCCAAGGGCTAGGGCGCCGTTCGTCATAGCCTGCACCCCGAGCCTCCTTTGCACCGCACGCAGGTGTGGGCATGGCGAGTCCTGGACCTGGTGGCCAAGCCGCCAAGGAGGTGCGGCCCGCTTCAGCAGGTACAAGCGCAGCACAACTCCACATGCATGCGTGCGGGGCCCGCGTAGCTTGGCGACCCCAGGTGCTGCGCAGCAGCGCCAAAGAAGAGCCAGCATGCGGTTCCGCGCGGGGGTGCGGCGAGCTGCATGCCTTGCCTTGCTGAGGCATTCACGCGCGCGGTGGGCCCACAGGTGCCCTGCGCATGCAGCCCGCACTTCCCTGCACCCCCGAGTCAAGTTCAGGCCATGAGCCTCGCAGTGTGAAGCACGTGCTAGCTCAGCTCTGCACTGGCGCAGCACCGCACTGGCCGCAGGCGGAGACGCAGAGCGTGCAGCAATGTCTGCGTGTTCACCCGGCTGCTCAAGGCCAGGCTGCACTGCCTCGCGCCGCTGCCCGAGCTGCGCAGCCTCGCGCCATGCGCCCTGCCGGCCGCGCAGGTGCCTTTCATGACACTACCCGACGAGCTGCTGGTCGCCATTCTGCGGTGCGTCTGGGCAGACAGGCCGCCGCGCCCTGCAGCCGAGGAGGTGCGTGCCGCGGCCGGCCTGGCGTCTGTGTGCCGCCGCGCGCGCGAGCTGCTGCGCAGAAGACCGCTGCCGCTGGCGCTCGACTTCAGCGCGGCGCGCCTGACCGGCGCGCAGCGCCGCTGGGTGCTCGAGCCCGCGCAGGCCGGCCGCGTAGAGGCCGCCAAGTTCTGCGTCAGCACTGATGAAGAGCCATGTAAGGACGCCCTGTGGGAGAGGCCACTGCTTGATGGGTTCCTGGCCCGGCACGGCGGCACGCTGCTGCAGCTGTCCGGCGTGCCGCTGCAGCTGGTGGCCTGTGCGAGCGGCCACATGGCGCGGCCTGCCCTGGAACTGAGCGGCCTGCGCCTGACCAAGCTGGGCACTGACTGCTCTGATGTCTACGACCACAAAAACGAATGCTTGTGGCCCAAGTACCTGCCAGGCGCCCTGGAAGAGCTGGACCTGCTCGGCCTGTGTGAAGAGTACATCTCGGGCCTGGCGTGGGGGTCGCGCTCGGGCGTGGCACGGTGGCTGCCACGGCTGCACACTCTGCGGTTGAGAGCCGGTGATGTAGCCTATGAAACAGCCAGTGAAATCGGCAGACTATTGAGCATTGACAATCAACCCCTCCTGGAGGGCTTTACTAGCCTCCCGCATCTTGTGGTTGACAGCTCTGGGGCGCCTATCTACAGCTTTGATGTTGAGGTCTTTGAACAGGTCAGGTCTGTGCACATAATGTCTGGGGGCCGTATGGATCTGTGGGTCGACGAGCTGGATGCGGCCATGGTCTCGGAGCGCCTGTGCCATGCCTGCCTGCAAACTGCAGAGCTGTGCGCCGAGCGCGACGGCATTTGCATATTCCGTATTGATCGGGGGCGTAAGTACGACATTGAGCATGCGAAGCGTCTCACTCGCGAGCTTGTGCTCGAGATGATAACCAGGTACGGGGACCGCTTTGCGGTGGAGGTGGGATTTGCTGAGCTGCCGCCTGATGGGCGCCACCGGGCCAAGGCCAGCCTACGCCGCCTGGCCTGGCGGCGCTGGCCTGCCCCCGGCGCGTCCGACCTGCCGGCAGCCATGGCTGCGCACGAGCGCGCCCGCGCGTGGGCGGCAGCGGGGGGCCGGTCGTGTGCTGATGATGGTGAGGATGATGATGAACAGGGCGAGGATGACGCTTATCAGAACTGACTTGTTGTGTGAAATTGGGGGTACATGCACAGGCCCAACCGCCAGCTGAACAGGAAATGCCTTAGTTGGGACAAGCGCAGCACTGGAGAGCCAGAAATGCACTGCGGCGAGGGAACACATACACGCTGTTTGTGCTGCCATGTGTTTGTGGGAGAGGACGAGGACGCGCGCCAGGAAGGCTAGGACTGTATGCATGTTTTGGTGAGTGCATGTTTTGGTGAGTCATTGCTGAGCCCCACTCCTTGCATGCTCTGGTGCCAGCCCAAGCGCAGTGCAAAAACGGGTCCAGACTCGCGCGCGCATGACTGTGGACACATATCAGCTAGCACCCGCTCATGCCAGCTGCAGCTCTGGGACAGCGCACTCGTAAAGACCAATGCATTGGCGCAACAGGCACAGTCAGATGGACTGCGTCAAGGTGCGGCAGACAGACAACGTGCTGCTGCACAGGCTCGAGGGGAGCCCAGGCGTTCATATACCATGTATACACATGCCATGCATGTTCAGGCCCCTTGAAGCTGCCCAACGAGCCTTGATACCAGAAGAAAAGGCCGCGGTCAACCGCGCAAAGGCCGTGCGCTTGACCAGCTGCCCAAAGCCCCTGTCTGGCCCACTGCACTGCAGACTGCAGACAACTGCGCCTTCACGGCCCTGCCGCAGCCCCACACAACGCAGCACCGCTCGCCTGCTCGTTACTTCTGCATGCTGTCAGCCCCCAGTCTATCAATTGCGCACGACGAGCCTGCCATGAACCCCGCTGTGCAAATGCTCTGGAGTTGTGCATTCACACAGAAGCTTGCATGCTGTGCGCCGTGCTTTTCTGCTGCCTTCACTGGGGTCAAGAACTCGCGCCGCACGCTTATGGCTGTGTATATTCTGCGGCGCCCCAGTATCCAGCTTTGCTCTGCTTTGGCAGTGGCGCCTGCTGTGCGGGCTGCACTGACTTGCCTGCCGCATCTGTATTCGACACTTGCGCTTCGCGCATGTGTGCACGTGAAGCACCATAGTGCATTGGTTGGCCAAGCTGGGTTGGCCAAACACGTGGGAACCCGAGATGCTGCAGTGCATCTGCTTTCTTCTGGGAAGCTGGCGTTTCACTCATGCTGGTGGCAGCCGCATGCTGCGCACGCATGCGCATGGGCCGGACCACTCCGCCTGTGGGCAAGCCGCATGCTGCGCATGCTCGATGCATTTGCTGGGAGCTGCTCACAGCGGGTCAGCCGCTCACGGAGAGGTGTGCTGTGCATCCCCGCATGAACGCCCCATGCCCACACCTAGGCATCCACACTTACATGACGTGTGCCTGCCTGGTTGCAGTGCGTTGCTGTCCAAAGCAAGGAGATGCAAAGGAGCACAGTCAGGTGCTCCGCGCATGCCTGACGGACAAGCGAGCCAATCGCCAGCCACCAGGTGCTGATGCCCCGCGCCGCACCCCTGGCCATCCGCCGTCCCCATGACACAAGCACAGCACATGCTCGGATCCTCGGGCCGCGTCAGCAGCCGCGCTCTTCCCCGCCATTGGCCGAGCCGCGCGCGGCCGCCGCGTCGCACGCGCCGAGCACCAGGCTGGCGGCGGGGCCGGCGCCCGCGCGCGCCGCGGCGCGCAGCGCCTCGGCGCGCACGGGCTGCGGGGCGGCCGCGGCAAGAGCGCAGGCCGCCGCGCAGGCGGCGGCTGCCACCGCCGGCGCGGCGTCCTCCGCATGCACCTGCGCGACTTTGTGTAGGGTTTCATGGACGGCAGGGTTTTTGGAAGGCTAACAGGGCAGACACCCAGCAGGCTTGCCGGCATGCACCCCCGCCTGGTGTCACCTGGACGTCACGCTCATGCCCTGACATGCACGCATGCATACATGTGCCACCATGCCCTGCTGGCCGCCGGCCAGGCCGTGCGGCCTGCCAAGGCACGCATGCCGCTCAGCCCGCACGCGACAGCCTCACGTGCGCCACACGGTGCGCAGACCTCCGCAGACGCGCATGCACATAGGCGACACGCATGCCAGGCACGCCCTTGGGCCCCACCAGGAGCGCCGCCGCCGCCGCGGCCGCCCGCTCATCTCGCGCGCGGCTGCAGCCCCGCGCGCCGCCACTGCCGGCCACCCCGGGCGCGGCAACGCCGCCCGCCGCCGCCGCCGGCAGGCACGCGGCGAGCGCCGCGAGCGCGGCGGCGGCCGCCGCGCGCACGGC
>JAABUH010004565.1_pt1 | contig 11167 bp, 11 predicted proteins | sample 5559121 | NCBI WGS metagenome assembly JAABUH01 (sample SAMN10711871, study PRJNA513364) | rock metagenome | isolation source: Antarctica rocks | place: Antarctica: Victoria Land, Battleship Promontory nord | collected 2015-12-28 | reverse complement strand
ATGCGGTAGACTGTCTCAGGCATCGGGAGGCTCCTTCGGCACGATATGGTCTCAGCACCCGTATCCTACCAAAGCCCTCCCTGTGCCCCTCCCCTTAGCGAAAACTAGAGTCCTAAAGATCTTCCGATTTATAGGAAGAGGTTTTCTGGATACGAAGCTGATCATTACCAAGTGCATCTTCGACAAGAAAAGATTATAGAGGCACACGTCCGATACTGTGAATCTGTTGTTGAAATACAAGTAGCCAGTGTACTGATGCACGCATGGTCAGAAGTAGAACATGATCTGATCTACAAGCCGTTCTCCGGAGACTTATCAGCAGAAGAGCACGCGATATTAGATGAGATCAATGGTCTGGTACTGGCAGGAGAAATAGCACTTGGGCGCCTTCAGCAAGCTGTCAAGGAACGCGTCAGTAAGGGTGCTGAGTCTTTCCGCAACCAGTATGAGCTGTCTTCATATCTTAGTAACACGCTCACGCGCGCAGAACCAGACGCTTTTATGGGTCGGGTGGATATACTGTTGAGGTTTCTGCAGTTATCCGACATGGATCGCCCAAAAATCATCGACAAGTATATATCAACCGTTGATCCAAGCAACGAGAATAGGCCAATCGCTGATCAGGTGACAGACGCGATATTGCTCGGAAATGAGCACCTTTACGAGGTATATGAGCAAGCCCGTCGAGAGATTGACACCAGACGACCAGACAGTACGTCTAACAGTGCGCTAGGCTATTTTATTGGCAAGTGGATTGTTCTGGAAAGCATTCTCGACACGGTTGCTAAACAGATAAACCCTGAACATAGTAGGGGATCCGTTTTTGCGCGAAGGGGATTAATATCAGGCATGTTTGGTGATAGTTCGGCATTGTCACAAATAGAACGATTGAGGAAGATACGGAATGAGACGGTTCATGGTGTCAAGACATATGACAGTGAGACTCTTGCTGAAGCTGGGCGAGAAATAGAAGAGATTATTAGGCGGTTGGGCGACACTGCGACAGTGGAAGCTAAAAAGGTCATCAGGGATTCAAAGGATATTCAAAACTTGATACAAGAGAATTCACCTCACTCGATCGATCATACATGAAAGCCTTGATGCCTCTCAACGTTATCTGCGTCATTAGCCTGCATAACTATACGATCTCCATCGCCAGTATGCATGACCCGTCCAGTGTGCATCAGTGCATGTCACTAAAAAGCCGTGCTCCTCATCCCGCTCGATAGCGTAATACATCCCGTCAACTCGATCACAGCCTTGTCGTGTCCCCTTGCAAAGGCTTGCGCCGTGCGAAGAGATCGGCCGCTTGCGCCGCCAGTAGATGGGATTTCCATGAGGCGATGGTGGCAACTGGATGACCTACCGAGGACCTACCGAGGAGATGAGAGACTTCAGGCAAAGGTAACGAAACAGGGCAAGTGTTTCGCGCCGGCGACGACTGGCTAGCTTTTACGGAAACACGCGTTGCTACACGATCGAATACGGCGGCAAGAGAGAGGAGAGGCACCACGATGGCGACCCTGGACGAGGTGGAGCGATCCTTCCGCGCCGACCCCGCGCTGGCCGACCTGCTCGCCGCGCTGGACCGGTCCGCCGCAGCGGTCGCGGTCGCGGGCCTCACCGCCGATGACCTGCTCGACGACCTGCTGGCGATCCGCGAGCAAGTCGCGCGCGCGACCTACGGCGACGCGTTCATGGACGAGCTGGCCCGCGCCCACGCCGCGCAGCACGGCACGGGCGCGGGGTCGGGCTCGTGACGCGCGACGCGTTCGCGGTGGCGGCGCTCCTCTTCGACCTCGACAACACGCTCTTCGACCGCGACCGGGCCGTGCAGCGCTGGGCCGAGGCTTTCGCGCACGCGCACCTTGCCCTCCCCGATGACGACGCCGGCGCGCGCGGAGGCGGTCGCGTGCGCCCTCGCCCTCGATGCGCGCGGCTACGGTGCCAAGCCCCCGATGTTCGCCGCCCTCAAGGTGCGCTACCCCGCGCTCTCCGCGAGCGTCGAGGGGCTGGTCGATGCCTTCTATCGGCAGGTGCCGACGTATGCTGCGCTGGACGGGGATGTCCGGCGCCTGCTCGCCGCGCTCGAGCGCGCGGGTGCCGTTCGGCATCGTGACCAACGGGTCGCGGTATCAGCTGCACACGATCCGGGCCCTCGGCCTCGACCGCCGGACCCCGTGCATCCTGGTGTCGGAGCTCGTCGGCTGCCGCAAGCCGGACGTGGCCATCTTCGCGGCGGCCGCCGCTCGCCTAGGGGTGCCATCCGGCGCGGTCCTCTTCGTGGGCGACAACCCCGAGGCCGATGTGTGGGGCGCCCATCGCGCGGGCATGCGGACGGCGTGGCTCCGACGGGATCGGGGGCAGGCGTGGCCGGCGACGATCGCGGAGCGGTGCGCCGATCTCACCATCGACTCGTTGGACGAGCTGGTGGACCTGGTGGGTCGCGCGATCCGCCCTGGACAGGCCGGGGCGGGAGATGGTATACTAGGGAAGTAACGAGGCGACGGGCGAACCCCCCGGCGGCTCGTTTTTTTGTATCCGTAAATAGGGTCACCTAACTGCTCTTAGGGTCCATAATTTATCGTCAAGTATCTTTGGTGTCCTCACGCGTAAGGTGCGAGTGGAGAGAAAGGCAGAAGCCGTTTATGCCGTCCGCGATAAATGAGGCTTTTATGAAGTTGCCGAAGCGCGCTGAACAGGCGGGCGACCGCTCTAAGCTGCTGGAGACGTTCGTCGACGTTGGGACGCTTTTCACTCTCCTTACAAATAAGGACCACCAGGTATTATATGGCCGACGAGGGACTGGCAAGACACATGTCCTATCCTACCTCGAAGGGATTAGGCGTAAGCAGGGCGATTGCGCCATCTATATAGACATGCGAACGGTTGGTTCCACAGGAGGGATATATTCCGATACCTCGCTCCCCACTACTCAGCGCGCGACGAGGTTGCTGGCGGATACGTTGGGGGCCATCCAATACGGGCTGTATGAGTATTTCGTCGAGCGATCCGAGGAGTCTAATTTCGCCCAAGCCGGGCCGCTCCTAGATCACCTCGCCGATGCTATAACCGAAGTTGCTGTCAAGGGCACCGTAGAAAAGGAACAGACCACTTCCGACAACATGGAGGATAGCGGTTCGCTAAATGCCGAGTTATCGGCAGGTACAACCGGGGCAGGGCTGAAGATTGGCGGTAGTGCCGGTCAGAAAGAGACACTGCAAGTAGGACGACGGCTGACGGAGACCGGGGTGGCTGAGTATCGGATACATTTTGGTTCCGTAGGGCACTACTTCAATGCTCTCGCCCGCGTGATACTACCACATCGAACCTGGATTCTCCTGGATGAGTGGAGCAGCGTGCCCCGCGATCTGCAACCTTTGCTTGCCGATCTCCTCAGGAGAGCCATTTTCCCGGTGCCTAATTTTACCGTTAAGATCGCCACCATCGAGCAAAGATCACGATTCCGCATCTCAAAGGCGCCAGATGAGCATATCGGCATCGAGCTTGGCGCGGACATAGGGGCTGAACTCAACCTAGACGATTTCATGGTGTTTGATACCAACCGTGAGCGAGCGAAGCTATTCTTCAAAGAATTGCTCTTCAAACATGTGAGAGCAATAGAGGACATCGATCTCTCGTTGATTCCTCAAACGGCGGATGAGCTGATCCGCCAAGGCTTTACACAGCGGAATGCCTTTGACGAGTTTGTTCGAGCTACCGAGGGTGTTTCCCGGGATGCCTTCTACATTTTGGGTCAAGCGGCCCAAAGAGCCCTGGACGCCCCTATATCAGTGAATGATATCCGGGGGGCGGCATCGCGCTGGTACCAGCAGGATAAAGAAGCTACTCTACGGTCTTATGACAAAGCACGCGATCTCCTGCACTGGATTATCGACATAGTCATTGGGCAACGCCGCGCGCGAGCCTTTCTTTTAAGGACAGGCCCAACGCCGGAGTTAATCGACTTCCTCTTCGACGAACGACTACTCCATCTCTTGAAACGCAATGTGTCCTCGCGCGATGAGCCGGGGGCCAGATACGACGTCTATAAGCTCGACTTCGGTTGCTATGTCGATCTGATCACTACTCAGAAGGCAACGAAAAGTCTGCTAGGGGATTCCGTAGAGGAAGATGACAACGATTCCGACGTCCCTCTGGATGACTACCGGGCGATAAGAAGAGCAATCTTGGACATCGACGCATTCCTGAAGGATTACGACAAACCCAAGGGCTACCAGTTAAGGCTAATGTAGCGAACGTGCGCGGAGATACTGTCATGCCCGAATCTATACCCCACGCGCTGTGGCCCGGTGCCGAGGTCCTGATCCCGGCCGGGCAACGGCCGCTCCAGGACCCTCTACAATCCTATCTGGCCAGCCTCCCGTCGCCGCGTAGCCGACAGACCGTCATGGAGCGGCTGCGCGCCGTGGCGCGCCTGGTCGAGATCGAGGACGCTGTGTCTTTCCCCTGGCACCAGCTCCGCTTCCAGCACATCGACTACATCCGTGCACGACTGATTGAGAAGGACCCCGCCACCGATAAGCGGCGCTCGCCGGCGACGGTCAACCTGACGCTCGCAGCCCTGCGCGGGATCGCCCGCTACGCGCGCTACTATAATCTGATGAGCGACGAAGAGTACCGGCGCATCTGCGAGATCAAGCCGGCCACTGGCGAGCACCTGCCCGTCGGCCGCGCCGCCGCTCCGGGCGAGATCCTGGCCCTGGTCAAGGCCTGCCAGGCCGATCGCGGCCCGGCAGGTGCCCGTGACGCCGCGATGCTGGCGATCCTCTACGTCGGCGGCGTGCGGCGTGCTGAGCTGGCCGGGCTCGACGTCGCCCACTACGTGCGCGCCCCAGCGGGGCTCAAGGTCCACGGCAAGGGCAATAAGGAGCGCCTGGTGCCCCTGACGGGCAGCGCCACGGCCGCGCTCGACGACTGGCTGGCGGTCCGGGGCACCGCGCCCGGCCCCCTGTTCGTGCGCCTCACCAAGGGCGGCCACGTCACCGGCGAGCGGCTGGCCAGCCACGCGGTCTACAAGATCCTGCGCAAGCGCCTGGCCCAGGCCGGCGTCGAGGACCTGCGGCCCCATGATTTCCGGCGCACCTTCATCGGGGACTTGCTACAGGCCAAGGTCGATTTGGCCACGGTGCAGCAAATGGCCGGCCACGCCTCCCCCCTCACCACCGTCCGCTACGACCGCCGCGGCGACGAGGCCCGCCGCGAGGCCGTCGAGCACCTCCACTTCCCCTACACACGCCCGCCGCGGCGGGGCAAACCGTGAGCGCGCGTGAGTATGAGGGACAGGTGCGGAACAGCGATCAGGGGTGGGAGTGTGTAAATTCCATCGAAGGATTCAGCATTTTTCTAGCGGGGAAGGCAGCGAGTTTCAGGCCCTCCACACAAGGGGGAAAGAGCCGCCTGCACGCGTAAAATGGCGGGCACGCAGTCCAGGTGATGTGTTGCTCCGCCGCTATAATCCATGCTGACTTCATCGCTAGAATTTACAGGAGTGCGGTGATAATGTGCTGTGAAGGTCAAGGGGTGGTTGTAACAACCACCCCTTTGGGCTCAATACCACGCAAGGGGTGGTTGTAACAACCACCCCTTTGAGAACGTAGCCAGCAAGGGGTAGGCGTAACACCTACCCCTTCGACCAGAGGGGGAGAGACGATGACGACACAGGGCGACATGCCTGACACCGAGATGGCCGACCACGGCGCGGACCCCGACGACCCATCCCTGCCGATCCTGCACGCCAACCGTCAGCAGCAGGTCGTGCTCGTCGAGGGCGAGGAGGTCACGGCCGTCCGGGTCGAGGGCGAGGAGGGCGAGGGCGGTGGCATCTACCTCCCGGTACGCCCCATGTGCGCGGCGCTCGGCATCGACTTCTCCTCGCAGATGCAGCGCATCCGGCGCCACGATGTGATGGCCGAGGCGCTGCGCCGTGTGCGCATCGAGACCGGCGGCGGCGTGCAGGTATTCCAGTGCCTCGAACTGGAGAGCACACTGATGTGGCTGGCGACGGTCGAGGGCCGGCGCGTGAAGGAAAGCCTGCGCCAGCGCCTCCATCTCTATCAGCGGTGGGTCTTCAAGCGCGTGTCGGAGGCCTTCGCCGCCGAGGCCGGCCTGCCCCCGCCCGGCGTCGGCGACGCGGCTGTAGGGTTGTCCGACCAGGACGACCAGGGTCAGGCCAGCTCGACGGCGATGACGCTGCGGCAGGTCGAGCAGTTCGGCCTGTCGATCGCGGCCATGGCCCGCGAGCAGTTAGAGTTCGACCGGCGGCTGACCGGCGTGCAGGGCGACGTCGCGGACATCAAGGGCCACGTCGCGCGCCACGACGAGCGCCTGGACAACGCGGCCGCCGTCGTCGGCCAGTGGATGCGCCGGCTGGCCCAGCTCGAAGGCCGCCTCTACCCCGGCAACCCGATCACCACCGAGCAGGCCGAGGAGCTCAAGGCCAAGATCCACGCCGTGGCCCAGGCCTTCATCGCGCGCGGCTGGGCCTCGCCCCACTACGCCAACCCCTACCAAGCCCTTTTCACCGAATTGGGCCGCCGCTTCTCCGTCCCGTCCTACCACGCGCTCCCGGTCGAGCGGTACAACCGCGCCATGGCGTGGCTCGACGAGTTGCACACCACCCTCGCCGCCGGCGACACACCCCGCCTACCGTGACCGCCTTCTTTAAGATAAAAACGTTTCTCCCCCGACCCCTTTGCTATCACTGCACATCGCTTGGGCCGGCCGATATGGGGTCAATCATGCACACGCCGTGTGCAAAATATTATGTCGCGTAAAGATCACACACAGGGCGGCGCGGGCGCGCCGAGAAAAAGGCTGTGATGGACTCAGGCCCGAGGTCGGTGCGAGCGCGTACCCACCTCTTGCGAAAACGCGCGTTTGTAGGAAAAGGCCGGCCCGCCACTTTCCCCGGCGCCCCCGCGCCGCCCTGTGTGTCCCACACCCCCGACGACGACCACGACGAAGGGACGGCCTCTGTGGTATACAATGAGTGGAACGTCCAGACGTTTGGGAGCCTGGGAGCCTGGGAGCCTGGACTCCTAGTTGCTCGGGTGTTAGAACGTCCAGACGTTGAAGCGGTTGGACGCTTAGACGGTTGAGAAGGGGACTCGTATGCGAACGATCAGCGTCTTGAACTTCAAGGGCGGCGTGGGCAAGAGCACGCTGTCTACCAACGTGGCGCACGCCTTGGCCATGGATGGGCAACGTGTGCTCCTGGTGGATTGTTGCATGCAGGGCAACGCGAGCACGCTGCTGGGCGAGCCGCGGACGCCGACGCTGACCGACGTGTTGCAGCAGAAGGCCGCGCTCCCCGCGGCGATCCACGAGGCACGGGCCAACCTTGCCATCGTGCCCTCGGACACCAACTTGGAGAAGGCGGCGCGCTTCATCGGCATGGAGGGGCACCGCGCCTACTACACCCTGCGCAAGGCCACGCAGCAACTCACGGGGTTCGACGTCGTGATCTTCGACCACTCGCCCAGCTACAGCGCCGTCACGGAGTCGGCCCTGCTAGCGAGCGCGGAGATGGTCATACCAGCCCGCCTCGAAGACTTCTCCATGCGCGGGCTCCTGCAGATGATCCAGAAGCTCCAGGAGAGCCTGGTGGACCACGCCCTCGACCTCGCCGGCATCGTGCCTGTCGGCTACGACGCGCGCCCGGGCAACAAGGAGATGCACGACACCTACATCTCCGACCTGCGCGACCTGTTCGGGGAGCGGGTGCTGCCGGCCGTCCGCGTGGACATCAACATCCCCAAGGCGCAGTCCTTCAATCAGACGATCTTCGAGTACAACGACCGGTCCCGCTCGGCCCAGGACTTCCGCGCCATCGCGGCCGCCCTCTCGCCGACAGCGCGTGCGACAGAGGTGACGGCATGAGCACGAACAAAGGCTTCAGCAGTGCGCTCAAGCAGGCGCAGGGCGGGCGCATCGGCGCGCCCCAAACGCCAGAGCGTCCAAACGTCCAAACGTCCAAACGTCTGGACGTGCAAGAGCCCGGACCCCCCATAGGTCAGGCATCTGAACGTCTGGATGCCCAAACGTCCAAGCGCCTAGAGATACAAGCCTCGCCCGAGGCCACGCGCGTCCGGCGGACGGTGTACCTGCCGCCCGATCTGGCGCGATGGCTCAAGCTGCACGCCGCGCGCACGGAGCGCGAGATGAGCGAGATCATCACCGATGCGCTGCAACAGTACCGCGACCGGGACGAGGGGTGAGCGGAGCAAACCGAGGTAGGGGAGCGGTGCGCTCGACATAACTATTGTGGCGAGAGTGGAGGAAAGTGGCGATGTTCAACCGTCTCGCGCGCTTGTGGGGGAGGAAGGCAGGAGGCGAGCAGGACGCGGCGACGCCTGTGGGGGGCCAGATAGATCAGGAAGCGCGGCAGGGCGACAAAGACGCGCTCGATCGGTCGCTAGAGAGGTATCGTCAGCAGAGCGCCGAGCGGGAACGGCAGTGGAAAGAGGCACAGCTTAAGGAAATTGAAGCACAGTCCGGGCCGGCCGCAACGTGGCCGCGGCTCTCCGAGACCCTGGACGGGCCGAAGCACCCACGCTTCTGCCAGTCGTGCGGGGCGGAGCGGCTCCCGGAGGCCCCGGACGAGGCGACGCCGGCGACGGGGGACGAACCGGGCGCGGTGCCGGACGACGCCAACGACTCGTTCCGACGTGTGAAGGCCGAGCTAGAGCCACCGCCGGGCGTGTACGGCTGGCAGGAACACGACAGCCACGATGAGCCTGAGCCCATCGCGGTCATGCTCTGCACGACCTGTAGCAAGCGGCTCATCGACCCGCACCCGCGCGTCTACGTCCGCATCCCGCGCCGCGCGCCGTTCCCCGGCATCATGGACTTGTGCATCGACTGTCGTTTCCGCGCGGGCGTCACCTGCACCCACCCCGACCGCGTGAGCAACGGCGGCAAGGGCCTCCAGATCGACGCTGCGCCGGGTATGTGGGCACACGCCCGCACAGCCGTAGGCGGCCGTACCCTGACGCTCTACGCGTATCCGCCGCGGGCCTGCGCCGAGCGAGCGATGAGGGACGACGACAGTGAGGGACTACAATGCGACAGTGGCAATAGATCTAGCGAATGAAGGGCTGTAGGTGGTAGAGTTATCTTTATGCCCATCAAAAAATTATCTTTAACGCGGAGAGTAAACGCTAGCCATAGGAACGCGTCCTACGGTATGATGGGCTATCGCAGGGTACAGAGCCCCTGCAAAGGAATGAGATGAACTGATGCGCGCGTGCCAAGCGCACGCGCCCCAGGCGCTCTAGGAGCGCACTGGGGCTCAACTACTCTCTATAACTCGCCGACGCTGGTGCGAAAGATTGAGGCCTTGACCACCAGAGCCGTCTACAAATGATTGGCCAGGAGCTACCGAAGGAGCCGCAAACTCCTTGGATCGGTTTCCAGGCCGATAGGGTTATCCCTACGCAAAATAAGGAGTTCCTATGGGTCAGCATAACAATGCCCATTCGCCCTGTCAACCACATACCCATCCTGCGCATGAGCAAACGACTCCACCATTCGATTGCCGTTTAGTGCATCGCTTCGGCGCAGCCTTACTCACCGGGGGTCACACGTCCCTCCCGACCTACGCTTGGATATACTATGCCCGCTTGGGTGTGAGCGAGGCCGAGTTTGTCTATATCCAGCAGCTCTGCACCTATTGGTGGAGCGCGCGCGACCCGTACCCGGGCGAGGCGGCGCTGGCGGCGCGCATGGGCAAGACGGTGCGCACGATCCAAGGCTACCTGCGCTCGTTGGAGGGGAAGGGGTTACTGCACATACAGACACGGCTCTCCACGCACGGCCGCCAATCCACCAATGCCTACGACCTGCGCCCGTTCTTCGCGGCTGTGGAAGGGCTCGCACGCCTCGACGGGCTGCTCCCCGCTGACGACGCGCCACCGGCACGCTCTAGCCCCGCTGTCGTGCCGCTAGAAGAACAGATGCCGCTATGTGCAGAACAACCCGCAGACACGGGAAAGGGTGAAGGATCGCGCAAGGGAGGGGTGAAGAATCCTTCACCCCAAGTAAACCCAATCGAAGTAGAAAACTTCGATCTCGATTCGATACCCCCTACCCCCGTTAACACATCATCGCGACCGGTGACGAGCGACGCTCCCAACGACCAGTCGCTCGCCCAGGAGATCGCCGCCTTGAGCGCCGAGTTGGGTGACGATGCGCCGCGCTCAAGTCTCAGCCGTGCCCGCAATCTGCACCGCGACGCTAGCGTGTCCCTCGACCGGTTTCTGCGCCTGCTCGACGAGGCGGCGGCCCGGACACGCGACCGTCAGGCAAGCATCGTCAAGCGCCGGCGCGACAACCTGGCCGTCAACGGCATGCCTTACCTGTTCGCCGTTCTGCAGGACCTCTTGTATCCCGCGCCGACGCGAGATCTCATGGTCGACAGCGGCCCGGATCGCCGGCGCGCCGAGCGGCCCGGTCGGCGGCGACGCCGGCGTGCTGACGGCCGCGGCGAACCCGCCGGCTCCTACGCCGCGTGGTCCGACAGCCCCGCGCCCCTGTCCATCGTCGAGGAGCATCCGGTGTGGCGCGCGGTCCTCGACGAGCTGGCCCAGGTCATGACCAGCGAGAACTACAACGCCTGGCTGGCCTCCACGCGCGCCCTCGACCAGGACGGCGAGGTGCTGCGTGTGGCCGTCCCCGCGCCCTTCAACAAGACCTGGTTGGAGCAAAAGCTGGCCGGCAAGGTCACGGGCGCGTTGCAAAAGATCGACGGCGACGCCCTCGCTACCGGGCGCGTCGGGCGCGTGGAGTACGTCGTCGATCCCGCCGCGTGCGCCCCGACGGACGTCACAGTGCGCGCATCATGAGCGACCGGACGAGGCATAATGGGAGTAGGGGGTACAATTCCTGGTATGGGGAAAGCCCCAGTATGGTCGTCGCCGGGGATGGGAACATGCGGAGGCGACAAACAGATTTGCGTGCCTTCATATGGATAGCTGGGTGGTGCGTCGTCATGGCCGCCCTGCATACCACCGAACACTCTGTACTGTATTTCAGATGGGTGATTAATACTACAACGTTAGGATCCGCCTGATCCGCCTGCGACTTCAGTCGCATGGCAAAGAACGACGACTAAAGTCGTTGGGACGACGTGTGTTGAGACACTTTA
>JAABUH010004562.1_pt1 | contig 11170 bp, 19 predicted proteins | sample 5559121 | NCBI WGS metagenome assembly JAABUH01 (sample SAMN10711871, study PRJNA513364) | rock metagenome | isolation source: Antarctica rocks | place: Antarctica: Victoria Land, Battleship Promontory nord | collected 2015-12-28 | reverse complement strand
GTGGGGAACCTTGGTACGCATGTCTTCTCGACCCAGCAGTGCTTGGAAAGGGTGGTAGCGAGGGAGACGGTTACAGCGGCGAGGAAGAGGAAGGGGAAGGATGAAGCGGTGCCTAATGGTGAGGAACAGCCCATTGATGACGTTTACAGTGCTTCTGATGGCATGGAGGTCGCGTTGTATGGTTTACACAGCTTCGGGGACGAATACTGAGTGAAATGTCATATGGTGTTTCCTTACCAGAGGTGTTTCCTAACTAGGGGATTCACGTTATACTTTTACATTACGTCATCGAGTCTGAGCCTGTTGCATTCCCGTTCGGCCAAGTGATAGACAGCTCATTCAGTCTGGAGCTTATGAAAGTCATGGCCAAGCATGCCTCGACCGACACCAGGCGAGAAGGAAATCATCTCAAAGTGCGCCGCATTCACCTTTCTCTCCACTCCACTCAAAGGCCATTCAACTCCTAGTCTTCGTGCTCCGCGCCCGCACAAAGACCGGCCATGCGACCAGTGCCGGAACCTCATAGCGTCCTGCATCATTGCCTCCGAGGGTTGCCCCTGTTATCGTTGTCAGCATGTTGGGCGACGATGTACTTTCGATGATCCACCCCAAATCTCGTCAAAGGTCGCTCCAAAGGCAAGAGCAAGCGGAGCAGCGGACACGACCGCGACCGGAGCAGCAGGAGCGAGTGCAGGTAGAGCAGAAATGGGATCTTTAGTAAAAGAATCTGCTTGAACCGATAAGTGATACCATCTGTAACCGGTTCAATTTCTGCACACGTCATGGTCACTTGGCCCGCGTTTCATGCGTTTCGCGAAAGAGGCTGACCAGCTTTTTTACGCTCAACCCCCATAGCAACTTTTTCTCGACTCATTTGGTAATACATGACATCAAGCAGTCTCTTCATATGGTTGTGTTCTGTAGATCTTCTCCGATTCCAAACGGTGCATCTGTCTTTGCCCTGACCTCATCCAGTGTGACTCCAGGCATCAGCTCTCGAAGCGTCAAAGTCCCCGCCTGTCGGTCGATATCGAAGACGGCCTAGAGACCAATCAGATCGCTACCCCCTCAGCAGCGTATCCCTTACCAACTCCGTCACGATCATGCTGACGCAGCGTGAACCGGTGAGTGGCAGACTACATTGAGGCACAATCTTGGATTTCCCCTTCTTGTCGCAGTGTTCTGTGACGACGATGATCTTCGTCTGGTCGGGCGAAGACACGAGGTCCATAGCGCCTCCCATTCCTGTGAGGGATCAGGCTCCGAAGGCATCAGATGCCGAGCGCAATTCAAGTCACCTTTGACTAGATTTCCCGGGATGATCCAATTTGCAAGATCACCCGCCTGGCTCACCTCCATCGCCTTAAAGGATGGCTCAGTTGAAAGTAGCCCCTACTGACAAAGGCCTCTGTACACTCACTCCCAGTACCGATACATCGACGTGTCCTCCGCGAATCATGCCAAAAGATTCGACCGAGTCGAACGTCGAGGTCGGAAGCAGAGTCACTGCGAGGGTCTCATCAAACAGAATCGCCCCAAATATGAAGCGGAACGCACCCGTCTCCTTTCCGGCGTTGATGATGTCCGCATCAACCTCTTCCTGAGTCGGCAGTGGTCCGGTACCGAGGATGCCATTCTCGCTCTGCATCCATATGTTCCGGCCCTTTGGCAGGAAGGATGGGATGAGGGTGGGTATTCCTATCCCCAGATTGACGTAAAAGCCGTCCTGTAATTCTTGCGCCGCCCGCTATGATGACCCATGAGCTCTTGGACCTGATAGCCTAGAGACCGATACCACCTACTTTGGCGATCATCTCTCTCTTCAATCGTAATTCTCCATCGCCCAGGGCTTCGTCCACCGGGTGAGCTCCGGGACCGCGGCGGAGCGTCAGAAACTCTATCAAGGATGTCGTTGTAGCCTTCACAATCCGGTCGACAAAGATCCCCGGCAAGTGGACTTGATTCGGATCCAGCGATCCTACAGGTACAATCTCCTCCGCCTGAGGGCGATCCATATCGTTCAGCGAAGACTGAATAGCGACGAGTCACAAGGGTCTCACCTCGACCATGGTGACTCTCGCACTACGCGCCATGGCCGCCGAGAAGTTGTTCGCCGTATAACGGAAGATTGCGTTCCCAGCCCCGTCCACCTTCCAGGCGCGAATGAAGGCCACGTCTCCTTTGATCGCTTCCTCCATCACGTAATGCTTATCGCCGAACGAGCGCGTCTCCCGTGGCGAAGGATATAGCGAAGGCTGTTGCGAGCTCAGCGCCAGAGACAAACTGCAAGGCGCGCCTTGGGGATAGAGAGGATACTGACCGTGCCATCCGCCTCGTATCTTGATGGAACCGTACCAAATTGGACCGGGGTATTGTACCCCGTCGGAGTGTAGAACGCAGGGATGCCCGCTCCGGCCGCTCGTATCCTCTCACACAGGGTTCCCTGCGGTACCAGTTCGACATCGATCTTGCCGGTAAAGTACATCTGCTCCAACAGCTTGTGTCTGCCGTCCACATTTCAGCTTGGTCGATCTCTTGATGATATCCGTGCCATAAAGACCCACGTGCCGATGTAACTCAGTATGATCTTGGACAGCTGCCCCGACTCCAGCAAGATCCCCAACCCGGCTTGTCGACCTCCCGCCCCGGCGTTATTGCTCACCGCCGTCAGGTTTCCGATGTCCTTTCGTTTGGCGAGGGCTTTGATGAGAGTGTTGGGCAGCCCACACAGACCGAATCCGCCCGCCAGGAGTGTGTCGCCGGACTTCATAGCGTCCACAGCCTCGTCGGCGCTCGAGTAGACCTTCGAGACCGATCGGACGCTGGCGGCGCCAAGGCGGAACCCGCGGTAGCCTCCCCGTCTGACGGTCGCTCGAGCTAACAGAGGGATCATTTCGAAGGTTCATCGTGGTAATGACCTTGCCAGAATGTGCTCGGTTGATAAGGGGAAATTGTCAATTGTGGGACGTGGGACGTTGAGCCGTTTCGGGGCGCCGTAGCCCTGAAGGCCCCCGTTTTATACCTTGCCAGGACCGTGAACCTAACGACGCTTTCATCCACTTCGATCCTGTGCTTCGGTTTAATTCGGCCTGGAATATCCTTGATTGAGCAACCCTTCGAATGTGTATTGTCGTCATGCCGGTCGGTCCAACTTACGAGTACGGATCCCCTTGTTGATCGACGCTTGAGTGGAGTGGAGCGATGTTTTCAGATCTATCGGTTCATGAACACAGCTCCCAAGCGGCGAAGCCGAGGCTGGTGAGGCTGTCTTTCATTCCAGTGGAGCCTGATCGTTCGGATAGGGTATGATCTGACCATCGGTACAGTTCAAATTTCCTCCCCAGCCTGCTCGGTCGTCCAGAGCTCCTACACCTCATCCCCAGGTATTGCGCCAGACCCGCTCTTCTCATCTGCCTTCGTGCTTCCCGCCAGTTATTCTACATCGCCGGCTCATTCATCTACCGCACCGTCACTCGTCATCGCCTCGCTACATTGCATACTCCAACTGACACCTGATGGGCTTACTCCTGGATAGAGTATTTGCGAGTAACAACATCTTCGACGTCTTTGACATCGCTCTCGTGCTGAAATCCCTGGGGGCGGTCGAAGTGACTTTACAACAAGTCGAAGAGGCGGTTCACGAACATGGTATGTGCACTTGCCAATTCATTGACAGCCTCCAACTGCCGGCTCTAATCGTTTCAGTCTGACCCTGGTTTTCGTCCAGTTCCTCTTCGTCCTCCTGTCCCTACTCGGTGCCACCGTCCCCATCTGCATCCTTCGCATACACTTCGCCATGTCCCAGGGACCAGTACAGTACGTCTTTAAAACCAGTGGGAACTACTTGACTGGTCATCCTTGCTCGACTGATCTACCGTTCTTCTACTACCTCTAGCTAGTCTTCGATTCTTATCGCAAAAACACGTACTTGTTCATCCTCATTCCCTGCGGCTGCTTTTGTGTTGTACCTGGCAATGTGCTCATGGTGCCGATGCATATGTATGAGTTGGACTGAGCTCGAGGGTGGATGGGTCACCACCCAGCTAGGCCGCCGCTAATGGTCCCGCTGCGCTGTCGCCGTCCTTTAGCCTGTATGGTCACTCAATTGCGTCACAGCCCAACACTCGACCTTCTTATCGCCCACCTATCGCCCACCACAATGACCATTCACATGGACGACAAGTGAATGTATCCCTGGAGTCCGCCCAATGTAAACAACGCCCTCTGGCCCAAAGCCCAAAGCGCTCTGCTGCGCAGCGTGCGCCCGCTTGCCTTGCGTTTCCAGACGCTCTTTCGCTACAAGTGACAGAGCTGGGACATCCGGCTCCCAGCGCGGAAAAGAAGAGCGAGTGGAGAGCTGGACCATTGAGGAACAGGCTAGGGGTGTATCATCCCGCACAGGTTGTGGTCAAGGCAGAGGAAGGTCAGCGAGGAGGAAGGGTTGAGAGCTCGCCATCAGGGCGACGAATCGAGAAATCAGCGAACCCATGCGAACCCGGGGGCCTATCCTCTCAACCTGAATGACTGGGCGAAAATGACCTTTGAAAGTGGTATAGGCATGGGCGTGTGGGGAATAGTCCGCCACCGACCTCACGGTGGAAATACATGTACTGTAGGTATGTCATGCGGTTTGGCGGTCAGTAGAGCGTCACTGACGTGATGGATTTAGGCTCTTCCCACAAGTGTCAAGGGTTGTCCGGGTGTCCGGGTGTCGTGATATCACCCATTTCCCCTGGCTTCCGCGGAATTCAATGGCGCCAGTCACTCACAAGATGTGTATATAAAGCCAACAGATGAAGAGATGCCCGTAATAAAGTCATCTCCCCAGTATACCTACCTAACTCATCGCCGCCGTCAAGATGGACAAGCCGACCTCAACAGCTTTCTCGAGTGGTCTATCGTGGACCGACCTGACATTCGAGATCCCCTCGTCCAAGCCAAGGCGCGCATTCGGTAGAAAATCAGTAGCGTCCGATTACGAGAAGGGCGCAGTCAATGACTCGGCTCTGCCAAAAAGTCGCAATCTCATCATCTCAGGCGTATCAGGTGAGGTCAGACAGGGGGAGTATGTCGGTCTCCTTGGCGCGTCCGGAGCGGGCAAGACAACTCTCCTCAACATCTTATCCGGACGATATGGGTCTTCCGGGACTGTCAAGGGTAGTGTGAGTTACCGAGAGAAGCCTCGCGATCCGACTACCTGGAAACACTCCGTGGGTTACGTCGAGCAGGATGACGCGATGTTGCCACGCCTCACCGTGAAAGAGACCATCGAGTACGCCGCCAAACTTCGCCTCCCAAGCAAGCGTTTTACAGCGGCCGAGAAGATGGACAGGGTAGATGAGATCATGGATATGCTGCGGGTCCAGAAATGTGCGAATCAGAGGATTGGATCACAGCATGAGCGGGGTGTCAGTGGAGGTGAAAGAAAGCGCGCCAGCATCGGTATTGTGAGCTCTGCCTGAGTTCTTTCCAGAGCAATGATGGTGCGATGTTGAACTTTCCAGGAGCTTGTCAGCGATGCCACCCTCCTTTTCCTCGACGAACCGAGGTCCGGCCTCGATGCATTGCCGATCAACTCCTCGTAACGAACGTGTCGGAGATTGTCCGACGGCGACGACTGGCGTGCCTCATGACGATCCACCAACCATCCTGGGCGGTATTCACCAAGCTGGACCGTGTGATCCTTCTCGCCCAAGGGTCGGTCTTCTTTGACGGGACGCCGACGCAAACGGTAGCCTACTTTGCCGGGCTCGGATACAAGGTCCCGGACGGAACGAATCCAGCCGACTACTTCATTCTCATCGCATAGAATGCCGAACGGAACGAAGGGGGAGCTCGACGAGTACGGGAGCTCATTGATGCGTGGAAGGAGCATACATTAACTTCACCTAGCCCAAATCCAACCGTCTCAGCAAGTGCTATTGAGGTTCCTGAACCTAGCGTGGGACCCAGCACTGAGGAAATCGCTGTTGCCCGTGAGTGGCCGACGCCCTGGGTGAAGGAGTTTTATCTGCTCTTCACGAGGTGGTACCGCGAGTCGGTCAGTGAGGTTTTGGATTGTGACCCGTGGTGTATTGATATTGGATAGAGTCGAGACACTGCCACAGTCATTGCCACCGCAGGCCAGACTGTTGTCCTATTGATCCTCATCGGTTCGTCCCGAGAAGCTAGACGTTCCTGAGCTTACCTCGCTTTGTAGGATTTGGCTTCTTCCGACTGGGCAAAACACAGTCAGACGTCCTGGCCAGGATTGGAGTGTTGTTCTTTGTCAGTGTTTTCATTCGCCCAGTGTCGCTCTGCTGAGCTTGAGTTCAGATCCCAATCAACGCCTCCTTCTCGGTCTTGGTTCCCCTGTGCACACCCTTCCCTCTCCAACGGGCACTGATGAAGCGAGAGCGGGCTTCAGGTCTGTATCGGAGCAGCGCCTTCTATTTGTCCAAAGTCGTGCTTGAGGTGCCCAGTGGGATATTGAAGCAGCTACCATTCTACACGATCCTTTACTTCATGTAAGTTGCCGCGGACCGGTGAGCACGAGCTCATGACGTCCAGGGTCGGACTCCGTCTCAATGCCAGCGCATTTTTCATTTTCCTCGCGGTCAACTGCCTGCATCTCGTCAATGCCATCGGTGGGCATACGTCACCCGACGAGCTGTAACGCGCGACGCTGACACCGTTTCAGCCCTTGGGCTAGCCATTGGCGCCATCAGTCCTACGATAGATATCGCCAATATCATCGCACCGGTTGTCATTCTGCCCTTGCTCCTCTTTGGCGGCACGTTCCTACCTTCCCCGCCACCTTGGTTTGTTTGGCTCAAGTGGATCTCACCCATCAACTACACGTTTTCCGCCCTAGCCACCAACGAGATGAAGGGGCTGACGTTCTCGTGCGATTCGAGCTCAACTGGACAGTGCTACTCCAACGTGAGTCACATATGTCTCTCTTTATGGGCCTTGCGATAGATAGATAACAAGGTTGACATCGCGGGATTGCAGGGCAGCGCTGTTCTTGCTGCATATAATCTGCAAACCTTCACCATTGCTGAGGATGTCGGATTCCTTGCTGCCTTGACGGCCGTCTTTCTGATTTGTGGATACGTCTTCCTTCGTTGGTCCGCTCGACCTCTTCTCCGCCTAAACAGTGGTTAGAGCGTCCCGGAAAATAGAGGCCGATACTGTAGTTATTGCCACGTCATGCACCCATACTGAATCTTTTCCTTCCTCCTGGGAATTGATGATTACCTCGGGATGTCATTCGTCTCAATAAGAACATGCCTTCAATACGAATGAAGAAGACTTGTGCCCCTTGGTGAGCTGTCTCATACCTTCCCGCCGTTTAACTGGTCTCACTGCAACACAACAGTCGTCAGCGAAAAACCCGATGCGACTCTCGGCAGGTGAAGTGCACGTCTCTGACCCCGTCTTTAATTCTGAACCTCTCAGCCCTGCTCCTCGTGCGAGCTTCGGGGAACGATAGATCGATGCTCTCCGGCCTCGCTCGATACCACATTCAGCCCTTCGCACTCACACACACCCTATCCCGTTCAGTCAGCCGCTCGATCCCGGCCGGAACACAACGTTCCCGCCTCCCCCAAACATCTTGCATTGACCGAGGTCGCGCGGCTGAAGTCGTCAACCCGGGTGTTCGGAGGCTTATGTCACGGCTCTGGGCGATCGGCGATGTGATGGGCAAGTCAGATCGGGAATCAGCTCGAGGACGGATGAGGGTCTGGCAAATTGGAGACGGCTTCTGGCAGCGGTGCCTTCGTTCTCCACGTGCGAAATCTTGCTTGATTTCCTTATTGTCGAGGTGAGCTTGGGGCCAATCACAAGCTGAAGCGGCTTCTCCCCGCGTCCTAGTTCGCCGAGCTAACGCGTGCACCTAGTGCGATTGGCTGTGGTCGCCTTGCGATATCGTAAACATTTGGCAGGAAGCCATCGCTACATCCTCGGTGTCACGATCCACAGCTGGCCTCCTCTGCATTTCGCTCGCCGTCCCTGCCCTGCTACTCGGCTACACTCGATCGCACCCTCTCTATCGGCCCTCCATCCCTTGTCCCACATTCCATTCGGATTTGTACGACCAGGCGCGCAGCTTTATGCCGACCCGAGCGGAGACGATCATCGATTTGGAGTTGCTCCTCGGATTGAGGCTGTACCTCGTCTACGGCGGGAAGTTCCTCGGTATGGCAGAACTCTCAGAGATCGCCGCGGACGGAATGCAGCGACAGGGCTTGTTGGATGAGGGACTCCCAGTCTGGGGAGCTTTCAGCCAGGACGAGAGAGAGTTTTGTCGTCGGGTGGTCTCGCATCTCACCACCACTTGCCGGTGAGCCGCAAGAAGACCCAGACCTGGTCAAGTGCGCTGATCCGTAACAGCTGGGAAGGCCTATCCGGACGCCACGATCCTCTTGACGGCCAGCGCATCAACGTCTGCCGGCCCTCATTCATTCGCCCTTCTCCCACGCAGCCCGTTCGCCTCCAATTCGAGCCTCGGAGCGAAAATGAACCGGCATTCCGCATTCACCGACTCAAATCCAAGCACGAGGAAACCCGCACCGAGCTGTTTATTCAGTTGAGCACCGATATTGCCGATCTGGCTCCTCAAGTCAGAGCACACCTGCTGGAGGTCGAGGCGGGAAGAGACGTTGGGGTACTTGCAAGCCGCTGCCTCGATCTGTATCGTCGTCTGGCCGATATCCGGGATGGACGGCTGCCCTCGGCTGGATACGGGGAGATTGTCATTGGCAAAGTCGACTTCACCGATCCGTTTGCGTGTCGAGAGGTGTCGCAAGGGCTTGTCCTGCAACACGCCAACGGAACATTGATTGCCCTGATTCTTCGTCACTGGCTGACATGGCCTGTCGAATCCATTACAGCAACATCTGGTAGGGAAGATCTCGCGACGACTCTACGCCAGGCCTGTATCACCAACGCGGAGAAATCCATGCGAACGATAGGAGCCGTGCGAGCGCTCATCGACTGTCGGTACGGTCCCCTGGTCGCTCCTTTTGCCACCTCCAATTTCTTCAACGCGGCCATGGTGTTTGTCATACCCGTACTCCGAGCCGTCAAGATTGGTGTTTTGGGGGATCGTGAGGCAGAGATCCGGGCATTACCCGAATGGCCAGAAGAGATCTTCCCACTTGGACTCGAGATCGCCCAATCTGCAAACTCGCACCAATCACTACCACCTGATGATGCGCATCCGCATCGAGGCGGGTCCACTACTCTGCCTTCAACCATCTACTCGGACCCAATGATTCGCGAGTGCGCCAACAATGCGCTGTGCATCCTAGATGGTTTGACCATGCTCAAAGCCAGTCCTTTGGGCGAGACTGCCGAGCGGAACCTCGCTCTCCTAGTCCAGCAATATGGGTTGCGAGATAGCTACAACTCGCCACCTTTGCTCTCAGACCTGTTGGATGTGGACACCTCAGCCAATCCCGTATCGGACTGGGCGTGGCCGACATGGACAGGTCCACATGAAAGCCCACCGCCCGAAGGAGATCTGTTCGACCAGCTTATGCAGATGGACCCTTCCATTTGGCAAGGGCTCTTGGATGCTCAGCCGGCAAACTGACTTGCGCTTGCGCACCCCCTCCTACAAGGATACATTACTGGCAAGCAGCGACGTCCATACGAGTCTGCTTACTCCGCGCACTCGGCCGCCTCGGACATGGCTGCCGCCACCCAGCTGCCGCCAGATGACATAACATGAATGCTCGTGCCAACTTCTTTTGCTCCACAACATATTGTCCATGACGTCCCATCACGCCCCCTCATTCTCATCTCCTCATAATCCACCAGCTTCCACATCCCGCTCCACCTCTTCCCTTCCTGACCGCCTGTTGCTTTGTTTGTCGTGCCCCATATCCCCCTTCCCACGCTCTTACCTCGCTCGCCTTCCCATCTTTCTAAGACAAGCTCGCACCGATCGCCCACCACGTCTTCCCACACTGACCTCCCGACATCTTCCAGCAGCATCACCGGGATCTTTTCCCGCTCGCCCTTGTCTCCCGCACGGATTGCCCAGGAATGCCAATGGACTTTCGTAACGCCTCACCTCAGATCGTCTGGGGTGACGCACGAGGGCGGAGTAAAGGTCAAGGGGTAGGTAGTTGACTGTGAGTGTGTCAGGCTACCTTCCCATATCCCGTGCTGTGATGTCGGGGGCAGGACAGTAGTGTGGCATATCTCGGCTATGCCCCCAAGGAACCAGTCCATGCCCCGAGACTCAATAGCGATTACATTCGGTCCCGATCTTGAAACCTTTCCTGCCGAATATATCGCGGACTATCCCGTGCGTCAGCGGGGGCCCGTGCTCATCTTCGACGGTAAGCGGCTATGTTTTGATGAGATGTTCCATGATCCCGTGAACCCAAAGCGCTATCCAGACCTCGGGGATGATATAACAGCGATGCTGTCGGGGAGGTGCTGGGAACCTCCTTGAGCTAGGTGTTACAGCAGAACTGTTTGACACGAAGCGAATATGACTCAGACACGTTCGTCCTTCTCTCTAGCCAGAACATAAAATACTCAACATTGCTTGGTAAAGTGAACGCTCTCCCCTCCGTGGGTATCAATGGCTTCGGTGGTATAGGTTCCCCCATCACTCCAAGGCGTCCTGGCGGTTCTCGATTATTTTTGTCGAGCCCTTACTCGACGGTGATCGATGTGGATGCCACGGTCATGCTGAGTCTTAGATGAGTGGGAGTGGATTGCCACGATTTGCTGTGTTTTGTCGATAGCCGAACACTTTTTGGACACCCCTGTAAGATTACAAGAGTTGTGATGCGGATATTGAATTGTAAAGCTAATGAACCTTCACTATTTGTGATGGCGCTATTAGCAATTGAGTACCCCTAATGAATAGCGAGATAAATAGGACCGACCTTTCAAGCGTTGTAACATCTGGACGTCCCGAAGAAGTCGCACTCGATCTTGGAACGCCATTCTTCGACCGATACTCTCGCGTCGCATGAGATAGCCTTAGACACCCTTCCACCCAAAGGACGAATATTGAACTCGAGCGCTTACCTCTATATATCTATCCCAAACATATTCCTCTGCCACCACCATATTGATGTCGGTAGCCCAGCCAAACCCAGAAGCGTCCTCCAAGTCCGATATTGCAGCCCACCACCTCTTCAAGGTGTAATAATGATCCCTG
>JAABUH010004560.1_pt1 | contig 11174 bp, 15 predicted proteins | sample 5559121 | NCBI WGS metagenome assembly JAABUH01 (sample SAMN10711871, study PRJNA513364) | rock metagenome | isolation source: Antarctica rocks | place: Antarctica: Victoria Land, Battleship Promontory nord | collected 2015-12-28 | reverse complement strand
TTCTAGCTCCTACGCGTGATGTGGCCTGTCTCAAGATCCAACACTGCAGCTTTGCCCAGGTCCAGGTTTTGCAACCGAACTGCTCCCAGCAATGCTTCTGGAAGCTCGTCCTACAAGCCACAATATTATGTTCTGTTCATTTTTGTAGTTTTGAATGTGTTTTGGACCAGTTTTGCAGCTGCTCGTACTGATGCTCGGAACTTGCTCACACTCTTATCTGGACTGGGCATGGACACATCTTTCATAAATAGATACGGCTACCATGCACCACGCTCTGCTGACATGCATGGACGCGCAGCAATGCACTAGTCACTGCTGTCCGCCATGCTGCATTGTCATGCACACATGCACAAGCAACAAATCACCGGCTAACATGAAGCATGCAGCACTGATCAAAACGAGGAGTACAGTAATATATGTTGCAGCGTCAAAGACTTGCTCTGCGCCAGCTGTGCCATGGGAAGGCAGCAAGGATTAGATATTATTTATTATTTGATACCTTTGAATGGCCCTCCATGGTGATGGCCATGTCAATGACAAGGCCCTTCAGGGCTCCCTGCACCAGCCCCACCACAGAGGCTGCAGACTTGGAGCTGCCGACGTCAATGTCCACCTCAAAGTAGTTGGGACCCCTGCCACATGCACAGCAGGCATCAACAAGCGCATGTTGCACTGCATGTCATTACCCTTGCTGTTCAGGGTTTAGGTACAATGTCTGGAAAACCGTGCAGAGTTGTGACAAACTAGCATGTGAATTTGAGGTAGAAGGGCACATGTCCAACTTGTATATGCAACCCAAAGATGCTAGGAATGTTTCTGTTGGTGGTGTGCTGTGTGACGCTACAGACTCTACACCAGACCAGTAGCCAGTACATGGGTGCATACACGCAGGTTGCCACCAGTACAACAGCACTAAGAGGATAGGGCGGCTGCTAGCAACAGCCAAGACTGAAAGGACAGGAAACGGCAAGTATGCTCCTGAACACTTCCCTAAAAAATAGCTGGCATCAGATCTACGCAGAAGACACTGCCTGCTACTGCTGTTCAAATGGCCGGATGCAGCTCTGTTGTGTTCAGTGAAGCTCTCTGAAGTGCAACAGACATCACACACTACAGCAGAGCCAGTTGACGGCCATGGCAGCTACATGTGACACACGTGCATGTCAGCTTATAAAAGCCCTGCAGCAAATGCGCAAGTCATCGCAAAAGGCTCATTTGGATGACAGCACTTTCCTTCATCTAAACCACCTGAGTGAAACATGATCAGAGGCCAAAGCACTGCCTTCAGATTTTGTTGAGAAACACGTTTTCTGTACAACGCCAAGCTGGCAATGCTGAGCAGAAATGCACAGGGGTCAATGGTGTACCTGAAGTACTTGGTCGTGAGTTTCTTGCCAAGCAAAACAGGTGTGCTTCCCACAGCATTGCGAATGACCCAGCTGCCTTTAGTCACCCGAGGTATCAGCTTGAATGTGTTGTGGCGCCTTTTGACATCCTCTTCATGATCTCCATGCATGAATCTGGCCATGACTCTGTCAAAGGCCGCAAACGCCTGTTCACCAAGCATCAGAGTCAGCAACACTGCTGTGGTGCATACAAGATACAGTACCCCAATCTCGAAGGCTCCTCCCCCTCCCCCTCCCCCTCCCAGCCATCTTCCCCGACACCCCTGCTGCTCAGAGTGCTTTAGCATCATTCACGGACATGGCTCATGACGCATTCTTGGATCCTTATGTCATAATCGCGCCAGATGATGTGACGCAAGCTGTCGTGAGCGTTGTCATCATGCAACAGTTCAGCTTTGTGACAGGTGGCAGAGCTGATTGTGAACATACTGCAGTAAAGATGTGCAAGCTGTATGAAGACTGCCTGCAAGGCTACAGCACATGTAGTTGCATAACACGTGTGCCCGTCAGACACCCATCCAGATGGAGTATGATGCAGGTCGCAACTTTCTGCATGTCCATGCACAGGTAACTTTACTTCAATTGGGCAACAATCTTGTGATCAGCAGAGTGAGTTGCTTAAACAGTCAAAGAGGCAGCAGCTCACCTCAGAGTCAGCATCGCCCTTTGGCCCTTGCTTGGCAGCTCCAGGCTGTTCTGCTGCTGATATGGGGTCGTAGTCAGTTGACCATGAGAACGTTAGGGACACATTGGTCCTGCCAGGAACCATGATCTGCACAATGATTGGCGTTTCATATGTCATGCCAAGGCAAAACAAGCAACAACATGAGTGACCTGCGTGATGCTGAGCACTCTCACATGCAATGCAGCAGAAATGAACTGGCACAAACACTCCGCACAGGAGATGAGCATGCGCATCTTCCACGCGTAGTGTTTGTGCCATTTCATATCTGCTGCATTGCATGTGAGAGTGCTCAGCAACGCAGCAGGTGACGTTGCCGACTGTCTCTGATGCAACATCATCACCAACTGTGGAGCGCATCTAACTATTCGCAATTGCATAGCAAGTCAAGTCAACAGAAATGCCCATTCTAAAGCTTTCATGATTCACATGGATTGATGCAGCTGAGATGAGGCTACTCACTATGTTGCCCAATGCTCAATGTAATCTGCAATGGCTGAGATGCTCAACTCATCAAAGACAGTGACGTGACTTCAACACAGGTGCGCATATGTGAGGGTCACAAGCAGAAGGAGCTAGCAGCAGGTGAAGGGCAAACATGACAGGGGCTGGTCATGTTCAAAGAGCAAGGCTGACAGGAGTGGTGTCTGAAACCTGAAGGGCAAATGTGAAAGGAGCCTTGCTCTCTGTGATGGAAGGCAAAAAGCGGGCAATGTGGAACGTTGGAGCCACCTCCATCAAATTTGCACTGCTCAGCCAGCAAATCGGATCTCCTGTCTCAATCTGCAAACAAAATTGCAACCTCTGCTGGAAACATGGGACAGCAACAGAGAACACTGGCAACAGCAATCATGCAGCAGTGACCAGTGTGTGCCTTGCTGCAATGTTACAGCATGTATTTCAGGCGTCTGACCTGAATTGCCTCCACTACTGGTCTGTTTGACAACCTTTGTATGGCTTATGCAACAATGTGAATGCAGTCCTTGTTCAGACATTGACAACATTGTGCAATCACACCTGATTCCAACTCACACTTGCATGGCCACAATGCAGATATACAAAAACAAGCCTTGGGTAGAGTATACATACAAGCAAGCACAACATTTACTGGTGACTGAACCTCTACTGACGTTTGACTATATTACCTTCTTCTTGTCCTCAAGGTAAGTGGGTCCCCTGAGCTTCACCCCATTCCCCCCAGGGTCAGCAAAGAAGGCAGTGTCGATGCTGTCACTCCTGATTGACATGTCCAGCTCTTCCTCTTCTTGCAGGGGTGCATCGTGAGGGCCCTCGTCAAAACTGGGCCGCCCCACCAGCTGGTTCACCGACTTGCTGAATCGCTCAAAGGGTGAAGGCAAGCCTGGCGCTGAGTCTGTCAGTGCCTCTGCAGCCGCTTGCAAGTTGACTGACATCTGCAGAGTGTACACAACTTGACTATGTTTTTGTTTGCCCTTGTTTTGCACTCAAAACATCACCAGTTAACACCTGATATAGGATTAGTACCGTGTTGGTGTTGTATGATGCTGTGCACAGCATGTGCGCAATTCAATGGCTTGCGCATTGAGAACAATTTGCAGATTGCAGAGAAGGTGAACTGGCTATGCGACGTATGCAATGGTGGTATAATAAGGGAAAGCTTGGACCACAAGTTGCAGTATGAGCATGCTCATTTGGTGTACATGGAGCAACCATGAAGGGTGGTAGCTGATGCATGCAGCATTGCCCAGTGCTTTTCATGCACTCTGACTCTGGCACACAGGCTGAATGACAGATTCAAGTCATGCAGTCACAAAGCAATGAGAGGGCATGTTGCATTTTGGGCACGGCGTGAGCACAATGATGAAGTCAGCTTGACCATGTTGCTGTTTGACCTACATGCAAGCAGCAAGACGCTATGGACTTTCACCTGAGCATTATGCATGTTACATTTCAGACATGGCATGAGCACAACAGAGCGCAATGTTGTAGTCAGCTTGACCATGTTGGTGTATGAACTTTCACCTGAGCGTGATGCCCTGGTGACTGTGTCATCTGTGAACTTTGCACCTGCTTGCAAATGCATTATGCTGATGAAAGCTCATGCCAGGCAAGACAGGTAGGACAGCTGCAACACCATCACGATAAAATCCCTTCTTACCTTGCCGAATAGGCCAGAGCTGTTCTTGCGCTCAGGCTTGTCCCACTGCTGTGGGATGATAAGATGGCCAGAGTCAGTATGTGTCATGAGCCTGTCACTGAAGTCATCAGTTGTCCGTCTGGTCGCCCGCCGGTCTGTGTCTGTGGCGCTGCGCCTGTGCAAGCCAGCATCTGCAAAGGGAGTGCTGCTGACTGGCTGGGCCGGTCCTGATACAGACTGTGACCATGGCTGCTGCTGCTGCCAGCTCTGCTGCTGCTGCTGCTGCTGCTGTGTGACATCTGCTGCGTTGCTCCAGCCCCCCATCTGGCCCTGAGCACCAGTTTGACCTAAGATGGGGCGATCACTGTAGTGGACCCCCCCAGTATCTGACGTCAGTGGCCTGGTGTCAATTCTGCCAAGCTCACCGGGGGCTGTGTTGTTTCGGATGTGTCCAGACTTGGCAGGGGCCATGTCGGCCGGTGATTGTGGCCTGACTTGGGCAAATTTGTGTGCTGACTGGACGACAGCGGGGTTGCTGTCCCACAAGCTGCAGTTGATCAGTGTGGTTGCAAAGCATGTCCAGCCAAGGTAAGGGAGCATGAGGAATCCGGCTGCTGGGCTTGCTACATAGAACCTGCCCATTGTCATCAGGGACACGCCCAGCAGAGCTGTATGCAGACAAGTCACAAGTTTGAAGCTGGTAGTATGAGAAGATCAGATATGTACAGCAGCACTCAGATGCAAGGGCATGACAGCTGGAATAGCAGACTTGCAGACTGGTGGTGCGGGGATTGCATCAAGTGGGTTCTGACCTGCAGAGTCTGCTACAGCATAGCGTCTCCTCTGACCCCCAACAAAAATGGGAGGCCAAGCAAACAGATTGACGCCCAGCTGCAAGATGTAGAGGCACAGCGGCAGTGCTTGTGTCCTCAAGCCACCTTGCCTCCAGACCAGCCATGATGCTAATCCCATGATCAAGTAGATGGCAGCCCATGCTCCACCAAATATGTTCTTCTTGGGCTTGAAACGACGCCGGCGCTGCAACCTGCCTCTGCGACCAGTTGCCACAGACCTGCACTCAGTCCCGAATAAATCGAAATGGGCTTCTCTCAAAGAGTGTGTCAATAGCTGTGATGGGTGGGTAGCATGCAGGGAGCAGTGTAAAAGCATGTGCAATTTATAGGTAGCATGTGCACTGTATAGGTAGCCAGTGCCTTAGAAAGACTCTGCAGAACACTGACCCCCGAGTTTGCAGATCGCCGGCCCCTGCTAGATGTGTCTTCGCTACTGTGCTCAAAAAAGGAATGCTCAGCGCAATAGCCTGCAGGGCGACGTTGAAGCTTCACGAGCTGTTGTGGTCAACATGACTCTGAACCCACTGGCGCAGCTAGGTCAAGCGAATGCAAGCTTTCATGCAGTGCACGGCCAGGATTATGATGCCCAGCAAGCAGTGAGCTGATACTGGGATGCGACGCCTGCTGCCTGCAACACGACAGACGTAACTTACAAGCGATAGTGCCGATGCCGTCAGATGGCCGAAAGTCAAGGCAGAGCCTTGCTGCAATGTATTCATGAGCTTAAGCTCTGATTACTCGCACTTGAGATCCTGCAAGGCGCTGCTCGTTTCCCATGTGCTACGCAAGTCGTAAAGGGCCATGATGTCGTGATCACAATTGCCCTTGCTGGACAGGTTTGCATGAGTCACTTGAGAAAATGCACATTTAGATTTCCTTTATTGCACGATGCTGTGGATCAGCGTAGCATGCAGCAAGCCTAATGTCAGTCAGTTGCGTTTGCAACCAAGTGACGTCAGTTTAAGCTGGCAGCAGTGCACTTTTCTTGCAGCCTGCACTGAATTAATGTGTGCCGACCAGACGCAATCTTTGCTGACACAATTGCGTACGCACCAATCACAAACGGCGAGCCCTCTTTTCACTGCCTAACAATCTCTCAGCAGCGGGTGGGTGTGTATGCCGTTGACCTGCAGCCCACTCAGCAGGTTCACACAACATGTTGACACAAGCAAATGTGCAGCAGCATCAAGCTGTCAAAGCATTGCAGAAGAGCTGCACAGGCAGGCAACGCTGACTTGTGAAAGCAGACCACACAGGGAAAAGCCGTACCTTCAGAAGCAGTGGCATGAGCAGGCAGAGAGGGGGGTACAGCATCACTGTCTTCAGAAGAGCTTGCTGCAACAGCTGTGAATGTGCTGCTCTCCTGAGGAGTGGAAGAGTGGAGAGTGCTCTCACCCTGCAGTGTGGCAGCTTCAAATGATTTAATGACATGCTAGTGGCAGCATGCTCGTGGTGTGACAGCTTGGGTTTCCCTGCTTGTGCCACTGCAAACTTGTATACAAACTTGCATGTAATGTGTGTACTTTTGACTACATGCTTTCGCTTCTGTCATTGCAAGTGATGCAAGTTTACTGAATGCTGTTCATTGGCAACGGGAGTTTGGTACCAGAGACCAAACTCACTCAACAGCAGTCCAGCTTTAGGTGGACACATGTGATGCAACAGAGTGCCAACAGCAGTGACATAAAGTGCTGTACAACACATCTGTGAGTGATGCAGCAACAGCCAAAGCACTGGGGTGAGCGACTTGCCTTGTAAGGAGCAATGCTTTGTGATGAGTGCACAATTTTGGCCAGAAGATCGTTTTCTATCAGTTCAAACAGTTTGACCAGGCGTTTGTCCACATTTGCTGTGCTGTTGATGACTTCAAAGCGTATCTTGTCGTCCATGTCATGTACAGGTGTTTCTATGAGCTTGGACAGTCGCTCAACCTGAAAACAGAAAGCCAGCTTTTGCCTGACGACATTCATTTCAAATCAATGGCAAAACCAGCATGATAGCATGATTGCCAGACACACCAATGAGCTACACAAGCAGGCAGAGCTTGGCAAAAAAACAAGTCAGCATTTGCAGCAAGTGTCACGCAGCCCTGCACTGCGCATACCTCAAATTCGAGACATGCCTGCTGGTCCTCAAAAAGACGCTTGTTGATGTCATTTTGCTCAGGAGTGATCTCATCCTGAAACATGTCATTGCCAAAAAAATAGAAGGCTGAGACATAGGTGTTCCCCAGGATGCGGCGAGCACAAAACAGCTGCTGAAGTGCCTGCAGAAAGTTCACATTACTTGAGATATTGTGCTGCCCCAAATTATCCCAATATCCTTCTCAAACAAGCCATTCTGTTCACACCACAGTGTGAACAATATAGGTCCTGGTGCACAAGAGCAGTTGCTTTGTAAGCTGATGTTACATACAGGCACACACCTGTGACAGCCAGGTGTAGTCCTTCAGCTCTGTGCCATTGTCTTCCAGCTCCACAATCTTTTCCTTGATCTCATCTACCTGCTTGGTCTCAAGCTTCTGGCTGGCGACATGAGCTTCCCATCGCCCATTGTAATGCATGTACCTCTGCAAATTCCTGCACACCAGAAAAAAATGTGCATGGAAATTGTATGCATGACCCAACATGCATGCACTGTCCCTGTGCTTTAAGTAAGCCAACCAAATAATCACAGGCGCAACACAACATCAAACTACAACTTCTTCTAGCATGGGCACCTGACAACCCAAATGCGTAGCCCACATGTGGGGCAGGCCCAGAGGCGGTTTAGTGTTTGGCCCCTCTGACCATATTTAGGGTTTAGGATCCAGATACTGCACACAGGCCTACTTTGGGGGGTTGCCTGCGTTTACCCTTCGGCAAAAACTGGGGCAGGGCCCTTGTCGGCGCAAAATCATGTGAGCTGTCAAAGCTTGTACATGATGCAACAACAATGCATGTCAGGTGTTACAGTAACAAGATCCATCTCAAAGTGATACCTCTGAGCTTCATTGATCTTCTTGTCAGCATCTTCCTTATATCTGCCACAGCTGTGCCCAGAGATGGTTTCCCATGTGTGAGATCTGCCAGTGGAAGCACCACACAGCCAGCAAAATGCCTGCACAATGCAGCAAATATAGGCTACATACACTGCACTGTGGCACAAAATGGAAGCATGAGCATGAGCATTGCAGCAATGGGCATGTTATGACAACTGCGTTTTACAGTTCAAACAAAGGCTTTGAACATGGACACAAGGCCGCGGTGGGTGTGTGGCAAAATCCAGCGTACCTGGCCACATCTGCAAACAACCAGGTTGCAGCCACCATTCTTTTCCACCTGGTTTTGACACTTGGGGCAAGGCTTTGTGTTTGTGTTGAGCCAGTTTGCTGTCTCACTGTCATCACTGCACTTCCGCTGCCATTGCTTCCACCTAGCATGTCACAGTCACAATGACAGCAATGTCAAGCTACTACACCATGACCTGCAGTGCCAATGCCATGGTGACGCCGTGCAAAAACAGATGTACAAAACGTCAACAGCAATGTAATTGTACTGCTTGTTGGATCGCGACTGACAGTCAGTAGAGCTTCACTTACAGACTGCAAACAGCAGAGAGCAGCAGCAGGTAAGTCTGGTCCAGAAAGGCTAGCTTACATTTCACAGGTGCAGGGAGAGTGAGGATCCAGTCCACATTGGAAGCAGAACTTGAGGCCACATTGGCACACAGGTTCACACTGCAGGTCTCCATCAACCTGCAGCAGCCATAGTTCACTTGTGAGCATCAATACTCTGCTGATTGAGCCACCAATGCAGGATTCAGCGTAGGCACAGCAAGAGAGCATTTCAGCAACAGGATCCAACCATGGCATGAGGGGCGACAAGCACTGACACTAGTTAGTGCTGATGCAGACATGCAACGCTGCACATGGTGGGGCCTTCCAAGGGTGAACAGTACTTGCCTGTATGGCACACCCACAATGAGGTACACTTGGGCACCACTTGACACTCTTGTTGTCTTCAATGTAGGAGTCCAGCAGTTTTTGCTCATACTTGTCCAACAAGTTGCTTTCTTGCTGCAAGAGCTTTCGAACCTGCAGCAACACATCCATCAGCTACACATGGTGCTTGGTGGGTCCTGACATGCTGCCATCAGAGTAGGTGGTATCTTGCTGCAGAATCCACTCTATTCTGCACCAACGCAATGGTGTACAAACAGGCAGCAAACACACCAGCTGGTTTCAGCGACATGCCTGCAGCAGCTGAGCTAACTACCTGCCGGTCATCACAGATTGCGCCACATTTGACAGCCATACAAAGCAACCGCCTGCTGTTGCCCTCACTGATCTGAACTTTGAAGTGCTGATGCCAGCAATCATTGCAGTATGCGTGACCGCACTCCATGGCGGTAGCCTCTGTGATAGGCACATCGGAGAAGCAACAGCCGCACTCAATGTCTCCAGAGGTGACAACTGCAGCATCATGGGTGTGTTGCTCAGATTGCACAAGGTCAGCAAGCTGACAAAAAAGGTGCTGTTTTCATCATGTCCTGCCTCAATGCTTGCATGATGAGCTGCCGTACTGGCAGAAATACATACCATCTGCTGCAGCCTCCTCTGACTTTGATGTCACACCTGCTGCCTGATACACAGCTTCTTCGCTTCTATCTGCCAAGGTGCCTGCACCAAGATAGCATGAGTAGCCTAAGTGGTTTGGACGTACAAGACTTGAGTGCTGTGGCAGAGAGTGGGATGCAGCATACCAAACAAGGCCTCCTTGTCCCATTGGAAGTAAGTCAGCAGCTTTCTGGCTGTATCTCGGGAGCAGCCTAGGATCCCTTGTACAGCAGCAAGAGATTGATCCTGCACGTGTACAAAAGTACATTGCATGACAGTTTAACTGCCATGGTATAGCCCGTGATGCATGAAGTTTGCTGACCTGGACGTGCACAAGCTTGGCTTTATCAATTACTCCCCATACACTTTGCTTGGTCTTTTGGCCAAGAGCAGCATCTTGCTGGTGGTCTGAGAGAAACTCCATATCCTCTTCAGACAAAAATTCCGGCTCCTCATCAGAATCGTAGTCATCTTCAGAGTCGTACATGCTGCCACAGCAGGATCACGACCACTGCTCAGCACGTACTGCCCGACCAAGGTTTCGGAGATCCAAACCACCAATTCACGCCTTTCCCCGGAACCGAATGAGCGCTGTTGGACTGTCAGCGCAAATTTAACGTTTTCGCTGATCTACCTCATAACCGTAGTGACTGAAGTGTGTCACGCCGAACAAGTGCGCTTTCGGGACATGGATCGACAGTGTACATATGTCTGGCGCGGTAGCGCAGCACCTATACACAAACTCGGATGTTCAAGCGAACTCGAGCGCGTGGTGCGCAGGGCAGGTATATAACACAAGGCGAGTAATACGGCCGAAACTTTTTTGCTGAACGTCTGAAAAGTAGGGACGCTGATGGTGTTCGATATGTTTAATGTCCTGGGGGGCAACTGAGACCCAACAGACAAAAAGTTCAGTTCAGTGAATCAAGAAAGGTACTTGTGATGTCTGATACAGCTCATAGCATGCATGTGTAAAATACGTATGTGAAATCCTGCCTAGACGTGGTGAAATTATTGTACATCCTTGCACAACCAAAAGTGTCTGTAAAAATCAACATAAAACGGTGATAACCAATTTTAGATGCTAAATGCACCAATGTATATGTGCCTGCTAAAAGGTCAGTACAAAGACTCAAGTTGCACTAAACTTGGGCATCTGGAGCTTTAGTTGCCCCATGCCTCCTGCATGTGCGTGTCTTGTCAGCGTGGCGGAACTTTAATGAAGATTCTCTGTAAAAAGGCTTGTGGCCCTTTGACTTCAGGGTGTCAAAGTCTGCAGACATGTCTTGCCTTTGCTTTTGTTGCAATCTTGTCAGATCATCGTCATATCTGAGGTTGACTTCTTTAAGGTGCTTTGCGTGCTTGAGGAAAGTGTGCTTGTCGTTCATCGAACTGAATAGCACACGTATCGGACGTGGCCTATTCTGATCTGGGCAGTATGTACCCAGCCGTGATTGGGCCCACTGAGCACCTTCACAGTTGCTGCCATCTGGCATACACTTGTCCAGGAGTGAAAGAA
>JAABUH010004559.1_pt1 | contig 11175 bp, 5 predicted proteins | sample 5559121 | NCBI WGS metagenome assembly JAABUH01 (sample SAMN10711871, study PRJNA513364) | rock metagenome | isolation source: Antarctica rocks | place: Antarctica: Victoria Land, Battleship Promontory nord | collected 2015-12-28 | reverse complement strand
ACACGACGGGTCCATGCGACAAGCTCCTGACGCCCGTGGGAGCGAGCCACGGGCCCCTTCAGCCTGCCACATGCGGCCCGTCATCGCTAGCGCCCCCCGTTTCACGGTTTACCGTAGCTGTACCGCGCCAGGCGTTGGTCGACTATATCGGCACCGACGATGCGGGCCACAAGTTCTACCCCCGCGATCGTCAGTCGCCCCTGGACGGCGCGTCATACTCCCTGCGCGTGCTGACCGATCCGCGCATGCGCAGCGAGGGGCCGGGCTTCATCTACCTGACCGATGCGCGCCGGGAGGTCCCCGCCGACGGCCAGGCGGTCCTCGACGGCCGCCCCACGGAACAACTGCTCGTGGCGCTGCGCATGGCGGAGACGGTCGTCGGCTTCATCGCCGTCGATAATCTTACGAGCGGCCGCCCTCTCCCCGTGAGCGGCGCCCCGCTGCTGATCGCCTTCGCCATCGGCCTCGCCGCGGCCGTGGGCAACGTGCATCTGCTCGAAGGACGAGCCCGCGCGATCGACGCCTTGCACGCGGACCTCCAGCGTCGCATGGCCGAGCTAGAGTGGCTGCGCGAGGTCAGCCGCCGGATCACCGAGGCGCGCACCCGCGCCGAGATCCTCGAGGTCGTCTACGGCAGCATCCGGGAGGGCCTCGGCTACGATCGCGCCGGCATCAACCTGTTCGACCACGAGGCTGGCGTGTTCGAGGACTGCATCGGGACCGACGCGCAGGGCCGCACCGTCCGCCCGATGGACCGCACCGTTGAGCTTGCCTCTGACAGCCCACTCTGGCGCTTCCCCGGCATCGCCGCCCTGCTGCGCGGGGCCGAATTCTACTACACCGCCGACGCCGGCGCGGAGTGCCCGCCGGAGCTGCGCTATCTCTTCGATGGCGTGCCCACCCACAACCTCATGATCCCGCTACGGGCGGGGGACCGCGTCAGCGGGATCATCTCGGTGGACAACCTCGTGAGCGGCCGCCCAATCAGCCCGGCAGAGGCCGCCCCTCTGCTGGCGCTGGCCCACCAGGTGGGCACGGCGGTGGAGAACGCCCGCCTGCACGAGCGCGAGCAGGCCGAGCGCCGCAAGCGGGCCGCGGCGGCGGAGCGGTTGCGCACGGTCTACGCGACGATGGCCTGCGGCATGATCGTCCGCGATGCCGCCGGCCTGATCGTCGACGCGAACGAGGCCGCGCAGGAGATCCTGGGCCAGCCGATGGATCGCTTGCGCGGGCAGGCGTTGGCGGCGACGCTGACGGATACCGCCGCGGCCGATGGCACGCCGCTGCCACCCGAGGAGCGGCCAGTGGCAGTCGCCTTTCGCACCGGTCGACCACAGCGCGGCTACCTCATGACCGCGACATGCGCCGATGGCCAGCGGCGCTGGTTACAGGTCGATGCTGTGCCGACGCTGGACCCGGATGGTGCGCCCGCGCAGGTCGTCGTCAGCTTCGTCGACATCACCGCGCGCAAGCAGGCCGAAGAGACGTTGCGCCACCAGGCCTGCCACGATCCGCTCACCGCCCTGGCCAACCGCACCCTGTTCCTGGACCGGCTGGAGCAGGCCCTGGCCCACACGGCGCGCTCCCATGGCGCCGTCGCGGTACTCTTCCTCGACCTGGACCGCTTCAAGGTGATCAATGACAGCCTGGGCCATGACGCCGGGGACCAGCTGCTCGTCGCCCTGGCGCAGCGCCTGACGGCGTGCGTGCGCGGCGGGGACACAGTGGCCCGCTTGGGCGGGGACGAGTTCGCGATCCTGCTTGACGAACCGGTTGACGCCACGGCCGCGGCGCGCCTGGCCGCGCGCATCACCCAGGCGCTCGCGGTCCCCGTGCGCGTGGGCGGGCACGATGTCGTCACCCTGACGAGTATCGGCATCGTCACCAGCACACGGGGTTGTGCCGCCGCCGCCCTGATGCGCGACGCCGACGTGGCCCTCTACCGCGCCAAGGCGCAGGGCCGCGGCCGCTACGCCGTCTTTGATGCGACGATGGACGCGCGGCCCCTGGAGCGCCTGGAGCTCGAGGGCGAGCTGCGCGTGGCACTGGAGCGCGGCGAATTCACGGTCTATTACCAGCCCAAGATGGAGTTGGCAACGGGCCGGCTCGCCGGGATGGAGGCGCTGGTGCGCTGGCAGTCGCCTACTCGGGGGCTGGTCGTGCCGGGCGTGTTCATCCCCCTGGCCGAGGAGACGGGCCTGATCCAACCTTTGGGACAGTGGGTGCTGGAGGAGGCGTGCCGGCAGACCACACGCTGGAACGCGGGCGCGCTGGACGGGGCCGCGATCGTCGTGAGCGTCAACCTGTCCGCGCGCCAGTTCGCGCACCAGACCCTGGTCGCGGACGTGGCGCGGGCGCTCGCCGAGAGCGGGGTGGAGCCGCGCCACATCCAATTGGAGATCACCGAGAGCGTGGCCATGGGCGACGCCGAGGCCACGATCCAGACCCTCCAGCGGCTCAAGGCGCTGGGGGTGCAGCTGGCGATCGACGACTTCGGCACGGGCTACTCCAGCCTGGCCTACCTCAAGCGATTCCCGGTCGACGTGCTCAAGATTGACCGCACCTTCGTCTCAGGCCTGGAGCACAACAGCGAGGACGCCGCGATCGTCAACGCTGTGATCAGCCTGGGCCATGCTTTGCGCCTGTCAGTCGTGGCCGAAGGCGTGGAAACGGCTGAGGAGGCGGCGCAGTTGCACACCATGGGCTGCGAGATCGGCCAAGGCTACTACTTCGCCCGGCCGCTCCCGCCGGAGCAGGCCGACGCCTGTGTCCAACACCGGCCGCGTGCCGCGTAACGGCGAGGGCTCCCTGCATCACCGCGCGGCGCGTGGCACAGCGGAGGTGGGTCGTGCGGACGCCGTCGGGGAGAGACGGGCGACATGCGGGGCCGCCCCTCGCCGACCATGCGCACGCATGTGCTGGGTCGTTCATTCAGAGCATGTAGAACAGCACTCTTGACAGGGAGTCGCGCATTGCCCTTTTCCTGCGCATCTGAAATGAGACTCCAGCTTTCCTCCGCCCACCGGCTTCATGGCTCCAGTTGGGGGCAACAGGGGCCTCTGGCACCCAGCCGGACGCGCCGATGCTGTCTCATGTCAGATGCGCAACGATGACCGGAAGCGCGAGTCCCTGCCTACAACTCTAGCGATCGGCTACAATCCCATTCTACATGTCTCGACGTGTGCGGTGGAGCGAGACCCTGCAGGGCGTCGAGAAGTTGCACTTCCCCTTTCGGTAGCGGCCTGCGCTCCCTTCCCCTGACGCCCCGCGCCGCCCTGTGTGGCCGCTGGCCCGTAGCGTCGGGGACACAACAGGGCCGGCCTGGCGGCCGCGAGAAACGAGGACCGCAGGGGGCTCTACCGTCCGGACTGATCGGCAGTGGGTGGGTTTGGGTGCGGAGGCCTATGGCAGGGTCTCGCTCTATAGCCCACGTCGGGACATGTAGAACGGGACGACCATGCTCACAATCCGGTTCTACATGTCCCGACTAGTCACGAAGCGCGAAGCCCTGTATGGGTCACTGCACATACAAACGCAGTTCCGACAACTACGCCGGTGCTGTACATAGCACTAGTGCATGATCAGGAGTGCATGATCAGGGCGGATACTTTGATTTGTCGCCCGATAGAACGTGCTATGACCGGGAGGACGGCGCTAGCATACCACGCGGAACGACGGCTGCAGCAGGCTTGCTAATCAAAGTAATCGCTCTGAGACAGCACTAGCTCGTTCAGGCTAGACTGTCGTCTCCATGTGCGTCGAGGCGCTTCTGGTACTCCCGTAGCCACGCCATGACCTCGCCGAAGCGCCGCACCGGGATGTTATGGTAGCTGGACACGCGGAAGCGCCGGTATAGCTCACCGAAGACGGCCTGGTAGGGATTACGGCCCTTGTTGCCTGCCCCACCTGCCATCTCAGTCGCGATCGCTTTGACGAGGGTACTGATCTCGGCGGCCTGTGTGTCGCTGATGACCTGCCCGGGTGAGACCGCCCCCTCAACAGCGCTCATGCGGTGCAACAGGGTGCCGACGACGGCCGCCGCCTGGTCGAGGCGGCCCATGACCTCGCTCTGGTGGTCGACCACTCTGGCCTCCAACGACGTGAAGCGCGTGTCGACGTGCTGCTCGAAAGCGATTTGCTGGCGGCCCATCGTCGCGATCGCCTCCGCCATCTGCACGATATGCACGAGCGCCGTCACGTCGGGGTTGGTTGGGGTCAGGGCGGTCGCGCCGCCGATGGCGATCTCCATCCCGGTCTCGCGCGCGAAGGCCTCGTAGACGACCTTGCGCACCCACCGCTTGTACGCCTTCAATCGCTCGCGCAGGTCCGCGCGTACGCGACTGGGCTCGATCCCCGCGAGCCACATCGGGATGGCCTCGACGTCCATGCACACGAGGTTCTGCGGGCCGCCGCGCGTCTGCAGGCGCAGCGTGCGCGTGCTCTCCATGAGCACCTCATCGGCTTTGATCTTGCGGTACTGGGCGGCCCAATGGATGCCGAGCGCCGTGCAGATGGGGCGCACCGGTAAGTAGATCTCCGATGTGTCGATGCGCGCCGCCAGCACCTCGTCGTCGCCCGCTTGCGAGAGAACGACGGTCTTTTGCTCGATCGGCTCCATCACCGCCTGGTTGTCCTCGCTCCCCATCCCGTCTCCTGTAGCCCCTTGACACAAAGGGGTTGCTTTCAAGGCAACCCCTTTGGACGACTTCTCATGGTAGTATCGCACAGGGTCATCCAGGTGACGATCCGCACGCCTCACCACGCGCGGATCGCCGTGCGCCCCGCTTCGTCGCTCCACTTGGCATACACCGTGGTCACCTCGACGCCGGCATGGCCGAGCATCCGCGAGGTCGTCTGCAGGTCCGTCTCCCGGTACAGGCGCGTGCCGAAGGTGTGGCGCAGGCTATGGATGCCCCGGTACGGGACGCCGGCCGCCCGGCAGACCTCCTGGAGCCGCCGGCGTGCCTTGCCGTCCGTCCGCCAGCGCAGGAGGGGGCCGCTCGGCGTGCGCTGGACTGCGAGCTCCGCGTCGAGGGTGCGTCCGATCTCGACCGTGCGTTGTTTGCCGCCTTTGCCGCTCTTGACCACCAGACGGCCGCCGGCGAGGTCCACGTCCTCCCACACGAGCGCGAGCATCTCCGCGACGCGCAGGCCGGCGTGGGCGCCGAGCAAGATCAGCAGGCGGTTGTCCGCGTCGGCGACCGCGAGCAAGCGGTCCACCTCCTCGTCGGCGTAGGGGCCGCGCTTCTCCCAGCGCGCCGTGGGGTCCGGCGCGGGATGCAGGTCACGGAACGGGTCGTCCGTCGTCGCCCCCGCCGTGCGCAGCGCCGCGTAGAGCGCGCGGGCGGCGGCCAGGTGCACGCGCGTGGTGGACGGCGTGAGCCCCTGCCCCTCCAGGCCGCGCAACCACCGCGTGGCGGCCAGTCGTTTGGGGTGCAGCAAGTCCTCGCCGCGCCAGGCCGCCACGAGGCCCAGCGCGCACGCGCGGTAGCGCCTCCTGGTAAGCGGGCTCGCGCGCGCCCCCTTCTTGCCGTGCAGGAGCAGCCAGTCCTCGGCCAGGTCCGCGAGCGTGGCCGCATCGTGCGCCTGGGCTGCCGCAGTCGCCCGGCGGCGGCGCTCGTCGTCTGGGAGGTCGGCCCAGGCCAAGGCCCGGTCCATGATGTTAGGAGGTATATAAGGTACGAGCGCGCTTGTGGTCACGCCCTGGTCTCGCATGTCACTCGGGGTCATTGTCTGTCAACCTCGCGCGCGTCGCGTCCATGTCGGTATGGGTGTTGTGGACCAACTGAAAGAGATAGTCGTTCAGCGGGCGCCACTGCACGTGTCGTTTGTGCCTCTTCTCGTAGCCGATTGTGAAAAGGTGATCGCAGTCCTTATGCACGAACCACAGCCGCGTCTCGGCGCGGGCGTCGTCGTCGATCCAGTCCCACAGACAATGGGCGTGGCGGGCATCGTCGATATCATCGCCACAGTGGTCGCAGTAGATGTGAGGCTCTAGGAGGTGTGTCTCCCCGATGACCATCACAAGCGGCATGACGCCTGCTCTCCCGTCGTCATACGTCTCTGTCGATTTCGGCGGGACAGCGCGCCAGCAGGTCGCGGGCGTGCGTGTACACGGGATCGGTCCCGCGCGGACGGCTGTCCCAGCCCCGCTCGATGGCCACCCCGAATGCGCGATAGGCGCGGGTGATGTCATCGAGCGCCATGCGCAACTCGGCTGCCCAGTGCAGCAACTCCTCCCTCGCCAATGTCGCCTGGTCGTTGGCCATGGGTTCCTTCCCTTCCCTTACGCGTTATGTCGAGTCTCACGACGACCCGGCGTCGTGTAGCGTGCGATAGTTCATGGTAGCACACGATGGATGAGAATTACAGTTAGGTTGGAAAAGAGTCCAGTGCACCGGTTCGTTGTAGTACTATGGGTAGGAACGCGTGCTCTGATGACCTGCAAAGAGAACAGGAGTGAGTAGTGGATCCGGATATGGATAGTCCGGCCTTCGAGCAACAAGTGCTCCATGACCTGTCATCATTACAGGTAGCATTGACCTACCAGAACATAGAACGTGTGAGGCAACTGGAGGAAAGGCAGGCCTTGCTGTCAGTGGCCACACAAAAGTCGCCACTGGTGGCCATCGTGCGCCTGCTCGTTAGAGGGCAGATGGGCCAGCTCCTGCTCCCTGAAGAACAAGTTCTCCCTGTCTCGGCACGGCCTTCGCGTGGGCGGGGCTTGGGGAACCGTCGGCAGGTTCTCCACGAATGGGGACCATTAGCTGGCCATCAGTGGGGCTTTCTACATGGCCATGTACACTCCGAAGGTCGCTCAAGACCCTGGCGATTTTGAGCAGCAGATTAGTAAAATACGCCATACCAAGCGCCAAGCAGCACGGATGCGAGAGAGGGAGATCCGGGCAACAGCGAAAGAGCTTGTGACCGCGAACGAGCTCTTGTCTGCGCGATTGAAAGAGGAAAGTTCTAGGCCGACCACGACGTCCACCCCCTTAGATCAAGGACGGTTAGACCGGCTCATCGACATCGCACGCTCGATGCTCTGTCCTGCATTACAGAGTGTCTCTAACGACACGTTTGATCTTGCGAAAGTGATTGTGCCCATGCTCTTTACTCTCAAGGTCACGGGGAAGCTGCCCCTCGACGTCGATGTGCGAACGGTCGAGGTTGCCGGGGTTACTCTCGTTATGAGTCGAGCCGGTGTGGCCAACTTTTGCGCTGATGTCCCTCTCAAAAAAGAGCGGCGACGCGCGGGTTAGCGCAAGCCGTCTCTATCTTTTTCATCACCCATGAAGCGAACGAGGCAGGGCTGACCACCGAAGCGCAACCCTACCTCGCGAAAGACATGATCCTGACGGTCATACGCGCCGATCAGCGTCCAGTCCTTAATGGCCCTAGACAACGAAAGCTGGTGCGATTCGTTCTCCCGAAACCGCATGGCCACAAGCCAGGCGGGGGATGGGAGGGTAGGAGGTACTCCTAGACAACGTGACGGTCGATGATGGGCGAAATTCCCATCCCCGAGTGAACGCGGGAAGGCCGCACCCCTACCGTAGCGACTGATCATCAATCGGTAAAGCGGGGTGACGCAGCCACGCCAGACTCCAACTGGCGACGACTGCTTGCAGGTGGCCATGGGTAGCGCAAGCGAACACACGGTTGACCCATCGTTACGTTGAACAAGCCGACGTGGAGTAGGGGCTTGGTCCAAAACGGACAGGGGTAGGACTCCGGCGAGGCAGCTCTCGACTGGCGTTCATGTCCAGACCCCCGGTGGAGAGTGTGACCCGACCGCCACGCAGAACGGCCGTCAGGAACGACGTAACCGCCCGCCCGCTCTCTGTCGAGGTCGACGATGGAGCAGGCCTCACCCGCAGGTGGACAGGCGGTGGGATGACCCAAGAAGCACGCCTGGGGTAACGCTCAGGATAGGCTGACGTGGGTCCGGCGACCTGGAAAGTAGGGGCAGTAGTAGGAGTGCAAATGTCATGAGCACGGCGGAGACGCCAGTGTATGAATGGAACGACCTGGACTGGCACGCCATCGAGCGCCGGGTCTTCAAGCTCCAAACCCGCATCTACCGAGCCTCGCGCCGTGGCGATGTCAAGACTGTCCACCGGCTCCAGCGCCTCTTGATGGTCTCCTGGTCGGCCCGCTGCTTGGCGGTTCGGCGCGTGAGTCAGGATAATCGCGGCAAAAAGACCGCCGGCGTCGATGGGGTGAAGAACCTCGCGCCCGCCCAGCGGTTCCACTTGGCCACGATTTTGCGCCTGACGCCGACAGCCCATCCCACCCGTCGCGTGTGGATACCCAAGCCAGGGAACCCCACGGAACGGCGCGGGTTGGGCATTCCCACCCTATTTGACCGAGCGCGGCAAGCCTTGGCCAAACTCCTCCTCGAACCGGAATGGGAAGCACGCTTCGAACCGCACAGCTACGGCTTCCGACCGGGGCGGTCCGCCCACGACGCGATCGAAGCTATTTTCCTGCATCTGAGTCGGAAACCGACATACGTGTTCGACGCGGATATCGCGAAATGCTTCGACCGCATCGACCAGACGGCCCTGTTGAACAAGCTCCAGACGATCCCACGCCTGCGGCGGGCCATCAAAGCGTGGCTCAAGGCAGGGGTCATGGATGGATTGGACCTGACTCCCACCGAGCGGGGCACCCCGCAAGGCGGAGTCGCGTCGCCGTTGCTCGCCTCCATCGCCCTGCACGGACTCGAAACGGCGGTCAGAGATGCCTTCCCGCACACCCACAAGGTGAACGGGAAAACGGTCGATCCCTGGCAACCGGTGGTCATTCGCTACGCCGATGACCTCGTCATCCTGCACGAAGATGAAGGCGTCATTCGACAGGTACAACAGATCACCGCCGACTGGTTAGAGGGAATGGGCCTCGCACTCAAGCCGAGCAAGACCCGGATCACCCACACCCTGCACCCCTACGAGGGTCAGGTCGGATTCGACTTCTTGGGTTTCCATATCCAGCAGTTCCCGGTGGGCAGAACGCACACCGGGACGAATGGGCATGGCACCCCACTCGGCTTCAAGACCATCAGCACGCCCAGCAAAGACGCCCAGCACCGGCATCAGCACGCCCTTGGTGTCCTGATCCGTCGAGCGCAGTCGCTGCCCCACGCAGACCTCATCGAGCGCCTCAACCTCGTGATCTGCGGCTGGGTCAACTACGACGCCACGGTCGCTTCGAAGCAGGTTTTCGCCAAGATGCACGCCCTGCTGTTCGCAAAGCTCCTGCGCTGGGCCAAACGCCGCCATCCACACAAACCGATCGACTGGGTGACCAAGACGTATTGGCGCCGAGAGAAAGGGTCCTGGGCCTTCGGGGTCAAGAACGGCCCGATGCTGCACCCGCACTATCGTAAGCCGATTCGACGCCACATCAAGGTCCGGGACGACAAGAGCGTGTATGACGGCGATTGGGTGTACTGGGCCAGCCGGCTCGGCCGCCACCCCGAACTGCCGCGCGAGGTCGCACAACTCCTCAAGCGGCAAGCGGGCAAATGCGCCTGGTGTGGACTCTCCTTCCGTGCCGACGATGTGATGGACCGCGACCACCTCGTGCCTACCAGCGACGGCGGGGACGAGCGCCTAGGCAATCGTCAACTCCTGCACGGACATTGCCATGACGAGAAGACCGCGCGGGATGGGTCCTACGCGGTCGGAGGTACCCGTGACAAGGGCCACTAGCTGAGGAGCCGTGTGCCGGTAACCTGGCACGCACGGTTTTGAAGGCGGGCGGGGAGAGGTGACTTTCCTCGCCTAGCTATCCGTAGAACAGCCATTTGAACATTAGCGGTCCAGTAACGTCCAGTGAGGTTAAGACTACGCGTGGTTCAGGTCACCTCACAGAGGAAACAGCCGCGCCGGACGCGCCACGTGAAGGGGAAGAGAGGGACAGCGCCGCGATGACGAACGACATCACCATTCCATTTGTGCAATCGGGCTCCTATCCTGTGCGCGCTGGGAATCTCGTACGGCTCCTGGTTGATGGCGAGCCGGCCTTCCGGCGTATCTGCGAGGCGATTGAGGCGGCCAGGAGTAGTGTCTGGGTGACCGTGACTTTCATGTGGGCCACCTTCGCAATGCCGGATGAGCGAGGGGCCGCACTGGACGTGCTCGACAGGGCGGCGGCGCGTGGTGTCGACGTCCGGCTCATTTTCTGGCGGCCGGACGCAGAAACCGAAACGTTGAAGCACAACGCGTTTTGGGGATCTGTGGACCATATTGGTCAACTTGAGGGTCGTGGATCCGGAGTTCGGATACGGTGGGACCGTGCCCAACCAGGTTTTTGCCAGCACCAAAAAAGCTGGCTCATCGATGCTGGCGGCGAGAGCGAAACGGCTTTCATTGGAGGGATCAATCTCAATCCCCACTCCATGGTTGCTCCTGGCTATCGCGGTGAGGACCAGAACCACGACGTCTATGTCGAAGTGGCAGGCCCTGCGGCGGTCGACGTCCACCACAACTTTGTGCAGCGCTGGAACGAGGCAAGCGAGCGCCTAGCAGAGGACGGCCAGTGGGGTGTGGGTAGCGAGACCGACCTGCCGTTTCCGACCCACGTTCCTGCCCAGCGGGGCAACGCACTCGTCCAAATACAGCGGACCATGCACCGTGGTCGCTATACGGACGGGCGACCGGTGCCCGAGGGGCCTTCGTTCGATATCGCTTCAGGCGAACGGTCGATCTTCGACCAATATTGTGCGGCCATCGGTGCCGCCCAGCGCTCGATCTATATCGAAAATCAGTACATCGAGGTTCCGGAGATCGTTGCCTGCCTGCATCACGCACTGCGGCGCAGTGTGGACGTGGTGCTGCTGCTGCCCGCCGAACTGGAATTCTCCGCCCGTCCAGCGGCCCCGGAGCGGCAATCCTTCGTCGAAGCTTGGGCGGGCTTCGGTGCGTACGAGCACTTCACGTTGGTAGGCATCGCCGGCCTCAGTGCCGATGGCCGGCGTACGCCAGTCCACGTTCACGCCAAACTCATGCTGGTTGATGATGTATGGGCCACTATTGGCTCGTGCGGTATAGCCACACGCAAGCGTGATCATGCGGCGGACCTCTCGGGTGGTACGGCGGGAGGCGAGAACGGGAGGACGCGCCCGCGCGCGGAGGGTCGCCCACGTCGAGGGGCGGTGGGTGCCGTGAG
>JAABUH010004557.1_pt1 | contig 11180 bp, 12 predicted proteins | sample 5559121 | NCBI WGS metagenome assembly JAABUH01 (sample SAMN10711871, study PRJNA513364) | rock metagenome | isolation source: Antarctica rocks | place: Antarctica: Victoria Land, Battleship Promontory nord | collected 2015-12-28 | reverse complement strand
CGACGCGGCCTAGCGTCGTCCTGGCCGGGGGCGCACCTGCCCCCGGCCCCACGCTCATCCTCAATCACCACCCGCCATACGCGATGCACCAAGACAGGAGGGGACCATGATCGAGCGCTTGCTGCGCGCACTGCTCGCCGAGTTGATCGCCGCTGATGTGCCCGCGCCCCTGGGCCAGCGGCTGACCCTGGCCGCGTTGTGGGCCGATCTCGCCCGCCTGGCCGGGGAGGAGCCGCCCGCCGACGTGCTGGCCCTCCTCGACGGCCCCGCGCCCCGCACCCCCGCCGACCGCGACGCCTGATCGCCTCTATCTGGGCAACCCACGCGATGGGTTGCCCCGCTCCCCACCCGACACGCATAACAGGAAGGAGCACCCCCATGATTGATCGGCAGCACGAGCCCACCGCCGCCCACGAGCGTGCCCAGGAGCGCATGGCCGCCGCGCTGGCCCTCCTCGACGCGGGGATCGGGGCGATCGTCGACGGCGCGAGCTTCCGCGCCTACCTCGCCACGCTGGCCCGCTTCCCGACCTACTCCGCCCGCAATGTGGCCCTGATCCACGCGCAGCGCCCGGACGCGACCCGCGTCGCCGGGTACCGCGCCTGGCAGGCGCTCGGGCGGCAGGTCCGCCAAGGGGAGCGGGGCATCCGCATCCTCGCCCCCTACCGGCGTGTCCTCGCCGAGGGCGACGAGCATGACGATGCCGACGATCGGGGCGCGCTCGTGACCGGCTTCGGGGTGGCGACCGTCTTCGATCTCGCCCAGACCGAGGGGACGCCCCTCGCCGAGGCCCCGGCCCCACATCTGTTAGCGGGCGCGAGCGACGCCGGTACGTGGCTGTGGGACCGGCTGGCGACCTTCCTCGCCGCCGAAGGGATCGCGCTGGCCCGCGAGGAGACCGGGCGAGCGAACGGCTACTACGCCCCCGCCGAGCGGCGCGTCGCGGTCCATGCGTGCCTCACCGGTGACCAGGCGGCTAAGACCCTGGCCCACGAGTGCGCGCACCACGTTGCCGGGGCGCGGGCCGGTGTGAACACGATGGACGCCGAGACGATCGCCGAAAGCGCGGCCTTCGTCGTCCTGGCCCATTACGGCATCGACGCCGGGGGCTACACCTTCCCGTACGTCGCCCGCTGGGCCGCGGATCGCGCGACCCTGACGCGCAACCTGGAGGCGATCCGGGCCACCGCGTACACCCTGATCCACGTCGCCACCGGCGGCACGGGCGCGGCGCTCGATGCCGCTGCCTGACCGGGGAGTGCCGGGCGTGGCGGTGGGCAGGTAGCCGCTCGTCGCCGCGCCCGCAGAGGGAGGAAGGGAGATGGGCATGACGTGGCAACTCCGTAAAGCGGGGCGCGTACGCGCAGCAGCCCGGCTTCCACCGACCCTACCGCCTGCGCCTGTACCGCGGGCCGACCGGCCGGGTGGCGGTCGTCGTCACCGCCGAGCCGTTCACCACCTGGCTCGTCCGCCTCGGCCCCGCTATCGCCCTGGTGCTCGGCGCCCGCCACGGCTTCGACCCGTGCGCCGTGCTCTGGATCGCCGAGGATCCCGGCCACGACCCGGCCGACCCCGACCTCGACCCGGCCGTCGCGGAGGGCCTGACCGCCGGCGCGTCGTACACGCTCTGCACCTTCGGGCCGTACCCCGGCGCCCCCGAGCAACTCCGCTACCTGCTCTGCGAGCCGGTCCCGCGGACCTGGGTCGAAGGGGAGTTGCTGCGCGGTGACCTCGACGACGGGGGCGTCAACCCGCCTCCCGACCCCGCCCTGCCGACCCGCATGGCGGAATTGGTGCGCGGCCCGGCGGGCAATCTCTTGCGCGCACTCGGCCTCCTGACGGTCCCGCCGAGGTACTGTCAGGGTAACTGGTCAGCGCGCAGATCGGTGGCACATGCGATACTCGGTGCATGAATGAAGAAGCGACTCCACCTTGCTACAAACGCCACCGCTTCCCGCCGGAGATCATTGCCCACGCCGTCTGGCTGTACTTCCGGTTCGCTCTCAGCTACCGCGACGTGGAGGAGCTGCTGGCCGAGCGCGGTGTGATCCTGACGTATGAGACCGTCCGCCAGTGGTGCCGCAAGTTCGGGCAGGGCTACGCGAACGCGCTGCGCCGGCGACGGCCACAGCCGGGCGACAAGTGGCACCTGGACGAGGTGTTCATTCGCATCAACGGCGTGACACACTACCTCTGGCGGGCCGTCGATCAGGACGGGGAGGTGCTCGACATCCTGGTGCAAAGCCGCCGCAACAAGCATGCGGCGAAGAAGTTCTTCCGCCGTCTGCTCAAAGAGTTGCAGTACGTACCCCGCGTGCTGATCACCGACAAGCTGGCCAGCTACGGGGCGGCCCTGCGCGAAGTCCTCCCGAGCGTCGAACATCGGCAGCACAAGCGGCTCAACAACCGCGCGGAGAATTCGCACCAGCCGACCCGCGAGCGCGAGCGGCGGATGCGCCGCTTCAAGGATCCGGGCCACGCCCAGCGGTTCCTCGCCGCCTACGGGCCGATCGCCAGCCACTTTCGCCCACGCCGCCACCGTCTCACCGCCGAAGCCTATCGCGAGACCAGAACGGAACGCTTCGCCACCTGGCGAGCCGTCACCGGCACCCCGCCCATGGCCTGAGCAGCGGCACCGCCCTCCTTCAGCACGCCCGCGTTCCCCGGCAGCTTGGCGAGCCCGACTTAAATTGACAATACCGTCCTGTGTGTGCCAGGCGGCGAGTCGCCGCGCGCCGGATACGATACCACAGCGGGCGCGGCGACTTTCTCTACGCAATGGTATCAAAAGGGCGGGGTGGGGGCAAGGCGGGGATGGGGAAGGCATGGCGGGCGCTCTTCCCCCGCCTCGCTATCGTCCGGCCCCCGCCGCCCAGCGGGCAGGAGCGCCCACCCATGAAGGGCGCACTGCACCCATGAAGGGCGCACTGCCTCCGGGGGACCCGCCAACCGCCCAACCGAGGAGCGGGGAACCTTCCGATTCAGCGCTCGTCTCCCGACAGCGCCCTGGCGCGAGCGTTGCCCGACCCGGTGCGGGCGAACCAGTACGCGGCCAGCACGATGCCGATCCAGAGGATCACGCTCACGTTGTGCAGCCAGTCGATGTAGAGGGGATACATCGAGAGATACAGCCAGAGGCTGGCACCGGCCACGACGACCGGCACGTACCAGGCTCGCCCCCGCAGCCCCACCACCAGGAGAACATAGGCGACGATGATGAAGGCGTTGCCGAGCGGAGCCTGCTGTAGGGGGCGTAGCGCGGGTACGTCGATCGACAGTCCCAGCGGCGCGAACCAGCCCATGAAGCCCATCGCCGTGCAGTGGAGGAGGGCCATCGCGCCCCCCACGATCGCCGCCAGCCGCTCCACCGGCCCGGTCGCGAAGCGGCCCATATTCGCGAGCGCCATTGTCGCCCCCCCATGCCGACGTACTCGATGGTCCTCCGGTGCCGCCTCGTCGCCAGCCGCGCCACCGCGCCGGGTTTGCCGGACAGCGGGGGCAGCACGACAGCCCGATCCCAACCGAGTGTTGCTGGTCGAGCCAGCCGGTCGCGCTGGAGGGCAAGACGGCGATGCGCGCACCCATACTGTATTACGCCGGAACCGGCGAAGGAGATTTGTGTCCCCGGCACAAAAGGGCCGGGGGGATGAAGGGCAGGGGCGGGAGTCGCTGCGGAGCGCGCCGTCGGTTCCCTGCTCAGTCGGCACACCCGCATGGTCGGCGACCGCGCGGGGGGCGGCGACGGCGCGGAACGGGCCGACCGGGGGATGCGGTGTGCTAGGCTACGAGCGGCGCGGCGGTCGCTCGCTGCGAGCAAGAACCCGGCACGGTTGGCGAGCGGTGCATGAGCAGCGCGATCTGCTCATCGTAGATGGCGGAGTAACGATGGGCGCGATGCCGGATGTGGCGATCGTGGGGGGCGGGATCATCGGCTGCGCGATCGCCTATCAACTCGCGAAGGCGGGCGCGGCGGTGACGATCGTGGAGCGCGGGGCGCTGGCGCGCGAGGCGTCGTGGGCCTCGGCGGGGCTGATCTCGCCGCCGAAACCCGGTATGCCGGGCGGGCTGGCGCGCGCGCGGTTGGAGGCGCGCTCGTTCATGCTCTACCCGGCGCTGCTGGCGGAACTGGCGGAGGCGACCGGCCTGGACGTGGCCCAGGTGCGCGGCGGGCGGCTCTCGGTGGCCCTCTCGGAGGCGGAGGAGGCGGCCCTGCGCGAGACGCTGCGCTGGCAGCGCGACCTCGGCTTCGACGTGGCCTGGCTCGACGGGGATGCGACGCGCGGCATGGCCCCGGCGCTGGCCCCGGCGATCCGGGGCGCGATCTGGTGCGCGGCGGCGAGCGGGGTGCGCGCGGCGGCGCTGACGCTGGCGCTGGCGCGCGCCGCCGAGGCGCGCGGCGCGACGATCCGCGAGGGGACGCCGGTCGAGGGATTCCTGCGCGGGGGGGGGCGGATCGCGGGGGTCAGGACGCCCGGTGGCGACATCCGCGCGGGCGCGACGCTCATCGCGGCGGGGGCATGGACGGCGGCGCTCGGCGAGCTGCTCGATCTGGAATTGCCGACCCGCCCGGTGCGCGGGCAGATGCTGGCGCTGGCCGACGCGGCACCGGCGCTGCGGCAGGCGATCGCGGGGGCGGGGGGCTTCCTGATACCGCGCGCGGACGGCACGATCGCGGTGGCGGCGACGGTAGACGAGGCGGGCTTCGATACGCGCATCACGCCGGACGGCCTGGCCTGGCTGGCGACGCTGATCCGCACGCTCGCGCCGGGCTATGCGAGGGCGCGGGTCGTGGAGACCTGGGCGGGGCTGCGACCGGCGACGGCGGACGATCTGCCGCTCATGGGGCGCGCGCCGGGCGTGGACGGCCTTTGGGTGGCGGCGGGCCACATGCGCGACGGTATCCTCTGGGCACCGATCGTCGGGGAGATCATGGCGGCGGCGATCCTCGGCGGCGAGCCGGACCCCGCATTGGCGCTCTTCGCTCCGGGGCGGTTCGCGTAGCGGGGGGCGGCGCGGCGTACCACGCCGCGCCGCCGCGCGGGAGCGAGGAGGAGGAAGGGGCGCGCGTATCGTGTCCCATCCGCTGCCGCCCGTCTGCTCACGCGAACGCGGACGGTGGGCCGTCGGGCCGCAGCGGGCTGCGCGTGGCGGCCAGGACGCGATCGGGCTCGTCGGTGTCCAGGATATCGACGCCGTTCCGGGTCAGATCCCACGCGACGCTCGGCGACGGGGCGAAACACTGCACGGCGAGACCCGCCGCGTGGGCCTGCGCGCAGAGGGCGCGGTCGCAGAAGAGCCAGGACTGGTTGAGCACATCGGCATGGGCCGCGCGCCCGGCGTGGAGCGGATCGACCAGGCGACCGCTATAGTTGATCGCCCCCTTAATCGCCGGGTTCCGTTCTTTGACGTGCCGGATGACCGTGTGGTCGAAGGCGATGATCAGCACCTCCTCGACGACCCCCGCGCGTTCGAGCGTCGCGACAAGCGCGCCGGACAGCGCCGCCGATTCGTGTGGCAGCCCCTTCACCTCGACCGTGAGGTACGCGCGACCGGCGACGAAGGCGATCACCTCGGCCAGCGTCGGGATGCGCTCCCCGGCGAAATGCGGCGCGAACCAGGAACCGGCGTCGCATCGCTTGAGCTCCGCCACCGTCAGCTGGCGCACGTATCCCGTACCGTCCGTGGTGCGGTCGATGGCATGGTCGTGGATCACGACCAACTCCCCGTCGCGCGCGAGGTGGACATCGAGTTCGAGCATCGGGCTCCCGCGCCGGAGCCCCTCCGCGAACGAGGCGAGCGTATTCTCCGGCGCGTAGGCCGCGCCGCCGCGGTGGGCACCGACCAGGGGGTGTCCGTCGCGGCGCGCGGCGATCAGCTGTGTGAGGGGCGGCACGCGCGCTGGCACCGTCGTTCTCCTTCGTGGCGGGTCGGGTAGATCGGTCCGCGTCGGCCGTATGCGAGCGCGCCGCCCGCGCTCAGGGGGGAGCCTGGCCGGTGCCACCCGCCGCCCACGGGAACGGGCGCGGGTGGGCAAAGGGGGCTTGGCGCTCGCCGCGAGCGAGCGCGTCCAGCAGAACGGCCAGTTCGTCGGCGGTGCCGACCTGATAGCATGGCCGCTCGCTCGGATCGGCGGGGGCGGTCGGGTAGCGCTCGTTCCAGGCCAGCCAGACGCTGATCAGGCCGAGCGCATTGGCACCGCGAATATCCCGCGCGAGGTTATTGCCGACCATGACGACGCGCGACCAGTCCGTCGGCGGGATCCCGAGTTCGTCCAGGGCGTGCGCGAACATGCGGCGGTCGGGTTTGACGCAGCCGAGGTGGTCGGAGATCGCGAAGGTCTCGAAGAGGTCGTAGAGGCCGTGCTGGCGGAGCACGTTGCGATAGGTTCCCGCGCGCGTGTCGGCGACCAGGCCGAGCCGTCGGCCCTGGCGGCGCAACTGCCGCAGCAGATCGGCCATGCCGGGGACGAGATCGGCGCGCTGGGTCACCTCGTCGAGCTTCTCCTCGGTCTCCTCCCGCATGATGACATCGCCCAGATCGAAAAGGATGGCCGCCAGTTCATCGTGTGCCATCGGCTGCGTCACCTCCCATCTACCGGGCGCCATCGGCTGCGTCACCCTCCATCTACCCGGTGTCCACGCCGCCTGGTCGGCTCCTGCTGCGGTGGTGCGCCCGCTCAGCGCCCCCCGAGCCCGGTCGTGGCGATCCCGCGCACGAAATATTGCTGCGCCGCCAGGAAGATGAGCAGCATGGGGAGGAGCGCGATCAGCGAACCGGCCATCAGCAACGACCACTCCGTGCCGTACTCGGATTGGAATGAGCGCAGCGCCACGGTCAGGGTACGCATCTCCGGGCTGCTGACCATGATGAAAGGCCAGAGGAAGCCGTTCCAACTCCCCATGAAGCTGAAGACGGCCAGCGTCGCCAGGGCCGGGCGGGCCAGGGGCAGGATGATGCGCCACCAGACCTGGAAATAGGTGGCCCCATCGATGCGGGCGGCCTCCTCCAACTCGCGCGGGATGGAGAGGAAATACTGCCGGAGCAGGAAGGTGCCGAACGCGGTGAAGGCGGCGGGTACGATCAAGCCCTGGTAGGTGTTGATCCAGCCGAAGTGGCGCATGATGATGAAGTTGGGGATGATCGTCACCTGGCCCGGCACCATCAGGGTGCCGAGGTAGAGCAAGAAGAAGCGGTCGCGCCCGGGGAAGCGCAGGCGCGCGAAGGCGAAGGCGGCGAGCGCCGAGGTCAGCACCTCGGCGACCGTCACGCCGACGGCGACGACGGCGCTGTTGAGGAGATACCGCCCGAAGGGCACCTTGGTCCAGACCGCCTGGAAACTCTCGCCGGTGATGACCGTGGGGATCCACTGGGGCGGGTACACGAAGGCGGCCCCCGGCTCCTTCACGGCGGTGGAGAGCATCCAGAGGAAGGGCACGATCATCACGATGGCACCGAGCGTCAGCACGACGTAGCTGAGGATCCGCAACGACACGGACCCGGTGCTCGTCGCCGATCGCGGCTGGGTGCTGCGGCCCTCGGCGGGGGACGTGGCGGACAGCGACATGGTGGCTCCTTCCCGGCCTCCGCTCGGGCTGCGTATCGGGCTGCGTCTCAGGCTTCGTAATGCACCCAGCGGGCTTGCAATTTCCACTGGGCGATCGTGATCAGGAAGATCAAAAAGAAGAGCACCCAGGCGACGGCGGCGGCATAGCCCATCTGCAGGAACTGGAATGCCTGCTGCCAGATGTGATAGACCAGCGTCCGGGTCGCATTGGCCGGGCCGCCCTCGGTGAGGACCAGGACGGCATCGAAGACCTGGAGCGAGCCGATCAGCGATACGATCAGGATGAAGAAGGTCGTCGGCGTGAGCAGGGGGAGGGTGATGTGGCGGAAGCGGTCCAGCCGCCCGGCCCCATCGATCGACGCCGCTTCGTAGAGGTTGGTCGGGATGGCCTGTAGGCCGGCGAGGAAGATCACCATGTTGTAGCCGACCTGCTTCCAGACGGCCATGATGATGACGGCGGGCATCGCCCAGCGCTGATCGGCCAGCCAGTTCGGCGGGCTCTGGATGCCGAGGTTGTAGAGGACGTAGTTGAGCACCCCGAAATCGGGGTTATAGAGCCAGCGCCAGATCAGGGCGACCACGACCCCGGAGGTGATCACCGGCAAGAAGTAGGCGACCCGGAAGAGCGCGATGCCGCGGATCCCCTCGTTGAGCGCGAGCGCCAGCAACAGCGCGATCACGATCGCGAGCGGCACGCTGACGACGGTGAAGTAGAAGGTGTTGAAGAGCACTTTATGGAAGAGCGGATCATTGGTCAGCAGCTTCTGGTAGTTCGCCAGGCCGACGAACTTGGGGGGCGAGAGGAGATCCCAGTTGGTCAGCGAGATCACCGCCGACGCGCCGACGGCGAGCACGGTGAAGAGCAGGAAGCCGATCATGTTCGGCAACAAGAAGAGGTAGCCCGTGACCGCCTCGCTGCTGGCGGGCTTCCAGGCCGCGCGCCGCGACCTGGAAGCCGAGCCGTCGCTGTGCTGTACGGTCGTCTGAGCCATGACCCCACCTCACGAGCGGGCGGGCGGGGGCGATAGGAGCGCCCCGCCCGCCCGCGAATCCCCGGCGTCAGCTTTTCAGGAGCGCGTTGACCTGCTGGTGCATCGCCTTGAGGGCGTCGGCGGCGCTCTTCTGGCCGCCGAGGACGAGATCGTTCTCGTCGCCGATCGCCTTCTCCATCTCCGGGTATTTCGGGTGCATCGGCAGCACCTTGGCATACTGGAGCTCATCGATGAAGACCTGATTGTTCTGCGGCGGCGCGCTCTTCAGGAAGGTGTCCGACTCGGCCACCGACTTGCGCGAGGGGAGGAGGAGGCCGAGTTCGGTCATCTTCTGCTGCCCCTCCTTGCCGACGATGTAGCTCAGTGCCTTCCAGGCGGCGTCGGCGTTCTTGGTACCCTTGTAGATGCCGAAGATCGAGCCGGTCAGCAACTGGGCGCGCTGCGACTTCATCGGCATCGGCATGACATCCCACTTGAAGGTCGATTTACGGAAGAGGGGCACCATCCAGCGCCCGTTATTGTAGGCGGCGGCACGGCCGGCGGCGAAGATCTCGGACTTCCCCTGCTCCTTGGTGACCGCAGCGGCGGGGGCGGTCTTCAGCTTGGTGACGTAGTCGGTCCAGGTCTGGTAGCCCTCGAGCACCTTCGGATCGTCGAGCGTCGACTTCGTCGGGTTGAACGGGTCATCGACCGCCTCGCCGCCCGCCGACCAGGCCCAGATCATCCACGGTCCCCACCACGTCTCCTGGACGTAGCCGAACTGCGTGGTGCGTCCGCCCTCGGTTTTGGTGGTCTTCTGGGTCATGTCGGTGAACTGCTCCCAGGTCCAGGCACTGCCCGGTCCCGGCAACTGGGTGATCCCCGCCGCGGTGAAGAGGTCCGCGTTGTAGTACATCGAGCGGATGGCGATCTCCTTGGGCATGCCATAGAGGCTGCCCTGGCCGAACTGCTTCCCATCGTAGCGGTAGGGTTTGATGATCTGGGGATAGAAGTCGTTGAGATCGTAGGCATCCTTCTTGATGTAGTCGTCCAGCGACAGGAGGACATTCTTGGTGGCGAAGGCGGGCCAGTTGTTGATCGTGCTGAAGAGGATGTCGGGCGCGGTGCCGCCGGCGATCAGCGTGACCGTCTTCTGATAATCCGACGAGTCGCGGTCGGTTTTGATCGCGATGGACGGATTCTGCTGCATGAACGTATCCGCGAGGGTCTGGTAGACCTTCACCTCATCGGGATTGCCGGGGGTTGACCAGACGACCGTGGTTTTCGCCCCGCCCGTCGGGACCGCCGTGCTGGTGGCGCTGGTCGTGGTGGTGGGATTCGACGTGGCGACCGGGGTCGGCGCGGTGGAGGGTGCCCCCACCGGACCGGATACTGTCGTGCCGGTTGCGGACCCGCCGCCGCAGGCGGCGAGAAGGCCGGCGACCCCGAGCCCGAGTCCGCCGACGGTGCCGATGCGAAGGAGGGCGCGGCGGCTCAACTGTCCTGACGATCGGTGACCGATAGTGCGTCCGATCTGCTCGTGTTCGCTCATCGTACCCCTTCCTGATGCGCTTCTCGCTGACACACGTCCAGTTAGCCTCGGAGGTTCCCGGTCGCACGCGCGGCCCGTATGGCCCCCTACTCAACCTCGCGTCATGGTGGCGCTCACGCTGCGGTGCCTCGGCGCACCCCCCATGCCCCGGACCTCGCTTGCGCGCGCGTTCTTCATAGGGCTCACGCCCTCGGGACGGCCTAACGATAGTCGCCCGGTATTAGCGGCTCCTTAACGCGGTGTTAAGGTCCGGTTAAATTCCTCGTTGTCCGGGGCTGCGGCGATGCTGTCGCGCCGCCCGCCGGTGGCCCCCCTCGGCGGGCGCAGCGCGCGGCTGCGGCTGCGTGAGGCGCACGAACAGCGGTGTGTGATGAGCGACAGGGTGACGGTGACACGATAGCGTGCGCTCGCTATGCCGCTGCCGTGCTGGCTGGCGGCGCGGCTCGATCTATATCTTCGTGATCTTATAATCTCGACTTTAGCGGTTTGATCGTGACTCCCGAGCGCCTGATCGAGGAGCGCTGCTCCGTCGCCTGAACTGCTAACGCTGAACTTGGGCTGTGAGTCCGCGGATGAAGCGCTCGGATGTCGTGACCCAGCCGAATAACACTTCCACCATCCGCAGCGTCGCGTCGTGGCTCGTGTGCGGGAGGTCGTGTCCGATCGGCTCGGTGGTACAGTCAGCAAGCAGCAGGCATCGGTAGTCCCGGAAGTAGGCGTCACGCACGGTCGATTCCACGCAGACGCTGGTAGTGCCGCCCACAAGAACGAGTGTGCCGATGCCGTGCTTCTCGAGAATCGCGTGGAGCGGCGTCTCGAAGAAGCCGCTGAAGCGGCGCTTCACGATAACCATCTCGCCAGGTATTAGATAACGTTCGCAATAGGGTCGAGCAAAGGGCTTTCATCGCATTGGGGTAGGCAATTTTCGCCTTGCGTTTCCGATCGGCGGTTTTGCTTATCCCTAAGCCCTAACTGGCTTATTGTGAATGTTGTCTATTGTCAATTTAAGTCGGGCTCGCCAAGCTGCCGGGGAACGCGGGCGTGCTGAAGGAGGGCGGTGCCGCTGCTCAGGCCATGGGCGGGGTGCCGGTGA
>JAABUH010004552.1_pt1 | contig 11186 bp, 12 predicted proteins | sample 5559121 | NCBI WGS metagenome assembly JAABUH01 (sample SAMN10711871, study PRJNA513364) | rock metagenome | isolation source: Antarctica rocks | place: Antarctica: Victoria Land, Battleship Promontory nord | collected 2015-12-28 | reverse complement strand
CTGTTGCTCGCCGCGAGGCACTGGCGACGAAACCCCACCGTTCCGGAACGAAAGGCACCTGCCGGCGATGGTGAGTTGACTGCGCACGGGCGCAGGTACAAGCTGCACCTGCGCTGGGAACACTACAAGCACCGGCTGCAGGGCCAGCCCGTGCTGCCGGCCGAGACCGAGGCGTGCGCCAGTGTGACCAGCGCCTTTCTGCAGGTGCCGGCCCGCCTTGGGTTTGCGCCGCGGCGCGTACTCCCCGCTGCCAGTGCGCTGCAGAGTGAGCGGCAGACGGGCTGACTCCGGCCGCCCCGCGCAGGTGATGTCCATCCTGTTTGAGGTGGAGAGCCTGCGCATTGAGGGGGCCCGCAACATCCTGGCGCTGCTGTCGACCAACACGCGGCGTACCAAGGTTGTGGAGCTGTCCAGCGGCACGCACCGGTGTGCGCGCAAGCGGCGCTGCCGGGGCCTCGTCGCGCCACTTGCATAGCGCGTGATCATGATCATGCTTCTCTGTCATGTGCCCCGGTCGTTTGGCCTTTCCTTGGCCTTTCCTTAGCGTGCAGCTGAGCACCTCAAGCTAGAGCCGGCAGGCTGTGCGCCAGCCCCCACTAACGAGCACCGCGGGCACCTGGCAGCGTGCCGGACGAGCTGCGGCGGCACTCGCTGTCGGACGGCGCGGGCGGCCAGTACAGCACCAATCTGGACCGCAACCGCTACGGCCAGGACGACCAGTACCTGTCCACCGTCATCCGCTACGACCTCGAGTTCCTGCGCCTCTGCCCCTGCCTGGTGGACGTGGAGATTGTGGACGCCAAGTGCGCTCCTGCTCGAGCCCGTCCTTTATTTGGCATTTAGGATTGACCCCTTTGTTGTGCTGCATGAAGCGCGGTGTAATACGAGTTACGGGGTTCCAGTGACTGGGCTGGTGGGACGGAGTAGGTAAAGAGCGGAGGCGCATGCTGTCTTGGAGCTGGGCAGGCCATGCCTGAGCAGGCACTGTGAGTTTATGCTGATGACGGTGTGCGGTGCGCATGCTGGCAAGTGCGCATGCACTCTGTTTTTCCCTCAAGCGGCGCGGCTGTGTGTCCGCCAGGTACGGCACGGCGACCTGCCTCGTCTCAGCCGGCGACGACTTCTGCACCTGCGGCCCTGACCGCAGCCAGAACGGCGGCGGCGGCGGCGCCGCGACGGATGCCGCATTCCTAGTGGGCGCCGCCGCCACGACCGCGGCCCCCGCGGCCCCTCCCGCAGGGGTTCCAGTCCTCCCTCCCGGCGCCATGGCCGCCGTGCCGTGGCCGTCCCCGGGCGAGGTGGTGGGCGTGCCGGTGCCGCCCGGCTGCGAGGGCAGCGCGCACGCGCCCGAGGGCGCCGTGGCGGGGTCGGCCAACCCCAGCGGCAGCGCGGGGGCGCCTCCGGGCGGCAGCACGCCCAGCGCGGCGGAGGGGCCCATGGCGGCGGCGCTGAGCGCGGGCACCGCGGCGGGCGACGCCGGCGAGGCGGCCGCCGGCCTGGAGCCGACCAAGAGCGGCCTCGGCTCAGACTTGCTGGGCATGCTGCTGCAGGCGGCCACGCACGGTGCGCAGCTCCGGCCGCGGTTGGGAGTCGCTCTGCATCGTTTGGGGCCTGGGGGATGCGCAGTCCGGGGTTCCCGGATGACCTAGCGCGGACGAGAACCCGCGCAGGCTCTCTGCTGCAGAGGTTGGGGATGATGCATGCGTGCCGAGGCCACAGGCGCCCTCTACTGCCCACAGCCATGCTATCAGAGCGCGGCGCTCGCGCTGATGGGCCGATGGTATGATCAGAGCTGCCGGCGAGCAGGATGCGGCGCACAGCTATCACCACTCCAGGCTCCTGATAGCTCTTGTCGCCCAGGGGTCTGTGGCAGTGCGCGGGCAGCAGACAGCCGCCAGCGAGCCGCGTACCTGCGAGGCTGGAAGCGCACGCATGTCGCAAGCGCTGAGGCATGGCACGGGGCCCCGCGCCAGGCAAGAAGGGCGGCCAGGCGGAGGACGGCCCGCTGCCGGCGCGCGTGCGCGAGGGCGTCACCACGCGCCCGCGCTCGCGCACGTACACCGGCGCCGCCGCCGCCGCGCGGGTGCGCCGCCTCAGCCGCCAGCCGTGAGCAGGCGCTCGCTAGCTCTGCCAGCAGGCGTACATGACAGGTGTCAGGGCGTCCTGGAGCTCGCGGGGAGTAGCCGGGCATGCCAGCCACAGTGCCTGGCGCGTCCCCTGTGAGCAAAAAATGGTTGTGCTTGTCCGCGCGCGCGTGATTTGCAGAGATGCGGTGCGGGTCATGGGCACGGCGGCGCGCGTCGGCCTCAGGACCGGCACTCTACTTGGACTGCCAGTCCTGCTCAGGCAGCAGCCTGGCTGCCACTTGGCCCAGCTGCGCGCGCCTGACAGCCGCTGCGCGGGCAGGCGGAGCCCGCGCCCGGCGCCCGGCGCGCCAGCGCGCGCGCGCCGCGCGGACGCGCCGCCAGCGCGGGCTCGGGCGGCCGCGCGCGCGCCGCGTCCGCTGGCAGCCGGCCCACCACGGCGCGCGCGGCGGCGGTGCGCTCCGAGCGCGTCGGCGAGAGCGGCGACGACGCGGAGGCGGTGCGCCGGGGGCACTGGCGCCCGCAGAGCACCAGCGCGACCGGGTCTGCGCATCCGCACTGTGAGGCAGCACCGACTGCTTGCAAGGCTCCTGGCTGGCGCAGTGGACTGGGGTCCGGTGGTCGACCTGCAGCTGGGTAGCAAAGTGCCTGACAACGCTTGATCCTTCAGCGCACACACCTCTGGGGAGGGCCTGACTTGGACCTGGCGGGCGTGGCCAGGGCGAGAAGGAGGAGAGCGACACGGAGCCGGACGAGGATGGGCCGCATCTGCCGCCGCGCGCGGGCAGCGCGGCCGGCGGCGGCGCGGCGCGCACCGACAAGGATGAAGACCTGATGCGCCTGCAGGAGGAGGTGATGTGCCCGAGGCGTCCAATCGTGCCGCGCAGGTTGCTCTTTGTCAGGGTTAGGGCAGGGTTCGGCCGGCAACGCGCAGAGCTGCTCCATATATCGCTCACTGCAGCATGTGCTCTCTCGATTTTAAACTTATATTAGTCAGAAGGTCAGGAATGAAGCTGCTGTCCTCTGCATGGCCTGCGACACACGGCGCTTCGTCGGCCGTCCTGCAATCTGATTGTCTTGGTGCGCAGCGAACATGGCCCTTAAATGCTGGGCTGGCGCGGCGCAGGTGCGCGTGCTGCGCTCGGGCCGCATGGCGCTGGAGGGGCGCCTGGAGGACGCGCGCGCCAAGGAGCAGGCCACGCGCGCGGCCGCCGACGCGCTGCGCGCCGACCTGGACGCCAGCCGCGCCGCCGCGCAGCGCGCCACCGCGCTGCCGGTGCGGCGCCCTGGTTGCGTCGCCGGCGCCTGCCTGTCGGCGCGGCCGCGTCCGGGCGTCAGCGCTCTGCCTGCCTGCCTCACTACCTGTAGTGATCAATGCATTGGGGGTTGGCTCTCAGGTGCTGCACAGGCGTGCAGGCATGCGCTTGCATGTGTTGCGAGCCGGACGAGCAGCCTGGCCGAAAAGAGCATGTCTGAAGAGGGCTCGGAGGGCGTAATGCCGACCTCGGTTGTTGTGCTTTTGTAAAGCCCAGCCGGCTGCGCGGTGCCCTAGCCTGCGGCGGGGCAGCCGGTGCGGGAAAGGTCGCTGCCATGACCAGTGGCAGCACACAGGGTGGCAAGGGAAGGGTACCCTGACCCTATGCTGAGCGGGCGCGGGGCTGCGCGGCGGTGCAGGTGCAGGGGCAGGTGCTCGGGCAGCACACCTGGGAGCTGGCCAAGGAGCGCCTGGCCGCGCGCTCGCAGGTCACCGTGCCGCGCATGGTGCGCCGCGCGCCCGCCTTGCAGAGCGCCTCCCTCGATCAGGGGCCCCGGACTGAACGGCCGTGCCTGGCTGACCTGGCGCTCCTCGCAGGGAGGCTGGGCACCTCGCGCCAACCGCCTAGGCTCTGCATGGCCTTGCTGCTGCTTTGGGGCGGCTTTACTGACACTAGGCCTCCGATGCATATATGCATGAAACCTCCGTGCCGGTCCTCTGCAGTGTCTCAGCCCTGAGACGCACTTGCAGTCCCGATGTGGCGCATCTGCGCGCGGTCCACATCAGCACTAAACTTGGCACGACCGAGAACCAGCAGTGACTGGTCCACCGCGCGCAGGTGGGCGTGCTGCGCGTGGAGGTGCAGCGGCTGACTGTCGCCAAGCGCGACGCCGAGGCGCTGGCGGCCAAGAACCAGGCGATCGCGGACGCGGCGCGCGCTGAGCTGGCCAACTACCTGGCCGCGGCGGCCGGCGGCGGCGGCGGCGGAGGCGGCGTCGAGGCCGGCGCCGCCGCGGACGCCGAGAAGTTCCTGCTGCGCCAGCAGCTGCAGGTGCGGCTTAACCAAGTGCCCAAAGCGCCAGCATTTGATCAGCGTATCCTTGGGATCAGGCAACGTCAACGAACTCCGCCCGCGCCAGCAGCTGCGGGTGGGCCGCTGGCAAGTGACCAGGGCGCCAGCACTCGGTCAGCACGCAACTCTGGTCAGGCAACGTCATTGAGCTCCGCCCGCGCCAGCAGGTGCAGGTGGGGGCGCTGGCAGGTGACCAGTGCGCCAGCAGTTGATTAGTACATATGTAAGGTCGGGCGATGTCACTGGGCTCGCCTGCGCCAGCAATGTTCTGACCCTGATCCTGACCCCCAGCCTGCCGCGCGCGCGCAGGAGGCGCTCGCGGAGAAGCAGCGGCTGGCGGCGGAGGCGGACGCGCTGCGCGAGTGCCTGGCCGCGACCAGCTGCGGGCCCGCGCTGCGCGGGCAGCAGGCCGCAGCGCAGGCGACGCAGGCGGCCGCGGCCGCGCACGCGCACGCGCACGCGCACGCGGCCGCCGCGCAGCAGCAGACGCATGTGCAGCAGGCGCGTGGCGCAGGGGCCTCATGCGCAAGGTTGCAGGCCTGCGCGCCTGTGTGCGCTGGCTCAGAGCGATGCCGCTGCGGCAGTGCTGCCAGCATGCGAATGCGCCCTGGCCCTCTGTGCGTGCACGCGCAGGCAGGTTGCATTGCATGGCGGTGGGAAGGGCTTGTTGAGTGTGAGCCACCTTGATCCCCCAATCCGGGGATGCTAAGCTGTTTATGACGATTTGAAATGTAGCAAATGGTATGCAGGCGCAGCCGCAGCAGCAGGCGCAGGCGCAGCCAGCGGCCGGGGCGGCCGCAGCGGCGGGCGCGCCCCCGCCCGCGCAGCCGGCGCTGCCGCAGCCGGCGCCGCAGACGCCGCTGCGCTCCGGCGCGTTGCTGGCGCCGCAGGGCGGCGCGGCTGGTGCGCCCGGGCTGCGCTCTGCCCATGGGGCGCCTCGCACGGGTGTGGGACAGGATGCATGTGCGCTCTCCTGGCAAGTTATGAGAGCGTTGAGGACTGCATGGGCCTGTCGGCAGCCTCTGCGTCAAGCTGCACAATGCGCATTGCTGGGCAGTCATGCGCCTGTCTCCAAACATGTGACATTCGCCTGATTTCTGCCAGAGGCGCGGTGGAGGCGCTGGAGGTGAGCAGCTAGGCCGAACGCTGCTGCGCTGCTCTGTGCAGCACAGCCTGACAGAGTGAGACCGACCATCTGTGCCTGCACCGTGCAGGCCCAGAGTCCCATGCGGTGCCGCCACCGATTGCTGTGCGCGCGCTGCGGCCTCCGCTGGCGGCGCCGACTGCTGCGGGGCGCCAGGTGTACGCCAACCTGCCGCAAGCGCTCGCCAACGCCATCACCGCGCAGCCGCAGGCACGCCGCCCCTTCCGGGCATCCCGCACGTGCAGTCCCAGCAGGCCGGCTGATGTGGTAGGCTTGGGTGTGCCCCGGCTCATGTTGCATATGCACTGCCTCGTCTGCACAGCGCTATCGCAAGGTCGGCCCTCTTGCCGAGCAGAGCATGCTGCATGCGCTGAACTGCAAAAGCAGGCCTTTCCCAGCACGTTCTGAAATGTGTGCTCCAGTCTTGCGCATGTAAATGACACCGACTGCTTCTGGGCTGGGCTGGGATGAGCCGGGCTGGGATGAGCCGGGCTGGGCTGAGGAAGCAATGCATGCAGCACGGGGTGAGGCGTGACTACCGAGCCGCGCACAGGTGGGGCACAAACGCAAGCACCCGGACGCAGCCGCGCCTGCCGCGGACGGCGCAGCGGCCGCGCTGGGCGCTGCGCCCATGGTGGAGCTGCCCGTCACGGGGCAGCCGGTGCGCGCCGCGATGTACGGCGCGCAGGCGGACGCCAGCGCGTATGTGCACCTGCAGGCGGAGCCCGTGAATGGGCAGGTGCACGGCGTGGTCGCGCCGGCGGGCTTCCTGGGCGACGCGCTGGGCGGGCTGGGCGCCGCGGAGCTGAGCAGCGCGGGGCTCTGAGCGGTCGTGGGGAGCGGCATTTTGCAGGGTATGCTACCGTGCGTGGCAACATGACGGCACTGCCGTCGTTCATTGCCGCTGCAGCGCTCTCTGGGCGTGCGGCCGGGCCGCTGCAGGGCAGGCCCTTGGAGTCTCCAGGGCTGGGCGGTGTGAGGTTTTCAGGGGGCTGCGGGGTGCCTAGTACGTCTGCGGCTGCTCCGACCGAGTGCAAATTGCAGTCGCGTCGCCGGGCTGGCCAAGACGGTCATTCGCGCGTAGTCTCTTTACAAGGATTCAGGCGCGCAGAGTGTAGGGCGGGCGGGGTCTGCTGGGGCGCTGAAACCCCGGTCCCCCTCACTTGGTCAAGCGCAGCGCGGAGGGCTGAGGGGTGTAGGTGGGACATAGGCGCGGGCCCAGGGCGACTGGGTGAGGAGAGAGTGAGTGCGCACTGTCTAGGTGTGGCGCGGGCATGTTGCGGCGGCTGGGCGCCGCCGCAGCCCGCCGCAGCGGCCGGCATGCTGCCACCGCATGTCTGGGTTCACAAACCGTGGCACGCGTGTGCATGGGTGCTGCACCTGTCCACGCACGCACCGAATGCCAGTCCTCTCTGGCTGGACTTATGCTCAGCAGGGCGTGCATGGTCGTTGCAGGGGCTACTGGAAGGGTCGGCAGTGCAGTATTTGAGCAATGCATAAGTGTGTGCGCGGACGACTCAGTGGGCGCCTGCACTAGGTGAGCTCTTCGTATGGGACTGTATATACATGCATCGCACGGGGCTTCATGTGTACGTGTCTGCAGTCATGCAGCACCTGGGGCAGCGCTCATGCGCCTGCAAGGGCTTGCTTCTCGACTGCAAACTGTGGTTTTGCGGCACTCTGCGTCGCCCTGTGCGCCCGCCCCCCCAACCTGTTTGTCCCTTCCTGGCTGTGTGTGTGTCGCAGGTGCTGCTCTGTGGTGGGGCCCGAGGTGTATGTCTTGCAAGCCAGTGGGCGCGCAGCTGCATGCAGGCGAGCATAGCCGCAGGCGCGCTTGCATGGCTTGTCTGGTCCGGAGCAGCCATGGAAGAGCGCCGTCTGCTGCCTCTAGAGGGTGCATGCTCCAGCCTCCAGCTGCACAGCTGGAGCGCACATGCAACACATCACCGCTGCCTGCGAGGATGGGCAAGGCTCGTGCTCCAGCCAGTGAACCACCCATGACACATCTCACCAAAGCATGAAGCACTGACTAGCTCTGGGCCACGCAAGCAAGCAAGATGCCTGTCAATGGCGGAGTGCACAGGTGCAAGCCAGGGCATGATAACAGGGTCAGCTGGGCACCGTGCCAGACATCAAGTGATGCACACTAAAGACTGACCGAGTGCACATACAAGCTGTTCCAGTGACCCTAACAGGGGTCACTGCTAAGCACACGTGCTGAAAGCAGATGCTGCAGACCGCGCCTGCGCCACGCCATCCTTGGCTGAGCTCACGCATTCCCTTTGTTACATCTGTGTCTCCTAATGAGCCACCTGCCTCAGGAATGTGCGGCGAGCATGCGCTGACCTATATGGTAGGCTGCTAATGCTGGGAGTGCTGCAGCCCGTCATCAATCGTTGGCAGGCTCTGCACGATGGCCTCATGCACTGACCTCTACGGTCGCCGCCCGCCGCCGCGCGCAAGCGCGCCGCCATCGAGCACCGCATCCGCGCCGGTACCCAGCGCGAGCCGGAACTCCGACCCGCGCTTGCTTACCGCGGCCACGCGCCCGCCGGCCAGCAGCAGGTGCAGCGCGCCCGGCGCGTCGCGCACCACGACCCCCTCGGCGCCCGCCCAGCGCGCGTCGCGGCAGCGCGCGACGCCCAGCCGGGCGCCCGTCAGCTCGAGCCCAGCCACGCGCTCCGCCAGTCGCGCGGCCGGCGGGCCAGCGCTGGGGCGCGTGCCCAACGCGGCGCCGCGCTCGCTCAGCGCCGCCGCTGCGTACCTTCGCCAGCACGCGTGCAGGGCCTCGGCGACGTCCGGCCTGCAGGGGCCGCAGTCTGGTGTGACCCGCGTACAGGCAAGCGCGGGCATGGGCTGCTAGCTGGCAACGCCAGCGCAGGGCATGCAATCTGCTCCGGCCGCGGCGCACACGGCTCGCATCCATGGGAAGGGAGTGCCTCACAAGAGCGATGCCCCACAGACGGGACTGCGCGCACACCCGCGCTCAGCCTCTGGCAACGCAGCCAAGCCCAGTCGCCGCAGGGCACGGCCGCTGGCTGGCCGCCGGCGCGCCCGCCCGCGCCGCTTCTCGGCCGCCCGCGCCGCCGCGCCCGTCGCGGCGCCGGCCACCGCCGGGTTGTCCAGCATCAGCGTCTTGTCCTGCGCCGCGTGAGTACGCGCTGTCAAGCGCTCAGGGCGGTTAGAGCTAGGGTTGCGCACAGTTTGCGCTGTCGTCAACCTGCGCGCGGGCAGTGCCAGCCCGTCGATGCAGCGGCCGGCAGCAGCAGCTCGGAGGTTGGCCAGCCAGTGGCGAGCCCCCAGGCTGGTTACGGAGCGTGCTTGGCGCGGACGCGCGCCTGCACTCTGAGCCCCACCGCTCCGCGCACGTCGGCGGCCCGCGGGTGCGTGGCCAGCAGGGCCTCCAGCAGGCCGTCCACGGACGCGCCGCCGCGGCCCCCCCGTCCGGCGCCGCTCCGCTGCGTAGCAAGACGCAACTTTATGCAGGCTCCCACCACGGCGCGCACTCTGCAGAGACGCAAGGCCGGCGCGCTGCGTGCCTGCCGGACGTGAGGCTGCCGCAGGCATGGCAGCGCGCCCTCGCGCGCACTGGCGCACAGGCGGTCATACGGCGGCGCATTGGCCGGCTGTGCGGGGGGTGCGGGAGCGCCGTGAGCGGGCGGGGCCGCGGCGCTGGGCTGCGCAGCAACAGGCGACAGCACGGGCTGGCCGGTCCGCGGTCGTTTCGCAGGCTGCGGGCCGCTGCTTGGCGCAAACTTCTGCGACGTGTCGCGCGCCGCTCCGGCAGGCGAGGCTGCGTGCGCAGCAGCTGCCGGCCGCTTCTGGAGCGTCCTCTCGAGCGCAGCGAGCCTGCGCCGTCGGCAGCATGGTGTTCAGCCGTTTGTCGCACGCGGGAGCCGGCTCACGTGCAATGCAGCGCGTCATAAGTGTGCTACAGGCAGCACCTGCGCTTCTTTGTGTCGGAGACCCGCGCCCCGCCTGCGCTTGCTGGATCGCCCATTGCATGCGCACGCTTCTGCGACAGTGCAACAGAGATCTGTGTAGACTGTGTGAAGCAGGGTCGGCCCGCTACAAATACAAAATTCTGTCGTACATTCTGTCGGCCGCTTTCAGACGCGCCGCTGTCAAGAGGCGCGTCAGAATGCCTGCCTACGCGTCCAACCTGCGCGCGCTGGAGGCAGATGCACTGGACGCGGAGCGCTGCGTGCAAGGCATCACAGAAGAGCACGCGCATGCCGCCGCCGCGCTCTTGACACGCATGGAGCGCCAGGCGTTTGCAGCGCCGGCGCGACAAAGCGAGCAGCTGCAGCAGCTGCACGCCATGGCACGCACTGCCTCACTTGACCGCAGCCCGAACACAAACAGGCCCCCTCTGTGCTGTGCGCTGCTGCGGTCAGGCCTTCCAGTCACACCGTGTCAGTTCAAGTCTAGGCAGGAGTTGCTTTGCTGGTGCTGCAAAATTTTCAAAAACCCGACCAGGGCGCAACTGCGCTAGCTTGAAACCGGCGAGCAGCGCCTGCTTCAGGTGATATTGAGCTTGTCAGTCGGGCACTGCAGCGCTGGCGGAAAGCAGGCCGCTCCGCTTCTATAAGCTTAAGTGCAGAGGCAAAGAGCAGCGGCTTTCGCCCGTGCCTCGCACGCCCCTTTGGGTGGCCACTCCAGCGGGTCCAGCAAAACAAAAGGCTTTCCGTGGTGGGAGCGCAGCAGCGCGGCGCGGTGCGCGAGCGCAACTTCCGCGAGGCGCTGGAGCTGCTGCGCGCCGTGGACGCGCTCGGCCGCTCCGAGGCGGCCGCGCACCAGCGCGCCTGGCAGCTGCGCGCCTCGCAGGCGCTGCAGGCGCGCTGCTGACCAGCACCCGGCGGGACGCGCGCAAGCACAGCTCAAGACAGGCCTGGGTTGGTGCCTGGACGCGCCTGGCAATGGAGGCTGCCACGGTGGCAGCGCAACGGACTGGCACAGCTGACGCCGGCGAGCGCGGCTGGCGGCGCAGGAGCTGGCGGAGCGCCAGGCGCTGCAGGCGGCGCTCGCCGAGCGCGCGGCCGGCCAGGCGCGCGCGGCGCTGGCGCGCGCGCGCGCCCTGCATCCGGGCCCGTCCTGGGACCCGGGTGCAGCGCAGCTCGGTGGCCCAGCCGCTGGCGCGGCCCCTGCGGCCGCCTCGCCGCGCCATGCCGCATGCGCCCAGCCCTGGGACAGCAGCTCAGCCTGCAGCAGCGGGCCTCTGCCGGGTTGCGCGGCGGCAATGACCTCGCCGCGCGCGCTGGCAAGCGGCTCCATTCGCTGGCGCACAGCGAGCCCGCCGGGGCCATACGCAGATGACGTGCAGCCAAATCCCGGGATGTGGCTGGCGGCGGCAGAGAGAGGCGCGGGGCAGCATGCGCCTGCGCCCATGCGGCTCATGCCCAGCACAAGTGCGCCCGTGGCAAAGTACCCGCGGCATTGTCGGGACATATCATGCGCTCGTGTGCAGTTGCAGTAGGCTGCTGGATTTCTGTATGCGTGAATGTAGCCAGGCATGCTGCGCATGGCGCCCACCCGCTTTGGCTTGTGCGTGCGCCAAGCACCACCTCTGCGTTCAGTGCCTTGACGGCACGTGCAGTGAGGTCGCTCTGGTCTGGGTGCAGCTGGGCGGCG
>JAABUH010004550.1_pt1 | contig 11192 bp, 10 predicted proteins | sample 5559121 | NCBI WGS metagenome assembly JAABUH01 (sample SAMN10711871, study PRJNA513364) | rock metagenome | isolation source: Antarctica rocks | place: Antarctica: Victoria Land, Battleship Promontory nord | collected 2015-12-28 | reverse complement strand
ATGCATTGCAGTGTAGTGTTGCAGACAGAATACATGCACGTCAAGGCAACAAGGCAACATGACGCAGTGATGCAAGCTGACATCATGCTCACCAAGGCATCACCAGCTATGCTGTGGCGCAATGGGTGAAAGCTCCGAGGCCTGCTTCGGGGCCTGAGCTGCCTGATGGGCACAGGCGGATGAGGCAAGCTGCGAAAACCACCAGAAGACCGGTGTGACAGTGACTGAGATTGAGTCGGCACATGGTCATGCTGCCTGATGCTGTGCCCATGACTGTAGCCAGTCATACCCAGAATCTGCCTTGATGCACTGCTGTGCATCTGGGATGCCTGCTGACTGGCAGATGACTCAAGCTGGGCCAGCAGCTCTTCTTCACGCTCTTCTTGCATGAGAGCACGAAAGACTTCAGAGAGACGCCTGTGGGGCGGCCGCTGAACAGGCCAGTCATCGTCATCCTGCTGTGCATTAGAGCTTGTGTGGTCCTGACTGATACCTGCTGCTTCGACAGAAAGCTGCCTGGGGAGATCAGCATGGGCCGGTCCCTGGTAGCCAACGCTTCGAGGCAGAGGGGCTGAGGCCTGAGGTGGGGGAGGGGGTGGGGTTGGGTGCCCATGTGGGAGGGTCACAGGTGCGCTGACATCATTGACCTCTGCGGTCAAGACTAGGGGTAGCCCCAAGGGGTGGAAATGGACAGCCCTCAGGGAGCGGCGCGTCTTGAGGGCTACTGCAGGAGCGCCTTCCTCACCTTGCTGCTGCCGTGTGTACTGCCACATGTACAGCTTGTGCCCGGAGGCCACTGCCAGTGCATCGCCTTCAACGTGAAAGGCCAGAGACGCAATCGGCCGACCTGAGTGCACATGACACCAGGTGATGTTTGGCAAATCAGGCAAAGCAGCAATGATGCTAACGCCAAAGCTGCAACATATGCATGGCGAAAGGTACAGGCTCAGAACACAATGGTGCGTATATTTTAAGACATGATTGTTAGGACTCTATGTGAGTGGTATTTTGATGCAAGTCTATTGTGATTGGGGCATGAATGTTCACGGGTTCCTAACAAAAATCATGGACCTCAGAACCAAAGTGTTTTGAGGCGTCGGTGAATCTGGCAATTGTGGGCACCCACCAAAATTGTGGACGTTGATACATTCAGCTGTGTGAGCATTCCACAGGCGGACTTCATAATCCAAAGATCCACTTGCCAGCAAGGAAGAGCTGCTGGGGTGAAATCGGACCTGCAATAGAGTTAGGTAAGGACATGCGCTGCTTTTCAATGGAGGTCATGAGATTCTAATGACGGCCAACAATTTCGACGATGAATGTCATACAGCACAGACTGCCAAAGACTGCACAGCTTTATGGCTTGCTGCTGCTGCCAGAGCACAGAGGTCATTTGACTTACCACCCAAGGTGTCCGCCGGTGGCCTGTCAGAGTCTGTAAGCATTTGCCTGTCCTCACGCATATTACTTTGACTGTATGGTCACCGCTGCAAGCAAATCCATGTATGTCAAATAGCGTTTGAACAACAAAGATTGAACTGAAGACGAAGTGGCATCGCAGCGCTGGCATGCAGAAGCTTGGTTGTCACAAAATAGTCAAACGCACTGTGTAGAGGCTACAAGCTTGCCGTCCGGGCTGAAAGCTGCCGCGATAGTGGATCGTGGTGGAGGTGTCAGCTGGCAATAGGTGGCTGAGCAGCGTTTCAGAGAGTCGCCTTCTGCCCAGCTGTCTATGACTCTAGAAGACTGCTGCGATATGTCCCTGCTACAATAAGGCTTTCGGCACGGGCCAAATTGCCTTTTAAGTAGCAGGCTAGTAAGGGTCTGCTCTTGCCTGCACGCCATGTCCTCCCTCAGACCGAAAGCCCTGCTGCATATCATGACAACATCATCAAGACAACAGCAGCGGACCTGTTATGCATGGTGCTTCGTGAAATACGCTCCGGCCCGTACAGTCGCTTGCCCTCTCGACTGCCGCACTACAGCGCCGAGAAGGCAAGCGACGCGCACCCAAGCATCGAAGCGGCTCGGAAAGCGAGCAGAGCACCAATGTTAGTGCTGTTGTTGGCGTATAGTGCGGCTTGGTAATTTGATGGACTGCAGATATTTTGACTGAGATTGCTTGCCAAGCTTGGCTAGGTCTACCGTAACTACCATGCATGGAGGAAGAAGACCGGAAGTGCCATTTCAGTCCATCTCGTGTTCATGCATACTTGCAGACCTACTCAAAAATCGCTCGGACTGGGCGCTGCTAAAGTCACAGCCAAGTGAGCTGCATCACTTCAGGAGCATCCTGTGAGAAGCTATCCACCATGGCAACGACGGTGGCCAAAGGGCAGCCTGTAGAGCTAACAAGTCACACACCGATCTTGATGGACGTAGAAATGGACCCATCCGCTCAGTCCTCAGAGCCTGACGAGGATTTGTACACTCGGCTGAAGACTCTGCAACGACAGCTGGAATTTTATGAGATACAGGTGGGACACATCAGACTTGTGATCTTCACCAGAGTGCTGTTCCCCCTGTCTCTGAACAGACGATTTTTTCAAGTCCAAATGCCTGCAGCATGCTGCTGCAAGTCGGTTGACCTACATGCAGGCTGCTTGACCGGTTTGCTGACGACTCTGCAGGAGGAGTACATCAAGGAGGAGCAGCGCAGTTTGAAGCGTGAGCTTTTGCGTGCACAAGAGGAGGTCAAGCGAATTCAGGCGGTGCCTCTGGTCATTGGCCAGTTTCTGGAGATGATTGACCGCAACAGCGGTATCATTGGATCAACAACTGGCAGCAACTACTACGTCCGAATCCTAAGTACCCTCAACCGAGAGCTTCTTAAACCTTCCTCCTCAGTAGCACTACACAGGCATAGCAATGCCCTGGTAGATATCTTGCCACCAGAAGCTGACTCCAGCATTTCATTGCTGAGCCAGTCAGAAAGGCCTGATGTGACATATCAGGTACGCCGACTGCAAGCAGCACATACACAGCAACTCACATGCATGCAGCTTGTTTCTTCGTCAACAAGGGCCTCACGCTGCTCAACATCGCATCAAGTACGCATAGACACTGTTTTCATAATTGAGCAGAGCGTGTTATGAGTTACACTGCCTAGAAGCCAGCGGCATCTGTGCACTTGACATGAATGCCTGTGCAGCTGGTATGTGGCATCACTCATTCACACACTCCCTGCTCTTGTCTGTACTGTGGTCGGTGTGTGATGCATCCAGGCATTTCAAAGTCACTCTCTGTCTGGCACTCAGGATATTGGAGGCAATGACATTCAGAAGCAGGAGATCAAGGAGGCAGTGGAGCTTCCCTTGACGCACCATGAGCTGTATAGGCAGATTGGCATTGACCCCCCCAGGGGGGTGTTGCTGTATGGCCCACCTGGCACTGGCAAGACCATGCTTGCCAAGGCTGTAGCACATCACACCACAGCTGCCTTTATCAGGGTGGTGGGCTCAGAATTTGTACAGAAGTACCTAGGAGAGGTGAGCATCCTGGCTTCAGGTTTCCTCCTTTGGTCAGCTTGTAACTGTCACTGTACTGGACATGGCCAGTACCAAGCTTTATCTGTCGTGCTTTTGCTGACTCTACTGTAGCACATGCTGCTGCTGAAATGGCAGCGCACTCATGACAGTGCAGCATGCCATGGAATTAAAGCTCACATGATCATCTCAGGACCTTGCAGCATCGTTTTGAATGCCATGGCTGCGTGTATACCAACAGAGTCTGTTTGCAATGACTCTTGCCTGTATCTTCAAAATCGTTTCTGGTTCAGTGCAGCACAATGTCTCAGTCTCTCAGCAAAGCAGCAACTCTTGTCCGTGGTTGTCACTGGCCAGACACACTTCAAAGTGAATGGCAACTTGGTAACTGAATACAGGGACCTCGCATGGTGCGAGACGTCTTCAGGATGGCTAAGGAGAATGCCCCAGCCATCATTTTCATTGATGAGGTTGATGCCATCGCAACTTCCCGCTTTGATGCTCAGACAGGAGCAGACAGGTATAGCCGGCTGCAACCGCCCCCATATTGTTTCCACCTTCACAAAGACAGTATTGGATACAAAGGAAAAGACGATGCCTTTTTGGCATTAATAATAATAATAATTAAAACGCTTTCCAGCTCATGATGAGCTAGGTACGTGCAGGACAAGTCTTGTCTCCCCCAAGCAGCCTGTCTTGTGCATCCCTATAAGGCCTACTAACTTGACAGTTTTGACAATCACGTAATGCAACATCATTGAAACTAGACCTTGGGCGGCCAGGTGGGCGAAGCCCCTTGACTTCACCAAACAAAAGCTTCTTAGGCAATCTATTGTTAGGCATTGATTAAACAAAAGCCCAAGGATGACATGTTTTGGGCTTCCCTGTAGGGGTTTCGCTTGATGGGAGATGAGAGTACAACTCTTATCTCAGGCCTGGTCTCCTTTGCCTCCTAGTTTGCCAGCCTTTCCCACCTCTGACAACTGAATAGGACACACAGATGTTTTGCAATGGGTGCCAGTGATAGATGTTGCACAGTGGACTTTACCTGGGCTGAGAGGTGTTGGCACCAGCTCATAGTGCTTTATTGCCAACAAGCTTTTGACATACCTAGTAGAGGGTTTGCCGTTTGGTGGATACAGCAGTGGTGTGCATATTTAGTAATGCTTTGCACTGCAGTCTGAAGTGTCTTCAACACTGCAAACATGTGACGGTAGTATATAATCCTAATGGCATCATGCACGATATCAGCTCGTGAGCTCCTGCAAGCAACTCAGGGTGTACATAGTTGGCCCTCAGTCAAGCCACATGTTCACTGCATGGATCACTAATGGAAGCGTTAATGAATGAACAAACAAATGAAGCATGCATGGACGAAAGACTGCATGACTGAACAAGCAAGTTAATGCATGAGTGAGAACAATGTGATGTTCAGGGAGGTGCAGCGCATTCTGATGGAGCTGTTGAACCAGATGGATGGTTTTGACCAGACAGTGAATGTGAAGGTGATCATGGCTACCAACCGGGCGGACACCCTAGACCCTGCCCTGCTACGGCCTGGCCGCCTAGATAGGAAGATTGAGTTCCCCTTGCCAGACAGGCGTCAGAAGAGACTTGTCTTCCAGGTGCAGCACTGATTGTGGATGAACTCCTTTAGCCTATGGCCTACTGAAAGTACTGTGTTGATGTTGGCCTCACCTCATGCGATTGTTTTGGTTCACATACCCTGTGCTGGTCTCACTAGTGATCTGCAACAACAGTGAGTCTGGCACATCTCCATGTTGGCAGAGCGATCAGCGAGCAATCCCCTTACCTTGGTGAAGCTTCTGTCTTCAGCAAGTCGGTCTGCTTGCAAGCACTCTGGTCATGCTGAGCTGTGTTGCACTATGGTGGCTGCCATTACCTAGTGTGCAGCCTCACTTGTTGCTGTGTGCATTGCATTTCTGCAGCTTCCCTTGATCAGTATGAGTGTTGACAAGTGCATATGTGTGCAAGAACAGGCAGTGTCATTTGGTCATATGGTGCATGCAATCCTTACTTGCTAACATACAGTACTTTCCTATCTAACCAGCTGCATCAGAAACATTTGCCCTGTAGGCTTGCACTGCAAAAATGAATTTGAGCGAGGAGGTGGACCTGGAGGATTACGTGGGCAGGCCGGACAAGATCAGCAATGCCGAGATCTCTGCCATCTGCCAAGAGGCTGGCATGCATGCTGTGCGAAAGAACAGGCAAGACTGCTATTGTTACTGAAATGATGTGGCACATGCTCCAACGGTGCCTGTATTGCATCTCAGGAGTCCTTTTTGTCTCAGACCGTACACACTTTGCAGATCACGGATGCTGAGTAAAGCAAACTGTCAGAAAGCGAGTACATTTGCCCTGATGGACAACGATGCAACCTTGCTTTTTTGCTGTTTGTTTTTTGTAGCATCGGTGATTTTTGCATCCAGGTGACTGCAGCCACAGGCAACAGCAGGCAGTGACATTGAAGCAACTATATAGGATATTTGTGCTACAACATGTTGATGTGCAGCGTTGACAATTCATTAATTTTTGATGGCCCTTCTTTTTGCTGCAGGTATGTCATCTTGCCCAAGGACTTTGAGAAGGGGTACAAGGCCAATGTCAAGAAGTCAGATGCGGATTTTGATTTCTATCGCTGATGCTGATGACATATATGTAATCAACAGTTGTCTGATTCAAATGCTGGGTACTGTTCAGATCGTTTGTTGCAATTGTCATCTTGCTGACATTGGTGCCTTAGCTATGCCTTTTGGTTTGCAATCACACAACAGATATGTATACCTGATGTTGAAGCTTGTGGCAAACATCGCCTCAGCGATGTGACCCAGCTCAGCCTCAGATGGTAACAGAGACAGCTCTGGATAACCATCTCTTGACTAGGCCATGTGTCACCCAAACACGTTTCCCAATACCAATGGCATTATTGCACGTACCTAGCTCATCATGAGCTGGAAAGCGTTTAATTATTATTATTATCAATGGCATTATTGCAATGTTGTCTGCTGCCTAGCAGCACCTGCAGCAAGAGAACTCTCAGAGCTTTTAGGCTAATCAGTTTCTAAAGGCATATCGCTTGTCCTATCATGACTTAGGCCAGAATTGCAGGTTGGGGCAGTTTGTGAGTTCTATCATTGGATTCCTGCTATAAGTATGACAAGTGTTGTGTAGCTTGGTTGACTTGTCTTTGGCGTGCTACAAAGAGGCCAAACTAATCTGCTAGTCGAGTTAGTACTACTGCGCTTTGATGTTACAGTGTGGCTCATCTACGGATGTAATGAGCTTGCTTACAATGCTAGCTATGACCTTTCACCAACCCAAAGTTGGCTGGTGCCGCCCAACATAAGCATGTTGTGACCCAGCTTTCCATCGTCTCATGTGAGAGTTCTTTATGTGAGCAGCCAGCATGACATGCATTGTACATGCTGGGTGCAGCACTTGACTTGTGAGTCATTAGGCATGCAAAGTACAGGAAAGAGGTGACCGAACTGGGGGACAAGCAGGCAAGGAAAGAGCCAGTGAAAAGGTGACTGAGTGTGTGCAGATGTGCGGGGGGCAGCGTGGGCGTTATAGAGTGGCTGCGCCTTTTCTGGCTCCACTTGTCAGCCAAGGTGGGATTTGAGTTTGGTGTTGCCTTCGCAGACATGTAGTTGCTGTCAGACACTGTATTGTGGCATACCTGTCGTCATCTTTGCTTCCTGGTGCGGTTGTCTGCACCTAGACGCCGCTGAAAGTCAGCAAACTGCATCAGGCTTTCTTTGTTGTGGTAATCAAGCTTTTTTTCCATTGCTCATGTTGAGGAGGATTGAGGAGCCCACGACTGCAAGAAGCTGTCAAGTCACATGCAGGTGATCGAGGAGCTTCTTCTTCGGCACAACTATCGCCAAATCATATATCTGGGGGATGGCAGAGGTGACTATTGCCCCTGCACCAGACCACGCCCCAATGATCACATTTTAGCACGGCAGGGAAACCCTGATGGCACTTAATGCTCCCTATTGCAGCGCCTTCAAGAACAAGGAGTTCCCATTAAGGACTGTAGCCAGTGCCTTTCACCATTCCAGATACATGTGGGTGATGACAGGCTTGCCGCTGGCACAACTGATGAGGGGCCCAAGCAAGGCAGTAAAGCCTTTGCACACAGGGCTGAGTCACCAGGTGTCTCACTTGCACAAAGCAGTCAGGAGCAGCAATCAAGTGCTGCTGATGTTGATGACGCCAGGTGTCAAGATACACATGCAGCTGATGAGCAGTCACAGCAATCATAGTTGTTCTCTCTGCATATCAAGAAACTTGAAGAGGCAACACAAAGCTTGCAGTGTGCTTCAATTTACAGTTGGAGCACTGCTGCTGATGCAGCAAAATTGATGCACCTGTTGCTGACTTCACCCACCTAACTTAAGATGGTGGCAAGGATGTCTTCTGCCTTTTGACCGGGCTTGTCTGGCTGAGTGAGTTATGACAGTGTCTCATCACCACTGTGACAGATGCGCTTCCAAAACAATATACTTTCAGAGGGTAATAATAATATTCAAAACTACAACGCATACTTAACCAACAGGCATCAGGTGCGTTTGATGCAAGTCAGTTCCAGGGAGTGCATGGAGCTGTTTACTTTGTACTAACATGATGTCTCTGTGCTCATGTCAAATGCTGCAGCATACTGAACACACTTGTCTGGCCCCCCAAATGGCATGCATGCCAAGTGCACTGTATTTACAAAGCGTGTGAATAGTCACTCACGGTGCAACTAAATGTATGCCACTGTCACAAGAGCTGTGAAAGTTCTTGACGGCATCTTCCAAATGTTTGAGGTAGTCAAGCATGTCTTGCTGCTTCCTTCCTTCAGATTTATTATTGACTTCTTCAATGTCCTCTAGGCCTTCTGTGAGTCACTTCAGAAGTCGGCACATGACCATTGCTTCATTTTTGCCGGCAGATGAACAGCAGTGTTGTGGAAGTCCTGCTGTCTCCTGCAGAGCACATCCCAAGTGGTGGCCTCCTGCCAGCTGCAGCTACCAGACTTGTCAACGCTGTACAGTCTCAGTGCAGCATCAATCTTTGACAATCACACTGTGGCGCTCCGGTGCATCTGTATTCAGGTGTCGACCCTGAAGCAAGCAAGAATTTGAGTTGAGCATCTGTGAGGTCACATCCCAACATGGTCCTCAAAGGCTTGTCAAACAAGTCATCCCATGCGTTACCTTGTGCTCAATTTTATGGCTTCATCTGGACAGCATCATTAATGTTGTTGGTGATGCTGATGGGGTGGGGTAACTTTGGGTGTGCACACGGCTGTCATGTGTCATATTGCATCGAACAACTGCTGCAGCTGTCGGTGTGAGTGGCCTTCTGCAAGTGAACTTCAGCCTGTTGAACTTCAGCCTGTTTGAGTATGTATGGCAATTTGGACACATAGAATTGCTGTCCAGCTGATAGGGTGTATGCACACACTCACACATGCATAGGCGTCTTGTCAGGCAAACTGCTCTTGCCATTTTGCCTCATGATCGTGTTCTTGTAGACATGCGAGTCTTGTTCTCTCTCTAGCTGAGAAAAAGCAAAGACTACACCTTTCGGCGTCAATTCAATGAGAAGCCAGGTATTATACCGGGCTGCCCAGGTTCTCCCTAACTGACTACTGCAATTCGATCACAGTTGTGTTTTTGGAATGTATTGTTGATCAAGATCTCATGAGGGCCTTGCTCTTGCACAATAGGATGATGACCCCAACAAAACCTGCTTGCAGTCATTCCCAAGCCCGGCAAAGGCGACGTGCAGCACTTACAAGTGCAACAGATACAGGCTGTTGAGCGCACATGCGCTGAGCGCACATGCCGTGATATTGTGATGGCACATGCGCTGTATCTGGTCAAGCAAGCCATGCGATCTCCTTTGGCCAAGACAACATCTGATTGTACGATTCATGATCATCTGCCACGATATAACACAATGCCAGGTTTTTGGCTGCAGCTGGGCAAGACTTACTGCCAAAATCGCAATGTCTTGAGAAAATGAAGTCAACATATAACAGGCAGTCAACACTCTAGCTAGTACAAGTGCCAACATGTACGAGGACAAAGCTGCAACAGCAAACCAGTCTCTTGTGACACTTGGAAACAACCTCTGTCATCATGCATGGCATGAACATTGTGATAAACTTATGGTGCTAACAGTCACCACAAAGATGGTCCAAGATACATGAACTAGTCCTGTATTCATTTTTAGGTTGTCCTGCTTATATGGGACTATTAGATGGGGTTAGACCAACCTTCAAACCATCCAACGGATGGACAGTCAGTGTCACCGTACTAGGGAGATCCAATACCAACCTAGATGCTGTTCTAGATCCAGAAAATCGGAAATGTGCTCTGTTAAGCTGAGGTAGTTCTAACAGGCGCTGTAATATCCCCTCTGATTCTTCCTCGGGCTCGACAGCCACATCAATGAAATTCAAGGCAGGAAACAGCTCAGCTAAGCGAAGCAAGGCTGCCTTGTCTGCATAAAAGTGGCATGCGACTGTGAGGCGCTGTAAACATACAGGAGGCTTGTCAAACCACGGAAAATCTGTCTCCACCCACAGATTTTCAACACAAAAGGTGCTTAAGTTGCTAAAACACGGTTCCGCCAGTGGTTGGCAACACAATGCACTGAGGTGCTCGCAACTTTGACAATCTGTGACGTTCCTAATAGTGTCCGGCAGAAACTTATAAACATCCCATCCAACCATGTAGCTGTCGAATGTGCAGCTGTGCAGGGCTAAGCACTTCATCATCGTGCTCAACGACCTCGAGATGCATGATGTAATCGTCGATGGCGATCATCAAGTGCATGTATCTGAAGGTGGGGAAGGTGCCACCAAATCCCCAGCAGCAGATGTACGTGTTCTGTTCAACGGGGATGCCTGCCTTGCTGAGCACATGTGCAATCCTGAGCTCCTCTGTCTCCTTGCGTCTGCTTGCTTGTGCTGAATGCCACGCCTGTGATGCCTGTTGAGACTGCTCCATTGGGTTGAAGCAGCCTGCTCCTGAGCAAGTATACGGTGTCTTGTGGCTGTGGATATGCCAATGGATTGTCAGACTGCACTTGTGGGCAAAAGCATCATCACAGCCTGGGTGTGTGCAGATGTAAGGCTCCAGTGTGTCTGCGGTTGTGACTTCTCAGTTTGCTGTTCTCAGCAAGTCTAGCAGCCTGGATGTGGACAGATGTGAGGTCGCTCTCCAGTGTGCTTATGGCTGTGTGTTTTCAAGTGGCTGCTGTCGACAAAAGCGGCAGTGCATCCTGGATGTGCACAGGCACGAGGCCTCTTCCCAGTGTGTGTATAAAAGTTCTTCCTGAGACTGCTGTTGTCAGAAAAGCAATAGTGCATCCTAGATGCATACAGGTATAAGGGTTTTCCCCAGTATGTTTGCGCATATGCCGGGCAAAAATGCTGCTCTGAGCAGCAGCACAGGAGCTGCTCAGTCTTGGTATGTACACAGGTAAGGCTTTTCTCCGGTTTGAATACGCCTATGCTTTGTCAGGCTGCGTCTGTCAGCACAATTGGCGTCGCATCCTGTACAGCAGCAGTCAAAAGTCTGCATCCAAGCATGTGCATTGCTGTACATTGCAGCATTTTGTTGCACCCCCAACTGCCATGGTATCATGAGTCAGCTCATCACTGGGAATTACGTGATCAAGTTT
>JAABUH010004549.1_pt1 | contig 11199 bp, 21 predicted proteins | sample 5559121 | NCBI WGS metagenome assembly JAABUH01 (sample SAMN10711871, study PRJNA513364) | rock metagenome | isolation source: Antarctica rocks | place: Antarctica: Victoria Land, Battleship Promontory nord | collected 2015-12-28 | reverse complement strand
GAGGCATGGCCATCTGGCCGACGATGAATATGAGGATAAGGATGGTGAGGACCGCGGTGGTGGTGAGGAGGAGGGCGATGGTGAAGAGCACGGTGATCCGACGTATGATCCAGATGAAGATTTCAAGGAAAGCAGTGGCTCTGAAGGTCGTCGAGTCGGTGTTCGTGGCGAACGTCGCACGGGCTGCCATACTGTCGGTCGGTCTGCTCTGAAGACGAGGTCGGATTTCGGTAAGCTCCTCGCTCCTCGCGGGCATTGGATGTCGGCTGAATACGGTCTCACACAACAGGATCGACCCTCGATATCACCTCTCGCCAGTTTCCAGTTCCAGCTTGGAATCTTACGGTCGATCTCAAACTCGATCGAGCAACGTTCGTCCTTGGTCACGCTCGTGAGTATGGGTACCGCTCCCGGTCCCGCCGCGGTGCTATTCTTCACATTCGGGACTCGAGCTGACGACGCTTCGCTTAGCGGCGAACAATATTATGAGCGATACCTCAGCTCTTGTTGAGCGCAATATTTTGTGGCCAAGGCTGCCCTTATTGAACACCAACATGTCCCGGGAGCAGGAGAAGGAAACGATCTTGTCGGACACCTCTGGCGGCGCCGACCCCACCACTGTATGGCTAGAGACGGTCATCGAGGACCGTTTGTCCATGGATGAGGAGGAGGGGGATGACGAACTCGAGCTTGGGGCGTCGGCCACAAACACAAGGTCCGACTTTTGGATTAGGAAGATGTTGGATGGAATTAAGGTGGTCGTCGTCAGCCCGAAGAACATGGATCGGTTGGCGCCGCTTCGGATGGTCGTAATGTAGATTGAGGGGGGTCAAGCATTTGTGCTCACAACACAGCACCGAAGGCCAATGGGCGCATCTTGCTTGCCGGGTTAAGTCCGCATGCATTAAGCGAGGTTTGGGATCATGTTAGTACCCAATCGGGCGGGGACTTTCGCATCGGTGGACTCGTTGAGGATCGGACATGCAGGCAACCATATACTGCGTCAAAAGCTTGTGGTTGAAATGACCTTATACCTTGTGAGACCAACGGCATGAAAAGCCTTATTCTCTCGCCGTTCCGTCTAGACTGGCCGTCTAGACTGAAACCCGGGGACGAGGCTTCTTGCCGACATGTACCGAAGTCATTGCTGCGTCAATCGGCTGCTTGATCCCTCAATGATGATGATGTCACGGTGGATCGGTTATCCCCATCATCCTCTTCCAGATGCCTAAGCCCCTAACGAGGGACCTTGAATGAATGCCTCCCCTCTCGATCACGCCGCACTTGATGCGTCATTCACACCGAACGTCCGACCGCAAATGTCGTCCCTCGTCCCGTCAGGCTCCAGCCTCACACGACATCAATTCTCAGTCCTAGTCCAGCTCCCGATCCGGTATCGCGTTCAAGAGATGGCTGACCTTTGATCTCGACCGTAGCCTCACACCGTCGCAACCCCGTCTTCGACACATCTCGGTGATATTACGATGATGACCGATTCCCCATTATACCGAAGGACGAGACATCTCGCTGGTCGACGTAGCCTTCTGACCCATAGGTTGTCTGGAAGAGATCAAGGTTGGCCGTCAATGATTCTAGCAGGATGATACGGTAGAAAGCCATGATCCAGGCGGCCTTGCTTCTGACAGCAATTCTCTGCCCAGCCGATCGTTGCCCAAGCTCCCCGCTGTTCACCTCCTCCCTTTCTGCCCAGCTTGTAGGCTTGTCAAAGCGCTCTCTCGTCCCGGTTTCCTGACTTAGTCCCTTAGGCTCCGGCCTGATGTCTGCTTTGAATTGGCGTGCATGAGCAAGTGAAAGCCGGGAGGATGGGATGGGTACGGTGCTGTGCGGCGGGCCGTGAAACGGGAGCAGACCCGAGCTGGGGTGACCCGGCGGTGGGAGAGCTTGGGGAAAGACGTGGGAGCAAGCGAGGTGATGTTGTCCAGTTCAAAGGATTAAATACTGACACGATCATATGTTGACACCGAAGCCGGGTTCGGCTTGTATACCTTCATCACTAGATGAAGAGTCTGGGTCGATTTCGGCGAGAAAGGAGAACGGGGCTACGGGAGAGATCGTCCCGACCCTCCAGCGCAAGCGGGTGAAGCCATACTCTCGGTCCTTTTCGATCTCACCGATGGGCTTGAAGAGGATCGAGGAGTTGGAAGGTTTGTCGGAATCTAAAGACGCGTAAAGGTACGGTCGTGCCCCGGGCATTGGCTGAAAGGTATCTGTGGATGAGAAATGAGGTCAGCTGGGGCAAGGGAGCAAGAAGGGGAAAGAAGGGGAACGGGATGAAATGCGGGCCAGATTTTAATGGGGAGATCACCGTGGACTCACTCTGCAGCGAGACCGCATGTATAGGAGTGATCCGGAGAACAGGCCCGAAGACGTTCCTTCAGCCCCTCCACAGAGCGGATATTCGATGTGTGAGGTTTAGTGACTAGATTGAGTATATCCCCTCTTTCATATCGAACATTGGACGCAACGAAGCTATGAAACTGACTCTCTCCACTCAAAATCGTACAGATCATTCGTTTGCTTCACTGGCGTACGCCGTTTGGCAGACTGGAATTATTCAAGACTTTAATGAACGCGTATTTTTAATCTTGTATCTGTCCTTTCCTCTAGCTCTGGATGGTATGTTAATCTTGATGCTTAATATGATAACTCTTCCCTAAGCCCAATACCCTTGCGACAAGCCAGATACATCCTGTGTCACTTCTTGTCGGTGGCATCCCCCTGTATCAGTCGGCTGCTTGATCCCTCAATGATGATGATGTCATCACGGTGGATCGGTTATCCAGATGCTTAAGCCCCTCACGAGGGACCTTGAATGGATGCCTCAGCTCGAGCAAGTCTCGTCCTGGCTCGCCACCCTCCCGCGCGGACACCTATCTGCCCCTCCCCTGGCTCGTGTCGACGCGATCCATCCCGTCCCCGATCCCGAGGAGCCATGTCTGAGGTGAAGGAGCAAGAGACAATGCTCTAAGCTCATCAAATCCGGGTTCTCCTCTTGTCGAAGAGCTCTCGCTCGGTTCGATCTGTTACGTTCCTTCACTCGAATTGGGCGAATCCGACCATGACGAAGAGGGGGGACGAGGCGTTGCCGACAAGATCCTTTGCCGGGTGCTGGTAAGGCCCGCTGTCACCGTCGTGCTGGTCACGACCCGTGAAATGGAGTCTCTCATGGGTGAGAGGCAGGGACGGCGAATCACGGGCCGGCCAACTCGCTTGAGACAAGTCTTGGCGGCAGACAATGAGATCGTTACGACCAGTGATTGGAGATTTCTTGTGATGCCTCGTTCAGACAACTACCTACAGACCGTCGTACTGATCTCCACTAACCAATCAATCTCCTGCCCACATCGAATACCAACGTTAAGGCACCACATCGCTTCCTCCCCGTGGACGGTCGGTTTTCAGCAGAGTTGCTCTAGAGCCCACCACCGACCCCTGCGAGGTCTCCAAATCGATGGACTCGGAATCCGGTAATGTGATGCGCGCAGGCGTGAACGCGTCTGCAGGCAGTAGCTCCCTACAGATGTCGTCAGCCATATGCAGACGGTAAGAAGAGGGCAGTCGTTCCATGCCAAGTGAGAAATCGAGTGGGGCGAGGGAGAGAAACCATCTCACATGAAAAGAGCTGATGCTAGTCTTGAGTAGCGTATGGACGGTCTGGAGGCTCTGAGCATGTGTGACCGCTCGCGTCTGAACTAGGGATCGACCTTGGGAAGTCGCCGTTCTGCTCATGGGCGGACGCCATCGGAGCAAAGAAGCCTTTGCATCAACTGAGGACGACGGAAGGGTGGAGTAGAGACGAGGATGACGCAGACGCAGGTCATCATCCCGCCAACAGACCAGGTCCGAGCGTGATGGGAGGTCGCGTCAATCACTACTTACGAATTTTCATTTCTGGGCGACTGGTATGGTTTCGATGGTACTGGATATAGTATGTCGGGTTGGTAAAGTGAGAACCACGGGTAGAGTACTGCTGCCGGGAGTCAGAGCGTGATGTCCGGGTGGGTCAGGAGTTGGACATGAACGAGGATTGAGCGATGATGAGGGGTGGGACCGGGGGGAGAGGAAGGGTTCATAGGGTAAGGGAATCTGAGAGCTTGGAGATGGGTATGTTGGGTATGGTGGTGGAGTATGCTTAGAATGGAATTCCCCCTCGCTCTCCTGCCTGGGTACCACCATATCCTCCACCTTTGAAATCCATAGACGAAGCAGATGAAACGCCGCACGCCGCCCTCGTTCTCCGCCTCCATCCTCCCTCCGTTGAGAGATGCTTGCAAGCAGTTTATCAAGTTACATCAGCACACTCTCTCATCACATGCTGGACTATTATCTTGCTTAATACTAGATTTGTTCAACAAAGAGATGAGAGGGAATCGGACATGTCGAAAGGATTTTGATGGGTGGTTGACGACGTTGATGGGAGTGTCTAGTGCAAAAGCGGAGAGAAGAAGAAGGTCTGTAAAGATTGTGGAGTGTAGGTGAGGATAGTGACCAACATCGTATAAAGTTCTGTCGCGATCGGATCAGCGGATCTCGATGCAGATAGGTAGCAAGGCGGTCGCTACCAATCGAGTCGTCTTTGCCGTCATGGATCGTGAATGGTCTGTTTCAGGGGCTGCGGCTTTGTAAGTGGACGTTACAGAAGCAGTTGAGAACTCCGACTGCATAGTGGATTAGTATTATTGACGCGTTGTTTGAGAAGATGGGGAAGGTACCAATTAGGCCTGGGAACGGAGCCAGATAGGCGGTTGTGCCTACATGCCTTTCAACAGTCTTGGTGCTTATTTTTCAGCTGCAAACTAAACTCTTTACCACATTGAGCCCCCGATGGATACTGACCCGGTCGACCTGGAAGGTACTGGGGACTTTATGGATGCGATACCCATCGATGGCCCCGCCAGCGTCTTCTCCGTCTCTCGATCCATCACCTCGCAGCTCAACACACACGTTGATGTCACAAGATACGCCGTCAAGCTCACCTTGGCCGGGATCTCCAACCTCTTTGAAGTATGGCAGCTTGCGGGGACCAGAACGTCGGCTAAAAGTCTTTTGGAGATCGAGGAGATGGATGCGCGTTGGGTTGATGTGTTGATCACCGTACGTTCAGTCTCGTCCCGCTCTCTTGATCTTGAACAGGATCACTTTTTGATGTTGGTCTTTCAGCCTCCGGTAGCCGATGACGCCGCTCGTGTGGCTATAATTGACTTCAATCGATATACCGACGCTACCGATCCCTCACTCAGCATCATCATGCTCCACGCCCATGTCGTATTCCATCATTTCTGCCAGCTCAATACCCAATTCGTCGAGGAGGTCGAGTGGACGGATCCCGTCAAGGACCTCATTGCAGCCATCAACGATAAGGAGTCCGGCTCAACCGTCTCCGGGTCCCGTCTCCCTCTCTACTTTTCTTCACCCGCTGACATTGGGTCATAGTGCCGACAAGGATACGTCATCTCGGGTGCTGAGACTCCTTCGACTTGACCTCATCGCCGTCAAACCTGATTTGCTGCTCGGTCTCAACCCGGACCATATCCAGGTTAGGATATGGGATGGGCAAGGGGCAATATTGGCGGATCGGAGCAAGCTACAGGAGTACATTCTCTCGAGGAGCGTGATGTCGAGCGACGGGGTTGGGTGGGAAGGTGAGGATGTGGTGGTGGAGAATAGTGATGGTCAGTCCCGATCGATTTCATCCCAAAACATATTTCCCGCCTGATGAGCAGTGCTGTGTGCTCTCTCGCTCCTCGAATGCCCATGCTCCCCCTCGTCTTCCACCCAAAAAACATCGGCGAATGCTCCTCTGGATACATTACGCTCCTTTCCATCGTATTACCCTATCCTTCTTTCCACACGCTCAATCTACCCACGCTTCTTCTCTACCTCAACCTCTTTGCCTTTTCTACCTCCAGTCATCTCCTCCAAGCATTATTTCTCCTACCTCTCGATCGACCTCAAAGGCTGCCTCGGCACCCAAGCCAAAGCTTTCATTCAGGACCGTATCGCTATGCGCATCTCGCTCGGCATCACGTTCCGTCTCGCTCGGCAGGCCGCGGCTGCGGACCCCTTGTTGTTCAGAAGACCGAATGAGGTGATGCGGAGGACGTATGGCCTGATCCTTATCTCGGAGAAGTGGGATCTGTACGTCATGGTTGCAGAGAAGGAGGAAGGGGAGACGGAGACGGAAACGGAAACGGAAACGGAAACGGAAACGGAAACGGTGACGCAGACGGAGAGGTTGCACAGGGATCTTGAGGTCAAGGCTTATGTGAGTTGGGTCGATTAAGCGCCAGTCATCCTCCTCCTCCCTTGCCGCAAGGTTCTGTCTTGACGCCTTGACGCACCTATCTAACCTTGTGGTGAAGATCGGTTGGATTCGATATGAGGCGCGAGCCAGGCGTCCCCACCATCCTTCCTCACATCCCCGCATGACGCCACCCAATCCTGGCCTTCTTTCCACTCGTTTTGCTCCCGCTGACCCCTGAACCCCAGACGGTCATTCACCTCGCATACGGTTCCCTCACGGACCCCAAATCCCTCCTCCACCTGATCTCCCACTTGCGCCGTATCCGATCTGAGTCCGAGACTCGACGCCATTACATCGGTAATTGGCTGTATTGTCTTCGGAATTGCAATCGGTATATCTTGGCGCCAAAGGGATGTCCGGCGAAGAGAAAGAAGGGGAGGGGTGGGGTTGAGGATGAGCGGGAGGGGCCATCTGGACCGGAGGGGAATCCGGGTCGAGGATGGAAGGGTGCTGGAAGGAGGGGTGGGGGAGCAGGGACAGGTGGAGGTGGAGTTGGAGGTGGAAGTGGAGGTGGAAGTGGGGGATCGCCTCAAGGTAGTTTGGTCCAACAGCATACGCTGCCTATCGATCTCCACCAGGCGCGAGTTCAGCCGATGGACGCGCAACCGATTTGGCCTCGACTGAGGACGACCGACAAAAAGTCGCTTTTTGAGGAATGGGTCGAGAACGTCTCCTCGAACGGTTCGAACACCTCGAATGGATGGGACGACTGGCCGACGCGGGACTTGACCCTTCCTAATTGAGCTACACGAACTGTCCTTGCGGTGTGAGATGGGACAACGGTACTCGTTGCTGCGTTGGGGTTCGAGGTGGGAAAGTCCGACCCGTTCATGCTCAAATCCATCTCGTCGGCCGCATCCAGCAAAGCCATTTAGATTTATGAGCTGTTGTGGGGTGGTCTGTTTGCGTGGGCGGATTGACCTGTACGTTTTTCTCCTTGCACACTGAGTCCCGGCGATCGGATGAGCTCCGAGAGATCCCGCACTACGCCGCTCCTTGGGAAAAGGTTCACAAAGTCATACACAACTCCGAAGGGCTAGTCACCTCCGTTTTACCCTCCTCGCCCGCCTCACCTGTCACGGTTCATTGGGTGACATATACTAGGACGTGATGCAGGGACATAGAAGCGAGGTCGAAGAAAACCGACGGACGGAGACGGAAAGGAGGAGATGACCATTGGGCATGTATCAGCTGGTCCTCGTCCGGAGTATCGCTCCTTAAAGTGCGCCAAACGCAGCCTGTTGTGGTGGGCCCCACTCGAACACTCGGTCCTTCTATGTGAGTTTGGTGATGGGCGCCGCAATTTTAGAGGGTCCTGGCACAAATCGCCGATACGAGGTCGTCCAAACCAATGAGAATGTTGTCAACGTACTCTATAACTCCCTGACCGATAAGTTCGGAGAAGACTTTGTTGAGGAAATATGGGAAGACTGAGGGCGTAGTTCGGAGACGGTCGCAGACCCAAGCGACCCGTCTTGCGTCCTGAACGCTGTCAGGTGCTCATGTCCTTGAGCCACCCGTAGTGGTTGATTCGCTCCAACAAGGTCGAGCTCGGTGAAGATCTTCGCCTTGGATATAGGTCATTGTTGATCTGAGCTATGAGCAAGACTATTCCAAGCTTGGCATATTCACCTCAAGAAGCAGGCCATCCTGGTAGAGGTAAGACCTACGATCGCCTATACCAAGACTACACTTTGGTGGGGATGAGGATGGATATGGAGAACTACGTGAGTGGCTGCGCTGGCTGCCAAAGGACGAAAGCTTCGCACATGAAGCCTACATGGACATCTGAAGACACTCCGAAGGAGCGTACCGAAGTGAGCTTGGCTTTGGCTTTGGCTCCGGTTCCGGGTTGGTGCCACGTACCGTAGTGCTGGCAGAGGACAGAGGGTAGTGACAGAGAAGAGGAAGCTTAGCATCGGTAAGTGGGAAACGTGGGGGATATACGTCGAGCCGTGATGGCCGCGTCGTGTTGCAACCTGATGTTAGGGGTCCGGGGCTGCTCGCCTCGATACCATTGCCTTCTCCTTCGTTGCCCCGTTCCTCCCCTGTGATCTCCTCCTATGGCTGATCAACCCCATCTCCGCTTTCAGAGACCGACTCACCCGCTCGATGACCTGACCAATTCCGACTGCTTGCTTGATCTCTCTATCCCTCTTCACCCGGCCGCCCTGTCGACTACACCATCGTTCCCCTTCCCTATGGACCTCGCCGATCTCCCCGGTCGCGGCACGTTCGCCCTGGGTCGTCACGCCCTCATTCATCTCCGCCCATTCGATCCAGAACGGGACGTTTTCCCTTCATATATCCATGTCCGCCGCCAAGCATCATCCGGGGACGGCAGGTCTCGTCGACCGCGTCAGCAAGCACTTTGCGGGTTTCCAAGCGGCATCGAGCAGCCGTCAGTTTGATCCACCGACTCTGAGGCGGAGTAGACGTGGGATGGAGCTTGTTCGAGATCGAGGCAGGAGAGGCGAGTGATCGCGTTGCTTGGAGCGGCATTCGCACGATTGAGTCGGTCACAGGCTTCCTTCGAAGATCGGCAGGGCCATCAACGCGGGGAGGTCGAGAAAGCATTCGGAGCGATCAGGCGGGGACCTCGAGGCTGTCCGATGCGGAAGGACGAGGTGGATCAGACAAAGACGGAGATTTGAGCGAGAAGGGATGTGATGGAGGATCGGCGGTGTGGGTGGCGTTCACGATCCATACCAAACCGCGGAGGGTCGTCACTACTTACGATCCCAATGACGATGTGATATCGCAAGCTCGCAAGGAGTGTGGCCTTACCTCGTGTCCTCCCTTGGCAAGGATGAACCGAGGCCGGTTTGATAGCAGGCAGCGATCTCCCTCACAACGGGACTCCGTCGGTCGGATTCCCAACAGCTTCAAAGAAATTCCGCTTCGGCAATCTACCCGAAATCACCCGTATCTGCCGACATGTCCGGCTGGGTTTTGCCAACTCTGCCGAGTGTCTCAGCAGGAACCCTGTCGCTACCCTCACTTCTTCTCAGGGTCCCGGCCCCTTCCGACCTCGCGCATATAACAAATTTCACTCATATGAAGTGATGTGCTTTGAGCGGCGATGCATTGGGTGTCATGCTGCCTTTGACCGAGAAACGAGTTGAGCAGTAGCTCTTGGCATTAGAACAATCATTCGAACCATGAATCCATCGTGAGACTCGATACAAACGAAACACCCGGTCGACGACAGTGAGGAGGAGGACTGCAAAGCAGCTAAACGACCTCATCGTAAAACCTAATATAATCCTCAACTGCCACCTCAAAGTGCTTCCCGAGGTAAATGTCGAAATGCCCAATCCCCTTGTAAACCTTACATCGTCCCCTTGGCGCCTTCTTCGCATACTCGATGCTCGGCAAAGGCGGACACACCGAATCGGTCTCACACACCGCGAAGTAGATCGGACAGGTGACGTTCTTTGCGTGGGAGCCGGGGGCGAAGAATGGGAATTGTAATAGGACCCGGGCGGGGATCCATGGTTCGTTGTTGGCACAGACTTCGGGGGAACGGAGGTCATCGTACCCGCGTAGAGAGTCGGCGGTGTTCATGAGGGCCACTGGCCGACATCAGTTGAGCTCGTGTTGAGGTGGACTGCGTGGGATGGACAGGGTGGAAGGTGAATAGGGGAGGGTTGGATGGTGGAGGTTGGAGTTTGGAAGATGGAGGGTGGAGGGTGGAGGGTGGAGGGTGGACTCACGTTGGTTTGGGCGTCCAGCCACGCGGACATGAACGACCCCTCCAACCCAAGAGTAGAGCCAATCGGCGATAGCCAAACTCGTGAGTTGAACACTGTCGATCGGACCCTTTTGCATGACACTCCCGATCCCACTCGTCAAAGGACACTGGCTGACCACCGCCTTCACCCTCCTCTTCTCCTTATCCGCCACGGAAATCACTAGTCCTCCACCCTGACTCGTCCCGAACAACGCGATCCTCTCGGTATCCACCCCGGCCACCGTCATCATATAATCCAGAGCAGCGGACCAATCCTCGGTTTGACGGTTGAGATCAACGAGACGACGGGGAGAACCGGTAGATCCCCCGAAATAACGGTAATCGAAGGCGAGGCATGTGTAACCCGCAGCCTGGAATCGAGCGGAATACCGATCGAGTCCCATCTCTTTGACTCCGCCGAGACCGTGGCCTAGGATGATGGCGGGTGATTTGGTGGATTTGGCGGTGTGGGAAGGACGGTGTGCGGGGAAGAGCCAGGCGGCGCAGGTTTCTTTGCCGGAAGGGAAACGGACGTTGTCGAAGTCGGAGCTGCTCATCGTTGACGAATCGGTACTTGGCCTGAGCGAGAGATCAGCTATCCAACAGAGATTTTTCCGAAAATAGAGAGGTTCGGGCTCACTGAGGATGTAATGGGGGGAACGAAAAGGTTCGGTCGGTGAAATGGGCGACGACATGCCGTTGGCCAAGGATTTATAGGATACTCGCCCGCATTTGCCGAGGTAGTCGAGTGACCGCTCACGGACACACCCCACTTCTCCGCGTCAGAGATCGACCGCACTCCGCGGAGATGGAGTTCGATTTTGTGTGCACTCGATCTCAATGCGGAATTCGGAGATGATCTCCTTCTCCGCTTGGGTTATCTGTACCTGACCGTGTTACGGTTGTGGGACAGTATTGTACGCGCCCATGGCCAACAGCCCGCCAGAACGATATCAGGTTCAGCTTTATGGAGGATGACGGCATTCCTCAGGTCACCGCTTCCGATCAGATGGTCCCTATGTTCAGAAAGACGACAGGGAAAACTGTTATGCGAGGGCGTCCGGCATACTTCAACACCGTAGCTGCCAGGTTGAGCAAGCGGTTGGCATACTCAAGTCTCGTCGGAGGATCATCCGCAGCC
>JAABUH010004545.1_pt1 | contig 11203 bp, 22 predicted proteins | sample 5559121 | NCBI WGS metagenome assembly JAABUH01 (sample SAMN10711871, study PRJNA513364) | rock metagenome | isolation source: Antarctica rocks | place: Antarctica: Victoria Land, Battleship Promontory nord | collected 2015-12-28 | reverse complement strand
CGCTAGCACGGTGTTTCCTTGTTTGTAAAACTCTCGCCTGCCTGTTTCCTAAGCGCGTTTTGGGGCGCTCCGCACGCAGATGAAGCCGGCCGGGGCCCTGTTCTGGGTCCCATGGTGTATGCAGTCGCCTTTGCAACGACAAGTGAAAGGGAGGAGCTGGCGAAGCGGTGCGTGCACTGTTCCGCGACGTGTTATTGTCGTCGCAGGCCGCCTGCCCCAGGTTCAGGCTTGGCCTGAGAGCTTATGCCACCCCGGCAGTGTAGGTCCTTTGCGGACAGCAAGACACTCACGGAAGCCAAGCGCGAGGCGCTGTACGAAGAGATCGTCAAGGACCTGAGCATGGGCTTTGCAGTCGATGCGCTCAGCGCCAAGGAGCTGTCTGCAAAGATGCTGAGCAGGCACACCCTATTCCCCTCGTGCTAACAGCTAGTAACTTGCCTGAGGTGCGAGCTCGGCTACAAAATACTTCGAAGGGGCTGACCTTAGCTCCCACCCCTTGCGCAGGACCAATGTCAGCCTGAACGTCATCGCCTTCGACTCGACGTTCAAGCTGATCGACCAGGCGCTAGAGCAGGGCGTCAACCTGCAGGAGGTCCGCCACAGCTGTGCTTGCTGGCAGTCTCTGTGCCTGCCACCTACTGTGCGACACCATGTGCGGCCCAAGTGCTCCTCGTGTGTCCGCAGGCCATAGACGCTGCTGTGTGGTGTAGAAAAGGAAACTGTGGAGTCTGTGAGCCCTGCATCCCTATACCTGCCTGCCTGCACTGGGCGAGCGGGGCGCAGGGCTGCATTATCGCGTTGCGCGTCTTGCAGCGCACCCTCTCACATATGTGTGCTGCGCTGCCCGTTGCCCAGGTGTATGTAGACACAGTCGGGGATGCCGCGCAGTACCAGGAGCGCCTGTCGCAGCGGTACCCAGGCATCAGGCGCGTGCGCCGCCCTGTGCCTGTCGAGCCTGCAAGCTTTGCAGCTCATGCGGGTGTTGGTGGCTGCATGGTGCACTCAGCTCCTGTGGCATTGTGTGTTTGTTGGTCTCATCTACATGAGCAGGAGCGGTATCTCAATTAAGTATGAAGCACACACACGCTTGCCAACTTTTTCGCTTGCCGCCTCCTATGCAGCTTTACAGTCTGCCCAAAAGCGGACGGCCTCTACCCCATCGTCAGCGCAGCGAGCATCGTTGCCAAGGCACGCTCCCGCCTTGCCAGCCTCAAGAGTGCCTGCCTGGTCTGGCCAGAGTATGCATGGCATGTGGCATGGCATGTGGCATGCCACATGGCTTCATACTGATGCTGTGCTGCGCGTTTGGTCGTACGCCATGGTCGTACGCTTGTTCGTGGCTGCAGGCAACCCCAGCATCCCCCCAAGGATAGAGGCTGTCACTGTCGGTCTTGCTTGGCCTGCATGCCAATGTAGCGCTCTGTGCACGCCCGGCCTGTCGCGGATGCGGCTTGGGCAGGTCTCGGACGCGGTGTGAGCCATGCCTGCGCCTGGTGGCAGGTAACGCGCGATCGGCTGCTGCGCGACTTTGCTGCGGAGGAGCAGGGCATTAGCTTCGGGACGGCCTTCGGCTCGGGGTACCCAGGCGGTGCGTCCTCTCAGCGAGTGCTGCCCCAGCAGCAGCCCTGCTCGGGCGGGAGCTTGTGGACGACTGGTATGATTGGTGCGTTGGGCAGCCGTGAGGGGCGTGTGGGCGCAGCCATGCCTGAGTGAAGGTTGCTGCTCCCGGCAGACCCTGACACGAAGGTCTGGCTGGAGGCGCACCTGGACGCCGTCTTCGGGCTGCCCAGCCTGGCGCGGTTCTCCTGGGCGACCACCGCGCGCCTGCTGGAGGAGCGCGCCGTGCCAGTGCGCTGGTGCGGCGCCAGGCCCTGTCACTGCCGACCTGCCAGAGTGTGTGCATGCGCGCGTATGCATCAGATGATGCTGGCGCATGTGGTGAATTTGCTGGTGTGTGCGCCTGCCACTGTCAAAGGCCGGGGCACTGTTTGGCGGGCAATGGGTAGATGTGCATGAAAGTGCCTGGTGTAGGCTGTCATAGGCTGTATAAGCCTGAGCTCTACATTGGTTCACGAACCACCACGAAGCGTACACCACGCGCGTGAGCGCATGCGGGGCTCTGCAGGGAGTGCGAGGAAGATGCGGCAGCCATGCAGGGCGGTCAGCAGGCGCTGAACACTGGCAGCGGGCGCGCGACCGGGCACGGCGCGTCCAGCGGCCTGGGGCGCCACTCATATTTCCGCGCGCGCAAGCTGCAACGGATAGCGTTATGATACGGTGCTGTATTGTGACAAGTATGGCGTCCTAGTGATGCAAAAAAAAAAAAACATCTCCTTGAGAAGTGGAGCCAATTTAGGCCCTCATGCGTGTTCGAGAAGGAGTCCTTCTGAGGACAGCGGAGGATTTCCTGGCACAACGTAGCAAGCACTTTCCTGCCAGACAGTTCCTTGCAAGTCACGCTGGCTTGGTTTGCACGCTGCAGCAGTGTGGCAGCACGCATGTGGACACAGACGGCAGGCTCGTGTGGGGCGTGCGGGTTGGCGTCCGCCGTGAGGCGGCACTCCACGCAGTGCAGAGCGCTTGGCCTGCCGGTAACACATCCGCTCCTTGAACGGTGGCCAGTGCTTGTGGTCACTGTTGAAGCAGGAAGCAAGTCGTGTGCCTTGTGAACTAAACAATGAACATTTGCTGTCAACAGGTGCTGCCACGCGCACGCGTGAGCGGACTGCGCCCAGCGGCCTTAGGCTTTCCATCAGCAGTTATGCAAAGCGGAGCGGCCCAGCACCGTGCGTAGTCAGTTTACCTGCCTTGCTGCACTTGTATTGACTTACTATGCAAGTCACGCAACAAGCTCTGACGTGCACGCAAGCGAGACGCAGGCCTGGTGCACGGCGCATCCGTTGCAGCTCGAGCTGTGGCTGCACCGGAGGCTGAGGTGCGACAGCGGGTCACAGCTCGATGCTTGTGGCTGTGCGACGTATACAATACGTTTTGCTGACGAGTGCTTCAAGCCGTCTGCTCTCTGTCTGGCTCCTGGCTGCATTTTTGCAAAGCAACAACAGCGACTGGCGCTGGGCAGGCGCCAGCAGCGCCTGCGGCGCCTAAGGAGCTACACGGCTTTGAGCTGGTCCGGGAGCAGTTTGTGCCGGAGTACAACTCGCACGTGATGATGTACCGGCACCAGAAAACAGGTGTGTAGCAGTGTGGAAGGCAGGCGTGCTCTGCTGGTGTGACGGAGCTGCACCCGTGTGGCAAGGTCAGCAGACCAAGGTTCTGTCGAACGCATATGCAATTAGCAGGATAGCAGGATGAGCGGAACGTCTCGTCCAATAAACAGTGCTCTGCATGTGTCAGGGGCGGAGGTTATGTCGCTGGCAAACAACGACGAGAACAAGACTTTTGGCGTGGTGCTGCGTACCCCAGTGGAGAACAGCAAGGGCATCCCCCACATCCTGGAGCACTCGGTGCTGTGCGGGTCGCGAAAGTACCCCATCAAGGTGAGCACTCAGCGTCATGCTGCCATCAGCGTCATGCACTTGTTTTTAGCAAGCACTCCTTGTTTCACTGTACGTTGACCAGCACATACAGCATAAAAGCTCACTCCTGTTGTTGCTCAACAGGAGCCCTTTGTGGAGCTGATGAAGGGATCGCTCAACACTTTCTTGAACGCTTTTACATACCCAGACCGCACCTGCTACCCTGTTGCGTCGTGCAACCTCCAGGTGCGCGGCTGTCTTGTATCAAGGCGTGCACTTGCAAATACACCGGCCTGTGTGCCACTCGCGCGACTTTGCGCTCCTCCTGGTCCCAGTGCATCAGCGCATGGCGTACATGCCCCCGACAGCAGTGCCCTCCACAGCTCTAGGTCTGCAGCTGACCTAATTACACTCTATAATTGCACATTGTCGATGGCAAGATGTAGTGGTGTAGGTGTAGTGAAGAGTGCGTGGAGTCTTTTGGAATATGGTGACATGTAACCTGCATGCACCATAAAAACAATCACCTGGACAATGGGGCTGCACATGCTCCATTATCAGCTGACCCTTGCCGTGCAGCAAGTGGTGTCAGGCCTGTGTGAACCTGGCCTCTTGCGGCTGCGCAGGACTTCTACAACCTGGTGGACGTGTACTTGGACGCGGTGCTGCACCCCAACTGTGTGCGCGATCCGCGCACCTTTGCGCAGGAGGGCTGGCACTACGAGATCGAGGACCCCAAGGCGCGACCCTTTGACTGCTGTGTGCCAGGCTGGTCAGCTCTGGTCTCGGCGAGCAGGCAGCGTCCGGCTCGGGCGGTGCCTGCGCCTCCGCGCAGCATGCCATGATCTGGCCATGTAGTTTTCGTGAGCAACAGGGCTAGTCGTGCAAACGTTTGACCCCGGCATCTTGTGAGAACGCTGTGCTGTCTGGCAATGCAGCCGCTTGCCATCTCGAGCGGGAGGCAGCCGCATGCAGCAGACAAAGTGCATGAGAGGGCCTTGAGCATGCGTGCCAGGCAGGGGCAAGCGCGTTGGTGCGAGGTGAGCTGCGCTGCGCAGGCGCCGCTGACATTCAAGGGCGTCGTGTTCAACGAGATGAAGGGCGTGTACTCGTCGCCGGACTCCATGAACCAGCGCCACACGCAGCAGGCCATCTTCCCCGACAACACGTACGCCGTGGACTCGGGCGGCGACCCCGTCGACATTCCCAACCTCAGCTTCGATGAGTGCGCGCCGACTCTCACACGTGTATTATGTAAGATGTCAGCTTCAGGGTCAGGAGCAAGCAGATGGATGTGGCGGATCAGCTGGCCGAGGTGCTTTGTGAGAGACGCGCCATAGGCGACCCGGCGTCGCTCGCACGCCACCGCTGCCACGCTGTGAGCGTGTGTGCCTGCATAACGGCCGCTCGCGCTAAGAAGCACGAGGGTTCTTCGCACGCTGAGCGAGGCAAGACGCTGCGCACCACGAGTTATGCGCGGCGCGCAGGTTCAAGGCCTTCCACGAGCGGTACTACCACCCGTCCAACGCGCGCTTCTGGTTCTACGGCGACGACGACCCGGCCGAGCGCCTGCGCCTGCTGGCCGTGTACCTGGACGAGTTCGAGGCGCAGCCGGTTGACTCTGCGGTCACGGCGCAGCCGCTCTTCCAGGCGCGGCGCGGCGCAGCTCCCGCGGGGGGCCATGGGCGCGGCTGCTGTCACACACGGATGGACCGTGCGGCCTGTTTGCTCGGTCCAGTCTTCTCTTTCGCGGTCCATGCGAGGGACCGAGCCCGTATGGCAGACACAGTCATCCGCACCTGTAAGGTTGGCATCTGCTGTGCCCTGCCTTACCCCGCCTATGAGGGCAAGTGTTGCAGCTCGTAATGTGATGCAAACACCCAGCTCTCATTGTGCTATGTGCGTGTGGCATGATGCACTTGCGTGTCCCAAGTGTGACGCCCTCGACCCCTGCTCGCCCAGGAGCCGCGGCGCGTGGTGGAGCGCTACGCGGCAGGCGACGGCGGCGAGGGCGCCGCCGCGGAGGGCGGCGGCGACGGCCGCGCGTTCGTGAGCGTCAACTGGGTGCTGAGCGAGGCGCCGCTGGACCTAGAGACCGAGCTGGCCTTTGGCTTCCTGGACTACCTGCTCCTGGGCACAAGTGCGCAGCGCCCCTGCAGAGGGCAGCAAGATGGAGTGCTCCTCCGCAGCGTCGCATGCCCTGAGGCTGATGACAGAAGCGTTACCAGGATGCTGGCGACAGGGCGCGTGGGGCGGCAGCGCAGGTCAGCACAGTGCAGGGCGCGCCAGGGAGTCGCTCCTCGGCGCGTGACGTGGGCGCGCTGCCGCAGGCGCGGCGCCGCTGCGCAAGGCGCTGAACGACAGCGGCCTGGGCGAGGCCATCATCGGCGGCGGCCTGGGCGACGAGCTGCGGCAGCCCGTGTTCAGCCTGGGCCTCAAGGGCGTCAAGCCGGAGGACGCCGAGAAGGCGCGCGCTGCCTGGCGCAGCTGCAGTGCGGTCCATGCGCTTGCAAGGCAGTCCTGCCGGCTTGCCTGGTGCATGCAGACATCTGACATGTTCAGCTTAGGAGTCTGGGGCAGGTCGTGTGGCATAGCTGGAGGGAAGGTTGACTGAAAAACGGATGCTCGTTTACGTATGACGCTCATGAAGTCCCGGGTGGGGTTTTCAATAAAATTCTGACGAATAACATACATGCACTCCTGCAGGTGGAGGCGCTGATCCTGACCCAGCTGGAGCGGCTGGAGAAGGAGGGCTTCACGTCGACGGCGATCGAGGCGGCGATGAACACGACCGAGTTCAGCCTGCGCGAGAACAACACGGGCTCCTTCCCGCGCGGCCTGTCGCTGATGCTGCGCGCCATGGCGCCCTGGATCTACGACAAGGACCCCTTCCAGCCGCTGCGCTGGACTGACGACCTGGCGCACTTCAAGGTGGGGCGCTGCACCACTCCAATGTGTGCAAGCTGCAGTGCTGGCGCGGCAGGTCGCTGCTGGAGGGCAGCGCTGCGCTTGCGCTCCATGCTACTGTCTGCCAAACCAGGTTGGAGAAGCAAGGGGTTGCATCCGATGGGTGGGGTGTCCTGGCCAGGCCTGCCAATTGCAGCGGAGCGGAACGCACGGTGCGCGCGTGGGTTGCTCCAACACCTACCCTTCCAGCATGGCGCGCGCGGCGCTTGCGGCAGGCGCGTCTGGCGTCAGGCGAGGACGTGTTTGGCCCGCTCATCCGCCGCTTCATCTTGGACAACAAGCACCGCGTCACCGTGGAGGTGCGGATGTGGACACGCATGTGTGCGGTCGTGCGGGGATGTGCTGCTTGGCGCGCCTGCCTCAGCGCAGGCTTAACAGTGGTCTGTGCCCTTGAGGAGTCTCGCCAGGAGGCTGTGCTGCCCAGTCTGCAGCGGGCTTCAGGGGAGCATTACAAACGCTGCCCTTTGTCGTTCTCTGACAAGAGCGTGTGTACAGAGGTGACACCACGATTGTGATCCTGCGCCTCTGGGTCATGGCTCAATGGCCACGACCCAGAGGCCGCTGAGCCAAAATCGCATCAGCGTCTGAGTGTCATGCGTGAGTGCGTGCGCTGCGGCTGTGCAGGTGCGGCCAGACGCCAAGCTGGCGGGCGAGCTGGAGGCTGCGGAGACTGCGCGGCTGGAGGCGGCGCGCAACGCGATGTCGCCCGAGGAGCTGGAGGCCGCTGTGCGCGAGACAGAGGAGCTCCGCAGGCGCCAGGCGCGCCGGGGATGGGCCTTGCACCTGACCGTTAGTTTCTCCTGCAAATGCAAGTGTGCAACAGCCAGGTGTGTCTTGTGCCGCATACAGCGGGTGTACGGCAGAACAACAGAAGCGCATGTTTTTTACAAATTTACATGTTAAGAAGCTCTATTATCAGAAGACATGCCCGCCAGAGTGTGTTAAGCATCAAACTTTTTTTCGGTCGTGAGTTTCCTTGTGCATGTCGGCAAATATTTGGTACCCTTGGACATGTTTGCAATATGCACTGTGGGCATGGTGTGATGTTCGGGGGCAATGTTTCGAGGAGGCAGAAGAAATGGCTGTACATTGGGGCACAGGGCACGCGTGGCCCTGAGCGGGCGCGGCGCTGCGCGCAGGAGACGCCCGACCCGCCAGAGGCGCTGACGTGCATGCCCTCGCTGCAGCTGTCCGACATCCCTAAGCGCGCGGCCACTATCCCGACAGAGATATCTGAGGCGCGTGCGGGCAGTACACCCCAGCAATGCTCAAGCAGCACGCGCCATGATTTGCTAGGGATATTGTAGGACTGAAGTGTGGGATGGCAGAGCTGCAGACCTACGTGTATGCTTGGCGCGTGTGTTACAGAGAGATGTATAACATTGTTTAAGAGACATGAAGCAGTGCACTTATTGTTGTGCTCGAGCAGCAGGCTGGTTGCCGGATGTGACACGCGCCTGCTCGGCCGCCAGGTGTCGGGCGCGACCGTGCTGAGCCACGACCTGTTCACCAACGACGTGCTGTATGCGGAGGTCGCGCTGAACCTGCGCCCCGTGCCGACGCGCCTGCTGCCGCTCGTGCCGCTCTTCTGCCGGTGCGCCGCCTGCGCCCTGGCCGCCCTGCGCACGGCAGGCTTTCAGGACCTGGGCAAGGCCGGTCGGGTGTTCAGCGTCTGCGATCAGGGGCATGCTTCGTCCGTCCGCACACACGGGCAGGCTCGAGTTGAGTACACTGGTGGCTAGGACAGGCGCACGTGCCCCATGTCAGCAGAAGATGAGGTTGAGCATTGACGTTGCTGCAGTCATGAGAGCCTGTGCCGCGCAGGTGCCTGACGCAGATGGGCACGAAGAGCGAGAGCTTTGTGGAGCTGACCGAGCGAATCGGGCGCAAGACGGGCGGCCTGGGCGCGTCGCCGTTCGTGGCGGACGTGCGCGGCGAGGCCGAGCCGGCCGCCTACGTCATGCTCTCCGGCAAGGCCATGGCCGGCAAGGCGGGCGACCTGTTCGACCTGTTCCGCGACGTGCTGCTGACCGCGCGCCTGGACGACCGCGAGCGCTTCAAGCAGGCGCGGCCGCCGCGCGCGGCGCCGCTGTAATGCCGCTGTGATGCCGTGATTGCTCAGCCATTGGGTGACGACCCAGCGTGCTGCTCACCTTGTAGGGGTTTTGCAGGGCAGGCAGTGGTACAGCATGTTGTTCGTTTCTGTTGAGATCAGCGTTTGGCGCTGGGCGTGCGGTGGGCGGCGTCTGCGTTCTGTTGAGCGCCGCTGGTCGCATGCATTGCGGCCGCCGACTGGGGCGGCGGCGTGGGCCACCGCAGATGGTGCTGGAGACCAAGGCGGGCCTGGAGGCGGGCGTGGTAGGCGCGGGGCACCGCTTTGCGGCCAAGCGCCTGGACGCGCAGCGCAGCACCGCCGGCTGGGTCGGCGAGCAGATGGGCGGCCTGGCCTACCTGGAGCACATCCGCGCGCTCGCCAAGCGCGTGGAGGCCGACTGGGAGGGCGTCCAGGCGTGCCCCCCGCCGCACGGCGCCATGCGTGTGCGCAGCCCCCGCAGCGCCCGCTCGACAGGGCTGGCACCCAGGCGTCGCCGAGCGATGCGCCAGGAGCGCGCATCCCGGTGGCTCCATCCGCGCGCGGACAAGGTTGATGGCGGGCGGCCGCTGCTGCTTGCGCGGCCAGCGCTGGCGGACCCTGACGTGGCTGCTGCGGGGCGGCGCTTGCCTGCCCCGCGCCCGCCCGCCCGACCCCCTGCGGCCGGCGCGCGCGCAGGCGGACCTGGAGGCCATCCGCGGCGCGCTGCTGCAGCGGCGGGGCGCGCTGGTCAACCTGACGGCCGACAACGGCGCACTGGCGGCGGCCGGGCCGCAGGTGGCCTCCTTCCTGGACGCGCTGCCGGGCGGCGGCGCGGCTGACGCAGACTGGGCGGCCGCGCTGCCGCGCCGCAACGAGGCCATCTGCGTGCCCACGCAGGCGCGTGCCCGCTTATTATTCAAAACTTTGCAAAAATAATACGCTAACACGCCAAAAAAACTCTGCCAGCTGCCCGGCCGCCGCCTGCCAGCGCGTTCGCGCAATCGCATATTCTAAGTTCGGTTGCAACCTGTGTGGGTCTGCGCACCGCTGCTGCTCCGAGCGCGTGGTCCAGATGCCGTGAGTCATAGGCGTGCGGTTCGCAGTGTCAGTGGTCGGCATGCGCTGTGGCGCGCGCCTGCATGGCGCGAGTGTTGCCCAACAGCACGTGTGCACGTGCGCAAGCGCCATGAGCGTTCGCGACCAACCAGTGCGCTGATAAATGACATCTCTCCCAGCGGCGTGCGCCCACGGGAGGCGGGGCCGCGGCGGGCCTGACGCGGCCGCGCGCGCCCGCGCGGCGCAGGTGAACTACGTGGGCAAGGCGGCCAACCTGTACACTGACGCGGGCTACGAGCTGAGCGGCGCGGCGTACGTGATCAACAAGCACCTGGGCGCCACGTGGCTATGGGACCGCGTGCGCGTCAGCGGCGGCGCGTACGGCGGCTTCTGCGACTTCGACCCGCACTCCGGCATGTTCAGCTTCCTGTCCTACCGCGACCCCAACCTGGCCAAGACGGCGCGCGGCCCGGCCCGCCTGACTGCTGCCAACAACCAGGCTCTGAGTGGCCCGCCGTTTCATTCGAGTTTGTTTCAGAGCTCTGTGGTAGCGACAGAGCAAGGCCAGTTCGAGCGGCTGGTGATGTTGCGCCTTTCACTTCTGTAACAGCCGCCTCTGTGTCATTGTGCCCATATGCTGTGTATTTATAGGGTATTCATACCTTACCCTACCCCGTAGTCGTATACCCTATGGTCACACAGGTGGAGGTATACGATGGCACGGCCGCCTTCTTGCGCAGCCTGGAGCTGGACGACGATGCGCTGACCAAGGCCATCATCGGCACCATCGGCGACGTGGACTCGTACCAGCTGCCGGACGCCAAGGGCCACACCGCGCTGCTGCGCCACGTGCTGCGCGTCAGCGACGCCGAGCGCCAGCTGCGCCGCGACCAGATCCTGGCCACCACCGCGCAGGACTTCCGGTGCGCGCGCGCCCGTCAGTGCCCCAACAGCGACAGTACCCTGACATGCATGCATAGGCCATCTAACCCATCCATCTATTCCAGCTCGCCAGGCACGTTTGCAGGCGTCCCAAGCTCAGACCAGTGCCATTTCTGGGAGGCTGAGCATGCGTGTGGGAGCGCAGGGACTTTGCAAAGTATGTGGAGTGCGTGTCGGACCCCGAGTGCGCCCGCGTCGTGGCCGTTACCTCGCCCGAGCGCGCCGCCGCTCTGCAGGCGGAGCAGCCTGGTTTCTTTGACGCCGTGCACAATGTTCTCTGATAGCACAGATAGAGTTTGTGCGTGCTCCATGGTAGCATGCAAGATAACGGTGGCAGGGACGTGGCTGTCAATGCTGGCATTTGTTAAGCACGCCCACCTTCGCTTCCGAGCAAGGTGGCTGTGTGACTGTTACAAGGGCATGGTGGTGGCATCTTGGTGTGCACTATTTGCGGGCTCTGCCTGATGGCTAGATGTACAGGCAAGGGAAGTGCAATAGGCGCCCAGGTACGCATCATTGGTGATGCCCTGGAATCTGCCTTGCAGGATGAAAGGGGATGTTGGGTCGCTTGTTGCCTAGCTGGTTATGAATTGCGGCATGAGCACGCATGAACAGAGTCTGCTCTGCCGGCTTGCGAGGTCGGCAGGGGCCAGTTTGTTATGTACCCGGTGTGACCCAAGCCATTCCG
>JAABUH010004542.1_pt1 | contig 11211 bp, 9 predicted proteins | sample 5559121 | NCBI WGS metagenome assembly JAABUH01 (sample SAMN10711871, study PRJNA513364) | rock metagenome | isolation source: Antarctica rocks | place: Antarctica: Victoria Land, Battleship Promontory nord | collected 2015-12-28 | reverse complement strand
TCAGATAACCCCCTCCCACATCCCCGGCCCCGGCTCTCTACTCCGTTCCGCAAGCGTCCTGTTTAGGCGTCTTTCTTCGTCCTTCCCAGCACAAGCTCTCTTTCTCGACGCCCCCTCTTTCACCAAGGTCTTCATCCCGGAACAGTTCTCGTTCCTAATCAGAAACGAGTCAGCAGGCCTGCTATCTCGCAGTACCGTGCCATCATCACCGTTCCTGACTCCGTTGGTGATGTCACCCAAACAGCGTGGAGCAATGAGCTCGCGGACACGCTCTTGAGTGCTGTGGGATAAATCCATTGAAGGGGGACGTTCCCGCTTGCGGGTTGGTGTGCTGCGGGGAGAGAGGGAGATAATGGTCGGATTGGTAGGGACGCCTCGATTGAGTGCGAGATCGCGGAGAGCGGCGGCAGCTTCGTGGGCGGAGGCGCTATGAGTGGTTGAGAGATTTTCTGGATGGGATTTAGGTTGAGGTTTGCGAGGTTTGGCGAAATAGTCAATTTCGGGGTTCTCAATGGCATCTGGAAAGGCCCAAATGGATTCCCAGGGTTGGCGATTGGAGCTTTTGTGGGGGGCAGACCGTTGAGAAAAAGCTTCCCAGGACAGATCTCGGTCGGAACCTACTATACGAGGAACGGGCCTCTCATGTTCCTTAAGACATGGCAGCTGCATGTTGGCGCATCGACGAGTGGCTTGAACAGCCAATCGTGGCTGAGGAAGCGCGCTTGTCGACGACGCTACCGATGAAATTGACGACGACCTGGAAGAACGAGATGACAGATCCGATACCATAGACTCTGGCGATGACAATGAAGAATTAGAGCGAGCAAATGATGATCGCCGAGCGGACGTTGGAAAGGGTTCTGGTAAAGTCGGCTTCCACGAACACTGAGACGAGCTTGGATAAGGGTCTAGAATTACTCGAGACAAACAGGCGTTGTTCGCCTGTGCCATCGCAATGCTCATTGACGACCGCCGAGGACATAGCCCGTAAGCACCCACTGCAGGAGTACTGAAGTTACTGGTCTGTGGCGTCATGACTGGTGTTGGCAATGGGCCCAAGCGGGGTAGCCGCGGTAGTATCTGTTCATTCACTTTGAAATCACGAAGCGCTGGTTCTAGCACTCGCGGAATAGTATAAGGGTTGGTAGGAGTTTGCTCATTCGATTCCGAACAAGCGGTTACTTTCAGAGAAGCCAATGGAGGCGGAGAATCCATTTCAGAGCCCGGAGAGTTGTATCCTGAGTCAATGGAAATTATGGCCGCTCCAACATCCAGATCATCGAGGTCCGGTGTCAGGTGGGGAATGATTGATTTCCACAAGTTCGGGGAAGTTGGGGACGATCTTGGCGACGTAGATGATTGCGCAGACGGTGAATATTTCAAGACAATGGCATTCCATCGATGAAATACTGGCTCAGGTATGTGTAGCTTCCAATTCACCGCCGATAGAAAAGCCATTTCGTTGGTATTAATCTCACACGTTCTCAGTCCCGATATTTTACTCCATGCGCGTGCGGAGAAGTTGCGATCCTGCAGATATTTCGAAGCAAGAATCAGGGCTGCAAGAAACATTCGCCGACCGCATTGCATGGCTCGACAAGACTGCGTATCCTCGAGCTGCTCCATTGTGAAGTCACGATTTGGTAGGCAAGACTGGATCAATACCAGATAATATAACGCGACCTGTAGCGTCGAATAACTTGTTTTGGATCGTCTTAATACTTCCTGGACGAAAGTCCGCAGTCCAATCAGATTTTGATTTTTGCCGCCAACAGTGGCGTCGCGATCGCATGATAAGATGGAAAGCGGCCAGATTGTCTCTATCATCTGCGTAGTAGTGTCTTTAGATCCAAGAGGTGTAAGTAAATGATCACCTCAAAATGCTACCACCGGTAAGCTTACCAACAAGACTGTCAACAAAATTATCTTTGCGTTCGCACTGCCTGACAAGAGACGGCGGCGGTCGAGGACACGATGCAGTAGAACCACCTTTTTGAGGATCGACTTCGGTCAAACGTTGCGTTCGGCGGGGGTGTTGTCGAGACTCTGGCGCAACTGCTTCGCTGAGTTGCCGTGGCGGCTGCGCACGAGGCGCTGCGCGTTTCGTAGGACATGTTGAGATTATTCCAGCCTCAGTCGAGGAGGTCGGGATAACTTGCTGATGGTGATAACGGCTTGAGAAATATGAGACGTCACTCTCGTTTTCCCAGACCGCATTCAGCGAGTCTGTAGAAGAGGAGGGGGCAGAACTTTTTGAGGAAGGGGCGTCAATGGAAAACACCGAGGAGGATGAGGACGACGCAGGTGAGGAAGTCGCTGGATTGTAGGGATGGTTATGTGTGGATATCCTTAGCGAGCTGGGCGCTGTACCATTACGATCAGATATGCAAACCATGATATGGAACGCGCAAGACCCTGGTGAGGATATCGATGAGACGAGGTGACGGAAAGGGTGGTGTTACTGATATATTGCAGGCGAGTAGAGTATGACCGATAGGCAAACCGTTCGAGTAGTCCAGATACCGTGTAGAGAGAGGCAACAGTGTTCCTCTAGATCATTTGACCGTCCAGCTTAATGCGATGTTGTAGGGAACACAGATAAACCGGGGCTGCTTTGAAACCCAATAAGGTGTCGGTCACAGGCTATCAACAGAGTAATAGCCAATGAGTCAAAAGGAACAGATCGAGAGACTGATTCAGGCTCCAGAGTACCGCCTCAACTCCACGACAAGCACTTGCTTGTGGCGTCTTGGGGGTAATAGATCGCTGGCAGAGTGCTTCTTCCTTTAGACCTTCCAGCCGCCTTGTATGACAAGGTCCTTTCCTGAGACAAATGTAATACTAGTAGTCCCGTAGGCAGCGGCTGGAAGTTTTTGAAGATCTATGTTCGGTGATTGACACATTTCCGCGCAAAGCTAGAGAGACGATTCGATCGTGGATGCGCTGTGCGACACCAGATAGAATACGCTCTCGTCCTCACTTAGATGTATTGCTCGAGGTTGGTAGGAGGAGTCTGGAAGGTGTTGGGATAGGTAGAGTGAAGTTGGTTGAGACTATTATGTGAGGATGAATTGGTGGTGATCGGGCGACTGGATAGAGTGACTAAAGGTTGAGCGAAATTGAGTAAGGTAAGGTAGGTATGAAGGCGAATCAAGGTACGGGGTCGGTTAAGAAGAGGCGGAAAGGTACCACGAGGTTGACCTTGGGATTTTCAGTGCTTTAGGAAGGACCTATAGGGGCAATTATGAGTCTTGCTGGTAATCACGGTAGCTGCTGGGGCGGGTTTGAGACGTACAGAACAGTACGGTCGCAAATAACAAACGACGCAGTAAGAATGGTTAGAAATACAGGTAAAAATACACGACTATTATGGGTTGAGTGGAGATTGTGAGAGATCATCGACTGTATCTCTTTCACCGACCGGAGAGTGGAGGTTCATTCATCGTTGTTACTGATGTTGTGAGTCTTGGGGTTGAGGGGGGGGATTCGCCGGGTATGTAAAGGTAGCGTGGGTAGCTTTGAAGTTGTGGTGTGAGGCCCCTTTTAGCGCGTTGATGACTCTTTTGCCTCCGCCGTCCAGCCAGCCAGCCCAGCCAGCCAGCCAGCCAGTCCCCAGCCTACAGCTTCAGTTCTCTCGTAGACCCGCAAGCGCCAGCGAGTTGTGCGTTTTGCATTTCCGAACGCAGTCCCCAATTCTAGTACGAAGCTACTAAGGGTAAGGTAGGTATTGATTTCTCATGTGACGAACCTCTACAAATGACGACAATTTGAATCTCATTGTACTTCTGAAAGCCCTGGGCAATACTTCCGGAGTCTCCTTCTCGAACGATTTAATGATTTCACGTTGGCTGCTGCCTGCGGCGTACATCTCATACTGGCGCTCCCTTTCTCGTATCCTGCGAGTCATGCTTGTCCCGAGAGGGGGCTCATCCGCCACTCCCCTCGGTCCTGACCGATCATCTGTTTCAGGCAACTTCGCAGACTTCGCAGTACATATTGCCGAAAATAAAGCACGGTGGGCGTGGCGAGTATTTGATTATTACTACTACTATCCTACGTTTTACTCACTCGTTTGTATTCCGTAATGTTGCTGCTGTTGAGAGAGTAGTTTTTGTGTTGGCTTGCCACTGGCGCTGAGCTGCCTGTGCCGGATCCGTTGTGCGACTGGCTGGATGAGTCAACATGATTGTTTGGAGGCGGCAATGCCTTGATCCTGTTTGCATCATCATTGGTAGCAACGGCGATGGATGTAATTTCTTTGATCACGCTTTGTTCCACAAGGCTGAAGCAAGCAGCTCATACTCCGTTGATGCAGAATGGTGGGTGGTATTAGCGCTGTTTGACGCCTAAACCAAGCTGGAGACTGGAGTACTGTGTACTGACCGAGACCAATTTGGAATGGTCTCTTACTGAGATAGCGTTTGCCGCCATTGCATACTCGTACCCTCCAACCAAAAACCCTTGCATGAATAGGTGAAGACACCTGGAAGTAAGCATGTTGGAAATGAGTCACCTGACCTTGAGACGAGATATGACTCAAAGCGGGCAAGGTGAACACGCTGGCTCGCTGGCTAGTAACCTTAGCTTGGTATAGCAAATATGGCAAAGGAACAGGATCAAGTACTCCGTACCGCCACGACGACCGCGTGGCCAGGTGATGCACGAGAAGGACCCTTCAAACACTCCGGTAGTCGCGGAAACAAACATCAGATTCGAGCCCTCGGGTGACAAGGAGATACTTGCATGCTCTTCCTCGAGTTGCATTCTTTGTTGCTTGTGCGCGGTCAACATATCAGATGCTGCTAATGATGAAGTGTAGCAGAGGCGCATTCGGTCGTTCAAAAACTCCAATAAAAATTACACGAACAGGCAGATACGTCGTAGAACAACGAAGGGCTCTTGGTGTGCCATTGGCCCCAAGTAGGCTGCCTACCAGCAATTAACTCCCAACAGCAGGTGTTTTGGCTTTCCAAGTAGAACCAGAAATTCGATAGTAGAAATAGAACTTATCACCGTTGCTCAAAATTCACACCAAATCAGGATTACTCTACAGCAATAGCTTCGATGGGGACAGAGAAAATACAGCGGAAGGCTCTTGGAATCAAGGGAGTGGTAGGCCAGAATATTGAGATTCGCGCCTTTGAGCCAGCTACATACCTACTGACTGTAAATTAACAACACTAAAGACATGTAAGATTCAGCGGAAAAGGTCGTAATATTTCTTTCGAGAATAATTCAAGGGGCTTCGGGACGAGAAGGAAAGGAAATATGGAAAACGAAAATTGGCCGGAAGCAAAACCCGCAATTTCATTGGCGCTCGATTTTTTGAAGCTGTACAAATCGCTTGTGCAAGGGTTTGCAAGTCGTCTATAATTATCTTTCTTGTCCTAAGATAAGGTACGCTTGGGAAACTGCTCAGTTGATTTGTTGAAGCTTCAGTGCAAATCTTGCGGATTCAAGTGGTTTAGCGTCCAATATGCTGTCTCGCTCGGCGTTCTTCCAGTCACATGTCATAAGGTCCGCTTTACCACCACGAACACGGAAGCTGCCAGTAACCCTCAATGCGTCGTCAAGTAGCCGTTGCCTGGCAAGGAATATGAGCATGGTATGCTATCCATTGTCTTCATGTACGCAAAGCAGAGTATCTGTCCAAAGGTCTAACAATCATCATGGCGCAGGCGACACGAACGGAAAGTGATGCCTTTGGAGAGGTCCAGGTCCCTTCGGGAAAATACTGGGGTGCGCAGACAGAACGATCGTTGGAGAACTTCAGGATCAATCAGCCGCAAGATCGGATGCCCCCGCCTGTAGTCAGAGCTTTTGGTATCCTGAAGGGGGCTGCGGCTACGGTGAACATGAGCTATGGACTCGGTAACTGTACTGTGTCTCAAGATGGAAGCAATCGCTGAGATTCCACAAGATTCAAAAATTGGCAAGGCTATCCAGCAGGCTGCGGAAGAGGTGGCTTCATTGAAATTGGTCGACCATTTCCCTCTGGTGGTATGGCAGACTGGATCCGGTACGCAGTCGAATATGAACGCCAATGAAGTCATCTCCAACCGAGCCATTGAGATCCTTGGAGGTACAATGGGGTCCAAAAAGCCTGTCCACCCTAACGATCATGTCAACATGTCAGCTTCTTCCAATGACTCCTTTCCCACGGTCATGCACATTGCGTCGGTGCTGGAAATCGAGGAGTCCTTACTTCCATCCCTTAAGAGTCTCCGAGATGCAATGCAGGCAAAAAGCGAACAATTTGAGAAGATCATCAAGATTGGGCGGACTCATCTGCAAGATGCTACACCTTTGACTCTCGGGCAAGAGTTTTCAGGATATGTCACACAGCTGGGTTATGGGATTGAACGCGTCCAATCGACGCTTCCTCATCTACAGCTCCTTGCACAAGGTGGGACTGCTGTCGGGACAGGTCTCAACACATTCAAGGGCTTTGCTGAAGCGGTGGCGGCGGAGGTTAGCAAGATGACCAAGTCTGAGTTCAAGACCGCCCCCAACAAATTCGAGGCACTAGCCGCACATGATGCGATAGTGCAAGCATCGGGAGCTTTGAATACCCTGGCGTGCTCCCTTTTCAAGATAGCGCAGGACATTCGCTACCTTGGCTCTGGCCCTCGTTGCGGCCTTGGAGAACTGCAACTTCCGGAGAACGAGCCAGGTTCCTCGATTATGCCTGGGAAGGTTAACCCAACGCAGTGTGAGGCACTAACCATGGTATGCGCTCAAGTTATGGGCAACCATACCGCAGTGACCGTATCAGGCATGAGCGGGCAGTTTGAGCTCAATGTGTTCAAGCCCGTTCTTATCAGAAATTTACTACATAGCATACGAATCTTGAGCGATGGAATGAGGAGTTTTGAGAAGAATCTCGTCGCGGGAATCCAAGCCGATGAAAAGAGAATCAGCACACTTTTACACGAAAGGTGAGCCCCAAACCTGTTCTTGTGGCCTGGTCTTCGCTAATAGCGCTAGCCTTATGCTTGTCACATGCTTGAATCCTGTCATTGGCTACGACATGGCATCCAAGGTTGCGAAGAACGCACACAAGAAGGGCCTCACTCTCAAAGAAAGCGCGATGGAACTGAAGGCTCTTAGCGAAGAGGACTTTGATACACACGTTCGTCCAGAACTGATGTTAAGCCCGAAGGAGAAGAAATAGGAATATTTCTCCCATCTGGACTGTATTACTAGCCATTCTAGCAATATGTCCGCGTAGAACCTGTAGTCCAACCCCTGACCAATAGCTTACCGTGTGCTATCTTGGCTCTTATACTGTCTTTCTGGCAATCCATGATCCTTCAGGTGAAGGAAGCAGTCGACTAACAAAAACCGATGATAGAACTAAGTGACAGTTTTAAGATTACCACTTTCATATAGTTTTCGCACATGCTTTGCAACTGAATTATTTCATGCAAATATAGATTTCTTTTGCTGCCGTCCGAATTGGGTTAGTAATAATCGCCGCCTTTATTCAGCCTGCGCTCACCCACCACTCAGGACCCTCTGCTCAGGCACCCTCCCTTTCGTCCTTCGATAATCCAATCACGTAGCCTCCGACCAGTTGTCCTGTTATTTCGCATTGATCAACTTCAGCCGGTGATGCGCAGATGTTCAGTTTTGGGACTCATTTAGTGTCAGAGCAGCACGACAGAGCATGACAAACACAAAGATCAGAGCAGTCTTCTTTGACTTCATGGGCACATGCCTAGACTGGCACAGCGGAGCAATCAAAGTCTTACCAAAATCCATCGCTGAAAGCGAGAGGTCGAAGCTCGCTCTGGAGTGGCGTCATGACTACTTTGATGCCAACGCTGCCCGCCTCGCCGCCAATGACCCTCCTGAAGATATCGACGTCACGCTCCGCAAGACTCTGGACGCTTTGCTGGAGAAGCATCCAGAACACAAACATCTGTTCGACGACCGCACCAAGCATCAATGTGTAGTCGCATGGCACTCGATGCCAGCCTGGCCGGAAGTCCCTCCAGCCATCGAGCAGCTGAAGGCCGCAGGGTATGAGGTGTTTGTCTTTGCGAATGGTACTACTCGATTGCAGCTTGACCTCTGTAAGTCTTCAGGCTTGAGATTTAACATGTTGTTCTCGAGCGAGTTGCTGGGAGTATACAAACCTGCTCCGAAGAGCTATTGCAAGACATTGAAGCTGGTCAACGTGAAACCGGAGGAGTCCGTCATGGTTGCTGCGCATGCACATGATGTTCGTGGTGGGAAAGAGGCTGGAATGAAGACTGTGTATATACATAGGTGGACTGATGACATCAAGGAAGACATGGAGGTAGTCAAAGGGGAGAACGACTTCTTCTTGGAGGACATGACGAGTCTTGCAGAGGTTATCGGACAGCTTTGAGCCGAAGATCGTGATCAAAGGCTCGTTCGGCTCGGTGCTTAGCTGCCTATACCAGGATTCTCAACACATGTTCGTGGTTGCAGTTCAGCTCGGGTTGTCCACACATGGGGGCTGCCAGGAATCGTGTCCACGACACAAATTCTTGATTCGACGATCTTGAGGACTTGCATTTCCTGAGCGAAGGCAATTCTTCATCAGCTAGATCCATTTCAGCAATGCTTATGGGCTGTTATCAAGTTCACTACGGCCTTCGTCGCTAAATCGTGAACTTTGGGTTTGGATTTCGAGACTTGGTTCAAGACGCAGCTTCAGTAGCATCCTCGATCAGCCGATTTTTTGTTTTCTGATCGTGCCGCAATGTCCTCATCAATCAGAACCTCAGTATGAAATCTAGCCTTCTAGCATCTCCTGCGCCAGGCTATGAGGCATTGCCATAACGATATCGTTGGCCAGGTATTACACGGTCACTATTTCGAGATTAAAATAGCTGCGTTAGGCTAGCCTGAAGCCAGCTTTCTAGAAAAAGCTCATAAGACCCACAATCCTTGATCGTTTCTCTCATTGTTCTTACAATTTGTATACATCTTATTCCACTCTTTCCACTTGTTCCTAGACGGGCGACATTATGGAGGATGGATTGTCGTAATACAGCCTCAAATGAGCCACCCGAAGTGCCTCAACATGATGTGCCCTGGTTCGTTGGCTTTGCTCGGATCAGCACTTCCGACAACAATCTGCGATAATTCGATCCCAGAAGTTTCATTATCGGTATAGCGAAACCAAAGGTGATCGCCTCTCGCATACAACGTCAATTGGAACGGTAGCAGGACCTGACCATGACCCAGCAGAGGCTCAACGATCAGTCGACAAACTCACGTTGTTTGACTCTGATTACAATATTTTGAACATATGCGCACATGATGGGTCTTTGCTGGATGTGTTAGAATTCTTCCCAATAACAGCAAACGACTGGCAGGCGAAAGGTTGGCGCAGGAAAGGCTTGTTGAAGTTTCTGCGGGATATAGTAACTTCATGGGATCGGTAATCTCCGATATAGCTGCATGTGTGATGACTTCGGTAGAAGAAGTTTCCCGTCAAAACTAAGACATCTCATACCGTTCGAAGCTTTGGTGTCTCGGGACATGTACGAGGTTGAGTGATCTTCTGTCTGTATACCTGCTCTTTATCGGTTCTCCGTGGATACCGCAGCGGACACTTCCATCTCCGCCTCTGATCCATCGAAGCCATGCTTCTTCCTAATAATCTTCAGTCGGCCTTCCATAGAGTCTTTGGACAGACGCGCTGTATGCAAAGAAATGTTCTCGATCAGGTTGAAAACAGTCATGTTGAATCCCTGCATTTGCTCGTCTGTATTTACGTCTGTTTTCAGACGCTCGTCAGCCCTGTCCTGAAGCGGAGGCGTGAATAGGTCGCCTGCGACCTGCGCCGTATTTCGAGACGGATCCAGAACAGCAGCGTCGGACAGCGCTGCTCATGAGTCAGATTGGTGTGAAATTACTCACCATTCTAGTCGGCCACACGAGCGCTCCTTTCAGGAAGATAATGTAGTCTCTTCTTCGACCATTTGTACTCAACTGAATACGCCTCCCCTAAAGGATATCTGACCTCGCTTGCGATTAAACGAGACATATTCCACGCCTTCTTCGGCTTAGGGCCAGTTGAACTGCGCGGGAATGTCAATACGGCGCCTGGCAGGCGCACAGCGCCAGAAATCCCATCAACGATCATGTTGTGGAAGTTCATGACAGTCAGCTTCGGCAGGCTTTATCTCAACACACCCTTCCTCCACTGGCAATACCGCAAATTATGGAGCATTTCGTGCACCACGAACTCCCAAGTAGTGCTCAAGTTATCGTTGGCGGTTGGTGGTTGGCTTCCACCATGAACCATGACAGTAGCCCTAAATCAGGGAATTTGCAGCGTGCTGAGTGGAGAAGCAGATGCCGAAAAGTCTTATCAGACCATTTGACTAAGATGGGGCCATATCTCGTGAAATGGCTCTTGCTGACGACACTGGAAGAAACTAAACTAGACATCACGGTTGAACCGACACAAGTACGTCTAATGCCAGGCAACAACGACGAATACACGTGGCAGCGGTGCCAGGGAAAGAACATTTGTCCAAAAGACACTTATTCAAGAAGCAATTAAGCAAGCGTTCCATTGGAGCATACATGGAGCCATGTCGATATGTAGGTGATATATTCGAGGCTGTACCGCAACAGTACCTCGAATCACATGAAGAAGGAAGTTCAGTGGTAGATAAGACTGTACTGTTCTTCCCTTATTCATGTATAATTCGAATTACTCACTAGTCTACAAAACTCTTAATCTTAGATACCAGATCCATATCAAGAATCAATGATCTCCAAGCAAACAACACCAGACTAGCGCATGAGCTCGTTAATTGGAAGGATCGGGCGCGATCAGACTCAGTGGCGAGACAGCGAGCTGAAGAGGCGGCCACGCAGCTTCAAACCGACTTAGTAGAAAGTCAGCGACGTGCTCGAACACTAAAGCAAGAAATCGTCAGGTTGGCCCAAACCACTAGACATCTTAGGGAAAGGGCAATCAGGTCAGGCAAACAAATGACAGAGGCTTTGTCTGCGTTGCATAAATTAAGGGAGCCAATACCCGTACACCCCCCTGGCTTACATGTACACCCCCCTTTGCTTACACGTACACCCCCTCGGGGAAACCTGAAATTTCCATTGCGCATCACTCAGTTACACACCAAATTTAGTAGGCAATTCAAGGGTTTACATATGATCCTGAGTAACCTCTCCATGACCTTCCCCACAGCCTTAAATTCG
>JAABUH010004541.1_pt1 | contig 11218 bp, 16 predicted proteins | sample 5559121 | NCBI WGS metagenome assembly JAABUH01 (sample SAMN10711871, study PRJNA513364) | rock metagenome | isolation source: Antarctica rocks | place: Antarctica: Victoria Land, Battleship Promontory nord | collected 2015-12-28 | reverse complement strand
GCGCCGATACTGGTTTCCGGCCCCACGCCCATCGCCCGCCTCCTTCCGCTCGCCCCGCCGCACCATCGGGACAGTATCACCGACGCCGCAACCGCACGTCACCCCGCCTCAACATGCAATTGCCCTGAGCATAAGGGCAGTTGAGCCGTATCCGCACCGTGCGCGCGTCGGTCGCCTCGGCGCGCTCGACCATGTCGCCGATGCCCCACTTGAAGGGATGCTCGCGGTAATAGGCGAACGTGAAGGCAACATCCTCGGCGGTCAGTTGCCGCCCGTCGTGCCAGGCGATGTCGGGGCGGAGATGGAAGGTGTAGTCGAGCCCGTCCCCGCCGACCTCCCAGCGCTCGGCGAGCCAGGGGATGATCCCGCGCTCGTCCTTCCAGGTGAGGGTGTCGAAGAGGAGGCTGACCCGCACCACGCCGCCCGGCCCGAGCGGGATGAAGGCGAAGGGCGAGGGGTAGCCGATGTCGGTCCACCAGGAGAGCGTCAGCCGCTCGGTGCGTCGCGCCGCCGATGGCGCAGCGGCCGGGGTACCCGCCGAGGATGGGGCGGTCGCGGCACTGCCTGCGGTCGGTGCGGGCGTGGCGCTCGGCGCACAGGCCGCCAGCAGCGCGCCACCGACGAGCGCACCCGCCGCCAGCCCCGCCCGCCCCAGGAAGCGCCGCCGGGTCAGTCGCCCCGCCATCGGCCCCCCTTAATCCGCCATCGGTGCCGCAGCCAGCGCCGGGTGGGCGGCCTCCGCGCCCATCGGTGCGACGACCCAGGCGAGGATGCGGTTCAGGAGCGGGCGGGTCCGCCCGCTGCCGAACCCGGCGTGGCAGTCGGGATCGAGCGTGCCGAGCAGCAGTCGCCCGGCGAAGCTCGCCTCGTCGATGCCGAGCACGATCTCCCCCTCGGCGTCGCGCAGCAGCGGCTCCAGGCCGGGGTAGGGGGCGAACGCGCCGTGGGCGTGCCAGCGCACCTCGTCGAGCGTCAGGTCGCGTACGATCGGGTGGTGGTTCGCCGCCAGCGTCTCCACATCGACCTTGCGCCAGGTCCAATCGCCGCGCGGCAACCAGGGCAGGGTCGCCTCCTCGAAGGAGACGATCGTGCCGCCCGCCTGGAGGTAGGCGACGAGACGTTCCCGCGCGGCCAGCAGCGCCTCCTGATTGCTCTCGCGCGGCACCCAGAGGGCCGGGTAGCGTTCGAGCGGCAGCGCGGCGAGTTCGGCGGCTGGGACGACGGCGAAGCGGTCGCGATACTCCGGGTCCTCGTAGAAGCCGCGCTGGAAGTGGACCCCGGAGAAGAGTCCGGCGATCCGCCCGGACCGCTCGGCGCGGTGTCCCGTGTCGCGCAGCCGTCGCGCCTCCCCCTCGGCCCAGGCCACCACCCGCCCCAACACCTCGCGGGCGATCGGCGAGCTGTGGAAGGCGTGGGTGTCCGGGTCAAGGTTGGTGCTGGCGAGGATCGTGCCGCGCGTCGTCGCCCGGTCGATGTAGGTCCAGACGTCGCCCTCGTCGTTCGTCGCCAGCACCTCGGCACCGGGCGGGGCCGCGAAATGGCCGTGGCAGCACCAGCGCTCGTGGGCCGGGTGCCAGTGGAGATCGTCGGCGTCGTATCCAGCGAAGAGCGGCCCTGCGTCGACCACGATCGGCCGACGGATGTCGGCCGGGCACTCCTCGCGCCAGGCGCAGCCGGGGAACCAGTCGGTCCACTGCTCGCCGAAGGCGATCAGCACGCCCCCGGCGTCGAGGAAGCGGGCGATCTGGTGGCGGCGGGCGCGCAGCACCTCCCCGTCGCAGCTGCGCGGCGCGAGGATCACGTCGTAGTCCTCGATCGCGACCGAGGACAGGTCGGCGATCGGCAGGCGGTCGAAGTCTGCCAGCGGCTCGCCCGGCCGCGACAGCGCCTCCTGGTAGCAGACGCCGTTGTAGAGCAAACCCTTCCTGATCGACTGTGCCATCGTCGCCTCCTCCCCATAACTGGCTAGATCGTCTGATTGGCGAGCGCGAGGTGGTGGATAGTGGCGCATTCGAGCGCCTGCACTTGCCGTTCGGTCAGCACCTCGCAGACCCAGCCCCAGTGGAGCGACACCACGTCGCCGGGGGCCACTGCCTGCACGAAACCTTGCCCCTCGAAGAGGCGGGTCGCGCGCTCGCGCCGCAGCTCGCCCAGCGCCAGCTTGCCCTCGCTCAGCGCGATCGGGCGGCGCTCGATCACGACATCGGCCCCCTCGACGGCCTGCACGGTGCCCCAGCTGATCCGGCAGTTGTCCATCGTGGCGAGGACATCCCCGGCCAGATGCTCCACGGTGCGCCAGACGTCGAAGACGTGGAAGTTATGGTGGGGCCGTGCCCCCGCCGGGGCCTTGCTCGCGACCAGGTCCATCAGCTTCGGCGACAGTTGCTTCCCGTAGCGCTCGCGCAGCGAATCATAGAGGCCGCGCACCTCCACGCCTTCGAGGAGTTCGTTGCCGATCCAATACGCCTCGACCACACGGTCGTCGAACGGATCGGCGATGCCGTTGCTCCGCGCGATCAGCGTCAGGTAGGGCATCGCGCCGGTGAACTTCCGCAGCATCCCGTCGAGCGGCGGCTCGCGGACGGCGGCGAGCGCGTAGTCGAAGATCGCGCGGTTGTCGTCGCCGCCGCAGTAGAGGAGGCGATTCGGCATGAAAGCGTAGCGGATGAACCGGCTCGTCCCGGCGATCGCCCGCGTCGGCGTCAGGACCCCATTGGCGGTTGCACCCGTCGTCTCAGGCACTACGGGCATCCTCCTCGGCCCACAGGTCGGTCAGCTCGGCGTAGAACGCGAGCATCGTTTCCACCTGATCGACCGCGATTACCTCCATGACCAGCCCGCGATCCACGAGCACATGCTGGCCCACAGCCACGTCGGGGCAGATAGCCAGGCTGGCGCGCACGATCTCGCCTTCGAGCAGTTGCACCTCGGCGTGGTCCTCCCGGACGGCGACGACGCGCGCGATCAGCGGCAGGCACATAATCCTTCCCTTCCGATGTGGAGGCAGCAGGTCGCAGGCCGGCAGATCGTAGGTCCGGGCGACTGAGGTCCCTCCGCAGTCGCCACCGAAGCGCGGGCGCGAGACCTACGACCACCGCCCAGAGGGAACCGGCCCGCAACCCGCAACTTCCGTTCAGGCCGGCGGTATCTTCGGGCTGGCCGGATCAACCGGGTCCTGCGGATCGATGCCGGTGGCATCGCGGGCCGTCCGCGTGCCGGCGGGTCGTCCCGCTCCCGAGGAATCCATGTCCTCGCGCCCGGGCTCCTTGCCTTCGTCCGGGGCCATCTCCGAACCCTGTCGCGTGCCCGGCTGGTGTGCGGGCCGGGAATCGGCCTGCCGATCGTCTTCCATTTCAGCCTCCCTTTCCTAAGTCTTGCGGGTGGTCGCGGCGCGACCACCCTGCCAGCAGCCACTCGGCCCACGCCGCAACGCCCGCGCCGGTGCGGCAGGAGACCTCGAAGATCGGCGCGCGGGGGTTGAGCGCGCGCACCGACTCGTAGAAGAAGGCCCGGTCGAAGTCCACCAGCTCGATCAGGTCGATCTTGTTGAGTACGATCGCGTCGCTGACGGCGAACATCTCCGGGTACTTGAACGGCTTGTCGTGCCCCTCGGCGGCCCCGACCAGGGTGACCTTGCGGTGCTCGCCGAGCGCCCAGTGGGTCGGGCAGACCAGGTTGCCGACGTTCTCCACCAACACGATGTCGAGCCGAGCCAGGTCGAGGTCGTTCAGGGCCTGATCGACCATGTTGGCTTCGAGGTGGCAGTTACCGCCGGTGTTGATCTGCACGGCGGCACCGGCACCGGCCGCCAAAACCTTCTCGGCATCGATGCTCCCGGCGATGTCCCCCTCGATCACGCCGATGCGGACGCGCCCGCGCAAGGCTTCCAGCGTCCGCACGATCAGGCTCGTCTTGCCGGCACCCGGCGCGGCCATGACGTTGACCGCCAGCACCCCGGCAGCATCCAGGCGGCGGCGGTTGCGCGCAGCGGCCTCGTCGTTGCCGGCCAGCAGGCGCTCGCCGATCGTGACGAGTTTCACGCTCGATGCAGTCATCATTCCTCGACCTCCATGCTCTCGATCAGCAACTCGCTCCCCTCGTCGGTGACCCGCCCGACCGCGCCGCAGCGGGGGCAGCGGAAGTCGGCACCAGCCCGGTGGTAGTCTTCGTCGCACGGCGCGCAGCGGAAGCGCATCGGCGTGCGGCGGACGTTGAGCGCGGCCCCCTCGGCGAGCGTGCCGGGCGTCAGCAGGTCGAAGGCGAAGAGCAGCGAGTCGTCGATGATGCTGGCCCGCTCGCCGATCACCAGGTTGATCGCCAGGATCTTCTTCGCGCCGATCCGCGCGGCGTGCGCCTCCACGCTATCCAGCAGCGCGGTCATCACGGACACCTCATGCACGCGCCCCGTCCCTCCCGCGCGGCCGTCGCGCCACCCGCATCGCCCCGTTCAGCGCCGGCCCACGATCGCGCCCAGCATCCAGCCGAAGACCCAGTGGGCCACGAGCATCGTCGCCGGGCGACCCGGTCGGTCGCGCTCGGGCGGCGGCATCAACCCCAGGGCGGGCACCCAGCCCTTGTAGCTCACCACCCAGACGATCGTGGCGAAGACGATCCCGTGGATTGCCGGCGGGATAGGGAGACGCAGCCGGCGGTGGAGAACGGCGAAGAGCGCCCCGATCGCGATGCCGAAGCCGACATGCCCCACCACCGTCAGCACGTCCTGCGCCTCCTCCTTGCGGCGGCGGATGCCGACGGCGGCGAGGGCCTGCGCGGCGATCGTCTCGGGCGGGGCCGTGCCGAGCAGGCCGAGCTTCGCCCCCACGGCCATCACCGCGCTCATCGCGGCCGTCCCGATCGCCCCGCCGAGCGCGCCGTCAACGATCGCCCGAACATCGCGTTGCATCATCCACCCCCACGCGCTGGCGACCGACGGCTCACATCGAGCGAATCTTGATGTAGCGGATCAGGTCGGGAAGCGAGATGACCAGGCCCGCCGCCACGATCAGCAGCAGGACGGCGGCGATCAGGAGCACGGCGTCGCGCAGGCTGGTAAGCAGGTTCATCTCCGGTACCCTCCTCGATTCGGTCAACGTGGCCAGCATGTTCCTCATGTTGGCCCCTCCACCTCGACGCCCGCGCGCATGACCGCCGGGGATTCGCTGTGCCCGTTGCGGCCACCCTCGGCGAGGAGGTCCGCGACAAGCGACTCCACCAGTCGCACCGCGTCGTCCACGGCACCCGCGACCGGGGCGCTCAGCCCCATGCGCCCGCCCTCGTCCTCGCCGAAGGAGGCTGGCTCGCAGCCGACCACCAGGACCCGCTTCGGTCGCCCCCCCAGCGCCCCGACCATGCGGAGCACCTTCACCGGGTCCATGCTGTGCCCCTCGATCGCCGACCCGGCACCGCCCGGCGCGAGGGCGCTCGCCAAGTCCGGCTCGATGACGCAGAGGGTGCCGGGGGCCGCCCCGCGCGGCAGCGCATCAACGAGCACCGTGGCATCCTGGTCCTCCAGCAGCGCGTAGGCCAGGTCGACGCCCCGGATGCCGAAGTCCACGACCCGCACCCCCTCCGGCGTGGGCCGCCGGGCCAGCCGCTGCGCCACCTCGACGCCGAAGCCGTCGTCGCCGAGGAAGATGTTGCCGATGCCGGCGATCAGCAGGCGCGTCTTCGTCATAGCCCTGTGCGCTCCTCGCCGTCGAACGGCTCGACTTCTAGCGGGGAGAAGAAGAAGCGATGGCCGGGCTGTCGCAGCGCGCCGAAGTCCCGGCCCGGGTCATCGTCCACCGTCACGGCGAGGTAGACCCGGTCCTCGAAGTCCTGCTCGATCGACTCGATCGTGGCGATGCGACCTTGCAGCAGCAGGTCGAAGGCGTCGGCACCGCCGCGCGGGCGCAGGCGCACCTGGTCGCCCGGTCGCAGCGTGACCTCGCCCCAGCGCGCGGCGTCGAGCGGTGTCCGTTGCGCCTCCCGTTCGGGGTTCCAGTCGCCAATCATCCGCGCACCCTATCCCGCATTCCCCGGCCCTACCCCCTCGCGCGGCCGGATGCTCCGCATCGCGCCGTGGAGCCGCAGCAAGTCGTCCCCGGACAGGTTCTCGGTCCGCTCGAGCAGCGCGCGGGCGCGCTCGTCAATCTGGCGCATCTCGTCCTTCTCGTCGTCGGTCAGCGCGAGGATGCGCAGGGTGAGGATTTCGTCGATCTCGGTGCCGTCGAAGAGATCGCCGGGGCTCTCCGGCGCGATCTCCGGATAGTCGTAGAGGATGATCGGCGACGAGAGGATCGTGTCCCGCTGGCCCTCCTCCCCGACCAGCACCGGCCAGGTCCCGGCGTTGGCGCACCCGGCGGCGAGTGCCGCCAACCGCGTCGGCGGATCGAGCAGCGAGACGAACGCGCCGCCGCGAACGCCCAGGACCGTGTGGGTCGAGACGAACGAGTGCAGCAGCGCCGCGTCACGCGCGCCCCGGTCGGCCAGCGCGTCGGGCGTGAAAGGTGTCTCGTTGGTCACGCGCACCGTAACCTTGAGGAGCCGCTCCCCCTCCCCCGCAGTCACGGCCTCCGCCGCCACCTCGAGCGCCCCGGCGAGCGGTGCCTGTCGCCGCACGATCACGCCGACAACCTCGCCCGCCCCGTCCCGCAACGGTTCCCAGGTGCGCCCCGCAGGGAAGGCAAACGGGCAGCGATGGGGCCGGGTGGTCAACTCGTCCACCCGTAGCGCCGGCGTCACGACCTCCCGCTCGACCGCCTCCTGCCAGGTCCGGTAGGTCCGTCCCCCGACCAGTCAGCGCCTCGACCGATCGGGACGGCGGCTCCGCGCCGTTCGTGAGCGCGGGGAGGGGGTGCGCCAGCTCGCCCACCTCGCGCGCCAGCAGGTGCAGGAAGCGGAGCTTGACCTCGATCGCCGTGTCGTCGCCACCCTCCACCAGGCATTCCGTCCGCTGGCTCCATGTGTCGCTCGCCCCGGCCACCTGCGCCTCGCAGTAGGCGCGGGGGGCGACGCCGCCGAAGGTCCAGCGCTGCCGGTTCTTGACCGACGAGGGCCGGTAGGGGTAGAGGATGTACCCCTCGTAGAGGACGGCGTCGGCGATCTGCTCCACCAACGGCGCGTTCATCGGGGGACGCCCTCCCCCGCCGCCGCCAGCAGGCGTTCCATGGCCCCCTCCCAGGTCGGGAGGCCCTGGCGGATCTTGTAGCGGTAGAGCTGGTCGAAGACGTCGCGCCGCAGGCTGATCCAGGCGCTGTTCGGATAGTAGTGGTCCATCATCTCCCGCCAGACCCGCACCGGCAGGCGGTAGGCGACCTCCCGATCCCAGGGGATCTGGGCGACCTGCAAGGCTCCGCCGTCTGCGGCGTAGAAGACGGTGCCGCTGAAGAGGAGGGAAAGGGGCACCTCCCCCCCTTCCAGCGCATAGAAGTACTTCGCGGCGGCCACGTTGAAGTCGTAGGTGCAGGGGACCGGCAGGTCCACCACGCGGCTCCCGGTGAAGGAGGGGACGACGACGCTCGCGTGGGTCCAGAGCATCGTGCGCACCGTCCGGCTCCATTGCTCCGGCTCCCCGAACAGGTCGCGCAGGCCCTCGCGGTCGTCGCCGTCGTAGCGTCGGCGCGCGGCCTCGATCTGGATCTGGCAGCGGAGCGCGACGGTGTGGATCGGCTCGTCCGCGGCGGCGTTGGTGACGCGCAGCTTGAAGGCCAGCAGCGGTGCGGCGGCGTAGGTGACGGCGGCGGCGCTGTCCACCCCGAAGCTCAGGTCAGGCATGGGCGCGCTCCTTCAGGTCGGCGAAGAAGCGCCGGATCTCCTCGCGGACCGCCGGCCCCCCCGACAGGCCCCGCCAGTGGGTGCGGACCAGGCCGACCAGCCGGTAGCACTCGTCGATCGGCGCCCGGAAGCACTCCTGCGCGCCCGCGCCGCGGCTCACCAGCAGCGCCTCGACGTCCGGCTCCAGTTCGTGCAAGACCGGGTTCTCCTCCGCCAACTCCTCCCACGCCTCCAGCGTCAGGAGCGACTCGGTGGCCCCGGCGGGGCTGGGGTAGAGGGCGACGATCTGGCCGGACGCGCCGTCGCGGTAGAAGAAGGCCAGGTTGATCGGGATCAGCAGGCTGTCCCACTGGGCGTCGGTCAGGCGAAAGTCCGGCAGGAACCGGCTGCGCCGGGGTATCCGCCGGTAGCGGGCCGCCCCCTCACCGCTGAAGAGGATTGCGCAGGCATCGCAGGAACAGACGAGCTGACGGTTGGACAGTTCGAGCAGGTGCTGATGGGCGGGGGCCAGCTCGGCGCTGCAGAGTTCGCAGTACTCGACATCGGCCCGCCGACGCACGAACGGGCGAAGTGTGGCGAGCCACCCGGGTCGACCGGGCGCGACATCCGTGTCCATCCCCCTCACCCCCCCAGGACCGGCAGGGCGACCTTCACCCGGCCGCCTTCCGCCAGCAGCGGGAACGGCTCGAGGTGGTCGCGCGGATCGTCCAGGCCCTGCCCGGCCCGCTGCACGTCGTAGCGCCGCCCGCAGCCGGGGCAGACGAGCGCCGTCGCCTCCAGGCGGGCGCCCGCCAGCGCGCGCGCGCAGCGGGGGCAGAGATTATCGTAGGCGTAGAACGTCTCGCCCACGCGGCAGAAAGAGACGGTGCGCCCGGCCACATCGAGCGTCCGCACGGCATCCGCGTCGAGCGAGGCCAGGTCACCCACCTGTTGCCAGGCGATCGACAGAATCCCGTTCGTCGGCTTCGCCCCGCGCCCGTTCGAGGATAGTCCCGTCCCGTCGTCGCGGAGGTGGGCGAGGGGGACGAAGTTGGGGGGCGGCGCGGGGCGCTCCACCACGCCCTCGACCTCGATCGACGACACCTCGGGCGCGGCCTCGTAGATCGCATCCTCGATCGCCAGCTTGAGGGTCATCGCCGACGACGGACAGCCGTGGCAGCTCCCCCCGAGCCGCAGCTTGACCACCTCCCCGACGATGCCGAGCAGCTCGACATCGCCCCCGTGCGAGCCGAGGTAGGGACGCACGCTGTCCAGCGCGCGCAGGACCCGCGTCTCGCAGTCCTCGGGGTGGAGCCCATGCAGCATCAGCAGGCTCCCGACCAGATCGTCACCGGCCAGGTGGCCGAAGATCGCCGGGGCGGCCGCGCCGGACTCCGCGACGATGTCCATGATCCGCCCCAGACCGGTACCGTGGAGGTCCAGGAGCGCCTGCACCAACTCCTCGGCACCGGCCCGCGCGGCCGGGTCGGCGATCGACTCGACCCCGTGAACCAGCGTCTCGATCCGCGCGATCCGCCGCTGGAAGCCCTGCTCCTCGTGTCCGGCCAAATCGCCCTCCTGCCACGGTCGAAGGTCGAGGGTCGAAGGTCGCTCGCTCTCGACCGATTGGTGGCTAGCTAGCGTCTCTTGACCTTCGACCTTCGCCCCATCGTCCGTTACGGCTGCAACCCGAGTGTCGGCGAATGGCGCACCTCGATCTCCTTGCCCTCGCCGAGGTACATGTGGACGCCGCAGGGGAGGCAGGGGTCGAAGCTGCGGACGGCGCGCATGATGTCGATCCCCTTGAAGTTGTCCGGCCCGTTCTCCTCGAAGATCGGGGTGTTCTGGACCGCGTCCTCGTAGGGTCCGGGTGTGCCATATTCGTCGCGCGGGGCGGCGTTCCACGGCGTCGGCGGGTAGGGATGGTAATTGGCGATCTTGCCGTCGCGGATGACCATGTGGTGGGAGAGGACGCCGCGCACGGCCTCGTGGAAGCCGCAGCCGATCGCCTCGTCCGGGACCTTGAACGGGGTGAAGGTCGCCGTCCGCCCGGCGTGCAGCTCGGCGAGCGCCTGCTCGACGAAGTAGAGGGCGCAGGCGGCCGCATAGGCCTGGAAGTAGGTCCGGGCGCGGTCGCGCTCGATGGCATTGCTCCACTTGGGGATCTTCCACTCGAACTCGACCTCCGGCTGCATGGCCGTCTTGGGCAGGAAGATCTTGACGCTCTGGCCGGTCGCCTTGACGTAGCCGATGTCGACGGTGCCGGCCAGCGCGGTGGACCAGAAGCGGGCGAGCGGGCCACCGCCGGTGTCGAGCGCCAGATGGTCGCCGGTCCGCTTGTCGTACCAGCGCGGCGACATCACCCAGGTGTACTTGTCGTTGAAGTCGCGCTTCTGCGGCCTGGGGGTCGTCGTCTGGTTCCAGGGGTGGCGCTGGTCGACCGGGTTGCCGAGTGGGTCGGTCTTGACGAAAGTCTCGCCCCCCTTCCAGTCGTCGTAGTACGAGGAGCCGAGGAGGATGCGGATGCCGAGGTTGATGTCCACCAGGCTGGTGGTGACCAGTTCGCCATCCACGACGATGCCCGGCGTGACGTACATCGCCCGGCCCCACTTGGCCATGTTCTTGTACTCGTAGTCGCAGACGGCCGGGTCCTGGAACGAGCCCCAGCAGCCGAGCAGCACCCGCCGCCGACCGACCTCCTCGTAGCCGGGCAGCGCCTCGTACCAGAAGTTGAAGAGATCGTCGTGCAGGGGGACCACCTTCTTCATGAACTCGACGTACTTCATCAGCCGCACGAGGTAGTCGGTGAAGAGCTGGATGGTTGGCACCGTCCCCACACCGCCGGGGTAGAGGGTCGAGGGGTGGACGTGCCGCCCCTCCATCAGGCAGAACATCTCGCGCGTCAGCCGGCTCATGTGCAAGGTTTCGCGGTAGAACTCGCCGGTGAAGGGGTTGAGCGCGCGCATGATGTCGGCGATCGTGCGATAGCCGTGCAGGTTGGCGTGCGGTGCATTGGTCCGCTCGGCTTTCTCCAGGACGCTCGGGTTGGTCTCGCGCACCATCTGCTCGCAGAAGTCCACGCCGACCAGGTTGTCCTGGTAGAGGCAGTGGTCGAACATGTACTCGGCCGCCTCGCCGAGGTTGACGATCCACTCGGCCATCGCCGGCGGCCTGACGCCGAAGGCCATGTTCTGCGCGTAGCAGGCACAGGTCGCGTGGTTGTCGCCGCAGATGCCGCAGATGCGGCTGGTGATGAAGTGGGCGTCGCGCGGGTCCTTGCCCTTCATGAAGATGCTGTAGCCGCGGAAGATCGACGAGGTGCTGTGGCACTCGGCCACCCGCCGGTTCTCGAAGTCGATCGTAACTATTCAGCCTGAAGGGCGGGCAGCGGTGGCTGCCCGGCGCAGGTCTGTTCGAGGGCGGTGAGGACGTGCCGGGCCTGCTTCCGCAAGGACGAAATATAGCCCCGGATGCGGCAGAAGGC
>JAABUH010004540.1_pt1 | contig 11219 bp, 19 predicted proteins | sample 5559121 | NCBI WGS metagenome assembly JAABUH01 (sample SAMN10711871, study PRJNA513364) | rock metagenome | isolation source: Antarctica rocks | place: Antarctica: Victoria Land, Battleship Promontory nord | collected 2015-12-28 | reverse complement strand
CTCGCGCCCGGCGCCGCCTGGGCCGCTGTGGTGGAGACCAATTCATTCCGCGTGCTCCGTGTCCAGCTCACCGGGCCCACGGTGCGCCCAAGGGTTAGGGTTCGGGCATCTCGCCGCCCTTGACGCTTGCGGGTGTGGGGCGGTCTTGCTGAGCGCGCTAAGCTGCATCAGGGCACGTGAGCGAGCGCCCCGGCGAGGCAGCCGCCGGCAGGTGAACGAACACGATGCGGTGACCCTCGGCAGCTGCTCGAGACGCGACCGCTCCACATCCCGGGCATGACCTGGCCAAGCACATTCCGATGCTGAGACCTCAGAGAAAACGTATAGGGAGCTTGCGGGCTTGCACGGGCGAGCCGACAAAGGCGCCCTTCGCCAGCTCATGTATGCAGCAGCTGCAGTGGGCGTCCTGCGGGGGACACAGGGGCGTCTTACATTCCGGTCGCAAAGCTCGATCACAGCGGACCGCACGCATGTCATGAACCTGCGACAAAGGGGAGCTTACAGGCGCAGCCGACGGTCAGTCCGGCACGGCGCCCATCCCGCTAAGCAGGAGCTTGCTTGTCAGCGTCAGCAAACTCATAGGCCTTGTGTAGCAGACGGGCGGCCCGACCCTGACCCGCCATGCACGGTGCGCGCCCGGGGCCAGAGCGGCACCAAGGCGGTGCTGACGGAGCGCTTGCCGGGCTTCCCCGACGGCATCGCGCGCGCCGCTGGCGGCAAGGGCGGCTTCTGGGTCGGCCTGACCGCGCCCACCCAGCCCGTCGTGCACCTGCTGCCCTGGCGGTGCGCACCCACTGCGCGCCCCACGCGGTGCCGGGCGGGGGCCGTGATGGGGGGCCCATCGATTCGGAACTGGTCGGCAGCTCCAGAGAGGGCTGACCGCACCACCGGGTCGCGGCGGTCGCCGCAGAGGTGCGCGCCCAGGGGCGTGGTCCCTGCCGCATGGGGTGGCCCTGGGTCCACCAAGGCAGGCACAGGATCAGCGCAGCCCCGGCAGCCGTTCGTGCGCCTGCGGCGCCGGCGGCCCGCGCCCTGAAGCCCACACCCGCCCCAGTGATCCAGGGCCCCCAGGCCCTGGGGCGGCCGGCCGTGAGCAGGGCCCCGCAGCCCGTCGCACTCGGCGGGACGCGCCTGTGGCCTGCCCCTGCCGCACCTTTGCAAGCCCCCTGCCTTCCAGCTCCGGTGCGCGGGATATGAGGGTCGGGCTGCGTCCGTCCGCCAAGGGCGGCGCGTGGCGGGCGCGCCAGGCCGGGCAGCGGGAGCCGCTGGTAGCCGGGCTGCCGGGGCTGCCGGATGGCATCGCGCGCGCGCCGCGCGGCGGGTTCTGGCTCGGCCTGGTCTTTCCGGGCCGCCAGGCCTACCTGCGTGTGCTGCCCTTCAGGTGCTCCCTGCGCGCCTTGCCGGCCGCGGCGGCTGCCGGCCCATTCTTTGGGTGTTTCTGTCTGTGATCGTAAGGGCAAACGCCCAGTCAGCCCAGAGGCCCGCCTTTTCGTGCCCTGGCACTCTGTTGGTGCTGTCGCTGCACGCTCTGGCGGCGCTTGCGCAGCTGGGAAGGAAGACGGGGATGGCTTTTGGCACGCCTCTGTTCTGTAAGACAGATGAGCACTTTTGGCCCCGCATGTTGTCTCATGGTCAGGTTTATTAATTTGCTCTGAGCTCAGGTTTGCTTTCCTTGGGATGCGCACGCGTGCAGCCTGGGCAAATGCTAGTCACCAAAGAGGGTCTGGTGTGGCACGCGCACAGCATCTCAATGCAGTGTCACCTCTCCTGAGACCATGCTGTCAGCTGGTCTTATGGTTGCGGCCCGCCGTGTCGGCAGCGCTCCGATCAGAGAGGACAGAACGTGTTCGCCGGTCTCTTTGTGGGTCGTCGCAGAGCTTAGGAGAGATTGCGGAGTGAGCGGATCCAATGCAGCTAGGAGGGATTGCGCTGTGGCAATGCTTAGAGCGCCAAGTGGTCAATGCAGGCGGGGCAGTGTGGTGCTTGTGCGTTGGGCGCCGCATGCACGCTTTCTTGGTATGAGGCAAGGCGCGCCGCAGTGCTCAAACTTTTGGACTTGGCCCTGGGGCGCCTGTCCTGGCGACGTAAGCTCTTGTTAAGGTGCCGCCTAGGGCGTCGACTGACTGTGCCGCGCGCGCAGGTGGGGCCGCTTCATCTTCGCATGGCTGCCGGCGGCGTTCCGCCCGCCTGTCAGGGAGTGGGGCGCGCTGGTCGAGGTGGGCAGCCTTGTGCGCAGCTTGCTAGGCAGGGGCGGAGCTGCATTCGCAGGGGCGCACTCCTTGTGTTGTCGTTGCCGTGCAGGAGAGCGCCGACTGATGTACTTGCCTCTATTTGGGGACCTCGGCAAGCATTGGCTGCTTACCCTATGTGGTGAGCGTGTCTCCCTCTCGAGCGAGCACGTCCGCGGTGCTCGCGCGGGGGCTTGTCTTGGACGATCGCATCATGTGGCAGGAAGGCAACTGGCCCCTCATGTGCAGAACTGAGCTGAGGGCTGCGTTCACTGTGAAGTGAGGAACCTGGTGCGCCGGGCAAGCCGCCCTCGTCCGGCCCCTGCGCAGGTCTCGGCGGAGGGCGCCGTGCTGCGCACGCTCATGGACCCCAATGGCAGCCACGTGAGCCACACCTCGGCGGTCACCGCGCACGGCGAGCAGCTGTTCATCGGCAACCTCGCCAAGCCCTACGTCAGCATGCTCAACCTGGCGGCCTGCCAAGCGCCCTGACGGCTGGCCAGCTACTAGGCGCCCTGACATGCAGGCATCTGTGCTCTGATCCTGCAGGCGAACGCGCAGACTCTTTGTCTGAGCGACGCTCTCCATGTGGAGGTTTTGTAATCGGCGTGCATGTTGTGCGATCAAGGGCCAGGCTGGGACAGCATGGCAATGCGCTGCTGCATCGAGCACATGCACGTAACGTACTGTGCCGCACTTGCACAGCATGCGGCAAGGCTTGCAAGAGACAAGACAGCACAGGGCCTTCTCACACTCAGTGATAGTGCTGCAGCCATGCATGTTGCGTGCTCGCCCACGCGTAGCAGGCCGGGCCGGCAACCTCAAAGATCTAGAGCAGCAACTGCGCTCCGGTAAACGTCTTGCAAGACGCTCAGCTGGGGCAGCGTGTGCGGGAAAGCCACCAGCAGGCGGCGCTCGCCGCTGACGACAAAGGCCAGATAAAAGAAGGCTGCGGATGTGGTCACCGCCTGGCGGCCACAGCACAACGTAGAAGCCGTGTTTCTTGGGTGAGAACTGATATCAACAAAATTTCGCAGCAGACCGGACGCGCCTCGTTGATCAGCACGGCGCGTGTGCGCTCCGCGTCTAGTAGCCTGGTGCGGCGCCACCCCGCGCGGCTGAGGGTGGTGAGCTGCACTCCAAGGCCGGGGAGGACAGTCACGGCCTCCCATCTTGGGGAGGCGAGCCAGACGGCCAGCGCCATCAAGGCAGCTGCAGCGGCCGTCCATAGCATGTGGCTGCGGAGCAGCGCCTAGAGGCAGCAAAGCGTCAGCGCAATGCGGGGCGATGTTGATGCAGTGTGCCCAGCCTGTCGCTCACCGCTGCAGCAGCTGTGCAGATGGCAAGAATCAGCGCGCTGGGACGCTCCGTGTGGACACGTGTGCTCAGCTCTGGCTTGCGGAGCGCTTTCATCGTTCCAGACCTGCAGGTGTTTAGGAGTCTGCTGTGCGCACTGCGCCGCAGCAAGCGACTTCTGGCGTTTGTTTCGATCAGACTGTGGTATTCCCCGCTCTAGATAGGGTACTGGAGGGCAAATGCAAAGTACACATGCAAAGCAGCTCAGTCTATCTATTCCCGATCCAGCGCCCACTCTGCTCAGCCTATTATCACAACTCAACGCACGATGACCAAGCCCAAGTTCTCCTCTGATGTTGGGGTACGCCTGTTGAAAACCACCGGCCCCAGATGCTTGCAAGCCCCTTTGGTGGCTGGGCCGCCCTGTAGTACTCAGCACAGTGCACCTGCTTGCCTTAGTGCCTCTAGTGGCACCACAGCGCACCGTGCGGACTTAACCTAGTGGTGTAGGTCTGAAAGCGCGCCACAGCCAAGCCTGCTGCAGCTCTTGTGGGTGGACGGACGACCAATGATACTGTCTTGAGTGACGTCAAGTAGTGTGGTTGCTGTGGCGGCTGGGATGCAGCCGCACTTGAGCAAGGCGGCGAGAGAATGTCACGCAGCAGCATTGCGTGGCGGCTGAGGAAGCAGTGCACTGAAGAGCCCGCGCTTGCATGCAGGCCCTGTACGAGGCCGTGCGCAAGCGCGACCCCGCGCAGAGCGAGTTCCTGCAGGCTGTAGAGGAGGTGCGCACGCTTTTTGGCAAGCAGTCGGGGCTCAGCACTGGGAGTCGTGCTGATGTGGTGTCGAAGTCTCATATGAGGTTGAAGTTTCTTAGGCCTGTGGTGAGGTGCGCATGCTTCGATGAAAGGTAAAAAAGTCATGTAAAGTGGGTGCATGAGAGCGTGGCTGACTTTGCAAGGTGCGCAGCAGCTTAGGCACGCCTTGGCTGCAGGTGCTGGAGACGATGGAGCCAGTGTTTGCGAAGCGGCCCGAGCTGCTGACTGTGATGGTGCGCGGCCTGGCGGGGAGGTCGGGCACGGACAGGCTAGCATAGGGACTGACAAGCAGAGAGGCTCACAGACCTCCTGTGACACCAGTCACTGCCCGTGCATAGGAATTGCTTTCATAGACAACTTGCATGTCAAGTAGGGCCAAGTCTGCGTCACAGCAAGTCTGCGTCACAGCAAATGGGTCTGCAGTTTGACACATTTGACGCGCGCAGGAGCGGATGGTGGAGCCGGACCGCGTGCTGCAATTCCGCGTATGTTGGACCGACGACAAGGGCCACCAGCAGGTCAACCGCGGCTTCCGCGTGCAGTTCTCCAGCGCCATCGGGCCATACAAGGGTGCGGCGCCGGGCTCGGCCGCGCACTGCAGCCGCATGCCACATGCTGCATGCATGCCGTAGCCGCCTTGCGACACGCGCATTGGCTCTGACTGGTGGAGTCGCACCACGCTGACGATTGTTTGAGCCCTGCACAAGTTGGAGCTGACCACCCTGCGACCTGCAGGTGGGCTGCGCTTCCACCCGTCCGTGACCCTGAGCATCATTAAGTTCCTGGGCTTTGAGCAGGTGTGCTCTTCCATAAGAACACAGCTGCTCACCTGGACCCCCTATACATATTCATGACAATGTTTTGACCGCTCACCTAACGGGTCAAGGCAACCTGCAAGTGAGCAACTGCGCGATCTTGTGGGCCAAGGTAGAGCTTGCATTGGAGCGCGTGTCGAGTGCCTGGCAACAGGTTCTGCACTCTTGAGGCATGTTGAATGCTTGTTATTAGTGGTGGTGTGTCACGTGAACCCTTCACTTCCCTTCGGTGACTGCGTGGCATCATGCGCACGATTCTAGGGCGCTTGTTAGTGCGCTGACAAACGCGTTGTGCGCACAGATCCTGAAGAACAGCCTGACGACCCTGCCCATGGGCGGCGGCAAGGGCGGCTGCGACTTTGACCCCAAGGGCAAGTCCGACAACGAGGTCATGCGCTTCTGCCAGGCCTTCATGACCGAGCTGAGCAAGCACATCGGTGCGGAGCTGCCAGGATGTCTCTGGCTTTAACTGCGTTTATTGCACCAACATCCAAAAAGTCTGCTTGCTGTAGTGATGGCTGGAGGCGCAAAATTGAGGATGTTGCAACCTACAAGTTAAACGCTAGCAGTGCTCACTGGAGCTGGCTCAGCGGAAGACTGACTGGGGCTGAGTGTGCGCACAGGCCAGTTCACTGACGTGCCCGCGGGGGACATTGGCGTGGGCGCGCGGGAGGTCGGGTTTATGTTCGGCCAGTACAAGTGCGCCGCGACCCATGGCTTGTTCTGGCCTCTTTGACATGCACATGGTCCTCTTCAAAGTGGTTTTCGAATGCTGCAGGTGCTGCGTGTCTACTACCGCCCTGTACTTACTGCTAGACAGGCCTCTGCTGCTTCCATGGGCATGCATGTATGTGCATCAGGGCATGGGCTGACCGTGCGCTCATGCTTGCAGGCGCCTCCGGAACGAGTTTGTCGGCATCCTCACCGGCAAGGGGTGCGTGAGCGTTTCCAGAACCCCATGGATTGTGCCACATTATGTATGGCTGCTCTGGGGGTGGATGGCGTCAGAACCCCAGCTTACAAGCAAGGTCTGTTATCCGGCAGTGTGCCCGGCAGGGTACACGGAAAGCACACTTGTGAGGTCGATGCACAGGGCTCGCCATGTCAGATGTTGGACTGCTTGATGCTGTCCACTGCGTCCCTTCTCCCGCAGCATCGCTTGCTCCCCAGTGCTGTGTACAAGGCATACAGAGCGGTGGCAATAGCATTTGCAGAACCATATGTGTGAACAGCCTGGTTGGGGTGGTGCAGGATGTCGTTCGGCGGCTCGCTGATCCGGCCGGAGGCCACTGGCTACGGGCTGGTATTCTTTGTGCAGAACATGCTGGAGGCGAAGGGCGACTCGCTCAAGGTGGGACCCGCTGCATAAGGACCCCTTCGCATAACCCTGCCAGCGAGTCATGAAGCCATGAGATATGTTTTACCCACTTCCGCGCCATGTGGCACATACAGCTGTTGCAAGTGGCAGGTCACTGTGTATGGCTGCGTCTTCCTTTTGCGCGCCTCAAAATGCATGGGCCCAGTGTCATACCCAGGGGCGAGCTACCAATACCAAACACCACCACCGCTCAAGTTTAAACCCGGCAGGAAGACAGGCCGCCCAGCAGGCTCTCACCGTCGGTCCGGCGCCGGCGGCCGCAGGGCAAGCGCGTGGTGGTGTCGGGCTCGGGCAACGTAGCGGTGTACACGGTGGAGAAGCTGCTGGAGCTGGGCGCGGTGCCGCTGACCATGTCCGACTCCAAGGGCTACGTGTTCGAGCCGGAGGGCTTCACGAAGGAAAGCCTGGCCGCGCTCTCCGAGCACAAGGTCACCAAGCGCATCCCGCTCACCGAATACAAGCCCAAGAACGGCGCGCCCGCCCGGCCCTTTGCTCCAAACATGTCTGTGTGAACATGTCTGTCTTGCCCTGTCTGGTTGGGTGTGCATGCTGGGATCCCAACCAAGCGCTGCAAGCTACAGCGCAGGCCATGCTGGGCTGAATGGCAGTCCAGCAGGAGTGCGCAACGTATTGTCTGGCAAACGAGCGGCGCGGGGCTGGAGGTTTGCTTGGACGTACGCTTCAGCAGTCGAGCGCAAGTTGCGGCCCACGACGCACCGGCACAACGCGCATGTGCACGCATTGGCGGACGCGCTCGGGCCGTGCGCAGGCAAGTTCTTCGACGGCCAGAAGCCCTGGGGCGTGGACGCCAAGTTCGACATCGCGCTGCCGTGCGCGACGCAGAATGAGATTGACGAGGACGACGCGCAGGCGCTCGTCAAGGCCGGCTGCAAGCTGGTCGCCGAGGGCGCCAACATGCCGTCCACCTCCGAGGCGCGCCCGGCGACGGCGGCTGATCGACCCGCCCCCAAACCTTTGGCATCGAGCTTGTCATTGAGGTGCCAATGTGCCGGCCACCTCTGCGATATTTCCAGATGTGCCGTTTGCAGCTGCCTGGGTTGCTGGCTCGGGTGTGATGCATGCCACGCCGCGAGTCTCAATCTTATAGAGACACGCAGTGTGGTGGGCATAGGCAAGCTGGGTGAGCACAGGCTACTGTCTGCATGCGCCGCTGTTGAGCAGTGTACCAAGCATGGCATGCCAGAGCAGGACAAAGGGTACACAATGGTGCGCGCGCAGGCGATCGGCATCTATCACAAGAATGACATCTACTTCGGCCCGGCCAAGGCGGCCAATGCGGGCGGTGTGGCCGTGAGCGGCCTGGAGATGTGCCAGAACAGCATGCGCCTGCTGTGGAGCCGCGAGGAGGTGGAGGAGAAGCTCAAGGGCATCATGAAGGACATCTTTGACAACGCGCAGAGCGTGCGCGCCCCCTCCCTCTCCGCCGCTGCCTGCAAAACGTGTGCTTGCCCCTATTGCTACTGCAAAGTGTGCGTCTGCCTCGTTTGCGTTCTGCGAGAGTGCAGCCTCCAACTGCCTCCCGCACAGCGCATGCCTTGTTTGATGAGCTCTTGTATTCAGATTAGGCCGTGTGGTTGCCAGCTAACTTGGTATGCACATGATCAGACTGATGAGAGGCATGCGGACTGACGTGCATCTCCCGGGGCGACAGGCTGCAAAGGAGTATGACACGCACCTCCAGGCCGGCGCCAACATTGCCGGCTTCCTGAAGGTCGCCGACGCGATGCTGGCGCAGGGCTTTGTCTGAGGGCCTCATTCAAAGGGGCCATCGTGATCTGCATTGTGTGACCCTGTAGTGTGCAGTATGTGACCCTGCTCGGGTGTGATGCAGCTGCAGGCTGTGATCTGCAGGCTCGCGAGCAGGGGCATGCCATCAGATGCGCTCAAGCAGGTTGATGTTGTGAGCATGGTTTACATGTATTGTGTGTGTACACCTTTGCGCGCACGCTCTCACGGTCTTCGACGTGGGGTGCGCCGAGCTGGTTGCAGCGGTGCCCTGCTGCAGAAGTATGATGCTTGGCGTCGCGACCTCTTGGTTTACATGGCTTGTCCGCACCTGCCTCATGATCATGTGGCGATTCTGAAGTGCAGGCCGAGGTAGCGTGCCAGCGTTGCAGAGGCAATGCCTGGTCCAGGCGCACCTTAGCGCATTTCTGGGATAACCACCTGCATTCACCAGCGCATTTCTGCAATATCCATCTGCATCTTCACCACGCTGCCAACTGAAGGAGGTGGTTTCAAGATGGCACCATGTTCAGAGAGCATGCTTAATCTCTGTGAAGATCATCAAACCAATGAACTCATAACTTGGCTCGCTCGCTCGCAAGCGTACCAACTACAGTTCTTAGTAACAACTTCCTATCTTGCTGACCACGCATGTCTGCAAGCATTCCAAACACTCTGTGCAGCCCATGCCCCAAGCCTGTCAGGCAGGCATCCAACAGTCCAGGCACGCCACAGCCCACACTCTCATGCTCAGCAAACCCAGCACGCAAGCAACAGGCAACAGTGGGTCTCTGCCACTAACAGGCTGCCTGCAAACATCACTAAACGTGCCAACCGCTGCCATGTTGCATCCACATGGTGGCCTGCATGACTGTGCCCCCTGCAGTGTCGCACGACCCCCGACCAGACGCCCTGCGACACCAGCAAGCTCGCACTGTGGACACGCATCTGCTCACCGGCCAGCATCCCGGCCGCCCCTGCTGCAGCGCACTACGCCCGGCGCGCTGCAGCGCACTACGCCCGGCGCGCTGCGAGGTCAGCATGCCCACAGGACTGCTCTGTGCCCTACAGCAGCAGCGTCAGCGCGGCCTGCACGTCGCTGCCGCACTCGGCGAGCGCGGCGGCCGCGCGCTCGCGCGGGAAGCCCATGGCCTCCAGCTGCGCGAGCGCGGCCGCGTCCGCCACGGGCAGCGGCGGCGCCGACGGCGCCGGCCCCGCGCGCGCTGCGCGCGTTCCCGACCGTCAGGCGCCTGGTGACAGCAGCGCCAATGCCCCCATGACGCGCAGTCAAACAAGGTGCTGCGCTGGCTGGGTCCCCAACGCGCACGCCATACTGAGCGGCCGCGCAAGCACTGGCACTGCGTCTGCACCAGGCTGCCACAGAAGCGGTGTGCTATGAGAGGGCCCTGTGCTGTGACTATGACTGCTGAGGGATCCAGGGAACAGCAGCAGCGAGCGCTCATGCGCACATTCCAGCAGCGGGGGCAGACCTGCGGCTCCGCCGTCGCCGCCGACGCCGCGCGCGTCGCGGCCCGGCAGCCCCGACCCCGCCAGCGCATGCGGCGGCGGCCGCGGCGGGCCCTGCAGCAGCGGCCCAAAGAGGCGGCCCATCGCAGCTGCAAACGGCGCCGGCACCTGCAAGCACACAAGGACCTCGCCCAGTGCCCCCGGTGCACGGCGGACCCCGGCAGCCCAAGGCCCCGCCGGCATTGTCATGCAAGCACGCCCTCTGTGCTGATACATGCGCGCTTACAGCGCACGCTGCTGCAAAGGCACGGCGGCCTGACGGCGGGACATGGGCAGGCAGGGCAACAGCGTTTGAGCGGAGGCAGCTCGCGACGCAGGGTCAGGGGCGACACGCGAGTCCCCGGCCGCCCGGCCTGCCGACGCCGCGGCGCGTCCGGGCGCGCGGCGCACCCGCAGCTCGCGCAGGCCGAGCAGGTTGCAGCGCTGCGCGACGCCGACGGCGGCGCCCACGGCCGCGCCCAGCAGCGCCTGCCGCGGCATCGCCAGCAGCAGCTGCACGCCCGCCACATACACAAACGCCTGCGCGCGAGGCATGCGCGGTGTGATGCCGTGCGCGGTGTGACGCACTCGCTGCAGGAGCTGCCGCACTTGCTCCGCTGCCGACGCTCCCAGGCGGCGGCGCCCCACCTCCTGCCCCAACCCCCACATATTCTGCAAGCCTGCACCGTAAAAGACGGTCATGCCAGTCATACCCAAGAGCTGCACCTCATATGGAAAATTTTTTACACAATCCTTCGCCAATGGTGTATGAAACGCTATGCGGCGCTCACGCTGGGCGTGGAATTTGCTGCATCCCTTGTTGGCCACGTGGACTGACGGACTCCCAGGAGCATGAAGACTGCTGTGCACCAAAAAGTGCCTGGAACAGCCAGCAGTGATGCGGCTGCACAAGAAAGCAGCAGGGCGCCCGCGCCTTGTCCGTCAGGCGCCAGCCGAACACCGAGAAGCGCGCCGTGGGCGGCACGTCCAGGACAAAGCTGACAAAGTTGGCGGCGATGAGCGAGAAGGGCCCGCTGGGCGCCGGCACGCGCGCGGCCAGCGACGCCGCGAGCGGCAGCCCCAGCGACAGCGCCGCGAATGCGCCATACTTGGACGACCCCGCCTGCCTCTCGAACAGCCTGCCGCGCAGGGCCTCAGCTCGCTGCTTGTTGTTGCCTCTCTCGCACGACCACTGGCGGCAGTGCAGCAAGGCGACAGCCTGCCGTGCAGGGCTCAGCTCGTTTCCCGGTGCTGCCTCTCTCGCACAGTCACTGGCGGCACCGCGCCAAGGCAACAGGGCGGGTGCGCCGCACGCACCTGCTGTGGTACAGCAGGATGCAGCCCACAAGGAGCTGCCCCACGTGGCTGAAGTGGAAGAGCCGGGTCCACAGGGCCACATAGGCAGGCAGGCGCCGGTGCTGCCCGCGACTGA
>JAABUH010004536.1_pt1 | contig 11223 bp, 18 predicted proteins | sample 5559121 | NCBI WGS metagenome assembly JAABUH01 (sample SAMN10711871, study PRJNA513364) | rock metagenome | isolation source: Antarctica rocks | place: Antarctica: Victoria Land, Battleship Promontory nord | collected 2015-12-28 | reverse complement strand
ATGACAGATGCGGCACAGGTCCACAGAAGCAGAGGCGGGCGAAAAAACCTGCGCAAATACCAGTCTCTCCTACAAGCAACCGCACTCGCAATGGTCACAGCCCACTCACGCGCGATAGACCCTTTGGGCCGACCCAAGGCCGAGTTAGGCCACCCCTCGCAAACTGCATGGCACAGCCAGAAACCAACCCGCACGGATCGAACGGGTTGAGCTCCGATGGCACAAAAGCGTCAAGCGCCGGGCAGCGCAATGTGGAAACGCAGGGCTTGAGGCGTTAGCGCCACCATACACGTGAACGGCTGGCGGTGCGCGTTTCAGCACCAATCTTAGCTTTGCTACTAGGACTCTGCGCTCTGTTGTTGCCATGCGTCTGTGCATTGCACAGTCTGTACTTTGCACAGTGTCTCCACAGGCACAGGGTATGCAGCGGCCGCAAAGCATAAGATGATGGGTGGACGCTGCCGCTGGTTTGCTCTTCATCCGCAGGGGTGCGTAATGCAGTGGCGGATCCAATGGCAACTCTGTCAAAGGGAGAGGCAAGACTCTGGCAGTGTGCTACACTGCTGTTTATCCAGGTAGGAACAGGGACCCATGCATATCACATTTTTCAGCAGCGCCTGCTTGTGGAGTGGCTGTGGCGACAGACATGCAGCCGCAAATGACCTAATGCGCCTCGAGAAGGGGCTAGAATCGCTTTCCGGTGGTATAGAAGCGCCGTAAATGCGCACGCCGCGCCCCAGTGCAATGCTCACGGTCTCGCCACGCCCACGACACCACCAGTTGCTGGCCCGTGGGCCAGCTCGGTCTGCTCGCCTCGTCCTGGTTGTAAGTGTGGGGTGTCCTGGCCTCTGGACCCGGCGTTGAAAATCGGAACGTGAACAAGAAGCGCCACTGGAGAGGATAACCACATGTGCAGGGAAGGAGCAATAAAATCATAGAGCAGCCGAAGCAGGGCAGCATCCACCTGTTTCACTTCGGAGCTCTCTGAAGCGCCTGGCATGTGCAGTCCACCACATATCTACAGCGATAGGGTGGAGCCTGACTGCCGTAGCCCTGCCATGTGTAAGCTACGGGAAATTCAGCATATCGCCTGCCTGCCGAGATTGGCTGATCCGGTCTTATGCAGCAACGGCTAATCCAATCCTAGACACACTCGCGTATTGGGATTGCGTGCTGTAGTGTCTGCCCTTGCGTCCTGATCCTTCCAGTGCTTGACCACCAAGCCTTCAACGTGGGGCGCAAGGACTTACTTGATCACCAACGGTTACATCGCTCATCGACACCCACCAGTGTCTGAGGGTGTATGTCTTGCGCATTAAGCACAAAATCAATACGTATTTCATGGCAATTGTGCGGGTGACCCCAGGCCACCATGCCTGCCGCTGCTGCACCCGCCGCTGCAGTTGCCGATCTGCGCATTGCGCGCATCGGCACCCTTCAGCACTGGCACTCCGACGGATGAGCCCGGGCTTGTTGCAGTACCAGCAGCGTTTGTGGGTGAAAACCCGTGCTACTGAAGGACAACCCCAAGAGTCGGATACCTGCACGAATTTCTGCCCATTGCCCGGGATTTGTGGCACGCTGTGCCTGCAAAGGGCAACTGTGCCTGCAGAGGGCAACCCGGTCGTTCTGTACAAGAAGGTGTGGGTGGTGGGTGAAGAAGGTGTCTGAAAGGTGTCCGAGGCTGCACGACTGAGTTGTGATGCATGTGCTTTGGGAACGCGTGGGAAATATTGCGCTGTAGCGCATCGGAGCCATTACGCTGAGGGCTTATGGGAGCATGTGTGATATTCACAATGCTGGGGGTGGTGACAACTATGCGGGCAGCCTGCATTGGAGGGTTGAACATACAGGTCCTGCGAGGTGCAATGAAGCCGCACCTGTGCCTTCATCGTCGCTGCTCGAGCCAGCATCTACAGCTGCGGCTGCAGCACTTGCCCTGGTCAGTGGCTGCGGCAGAGCTTGCGCCACAGCTGCGCGGCATACGCTGGCGTGTCCCGCTGGCCAGCAATACAGCTGAATAGTGGCCCCAGGCCCACTTGGCCAGCCACAGCCTCCAGTAATGCGGCCCATCCCGCAATGCCTGCTGCTGGCATGTCCGGTCGACTTGGGGCCAAGGCGCATGTCCCCACCAGCACTGCGACCAAGCCCTGAATGACTGGGTCCGCATCGCCCACCCTGCATGGTGTCGCACAGCACCCTGTCACAATGCAGCTGCAGATTGTACTCAGCAAGGACGGGTGCGGCGAGGGCTGTCCCACATCACGTGCCTGCCAGTGAGGATATCATGCACCAGCTTGAGGGAAGTGTCGACAGTGAGGTACGCCCGTACGGCACTCTGGCAGTCGCTCAGCCATGTAATGAGGAGGCGCAGCGATGCGCCCGCCATGTAGCGCCTCGCCCTGCGGCGGCTTGCTCTGCGTCAGCCAACGCCTTGGTATAACCGCATATAGAAGTTATCAACCCATGAATACGATTATAAAATGCGAGTCGCCACGGTTTCCACCCTCGGCAGGCTGCTAACGTGTTGACATTGGGAGTACTGGGAGCCGGCACGTCCCATCTGCAAAGCTTAGGGTGGTCCGAAGGGCCTTCGATGGTATGTATAGGCGAAGGACCATTGTAGCTTTGCACTGCTTGTCTTAGGCCAGTTGCTGCTGCGCCAAAAGTTCAAAACTTCCACCCTTAAGCTCTGTAATTGCGGAAGTCCCACAGACGTGGGCATGCGCACCTCGGCAAACGCTGACCGCCCCACAGGCACTCAGGGCGTCCGTGTCCACAATGGCAGCGTGCATTGGTAGGAGCGCACCTCAGAGCAGGGCGGCGTGAAAGGGTGAGCTGAAAGGGCTGTTAAGCTCCGAGGTTATTTCTTTTAGGTGTAGACCGGCATGACCGGCATGCATAGGCACGTCAATGCTGAGGAGGACGAGATGGTACTACAGCGATGGGGACTTGCCAAACATGTAACTACGATGTGGATAATCTGTATGTTACCTGACAGAGGCAGACAACCGAGGTGGTCAGGCAGGCATTCCAGGCTCCAGGCAGACAGTCGTTTGCCACAGCACCCCATGTCGCCCGGGAGTTGACCGTGCTTACCCAATCAGGCAGTCCACGCTTGGGCTTGGGTAGCTGTTGCCGCGCTGTTGTTCACCGCTCTCACTCGTACTCTTCGTCAGAGATGTGGGCCCATAACCTGTTGAGCTGAGATCAGGTGAATGTCCAACAGGTACATTCTGACAGAGGTAGACGGCAGAGGTAGTCAAGCAGGCACTCCCAAGCTCCAGAAAGTCGTTTGGATCAGTACACCCAGTTGGCCTGGGCTTTGACCGCGCCTGGCAGATCTGGCGGTCCGCGCGTGGGCTTGGGTCGCTCGGTTGCACTGTTGTACACCTCGCCACAGCTCACTCTGCTTCAGAAGTGCGGGCCCAGGTTGTGGGCCTGCATCCCAGACAGGTAGCGAAAAGTGGGGTCATTCTTTTACAGCTGCACTCCATTGGCACCGCACATATACTTGACCAATGCTCACACTGCTTGCGCGATGTCTGGTCGCGTGAAGACAAAGAGATACAGCAGGCTCCCACGGAGCCCTGCTGTGTGGGAACTTCTCCTGACCCAGCGGCTTGCCCCTTCTTGGCGAGCTATATGTTGGTGTTGAGCGGCACAGACAGAGGCTTCGCAGCCTCCAAGCCGTAGTAGTTGTTAGGGCCTTTGGTCACGTGCTCCGAGCTGTGCTTCAGTGTTCATGAGCGCCTGTCACGCGTGCGCATGTGGGCCAAACCCAGGTCGCGCGCGTCGATGGCGTCCGGGATGGTGTTGGCGGCCCACGTCATATCCCGTGCAGACTTGACCAAAAGTGAGGATGTTGCCTACATACATGGGGAGAAGTCGGGTCTCTCCTTGGTATCAAGAACAAGCAGCCCCCAGGTCCGCGTCGGCTGCAGAAAAGACACGACGCTCTAGCGCCTGCTAGAGACATGCATGCCACTGGCGGGGCGCTCGGCATAAGCCATACAGATGGCATACAGTGCGATCTGTACCGTCGCCCTGCTTGAGAGCCCTTCGCGACCAGGCGCGCCTTGTATCATTCCACCTTGTCCAGCGGCGTCGGTCACCATCTCAGGTGTATGACGCTTTAATGCAGACAACAGCCGGGTAGTCGGGTGCTGCAGCACCGACCATGCAGGAGGTGGGGACCGCTAGTAGGGAAAAGACCGCTTGGCTCGGCATTCCGCAAGACTTTTGCCCCGACCGGCGCTCGACTACAGGATGCGCCTCCACAGTGGGGCAGTCAGCTGGCCGTGTCGGCGGCAGCCGACTGCAGCCTCCACTACCATGGCCGAGATCATAGCTGCCGCTGCTGCAATGAGGGAGACAGCCTCTGGTACAGTCTGTGTACCTTGCTTCACATGTGACGTCACTCCTACCGTTGCGCTGGTGGAAAGTAGAGCTGGAGCCGCATGATTACGACAAGCGAGGTCTACGCCGCGCGCTGGCGGAAGTGGCTTCCGTGTGAAAACTGCAAATGTGACGTGGAACTCCGCACCTACTTCTCATGGAAGGCATATCTGGGGGGTCACAAAGGTGAATGGTAGCTCTCAGCATCCCAGAGCACACGTAGTGAGAAACAGGGAGGGTTAAGAAGCGAGCCGGGGGCTGTGCTGGCAACAACGCCTGCGCTACAGGAAGATAGATGGTGACATAGCACGTCATGCAGTTTGCGTGGGAGACCTGAAGGCAGGCTGGAAACAGGACTTCAGTCAGCCTGACAGTGCAAATTTTGAGGTTTTAACACGACACGTCAGGTATATGGCACCCACGCGTGTAGCTATGGAGCAAGCAAGCCACCGTTAGTCTACAACCCTAATTTCCACCCATAACCGCATGCCCTCCTCTAGCGCCACCACTACATGATAGGCAAATAACAGGATGACACCCCCAGCCACACACGTGACCTCCGGCACGGACCCACCGCGCAGCAGTTCATGCTGGGGCCACTGCCACTGCCAGTCGGCACGAGCGCCCGCGTCGCAAGCCACGTCTGTTCGCATGCAGATGCAGTCGCGCCGCTGGCTGTACAGCCGTACGGCTGTACGGCCGGCCACCAGCGCCGGTGTGGCCTGGTGGCTTGCGCCGCTACAATGCTCACCTGACGTCCCGGACGGCAATGAGGCACAGGCTTGTCTACATCGGCCTTGACGGGTGCGTCAGCGGCCTGGTGCCGCTTAGCCCGCCGCCAGCATGGGGCGGCCGGTGGGTGGAAACCAACGCTTGCGGCGCCCCAGTCACGGCCGCCCAGACCTGCCCGTGCCACACAGAACGGACCGCGCAGTTGCGCACTCCATACAGATATGGGTGAGCAACTGCCACGCCAGGAGTAGGGTTAGCGTGCAATCACGTTCACTTCTCCGCACTGCCGTGCAGTGACATAGGCATAAGCAGGCCCATGCGTCCACCATCATCCAAAGGGTATAGCAATGGCTTGGTGCAATGGCGTCGGTTGTGTGTGTGGCCTTGCGGGACGCGCCCTTGTCAAACAACGCGCGGTGCTTTGCCCGTCCTCCAGAGTACCTTGGGCGTGGGCGCCAGTTGCCAGGGACCCGCCCGATGGGGCCACGCGCGCGAACAGGCTGTGCGCGAGCGCGAGCGCAGTCTACTAGCTGTTCCAAGGTGGCCTACTAAGCTGTTCCAAGGTGGACAGCCCATTGCCTCCAGGTACGCGGCTGTGTGGACTGGGTGAGCGGCTGCACGTACTCCTCGGGTAAGTGGGGCCACCTGCAGTCGCAGGCAGCCGTGGCGCACAGGCAGCTTCAGGCAGGAGGCGCTGCCAGCGTCCCAGCCAGTGGGTATCGCCTGTACGCTGGCCCATGCGTCCACCATCATCCAAAGGGTATAGCACTAGAGTGCACAACAGCCGGGTTACGTTGGCCAGAGGTGCTTCGTGTGGGCGGACCCCAGGACAGCTTACACGCCGGGACAGTGTTCGACGTTGATTGGTGCCGGGAGGCCTGGCAGCAGCGCAGGCCGCCCAAGTCGCCCACCAAGGCGTAGAATGCTCATTCACCCTCATGGCAGCGGCAACCAGGACCATAGGCGGGGGCGCCATGCGCACTAAAATGCAAGGGCCGTGCACAACGCAGTTGCCCAGTGCACCCTGGTACAAACTTGTATGAGAGCGGTGCTTTAAAAGTGCTGTAGACAAGACAAGCAGAATAGCCGGCAGATATGGGAGCGCACAGAACGTGTTGACGGCAAGAATAAGGGAAGGTAAGTCCTGCCAGGTCCTGCTGTGGGCAGCGGACCTCCCACGCTAGAAAATTTCCAACGCAAATAGCGTCGCGCGGTGCATTGCTGAGTGGCAGCACGAGCCTGACCAAGGCATGCACTGGCAGCAGCAAAAATACAACAGACATACGTATGTCTCGCGCAGAGCACAAAGGCCGTTGCTGTCGCACAACGCAAATCAGCGGCAATGCTCTGGCAGCGCATGTAATCAGTGGGGTGACAGGGCTGCGATGTCCAACACCGCAGCGCAGTGCAGCACTCACGCTCCCGTGGACCTGTCATATCGCAATCTGCTGCATAGCGCGCCTCATCGAGTCTACGCTGGAGCTTAGCATGTCCTCGGATAACATGCTCCGTGCCATACTGCGACGGAGCTTGCCAGGTGATCGGGGGGTGCCAATGCTGATGTCTCCTGCCGTGCAGCGTGCCTGCACGCAGTGGAAGACGATCTTGCCGCAACGTACGGCTACTGGGTGGGATTGTACTGCCACAGGCAATTTCCATTGGTCAAGAGCCATAGTTGCGCTCGGAGACGTAGCACGGGTTTCCACCCACGTGTGGGCTCCCGTGGTACAAGCAGTCAGTGTATGGGCCAGCACCAACAGCGCGGGTAAGGACTGCTCAAGACTCTCCCCTCCACAACGCTGGCGGTGTGTGTGTGCATCTTTCACCGTATCTAGGTAAGATGTATACGCTAACGGAATCGGATCCGCACTGCTCGTTCATCAGTGGAATGGTTATACGCCAACAGAGGCCATGGCATACCTCGATGTCTTTCTCCGATGTCGTGTGAAAAGCACAAGTGCTTGGCAAGCAGGTTGTGGGGCTCCGTGATTGGCGGTGTGAAGGCTAGGATCTACGACGCACTGGAAATGGCACATGGCGGCAGGCTTTGTTGAACAGAAGCAAGCCGTCTTCTCGTGCGTGTGCATTAGGGTCGCCTGCATGCTTGTCGATTTCGGCTGCTGCTTGCATGGCATGCCTGGGGGGGCAATCGCACCTCTGCTCGCAAGCAGCTGCCAGCACACACTCATACACTGCGATGGCCCGCACTGGTAATAAAGCAGAGCTTGACCCAGCCATCGCACATGACTGACTGTACACCCACACGCTTCCATGCTTCTCAACGCACATGCTTACACGGTGCTCATGTTGACAAGTACGCCATGATTGTCACACTGCTGGAGCAGAGCCAGGTCTGCGGCTGCGTGACCTGCTATTAGCTGTCATCCGCTCGCTCCTTGTGAAGGCACGCGTGACAACGACACGGTGAAGACGCAGGGAGGGCAGCAGGTCATTCACCGGTACGTTTGGGCTGTACCTCAGCTGTGATACTCAAGGAGTTCGAGTCAGGGAGACCATTCAGGTCAGATAGCACATTCTCCAAATCTAGAGTGGTGCCTTGCGCGTGGAGGACACCCCCTTCAACGCAGTGACGGGCGCACTCTCCTCATGTGATGGCTTGGCCTGCAGCCCTCATGCTCATGAGCACGCTCACGCTCTCCACCGCACTGGAGCCGTCCGTGCGCCTCCGGTTGCAGCAGCGGCCCACACTAGCACGCATGCTGAAGACGAGCAGGTGTGCTGTTGCAGCCGCTCCACCATGTCGCCTTCCTGACGAAGCTTGCGCAATGCACAATAGCAAAGCCATAGCGTGCCTTGCCGCGCCTGCATTGCACTGTTCAGCACAGACACCTGGCTATGGTCGTGCTCCCTCAGGGTCATCACTCCACAGAGTGTGCTAAGTTTGCGGTCAGGGCAGCCTGGACACGCACATCCCCACCTCCCACACTATTTTCACAGCAAAGCATGCAGGCTCTTGTGGTGCAAGTTATGAAGCAAGGTCTTATTCGGAAGTCAGTTCGGCACGTGTTGCTTCCCACCATCCAAGAAGAGGGGTTGTCCAACACGCCTGCTTAGCTATGGCCTCTGCGCACCTCAGAAAGTCCGACATCAGGGCTGTACGACATCCTTGCTGCGTATTGTGCATGACATCGCATCCGCATGCGCACTTGGAAACGGATAGCTATCCGTCACGAGTGTGTGAAGGCGTTCTGTGGGCAGCTCTCAAACTAGGGTACCACCTTTAAAACTCTCTTATGAAAACTTTGCATGTGTCACTTGCTGGTACTGGTTGGAAGCAAGGGCATCCGTACAGCTCATTGTACAATACTCTCTAAGAACAGCCAAGTCGTTGACGTGCGCTCTGACTGGCTCGTCGCCTGACGCACTGGTAACTGGCTTGACGCGACCCGGCCCATGGAATGCTAAGAGGCTGCTGCATCAGCACTCCCCTCCTTGTAAGAGCTGGCACCTTGCGGCTGACCTGCGCTGCACATGGTCTGCACCTCCGCATGCATGGGGAGGGCAAACGCACAGCGGCCTGCTCGCTCTGGCACAACCTTCCCCGTACGCCCAAGGAGGAGTTGAGCCTGGACTTCACGCTGCCGACCGGGCAGACGTTCCGCTGGCGCCGCACAGACAGCCCAAGGGGCTCAGATTACACAGGCGTGGTTGGCCAGCGCGTGGTGCGTCAGCAACCAGCTTCTGTGTTGTTTGTGGGCCAGGCACCCTGCTGTTGCCTGACGCTTGCGCGCTCCTCAGGTTCGGCTGGTTCAGGAGGCTGGGTGCGTGCAGTACCGTGTGCTGTCACGAGGGCCGTGCGCACACCCGGACGGCGATGCAGAGGCCCTGGCAGAATACCTGTGCCTGAGCACGCAACTAGCTCCGCTGGCTGCGCTGTGGGCTGAGCGCGACGAGCGCTTCCGCAGCATCGCGGCCTGCTTTCCAGGCATGCTTCCGGCGGCCTGCACTGCAAAAGCACGCCCTGCGCAAACGGTGGTCAGCGCGCTCTGGGGCCTCGGCGACTGAGCTGTGCGGAGCGCTGGTGCAGGCGCGCGCGTGCTGCGTCAGGACCCCGTGGAGTGCCTGTTTTCGTTCATCTGCTCCAGCAACAACCACATCTCGCGGATTGCTGGCATGGTGGAGCGCCTGTGCTCCGCCTACGGGACCCCGCTGCCCTTGACGACGGATGATACGGCGGTTGAGCCGGGCGCCCAGGTGCTGCTTCGGCCCGTGCCGACGCCTGTTGCTGGGCCGCCCAGTGTGGAGGCTGTATCGGCCCACCAGGGCTGCCGCTCCAGAGCTGTATGAGACGCATCCGGGCACGTGCAGGCACCGCTCTTCTATGCCTTCCCAACGCTGGAGCAGCTTGCTGCGGCCACCGAAGAGGAGCTGCGCGCTGCCGGGTTTGGCTACCGCGCAAAGTTTGTGGTGGAGTCTGTGGCGCAGCTGCGAGCGCAGCCCGGAGGCGGCGCGGCCTGGCTGCAGGGTCTGCGGGACGTGCCGTACAGTGAGGCTGCAGAGGCACTCTGCACGCTTCCCGGCATCGGCCCCAAGGTATGGCCCCAATGGTTTTTTGTCGTTTGACGCAAGGCATTGTGCAGCCAAGCAGTGTGGAGCCCTGTGCATGGCTGCGCTGCAGGTGGCCGCATGCATCTGCCTGTTCTCGCTGGACAAGACGGCCGCCATCCCGGTGGACACGCACGTCTGGCAGCTGGCTGCGCGCTACTACCTGCCGAACCTGCGCGGTGCGCACTGGCTCATCCGGCAGGCTGCAGGGGGAGCATGCTCAACGTGAGCACCGCCAGCTCATCCGACGCACTGGGCTGTTGTGCAGGCAAGAACCCGAGCAAGGCGCACAACCAGAGCGTGGAGGCCGCCCTGCAGGAGCGCTTTGGGTCGCACGCAGGGTGGGCGCACAACACGCTCTTCATTGCCGAGCTGCCGAGCATGCGGCACCTGCTGCCCGGGCCGGACGGCGAGTTGGTGCCGCGGTCGGCGCCCGGCGCCTCTGCCTCGGCGGGCACTGTGCAGCGGGCGGCGGACCCTGCGCAGGGCGCGGCGGCGGATGGGGTCCCGAAAGGGAAGCGGGGCAGGAGCAGGGCCGTCAAGGCCGGGCTGGCAAGCGTGGCTGTGAAGGTGGAGGCAGAGGACGCGCTGGCTGTCAAGGCCGGGCTGGCGAGCGTGGCCGTGAAGGTGCAGGCAGAGGACGCGCTGGGTGCGCCTGTCGCGCCAGGCTGTCTGGTGGAGCAGGTCGTCACCTTGCGCACGTGGAAGCGGCGGAAGCTACGGTGAGGCTGCAGCATGCATGTAGTGGCTTTGTATGTGGAGGGGTGCTGGTGCACATGTGTGGTTGTGTTGTGGTGCACGCAATGCACCATGCATGTGCACCGTTGTGCACCTGCATGCATTAGGGTCCTTGTAAACCTGGGTCGGTATGCTTTCGACACCCAGCTGTCGGCGTACGACATCCATCCCGTGCCTGTGCCGTGACGCGCGAGCCGTACTGGCCGCCCGTGACGCTCGTGCGCGCCTCCGAGCGCCTGCGAGGGGTAGCCTGGCCGAGAGGCCCTGGCTCAGGCACTTTGACCGCGGGGTCGCTGCCAGCTTGGGGCGCACGCCGGCCATGGCGGCGAACGCCGGTAGCCGGCGGAGCCTCACGCGAAGGCGGAGCTCCTGGTCGCTGGCGGTGGCAGCGCTGTGCTTTTGTTGGCGGGATGCTCGTGCACAGGGCCCAACACCCTGGAGCATGGCCGTCCAGCAGGGGACCGGAGGCCCTGTCCAGGTGCGTCGCAGTTACATACCCGCTGGCGCTGCTTGCACTACTGCACAGGGATAGCGAGTATGCCAGCTGCCGCTCAGGTGCAGGATATCGCACGCCGCTGCGGGCGTATGCCACGGCACACCAGCGCCCCTGCTGAGGCCGTGGCAGCAGTGCGCAGGTCCTGTGGCAGCTGACCGCCTTGGGCACGCTGCCCGCCGACTACCAGGCCGAGGCGTCTGTGGACCCCACGTTCACTACGGGCGTTGTCGCGCTGCCCGCGGCCACGCTCCAGAACAACAACACCGTGTTCAGCACGACTGACGCCGCGCCTG
>JAABUH010004534.1_pt1 | contig 11228 bp, 15 predicted proteins | sample 5559121 | NCBI WGS metagenome assembly JAABUH01 (sample SAMN10711871, study PRJNA513364) | rock metagenome | isolation source: Antarctica rocks | place: Antarctica: Victoria Land, Battleship Promontory nord | collected 2015-12-28 | reverse complement strand
AGGTGAAGTTGTGAGGGGGAGGAGGGGGATAGGGGAGGAGGGGTCAAAGTTCGGGGAGGTGGGTGGGTATGATGACATGGCGGAAGGGCCGAGATTCCGAGCTACCGATGTCGCATGGTGTGTCCCTCTCTAAACAGCAACAGTAGTGTGATAATCCTGCTGAACATTGAGAAACACGACAAGATTGCCTGTGTACGAGAGGGGTTTTGTGTCAATAGATCATCCGCGCAATGCTGTAAAGGTGTAGGGTGGCGGAGTGGGCAGTCTCAATAACGACTTTGGCTGACAATGCTATGTTGTGCATATCAAAATCATGCCATGCTCGTGTCAAGTTACCATGCGATGTAATCTCCCTCAACTCTCCTCATCCACCTTTCAAAGTGACCTCGCAGCCTTCCGTCGAACCCATTCTGGCTTCTCCTCCAACGACACACTTCCAATTCGATCTTTCCGACTCCTTTGATTCTCATACCGTATCTTCGAGACACAGCTTCGGCAGGATATTCATACCCATCAACTATAACATCATCAGCATACCGCCAGAAGTATGAGTAGATAACCCGCCTCCTGGATGAGCAGCTTCGCAGCGTAAGGCATGGTGATCTTGACGATCCCTTTACCCGTCTTGCATTTCGGACACCACCCGTTGTACCCCAACATCCCGCACGACTCGCATACCTGGGTTTCGAATGCGTCGGAGGAGATCATAAGGCGTTCGAGGAGGAGCTGGGTCGCACCGTAGCCGATCAAGCTAAGACATTGCAAATGAGTAAGCGCGAGCTTGACAAGGAATTGAAGGGGAAACTAGGACGAGAGGACGACAAAAGGGGGGGGGCAAAGGGGAGGGAAGAGGGGGGAGACGCAAAAGAGAGGCCAAGGAGAGAGATCCGGTGTCATAAGAAAAGAAAAGAAAAGAAGCTGGAGGGTGAGATTATGCAGAAATGAGTCTACTCACCAATCCCGCTCCATCTCCCCCAACCTCAACCCACCATCCTTCGATCTCCCCTCAGTAGGTTGCCTCGTAAGGTTCGCCCTCGGTCCCGTAGGTCTCGCATGCATCTTATCCATTACCATATGCTACGTCCCCCATCAGCATCTCCTCATTACAAGGTAAAAAGCTAGTGGCCACCTTGAGCTTCTGGTAGTAGATCGGTCCAAAGTAGACATAAGCCTCAAGCGGTTGACCCGTGATCCCGCTCGTGAGCATATCCTTCCCCGCATAGCTGAACCCATGATCGATCAGGATCTGGGACATGTCGGCGACTTTGGATCCGCCAAACGCTGTGCCGTATTGCAACTTCCCGCTAAGTACACCCGCCTTTCCTGAGAGGAGCTCGATCATTTTCCCAACGGTCCTGCCAAATCATCAGCTTGTTTTTCAATTCAATACCGCAGGAGGTGCTTTCACTCACATTCGAGATGGGAAACCATGCGGGTTCATGATGATATCCGGGACGATCCCAAATTCATTGAAAGGCATATCCTCTTGCGGGACGATCAGACCGCAAACACCCTTCTGACCATGTCGAGAGGAGAATTTATCCCCAAGCTCAGGTCGACGAGTTTGCCTAGTGAGTATCTTGATCAATCCACCCTCTTCTCCTTCGGTGATCATGACCTTATCGATATTGATCGGTTCCGGTAGTTTGTGTGTGATCGGCGTGTCTTTCCACTGATCAACTGCAGGACCACGGGTATCGATCGGAGTCTCGCGGTGAACGAGCACGTCCCCTTGACCAACCGTCGCACCGGGTGCTGTCATCCCATCCGCTTTGTCGACGAAAGTATATAATTCGGGTCGCTGAGGTGGATTAGGGAATGCGAAACGCTCTGTGGTACCGTTCGGGAAGGTGCGTATGGGAATGGTTTGCTTCTTCAGCACGTGACATCTTCCGAAACCTCGATCCACACTCGCTCTATTGAGGATGAGAGCGTCCTCGATATCGTATCCTGAGAAACTCATCACCGCAACTGTCGCGTTCTGACCGGCTGGCAGCTTGTCGTAACCGACTAGCTCGATGGTCTTGGTCTTCACCATTGGTTGTTGAGGATATGTCATGAGGTATAGTAACGTGTCGATACGGTTGAGCTGATTGTAGGCGATAGCTCCAATAGCCTGCTTGCCCATAGCGCATTGGTAGGTATTTCGAGGTGACTGATTGTGGTGGGGATAAGGGATGAGACCGGCGACAGCGCCGAGAATGGTGAATGGCTCGATCTCAAGATGGGTGGTACCTTCAGCGATCTCGTGCTCGTAGCAAGCGATGAAGGAATCGTTCTCCTCGTTGACGTCAAGATATTCAACGAGGCCAGAGCGAAGGAAGTGGTCGAAAGTGACTTTGCCGTCTTTCAATAGCCGTATATGCTGCGATGTAACTCGTGGTCGACCCTTCTCGACGATGATCATAGGCCGACAAATCCGTCCTCCATCGGAAGCGAGGTAGATGACCCGCTGATGGTGGTTGATATAGATGGATACGAACTCAGAGGTCCGGCCAGCTCGACGCAGCTTTCGGAACGCTCGAACGAACTGCCGAGCGAGATGCGTAAGACCGATCAGGGTACCATTGACTTGCACAAGGTGGACACCAGGTCGATACAGCTCATTCCCTGTGACGAGCGAGATATCTTCGACTCCAAGCATGAAAGCGATCTTGATGAGCGGTTCCTCCGGCACATCCGTCGTGATATGCGTCATCAACGCCAGATTCTTCACCAAGCCGCATGCCTCCCCTTCAGGCGTATCGGAAGGACAAAGCATCCCCCATTGACTGGGTTGAAGAGCTCGAGGGCCGGAAACCTTTCGTGTCTTCTCGAACTGACTCGATATCCGGGTCATCATGCCAAGTGCGGCGATGAAGCTGAGTCGGGACAAGACATGGGTGACACCGGCTCTCTCGACGTGAAAACGTTTAAGCGACCAGTTCCCGGTAGAGATGGATCGAGTGAAAGCGGAAGTGATGGGGTCTCCGCCTTGTCGAATAAGCGAGCTGGCGTCGAAAGGTCCGGCTCGACTCTTCTTCTCGAGTATCTTATCCATGCGTTTCTTTAATTCGGTGTTGAAGGTTTTGAACGAGTCTTCGAAAAGCAATGACAAGAGTTGCCCAGCACTACCATCAGCTCTATCTCATTGGTTACTCACAGCTCCAATCGCTTGTTCCCCACATAGTCCCGATCATCCACGTTGCTCTCATCGATCATCGCCATCAAGACCCGTCGGGCCATCGTAGCGAGGTAGATACATTTCGGTCGGAAGTTCATATCTCGAACCGGGACATGACCTAGTACCATCGCCGCGAGCGCTTGCATAGCGATATCACCGGGTGTGAGTTTGAACTGCCGGTCCTCGGTGAACTGTCCTGGAGCCACTCTCGCACCGATCCACTCCAGTGCTTGTCGACGGGTGAAGATTTTAAGTCTGTTGTGAGCGAAGCTTTAGAAGGCTCGCTCACCTCGCTGCTTCGTCCAAAGACACGCCGAAAGCCTCTTGGAACCGCTCGTCCGGGCCACAAGTCAGCTGTAGGATCTCCTTGTCCGCAGTGATTCCCATTGCTTTAAGAGCGATGACGATGGGGATGATCTCCTTGAACGAATTATGTCGAAGATATAACCGTCTGTTCTTGGTTATGACATAAGTCTTCACCACTCGATCGTGCGTGGATCTGTGGTCAGCTCAATCTGTACACTTCCACTCACGATGTGACTTCCGCCGTGACCGAATCCTTCTTCGGATCCGTCATGACGATGATCCTATTCTTACTCAACTGCTCCTGAACCAGAATAACCTTCTCCGTCCCTCTAACCACGAAATAACCTCCAGGATCCATCGGACATTCCCCCATCCTCGCCAACTCCGCCTCATTCTTCCCCTTCAGATGACATAAATCACTCCGGAGCATGACAGGTAGACTCCCGATCGGTACTCCCTTCTGTTTCTTCACTTTCTCTTCATGGGTATACTCGATATCAACAAATATCGGTCCAGAGTAGGTACAATCTGTCAATCGACATTCCATGGGAGTGAGCAGTGAGTGGACGGCGTTGACGTCGTTCCGGAGGGGTTTCCCGATGCGGATATCGGTGTATCGGATGAACATGTAAGGGTTAATGTCGGAGACTACTAGGGAGTTTGCGGCGAGGATAGCTTTGATATCGACGTTGACGAAGTAGTTGAAGGAATCGAGGTGCTGTTTGACGAGACCCTTCACCTTCAGGAAGGCGGGGAGTAGTTCCCATTTGTCCTATTCTCATCAGCATGCTTCTCCTGATCCTTGAAACGATGAAACGAGGTGTGGCTCACCTGGACACTCTTCACACCTTTTGCATACCAGCCCGCACTTTTCTTCCCCCCATAGCTACCTCTCATCAACTCCGCCCAATCCTCCTCGCCCTGGTTGATATCCGGCTTGCTCTCAACTTTCGCCTTGGTAGGTATTCGAGGCTTGATATAGGCCTGTGGTGGCCGAGCATCCTGTACGGGAGGTGGTACCGAAGCGGGGTCGAGGGTGGCTGATTTCGCCGTAGATTTCCGCTTGACCGCTTGAGCCGGGATAGTCGCTTGACTCGATGAAAATTGAGCGGTTGATTTGGACGAACTGCTCGGTTGAGCTGCCGATTTGGCTGTCTTCGGCTTGGAAGTGGAAGAGGAAGGCTGTGATATGGCCGACCGCTTCGAGGGAGCCCGAGAGGGGCCAGCGGTGGGAGGTGGAGCCATCTCTGTAGGCGGTGATCTTCGCTTGAACGGACAGCAAAGGTCCTTGCTGAAAGACTCAGGAACCGAAACCTCGTGGTACCCCACACCACGTGTATCCAGGGCTTTTCTGGCGAGATCCCACGTCCGAGAACTGCGCTGATATTTTGCTGCCGAAGTCTCTCTTTCATCCCTTTGCACCACCTCCTATCACTTGAAACCCCTCCAATCAGCCGGCTATGGTCGACAATACACCCAGACAGCTGTTTCAGACGGCGAGCAATGTTTAGTGAGATCATCAAAGCTCTGTTCCATTGAACATGGACATTCTCTCGTCGGGAATGCCAGCCCCCAGGCGCTGCACAGCAAGACGACGGGTCAGATAGTCGGATGGTCTCCGTCATCCTGCTGGAGCAAATTCCAGAGCGTTACTGATGATGTATAGCGTGCTGCAACTGCCATGGGCTTTCGTCAAAGAGCTAGGACAAGGAGCATACGGGTGAGCCGGTCTTTGAGTATGACTATGACACATTGCTGATCAGGTGTCATCCGCCCGTCTTGTCGACCTTTCGCATACGTCTTCTGGTCGTTCCCTTCACTCTTCCCTCCTCTCTCCGCCGTCACTCTATAGTTGCGTCTCGTCCGCGAAGGACCAGCAGACCGGAGAGACATGTGCGGTTAAGAAGGTTACCAACGTATTCACGAAGAAGGTATTTGACCTAGCCATTCGAAAGTCCTGCCAAACTGATGCTAGTCGTCAGATTCTGACTAAGCGATGTCTGCGAGAGCTACGGTTACTGCATCACTTTAGAGGCCACAAGAATGTAAGCTTTCGATATCGTGGATAAGACGTACAAGCTCATGTAGCGCTCTAGATCACCTGGTCAGCTGTCTGAAGATCTGCCAGCTCCTCCCGCTAACTTCGAGATCAAGTTTGTACGACATGGACATCGTCTTCGACCCGCCTGGATCAGGGCTCTTCTCGGAGGTATATCTCTATGAGGAGTTGATGGAAGCGGATTTACATGCTATCGTGGGTTTCTTGATCTCATACAGAGCTGCCGAGGCTTGCATGGTAGCGCGTGTTACTCACAGTTTGCCTCAGATCCGCTCCGGCCAACCGCTCTCTGACGCTCACTTCCAATCCTTCCTTTACCAAACCCTTTGTGGTCTGAAGGTAAGCAAAAGGCCAGTCTGATCCGCCGTATTCTCACGAAAGAGCAGTACATACATTCGGCCAACGTCCTACACCGAGATCTGAAGCCGGGAAATCTTCTCGTCAACGCCGATTGCGAGCTGAAGATCTGTGATTTCGGACTTGCGCGGGGGTTCCAACCGGGAGCGGTGCAGACGGATCAGGGACAAGCGGGGTTTATGACTGAATGTAAGTGGTCAGTCCGCTCCCGAAAGCGGTCATCGCTGGCGGCTGGGGTCATCAGCCCTTACACCTCGCCCTGAGGAGTGCTGATGAATGTAGACGTTGCGACAAGGTGGTACCGGGCTCCGGAAATCATGTTAAGTTTTGCCAACTACGTGAGTCTTGCAAGGGTGGCTTCTACTCAGCTGATATGACAACCAGACCTCGAGCAGTATGTCCGGATCCTAATGTCGGCCTTGCCCCCGCTCATCTGCTCAGTCGATATGTGGTCGGTCGGGTGTATCCTCGCTGAGCTCCTCGGCGGCAAACCGATTTTCAAAGGGGAAGACTACGTCGATCAACTCAACAAGATCCTCAACTTCCTCGGAACACCTACGGAGGACACACTGAGACGGGTTGGATCTCCTCGGGCTCAGGAGTGAGTCAGCCTTGTAGTCATCGATCGACTGCTGATGTATGGATAGCTACATACGCTCTCTCCCCATAAAGCCCCGAGTACACTTCAATACACTTTACCCGAGTGCTTCGCCTCTTGCCCTCGACCTCACGCAGAAACTCTTGATGTTCGACCCTGCAAAACGGATAGGATGCCAGGAAGCGCTTGAGCACCCATAGTGAGCTGTCTCTACGTGGTTGAATGCATTTAGCTTACCCGGTCCAGCTTGTCTGTGTGGCATGATCCTGCCGATGAGCCGTTATGCGAAGTGGTCTGTGTAATTTATCTACGAGGATACCAAACTGACCTGTCTTAGCCATTCGACTTCAGCTTCGAAAGAGAAGACTCAACCAACGGAATGCGAAACCTGATCGTGGATGAGGTTCGCTCCTTCCGACATCTTGTCCGGCAACATAATGTGCCCGCAGCATCCCGCAAGGAATCGTACATGTTTTCAGTTCCGCAACCAGATAAACCACTCATACAGCTGTAGTCACGATCTTCCCCCTGCCGTCCCTCCGCCCAAACAACAGGGTGCGGGCGTCGGTCCCGCTTTCTCAGAAGACGATGTCAATACGGGCGCGGACGTCGATGAGCATCCTGGATCCGCGTTGGAGAGGGAGTTGGGGGAGCATGGCTTACAATAGAGAAGATCAGTATACATTTGCATTTATGTCTTTTCAGGGCTGATTTGCGGAAGTACTGAGACAATGTGAAACTGATCCAACAACCAGTATTTTAAACGCAGTAGTAGCTGGTGAGTTGGCATCGAATTCAAGCGCGCGCGGCATGAAGGTTCGAGAGTGTGAAGGACTGAGGCGTAGTCATCATTCAAGCCGAGACATGTAGAGATGGTACCATCCTCAAACTTTATCGGTTCCCGCACTCCTGGGCCAAGAGATGATATTCTTTTTCTGACAGCAGCGATGCTAGAAGGCCTCACACGAAGTGGGTCGCAACGTTACGCGCATGCAGTGCTCTCCATTAAAGACACCTTCTGAGCAGGGAATCGAAGGCGATTTGACATCGCGGCGTTAAGTAGGGACGATCGGTTTGAGATTCTTTTCTCACTGAGCTCTCTCACCCGATCATGCGTACAGTCAATCTCGCCTTCCTCCTTGCAACAGATTGCCTAGGAACAAATTGCCCACTTCCCTTCGACATCATGGAAAGCAGTTCAGGGTTATCTTCCGTCCCGCCACCAACCAGCCGGACGGAGAAAGCCCAGTACCCCTGCTCGCCAAGTGTATCTGCTGACAGAATCGCCCCTGTTTAATCCGCACAAGGCTGACAAGGCTACTGGGAGTGCAAAATCTTTCACTCCGGTCGACTTCAACCACACTTGATTCACATCTCCGCCTCTATCGTCTCCACCTAGGGATGGTGGTTTGGATGGAAGTCACAACAAGTTCCCTCCTCGAGAGTCTTCTTCTCGGTACTCAAATGGTCACGAAGATTGTTACAGCTCTTCCCACTTGTCCGGCATCGATGTCAATGCCAATACCGGGCGATCTCTTTCTGAACAGACAGACTTTTGAAAGCGCCGACTTCCGGAGGAGTGGTGGACCGGACGAAGAAGGGACGTCGCTCGATTTCGGTGAGTCATCCATCATTTGACTGAGGACGTCGGTGAGGGAGCCTCATTCGGAGGCTCCTCCCCTCAGCTATTGGGAGATCTGCTTTTGAGTCTAGTGGTCCCAAGGAGCGTGAGGGGATGACGCATGACCCAGATATAGAAGATCTTGGAGCAAAGTTTGGAAATAGCGGAATGATAGGGAGGACTGATGTGGATGGGACTGAAGGACAGTTTATAGCTGACTGTATCTAGACGAAGCTTTTATCGATATGTAAGGGCATGGTAAGAGGTTTGCTGAAAGCTACAGCCAGATCAATCAGACGGAAAGGAAGGGAATACAATTTCGAGCGAATCAGTCATCTGTAACAAGATACAATTATGTTTGAGTCCTTTTCGATACCGTCGACCTTTACGAAACTGGTCCCGCACGATTCAGCAGAACCCACCGCTGAATGATATCGTCGGGGTTCTCGCAGTCATCCCTCGAACGACACATAAACCCGCCTCGAGAGGAACAACACTGTTGGCAAATTATCCTCTTACGCCTCTACAATCGAACCCCGAGTACTTCCTGTCATTCTCCAGTCCACTTCCTTTCAGAGGAGTGGCCGGTCAAACGCCATGGAAATAGACCATCGAGATGAGAGAACCCCGACGATGTGGTTTACCAACTAAATCTTACCCGCCTACCAACCTTCCAGACTTCTCACACCCCCTCCAAAACTTGAACTTTATCATTACATCCATCATGGCCACGTATCGCACCAGATCAGACGGACAGTACAAGCACAATACGGTCGATGAAATTCGTTCGAGATCCATTGTACATGGTGATCAGCACTTCATCGTCCCAGAATTCAGTGGCAAACCATCGAAGAAGGCCAGCCGGTCGTCGGTGCGAAAGGCAAGTCGGAAGACGAATCCCCTTGCTTCTTCGGCTCGTCGTGCCACCTCAGCAGCTTTGACACAGCGTGGCTATAAATTTAGCTCTGGCCTTCACTGCCAAGCTGGCCAGACGTTCCTTCCTCATATATCGAGCCGTACCGTTCAAGGTAACCATTGTGTCTTCAAGCCCGGAGACGCGGGATGCCACTGGGATTTCAACCTGACGAAAGGTTGTGAGTATATTAACTTTTCTGAATGGCTACTGATAAGAAAAGCGATCGCTTTCAACGCGTATAAATCCCACAGTGATACCTGTTCTCCTTCCACGCGGCAACCAAGATCACAAGCTATCTCAAGTCTTCCGACCACAGGTATCTCAAGTCTTCCGATCACAGGTATCTCCCCGTCGTCCACGCAAGCAGTGCCCTGTGCTACAGCCTCTGATGTCACAATCCGCACCCTGCCAAGATCCCAGATTCCAGCTGCTCTGACCACCTACGATTCAAAAGGGGGAGGAATCGGAATCTTGAGTTTTGGGGATGAAATCCCCCCCCCTCCAGCATCTCTTCCATCATTCAGCTTTCAGGAGGCCCCCTCGTCATAGCCGATGATGAGCGGCTCATGAAGAACCACTTCAGAAACAAGAATTCCATTACCATGCATGTGGGAGATGGAAAAGATCCAACAACTCTCCGTCTTGACTACAAGACGGGCAAGGTCGTGAGTACCAAATCGCCTTACGCACGCGGTGCAGGTTTTTTTAAAAGCTGAGAAAGCTTGGCTTCGGAGAGGGATTTGGATAAGAAGCCTGCGAATGAGATGGGATCGTACACCTGCAAGCAGTAGTTCCGCCTGTGCTGTCATCTCATATTCCTCATCCGTGACAAGCCCAAAGAAGAGCTTCTGATGCAATGGTTGATCCGCCTGACCGCCCTTGTCTCACCTTCTGCCACACGCCACGTCCGCTCCATTGTTGACCGCCTCGTGAAAATCTGCTCAAAACGCCGGGATTATCGAAACTCCGACTGCGACCGTCCCCCCCCGCCGCGTCCATCTGAAATCCTTCGTTCGTGCATATCACGGTACGATCAAACTCTGCAGGCAAGTCCCATATATCCTTCTTCCACGCCTTCCAAACACATCCCATCGTCTTCCTCACCTCCCGAGCACCTCTCCAAAGTTTTTACCATGTTTCAGCCCCGCTGACGCCGCTTTTTTCCTCCCTCAACAGGATTTCTGTATAGTCACTGTCTCGTTCTCGCTAGTCTACACTAGCCACATTTTCCACGTCGAGGTGATGATCCAGTACCCGCCTCGCTCTCTCACAGAGACATTTGGGTTTTTTTTCGGTGATCACTTCGGTGGTCGCTGAACCCATCGAAGAAGCTGGCGACTGAATCGAGGAACCCGCAAGGGTGACGAGAGACGGTCGTGGGCGTGGCGGGCTTTCTGATCGACGCGAACGTCTATCACTTCCTCACTATCGCCTTGGTTCCGATATCGTAGCTAGGGAGGGTGTGGTGTATATATTGGTGAGCATGCATATCTTTGTCTCCAACATGTTCCCGCCTTCCCGACGAGAATTTTCACTCAACCCGTATCCATCCAAACTTCCCCAACTTCCCTTTCGCGCTTTCTTCCCCTCCCTTCCCCCCACACGATGACAAGAGTGCATTTGGCTTGAGGACCTTTGGGTCGGTGCTGAACAAGCAAGCTACCTAATATTACTCTCTGACACTCTACTTCCGATCCGTCATCGTGCTCCAGTCCAGTCTCGATCAGAGCTCACGACTGCTGTAGGGTCGTCTTCGTAATAATTAGCTCCCATATATTCCTACGATGCACCTCATTTATTTGCACATCCCTCTCATATCATTCAGCTCCGGTCCAACGTTCATCCTGCCGAGGCCACAAGTTGAAGTTAAACCTCCTATCGTCGAATTTAACCCCACCTTCCTCTCCCTGTTTACAAACGGCAGCCCCCACTTTGAAGGCATCTCTTCCGGCGCTCCATGGCCAATCATCCCAACCAAATCAATCGTACTCTCACTCTTCACCTCCCCAAGCTGCTATGGAGGTGGAAAGAATTGGCTCTCCTCATGACACTTCTAACCCCTAACCCTCCCTTTCTTCGATCAAGTCTTAGGAAACTGAACTGAATTTCTAAGCGTCAAAGTCCTTCTGCAGGCCAATTGTATACCCCCTCTCCCTCCCTCCACAGCGTGAAATATATATCCCTCTTCCCCCTTCCCCTCCCCTCTCC
>JAABUH010004528.1_pt1 | contig 11237 bp, 8 predicted proteins | sample 5559121 | NCBI WGS metagenome assembly JAABUH01 (sample SAMN10711871, study PRJNA513364) | rock metagenome | isolation source: Antarctica rocks | place: Antarctica: Victoria Land, Battleship Promontory nord | collected 2015-12-28 | reverse complement strand
TTTAATTGAAAATGATTATCATTTGAAGATATGACGCGAAGACACGAAAATTATTCTGAAAAAATCAAACAAGTTGAATTATTTAATTTTGAAAACATACAGAATTATTATGTTGCTAAACTGTTTAAACAAAGTAGCAGAAAAAATAATAGCAGTGCAACTGTCTTACACAGCTGAAATTAACGACAAGCTGCTAGATTTTGATCAAATGAAAGACAGAAAACAAAGATCAGTTATAGACGCAGTACTAAATCTAGTTTTTTTTTCTTTTTTCTTTCTTCATTAAGTGCATGCAGTCTATGACTATGATACTGTTTAGACGCTGTGTGTGTGTTACGTTACATGTAATCTGATCAAAGTTGCTGCTTTATATCTTCTCATTGATCAATCACATCGATAGTTTGCGCATACAAGCGCTCTCGCTCAAATTCTTGCAATCATACTCTCGTTTTTCTTCATTCTCTCGCTCTCTTTGCGTTCTACTCTTTCGTTTTTGATAGTTATTTTCTCGTTGCAATTCGAGTATTTTTCAAATAATTTTGTGTTGCAATTCTTTCAATCTTGATGATAAATAGTGTCAATATGATGTCTGTGTTTTTGAGCTGAGCTTTTTCCTTAAATTTTCTCTGCTTTGCTCTATAATGTCTGCAGTTCAGCAGTAAATGCTTCAACGTTTGTCTTGCATTGCATATTTCATAACATTTGTTCGAATTATTCTCTGATAATCGATGCAAATAGCTCTTGAAATAGTCATGTTTCATTTTCAGCTGAATAAAGATTGAAAACGTTAGTTTATCGATTTTTCTCAGCTCTTTTCATGATTTATGACTTAGATTCACATTCGATATGATCTTTCAATACTGATTTTCCTTTTTGATACTGCTTTTTCAGATCTTTAATCATTGTAATTTCATCTCTTTGCAAATTTGCTTTTTGACGAAGCTTATGATGATTGCTTTCATGTTGTCAATAACTGATACTTCTTGAGCAGCAATTTTGATCAATTGATCTGCTTTTTCGTTCTCAGTAATGCTCTTGCGACTTGATATTCACTGTATGCGAATTTGACACTGATTCTGACGTAAATTGATCAAATTTTGTCGTATGTCATTGAATAATCTTGCATTGACGTTGCTCTTTGCGTTTAGTCTTTGCAAAGTCATTTGACTGTTCATGTACACTCAAATTTCGCTGTTTTTGAGTGCTTTTTCGCTGCACATTGCGATTGCATCGCTAATAGCTTGCAGTTTCGCTTTCGTTATGATGATTTTGTCTGAAACGCTTGTCGCTTTGCTGCATCTAACGAATTCATGCGTAAATATCACTGTTGTTTCGATTTCTGTTTCAACTTCTGCTGTCTTTTTTCGAATTTGCGATGCGTCTGTGTACATCACTATGTTTTTCGCCTTTTTGATAATTGTTTTCAATTCTCTATAGTGTGTATTGATTGTATCACAAGTTTCGTCTTTTGCAAATTCGGTTTGAAGTTTTGCTAAATGCTCGATTTCTTGCTCTCACAATTTCTTGAAGTGAGAAATTTCAATTTCTTTTATTGAATTCAGTGTTTTTTGCACTTTGTTCAATATTCAATATATCTGCGTGAGTCTATCTTTGCACTTCTTAGCTTTTCAAGATACATTCGTCTTCATCTCGTTTCAGTTCAGATATTTTGATGCGTTCAGATTTAGATTCAATTTGATAGAGTATTAAGATGAATATGTAATAGATGTTCTTTTTCTGTGTCATAATGAATTGACTCATAGAGATTAAATCAGAGACTAGAGTCAGAAACTGAGTTGAAGATCAGATCTGAGTTAGCTCTGAAACTTTATGACTCTGTCAAGACATCGTTTAGACTACATCATATCTTCGACTTAATATGTCATGAGTTATGTCATGCTCAACTTGACAATGCTTGACAAACTCTCTATAGTCAATCAATTCTCTCGAGTTATTGAGAACTTCTTAATAATTAGCTCTATCATAATATATACTCATTCTGTGTCTGCTTAGAATATCACATTGTCATATCATTCTTATAGATCTCATTTATTTATTTAGTAGATTCAATCATCATAATTCTAATTATTTCAAACTCTTTTTAAAGATGACAATTCAATATTCAAGCATGATAACAGCAACGTGATCGCAACAGAGTTGAAACGATAACATCTCAATCTTGCAAAACATCATATCAGAAAACAAACGTTACATAATGAAATCAGAAAGCAAAGAAGCAGAAGATGAATTCTCTCTTGATATTGATGAACAGCTGACATGAGTAATGCTTCAATGCAATGAACTGCAAAAGAAACAGAAGCTAGCAACTATTCAATCAAAGATTAAGACTTTGCAAGTCATCAAAACAATGAAGAAAAGTCATCAAATCTTCACTCAAGCTCTCATGAAGAACTCAAATGATCTATGCATCGTCTTCATAATGTTGATGATGATGAAATGAAGTCATCATGAAATCATCTTACAGAAGCGAAGACTCTCAATGTCTTTGAAGAAGTATCATGATAAAATCATAAAAGAACATAGAGAGTGAATTCGTGACATTGAAATCTCATTTTGAAATATCTCTTGACATTTTGAAAGTGATGAGAAAAAGATTTTGTACTGCATGATTTATCTGAAGAGTGAATCAAAGAAACTTTGATTCAATCACGAAAAGACTATGTCTGCAGCTCAGCAAATGTGATTTAATTTTATTGACTTTCTTCTGAATTTAATTGAAGACTCGATGAATTGAGTCATAGACGTGACTCAGCAATATACGAATGCATTTCAACGTTCAGATCAGATGATATGAATGTTTGCAGTTCATCTGAGCATTCTAAAACATCAACTTTCGTTGTATAATGATGAGCATAAGTGAACTCATTTATTCATCAAGTTGAGATTTGAGCTGCGCATGATCATTACTAATGTGCAGTCAATTTCTATCACATGAGATGTATTAATTAATCTTGTCACTCAATTGAAAATAAATTTACGAAAAGAACACATTTTGTCATTGAAATGATTTCAAGATGAGAACTTGCATGATTGAGATAAAATCAACAAGAAGATTTATTTAAAGCGAAAGAAATCTCATTAATCAACTAAACACAACTCTTCATTAAAGACAAGCTTACATGCTTCATCATGTTATAGCAAGAATTTGTTCAACATAACATGCTATACATGCAATTAAAAGAGTCATTACTTTATTGATTGTAAAAATGAAAAGATCAAGAATAAATCAAAAGAATCTGATGTAAATTGAGTACTCATCAATTCAGTGTCACATATGAGTCATCTTAAGATTTTGAAAAAAGACAAGTTCTTGATGAATGCTTCAAATCATTGAGAGAAAAACAAGAAGTTTTCTTCGTAAAGACTTTTATATATAAAGAGCATGTAATTCAGAAAGATCAGAAGACAGAAATGAAGATTCATATGAATATCAATGTCAAGATGAACGTGATTAGTCAACATTTCATTATCAAGCAAGATATGTCATTGTTAAACGTCGATCTCTTAAAATCTATTTGAATGAATGATCAGAATGTCTATTGTTATGACGTCTATAAAATGTATTATTGACTGAGAGACTGTCATGATGAATTGACACATAGAAGTTAGATCAAAGACTAAAGTCAAAGACTGAGTTGAAGATCAGATCTAAGTTAGCTTTGAAACTCTATGACTCTGTCAAGACATCGTTTAGACTACGTCATATCTTCGACTTAATATATCATGAGTTATGTCGTGCTCAACTTGACAATGCTTGAAAAACTCTTTATAGTCGATCGATTCTCTCAAGTTATCGAGAGCTTCTTAATAATTAGCTCTATCATAATATATACTCATTCTGTGTCTGCTTAGAATATCACATTGTCATATCACTTTTATAGATCTCATTTATTCATCTAGTAGACTTGATCATCACAGTTCTAATTATTTCAAACTCTTCTTTAAAATGATGATTTAATATTCAAGCATGATAACAGCAACGCAATTGCAACAAAGTTGAAACGATGACATCTTGATCTTATGAGACATTATATCAGAAAACGAACGTTGCATAACTGAATCAGAAAGTAAAGAAGCAGAGAATGAACTCTCTCTTGATATTGATGAACAGCTGACACAAGCAATGCTTCAATGCAATGAACTGCGAAAGAAACAGAAGTTAGCAACTATTCAATCAGAGATTGAGATTCTGCAAGTCATTGAAATAATGAAGAGAAGTTGTTGAGCTTTCACTCAAATTCTCACGAAAAATTTGAATGATTTACGCATCATCTTTATAGTGTTAATGATGACAAAACGAAGTTATCATGAAGTTGTTTTACAGAAGCAAAGACTCTCAATGTCTTTGAAGAAGTATCATGACAAAATCATAAAAGAACATAGAGAGTGAATTCGTGACATTGAAATCTCATTTTGAAATATCTCTTGACATTTTGAAAGTGATGAGAAAAAGATTTTGTACTGCATGATTTATCTGAAGAGTGAATCAAAGAAACTTTGATTCAATCACGAAAAGACTATGTCTGCAGCTCAGCAAATGTGATTTAATTTTATCAACTTTCTTCTGAATTTAATTGAAGACTCGATGAATCAAGACATAGACGTGACTCAGCAATATGCGAACGCATCGCAACGTTCAGATCAGATGATATGAATGTTTGCAGCTCATTTGAGCATTCTGAAACATCAACTTTCGTTGTATAATGATGAGCATAAGCGAGCTCATCTATTCATCAAGTTGAGATCTGAGCTGCGTGTGATCATTACTAATGTGCAGTCGATTTCTATCACACAAGATGCATTAATCGATCTTGTCGCTCAATTGAAAACAAATTTGCGAAAAGAATACATCTTGTCATTGAAATGATCTTAAGACAAGAACTTGCATGATTGAGATAAAATCAACAAGAAGATTCATTCAAAGCGAAAGAAATTTCATTGATTGACTAAACTCAACTCTTCATTAAAGATGAGTTCACACACTTCATCATGTTATAGCAAGAATTTGTTCAACATAACGTGCTACATGTGCAATCAAAAGAATCATTACTTTACTGATTGTAAAGATGAAAAGATCAAGAATAAATCAAAAGAATCTGATGCAAATTGAGTATTCATTGATTCAATGTCACATATGAGTTGTTTCAAGATTTCGAGAAAAGACAAGCTCTTGACGAATGCTTCAAATCATCGAGAAAAAAACAAGAAGTTCTCTTCGTAAAGATTCTTATATATAAAGAGCATGTAATTCAGAGAGATCAGAAGACAGAAATGATGATTCACATGAATATTGACATCAAGATGAACATGATTAGTCAATGTTTTGTCATCAAGCAAGATATGTTATTGCTAAACGTTGATCTTTTAAGATCTATCTGAATGAATGATCAGAGTGTCTATTGTTATGACGTTTATAAGATATGTTATCGACTGAGAGACAGCTGAAGCATAGAGAAAAAAGATATAAGTATCTTCTATGCTATTGATAAGAAAGAATCTCTCTTGATCTTGAGTATGTTGAATATGCAATTCAAGCATATTCAAATAGACATGATCGCAAGAACATGATGTTTTGACGTGAATGAGCACGCATTTGAGTTGTTCTTCGCACAAGTATTTGCGAAAGCTCTACAAGATAAGTCTATCATGTATGCTCTTGTTATGATCAACGTCATCAAAGAGTCGATCATTGAACATCAAGTGAAAGCAATGAATAACGTGATGAGTTGTATCACAAACGCGTTTGAAATGCAGACTTTACTCATTGAATTGAAAGAGTATGAAGACATATTCTCGATAGAAAGTGCAGACAAACTGTCTTTGCATGAAGATCATGATCATGCAATTGAAATCACTGCAGAGTCGTCGTATAAATTGTTGTATAATCTGTTGAACACAAAATTAATGACTCTGAGACAGCATTTAGACAATGTTTTAGCGAAAGAATGAATTAAGCACTTCGTCAGCTCAACTGATACGTCTATTCTATTCATTCTCAAAAAGAATGATAGTCTTCATCTATGTGTGAACTATCAAGATCTGAATAAGATCACTGTCAAAAATCATCATTCACTGTCTCTAATTAGTGAAACTTTAGACAGACTCAGTAGAATTAAGCAGTTCACTAAGTTAAATCTGAAAAACATCTATCATCGTCTCAGAATTCAACGTGAAGACGAGTGAAAGATGATGTTTCATACTCATTATGATCACTTCAAGTATATGATCATGTCGTTTAATTTGATCAACACGTCTGTCATCTTTCAGACTTATATTAATAAGATCTTAACAGAACTTTTAGATGACTTTTATGTTGTCTATCTGAATGACATTCTAATCTTCTTCGTAAAGAAGACTGATTACGTAGATCACATGAAGCAAATTCTCGAGAGATTAAGAAAGTTCAAGCTATATGCTAGCTTGAAGAAGTGTAAATTCTTCATCACTAAAGTGAACTTTCTAGAATTTGTCATATTCATCAAGAATGTTTCGATGAATTCAAGTAAAGTAGACATCATCAAAATGTGACTCAGATCGAAGATGTATTGAGAAATACAAGTTTTTCTGAGATTCATTAATTTCTATCAACGTTTTATACATCACTACTCTCAGAAAGCAGAGTCTTTAACAGAACTGCTGAAAGATAGTGTAAAAGATGTAAAAATGAACTCATTTATATGATTGAGCGAAGTTAAACAAGCTTTTAATCAGCTTCGCGACGTCTTTATGAGAACATCTATACTAAGACACTTTGATTCAGAGCGACATATATGCATCGAGATCAACACATTCAATTATGCAGTCGCAAGTATTTTGTCTCAGTCAGATGATGAAGATCAATGACATTCAATTGCATTTTGATTCAGAATAATGATAAACGTTGAAAGAAACTATGAGACACATGATCAAAAGCTTCTAGTCATAGTAGCGATGTTTAAACACTGATGATACTATGTGAAAGACAATTATCATACTGTTGAAGTTTTGACTGATCATAATAATTTGAAGAATTTTATGAATGTTCAAGAGCTAAACAAAAGACAAGTCAGATGAATCATGAGATTGTTGATTTGCAACTTTGAAATAATGCATAAATCAGAAAAGACAAACTTGATTAATGCATCATCGAGATGATCTGACTATAAGAATGAGAACATCTTTGCAAATCATTTACTGCTCATTCTGCAGCGAAAGCTAACTAGAATAGAAAGCTTAAATAACTGTATATTTGTAGCGATCAGAAAACTATACTGTATATGAGTAATTAACAATGTCGAGAAGACGTTCGTTCACAGTGTAAGTATGAAGAGATATTCAGCAAAACATGTTGAAAGCAGACTGCAAGAGGAAACTCACTGATGAACATAAGTGATTAACAATGTCGAGAAGATGTTCATTCACAGTGTCAGTGAATGAAAATATTCAGCGAAACATGTTGAAAGCAGATCGCAAGATGAAATCTACTGTACATGAGTGATTAACGAAGTCAAGAAGATGTCTGTTCACAATGTCAGTGAAAACACGAGTACGTGTTCAGCAATGTATGTCAGAAGTATGCTGCTGAGAATCATGATTTTAGCAATGCAAGAAATGCATCTAGACGAAGTACATTTTTCAAGAGATAGAATTTCTCAATTCAAATCAACAACTTCAAGAAGCATAGATGTTAAAACGTTGACTTATAAAGATCACAACGTAGCTGAGAAACAGCTCAATTTCATTGCTAAAACTGTTGATTGCAAACAACTCATTTCATGTGCAATTGTCAGAGTATTGATAATTTATGAAACGACATACAACTTCAATAGTAAATTCATAGTGAAACTCATTAAGATTTTACAGCAAGAAGATAAATTTGCTGTGAGACTAAAAGCAAACAAAACGACAAGTATATGAAAAAGTGATGTCGAAGCTTGAATATTGAATAGTCAAGAAATGATAGCATACAATGAATCATTATATGTTTCAGAAGATCTTTCTGTCAGAGAAGAGTTGTTGAAACATCATCATGATGATTCGTTAGCAAGACATTTTGATGCTGACAAGATCAATGAGCTATTAGATTGCAAATATTACTGAAAAAGTATGATCAAGAATGTCAAAGAGTATATAAATACTTGTGAAATTTGTCAGAGAGTAAAGATGAAACATCATCTATCATATGATGAGTTGAGATCATTACTTCAATTGACAGATTTATGAAAAGAAATCATTATGAATTTCATAACAGATCTGTCGTCTAGTAAATGAAAAGAAGTCATGTATGACTTGATTTTCATGATAGTTGATCACTACACAAAGATGACGCGTTATCTGTCTATGAAGAAGATTCTAACTGTCATAGAGTTAACAGAGTTGTTCTTTGAGAAGATTGCTCTAAGATATAAGATATCGAATGATATAATTATCGATAGAAATAGTCTATTTATCAATGCGTTCTCATCAGAGATCTGCTATCATGTCAAGATGAAACAACGACTAAGCATCGTCTTTCATTTGCAAACAGATGATCAGACAGAACAACAGAATCAAACGCTGAAACATTATTTATGAGTATATTGTTCAGAAAAGTAAGACAACTGAGCTACACTTCTACTCATAGTCGAGTTTGTGTATCATCAGATGAAGCACTCTTTGTTGAACTGTAGTCTCTTTAAAGTCATGTATGATTATGAGTCAATCTTTGACATACATATTGAGAATGATGCTATGAAAGAAGAAGTGTCAGCAGCAAAAGAACATGTTGAAATGCTGCAAGATGTGCAAAACATGTTGATGTAATGATGACAAAACATGATTGATGCTCAGACAAAGTACTATAATTGAAAACATAAGTTTAAGTTTTTTAATGTCAACAATTTAGTCATGCTATCAGCAAAAAATCTGAAGCAGAAGAAGTCAAGTAAGAAACTATCAAATAAAATGATAGAATTCTTTTGTATACAAGAACTCATAAACAAGCAGACATATCATTTTGATCTTTCAATCATCTATAAAGTTCATTCTGTCTTTCATGTATTTCTTTTAGAGTTGTATAATCGTAGGCTAAAAATGACTCTATACTCGATTATTTCATATTCGAGCTTATTGATGATGAGTAAGAATGAAAGATAGAAAAGATTTTACAGAAGTGAAAAAGAAAGAGAATCTTATATTATAAGATACAATGAAAAGAATATTTCATTGAATATGATCAATGAATATTGAGCGAAGATATGAAAGATGTCTCGAAGCTTATAGAAGCTTTCAAAATAAGGCTGAAACATGAGCGAAAAGCATAATCACTCACTTTTAAGCATAAACTTATTATTAGAAAAGAAGAATCACTGTATTATGATAGTTTTATTCTCTAATGAGATGATCACATATGTAAATCAACAGACAGAAGAAAAAGCGCAAAGATGCTCAAACGCGCTCGACAAGAGAGTGCAATCATCATGACACAATAAACATCATGCAATCATCACTTCATCAAACATCTTTCACATGAAACAAGATTGCAAACTTTTTCTTCTTTCTCATTATCAGATTTACATTGAGACGCGAAGATAAAGATTAAGAAACAGTGCTAAAATATATCAGAACAATTAAAAATGTTGACAAAATAATATATAATTGAAATTGAATGTATCACAAAGCGCTTTACATTCAGAATTTGTTTGACAATGTCATTGACAATCATTATCTTTTTGAGAATGAGCTTTTGAATCTCTAAAGACTTGAGTTTGTAAATCTCTTCAAGACGATTTTTCACACAAGTTGCTGTCATTAATTTCTTGTAAAGAATTTTCTGATGAACAATGAATGTCTTCAAAGCAACGTTCTTTTCTTCATTTTCAATTGCACTATTATGAATATTTTGCAAACGAAAGAATTCATTGACAGTTGAAATGCAGATGTTGAAAATCTAGACATTAAATCAGAAGTGTTTAGCAAACATATCAGATAAGTATACTCACTGTGATACAGAAATCTTCATTATTCACACAATGAACACACTTCTTGTACATTGTCTTTCTTTGAAAGATGACATCACACAATAATGCTTTATTCTCGATGTGTAGAACTCAAGCACACTTTATACAAATCATTTTATCTAGAATTTCAAGATCAGCAACATTTCTTTCGCTTATTTTTACAATTGACAGCTGAAAAGCATCAATAACGACATTAAGAAGTGAGATAAACAAATCTCATCATCATTCTTTAATTTCGCAAAGTCTGTGAATTTGATAAAATCATCAACAAAGCATCAATGATCATTTCTTTCTTCATCATCTTTCGAATTTTCTCTTTGATAGTTGAAATGTACTCGAAAGTTTGAATAGTAAAAGCAATGAACTCTCAATCAGAATTTGATGATATTTGCATCATCACAAGCGATTCAGCATCAGCAGCATCATGATCATTACATCTGATCAATGTCTTTTAAGCAGACTTATGATACTATTAATTGCAGTAATAATCGTGAAACTTTAAGTTGTAATATCACTTACTTTCATAATAATCTTGACTTGATCATCAGTTAACTTCATCATCTTACGACTTTCTTTGAGTGTCACTGCGCATTCACGATTCATAATTTAGATCTCTTACTCTTATGATACAAATATACTCAAAGTTTGTCAAAAGTAATCATACAATGATAAAAATACAATTGCGATTGAAAAAAGATGAAGTTGAAGAAAATGAGAAGTTGAGAAGAATTGAAAAAGTAATAAACAAATTAACAATTATTATTCATTCTTGTTTACACTTTATCATCTCAACAACATCATTTACTTGAAAGATAAACAATGTTTATGTGCTATCTACACGTCATCATTGCTGTCATCTACATCAACTACACATCACATATACTATTTATAATGTCATCTATACGCATTTTAATTGAAGATAAATCATCATTCAATTAAAAGTTTCTTTTTTTCTTGTTTTTTCACAAAGATTTGAAGATTTTTATTGAGAGTTTCTAAAGTGAATCAATGAATGCGCGTCATCATTTATCAGAGTAAACAAAGACATTAATTATTGAGATCGAGAATGAACTCACTTAGAAGAGAAGACAATTGTCATGATGAATTGACTCATAGAAATTAGATCAAAGACTAAAGTCAGAGATTGAGTTGAAGATCAGATCTGAGTTAGCTCTGAAACTTTATGACTCTGTCAAGACATCATTTAGACTACGTCATATTTTCAACTTAATATGTCAT
>JAABUH010004527.1_pt1 | contig 11240 bp, 11 predicted proteins | sample 5559121 | NCBI WGS metagenome assembly JAABUH01 (sample SAMN10711871, study PRJNA513364) | rock metagenome | isolation source: Antarctica rocks | place: Antarctica: Victoria Land, Battleship Promontory nord | collected 2015-12-28 | reverse complement strand
GGCCCCGAGTCATGCGTGGTGCACCGCGAGGTGTACGGCGAAGCGTTGACAGGGGAGACTGTAGGCCAGCCATTGAGCCGCGAAAGCGATAAATCAGTTCAGGGTGCCGACGCCGTTAGCGTGGCGGAAGGCAATACGGATGGGCGCGTTCTTGCGAGTGCCTGTTCGGCCCTGCGTGGTCTTAGACCCTGGCATGCAGAGACGCTCTTTGTTCGGGAACCGGGAGATCTCCGGCCTGACCGCCCCGGTTGTCTCGGAGCGGTCCGCATCGAGAAGACGAGGAGTCGAAGCCGATGATGCACGGGCGGGAGAAGTCAGACCCTTCCATAGTAGCGGTGAAGCTGGCGAACAAGACCGGACAACCGGAGGCGGAGTCAGTGGAGCGAAGGGAAGGGGCCAAGGGAAACACGGGAGAGCAACACATGCGCCGGACACAGAGCCGGGAAAGCATGTCCCAGGAGCTTGACCGTGTACGGAAAGCAGCGCAGGACAAGAAGAAGGAACGGTTCACTGCTTTGCTTCACTATGTAACGATCGATCGACTGCGGGAAGCCTTTTCCAGCCTCAAGCGGGAAGCGGCCCCGCGAGTCGATGGAGCGACATGGCAGAGCTACAAGCAGGACCTTGAAGCCAATCTGACGAGACTGCACGAGCAGGTGCATCGCGGCACGTATCGGGCGCTTCCTTCACGGCGGCGATATATTCCGAAACCCGATGGGCGGCAGCGTCCACTGGGCATCGCCGCTGTTGAAGACAAGATCGTCCAACGCGCCGTGGTGCAAGTACTCAATGCCGTCTACGAGGACGACTTCCTGGGCTTTTCGTATGGGTTCCGGCCCGGACGCGGACAGCACGATGCGCTGGACGCTCTGGCAGTCGGGATCACTATGACGAAGGTGAACTGGATCGTGGACGCCGACATCGCTGGGTTCTTCGATGCGGTCAGCCATGAATGGCTGATCCGTTTCGTCGAGCATCGGGTCGGTGATCGCCGTATCCTCCGTCTGATCCGCAAGTGGCTGAAGTCGGGCGTCATGGAAGATGGAAACCTTGCGCCAACCGAGGCGGGCACTCCGCAAGGAGCGGTCATCTCACCCCTGCTGGCCAACATCTATCTTCACTACACGTTCGATCTATGGGCTGACCAGTGGCGCAGGAAACATGCCAAGGGTCAGGTCATCGTTGTGAGGTATGCCGATGACATCGTCATGGGCTTTCAGCACAAACGAGAGGCGGAGCGGTTCATGGCGGACATGCGGCAGCGGCTGGAGAGGTTCGCGTTATCGCTGCACCCGGAAAAGACACGGCTGATCGAATTCGGTCGCTTCGCGGCCAAAGATCGAGCCAGCCGTGGGCTGGGTAAACCGGAGACGTTCAACTTCCTCGGTTTCACTCACATCTGCAGCCGGTCACGCGGAGGCGTCTTCCAGCTCAAGCGGCAGACGCGCCGCGACCGGATGCGGGCAAGGTTGCGAGCGATCAAAGAGGAGCTGAGGCGGCGCATGCACGAACCGATCCCGATACAGGGAAAGTGGCTGGGACAAGTCGTTCGCGGATACTTCGCGTATCACGCAGTACCGACGAACAGCAGATGTCTCGGGGCTTTCCGGCACTATGTGGTTGATCTATGGAGGCGCTCGCTCGTACAGCGCAGTCAACGCGATCACACTACATGGAACCGGATGGCGAAACTCGCGGCGGAGTTCCTGCCACCTTCTCGCATCCTTCATCCATGGCCGAGCGTACGCTTCGCCGTCAAACACCCAAGGTGGGAGCCCGGTGCGTGAATCGCGCCCGCCGGGATCTGTGCGGGGGGTGCGCAGTAATGCGCATCCCTACCGCGATAGCACTTGGGGATGCAGGGCCAGCGTCCATTTGTCCGAGATGCACGACTTAGTGCCCAAGTGACGCGAAGCGCCAACTTAACCGGCGATTACACCTGGCAAGCTGCAGGACGCCTCCGTAAGGGCTCGTTCAGGCAACTACGACCCTTCGCAGCCTCAAACGAATGAGCCGAATTTCCTTAGCGTACGATTTTTGACGTTTGGTGTGGTGACCCCTTGATGATCTCTCTCTGCCCTGGGTGTCATGCGAAGGTCCATCGAACCAAAGCCGTGCTTTCGCAAATGCCGCCGCTGTTGCTGGAGTTGTGGCGGGATCGGCATCCCGAAGGCCTGAGCAAACGGATTTGCAATTTAGAAGCACTGGGGCCACTGGCTGAGCAAGGAAGAACAACATCGACGGGCCGTCGGATGCTTCAGCGTTCACTTGAGAACGCAGCTTCAGGATTGCTCGTCGCCCCCCAGACTTCCGCAAACACTTCCTCGATTGCGAAAGTCTCGCCGTCTGTGAGCTTAGAGAATTCGCGTTCCCTCGCGCGTTTAGAGAGTTTGCCGTTGTTCTGCTGCAGGAATCGCCACAACAGGTCCAAAGTGCCCTTTGGCATATCAAAGAACACCTCAACGCGGCTCACGAAGGCATCGTATGTCTTCAAGTATTGGACCTCCCTCGGAAGATCCTCTTCAACGGTTTCAGCCACACGATCAAACAGAAACTCTGCGTGAGCGGTGGCATCGAAGAAACGATAGAAGTTCACTGTGTCGTTTCTAACTTCAACGTTGCCGTCCATCCTGGGTGCCCAGTCGATAACCTTCAGCAAAGGCCGCGAATAGGATTCGAGGACCTGCCGGTAAAGGTCCAGGCGGCGCAGAATTGCTGCGCTGATCGGGAAGATCACTCCGGGCGGATTGAAGCCTCCTCGGGCAAGAACATGGTGGATCAACCAGCGATGCAAGCGACCGTTTCCGTCGACAAAGGGATGAATGTAAACGAAGCCGAAGGCGAGAACCGCCGCAGCAATTACGGGATCGGAACCGCCACCAGAAGAGCGGTCATCGAACGCGACCATGCCTCCTATCAGGGCCGGAAGATCTTGTGACCTTGCGCTAACGTGGTCGGGAAGCGGTTCGCCGGTCGATCGATCATGTTCCCCCACAAACCCACCTTCCGTCCGCAAACCCAAAGGAACAAACCTTGCATCCCCGATGACGATTCGCTGAAGACGCTCCAGTTCTTCGCGGGAGATCTGCACCTGGCCGGCCTCGGCGATGGCTTGACCCCATCGGGCGATGCGCTGAGCTGGCGGATGTTCTCCTTCGATAGCGAAAGACGCCTTGCTGTCAGCAAGCAGCATGAACGCTGCGGCGCGGGCCAGTAGATCGGGATGGGTATGGCCAGAGATTTCGTTCGCCCGCTTTGGAAGCTGCGCTGCGACGTAGCGGTCGAGTTTCGGCGTTCTACGGACCAAGGGACAGAAGGCGGAAGTCCCAGGGAGATTGTTGATGACTTTCTGGCGTGTCGCGGTCGAGCCCTTTGCGAGGGCGAACTGAAGATCAGGATCAATCACGGGAACCGCTTTGACTTTGCCCATGTCGGGAAGAGCGAGCGTCTGACCGGTAAGCCATTCGTACAGAAACCAAAGCCTCCGCGCATAGGCTCCGGTTGGCGTTTCAGCGATGATCTGCTCGATCTCTGCCCCTTTAATAATTTCAAAGAGTGCGGCAAGAACCCCTAATTGAAGCCCTTCCCACTTGAGTGCGAATGTTAGGTGTCCAGAGAGGGTGTCGAGCGGAGCATGACGCGGCGTTAGAATCTGCCAGGTGTCTGTGGAACTCTTGGAGTGTCGTTCACCGACCGCTGCCAACATGGGAGGCAGGACTACCGAGAGACGATACTGCTCGATCAGGGCCGCATACCCTGCCAGATGGCCACGCTCGGGCAAACGTCGGCCTTGGAAGCTGGCGACAGGGACTGAGCTGGTATTCCAAGTGGTTGGTCTCTTTTCACTCGAATCACTTGAATTCTCTTCACGGTCCATGAATTTTGGGCTTCCTGAAGTGATTATAGTGAAAAGTTAGCTCTTGGTAGTGGTGCGGCAAGCTGAGCGTTTGGGTTCAATGGGTCGATATAGCTCCCGGTCATGAGCGGTGGCGGACCCCAGCCCAACTCCTCATCGATCTCGGCCCGGTCACTTTGTCGAACTGCCAAGCGCTACAAACGATGAGCTGCTCCGTGATGTCCGATACCTGCAACTTAATTGGAAGGGTTCCGGCCAGCATCCTGACCACCACGTCGCCCACTCTCAACTTCTCGAATCCTGTCATCGTTAGCCTCGCACCTCACCATCGCCTGAATCCAAGCGTCCGGGACCGGGTTGCAGTCTTTCTAAATTCCGATTCGCTCTACCTCGTCGAGTGACACTTCATCATCGCGGCGGTCGTACAGGCCGGTTGTGCGGGATGATTCATGCGCCGCCATTCGCTGAGCAATCTCCAACTTCCCGCCGTTCTTAAGATAGGCCGTTATGCCCGTCGCTCGGAAGGTGTGGCAACCAATCTCGGTTTTGATACCTGCGGCGAGCGCTCGCCGGCGAATCATGCGCCAGACATCAGACTGGAGTAGGGAATTGGCAGTCAGCTCACCGGACCGCCCGCGCGTCGTGCGAAACAGAGGGCTTTTCCGATCTTCCGTTATCCCGGCTGCTCTAATGTATTCCTCAAGGTAACGGTCTAAATTGTGGTGCGTCGGCATCTCGTGCTCTTTGCCGCCCTTCTCGTGGAGCCGCACCCAACCGCGTCGGCCCTGCACAAAGAAGTCCTCGACCTTCATGGAAATCGCCGCTCCCACCCGGGCAAAGGTATAGACCATGAGGCCAATCAGGGCTCGATCCCGCAGACCGGGAAGCCTCATCGACCTGCAGAACCGGTGTCTTGCCGCGCCTTTGCGAGTGCTTTGGACCACGTACGGCGTGGGCAGGATTGATCGGGAGGACCTGGCCGACCACCATCCAGTCGAAGAGCATTCGCAGAGCGGCCAGCCGCTGCTTCACCGTGGGTTTGGAGTGGAGCTTGAGCTGCGCCTCCACAAACACCGTGACATGGATTGGTTCCACCTGGGCGAGATCCAGGATACCGCGCTCGGCACAGAAAGCCGAGAACTGCCGAACCGCCTCCATATAGGCAAGACGGGTATTGGGATTGCGGATATGCGAGCTGAAGAAATCTCGCATTCTCGTGCGGGCTTCAGGTCGCGACGTGAAGATGGACGGAACAGTGGAAGCTGCTGAAGCAAGCACGTTCATGGCAACAGAGTTCATTTCTCGGTAGGCGAGACAAACGCTAAGAAGGATCGCCCGTACTCAGTCACCATGGAACTTCCCTGAAACTGTTCCTTCATGCTGCTCACCGTACAGAGATCGCGAACATGTAAATCATTGATGATTTGTGGCAGTATGAGTACGCTGTACCGTCGGAATGCGCTGCTCACCGCCTCGTCTATGTACCTGCCTACAGGAAAGCTTCCGCCTTGGGTAAGCCCCCGTTTCTCGTGTTCGAGAAAATCATTATCCGCCAGAATCTTCAGAACTTGAAGATGCATGGGAGTGAACTCATCAACGTACCTTAGGAAGATCTGCTGAAGCTCGTCTTCGGGGGCCCTGTCCAGAGCAATTCTGAATAGGGCATTGCGCAGATACCCGCGCTTTTCCTGCCGGTGCGTTCCTATAGCGATACGAGTAGCTTGAATGACAGCGGAGACAAACACCTCGTTTTCAGCCAGAGCTTCGGGACGAAGTCCATCAACTCTTGAAACGAGCTCCTCGACGAGGTCGGCTAGATCCTTGAACCACTGATCCCTTCGCCTGGCCACAGCAGGAGACAGCACAATAGAGAGCGCTTCTGTGATGGAGCCGCCCAACACGGGAATTGCGGCCAGCACGGCTCTAGCGGTTCCTTGAGCAACGTCTGCTGCTGTTGGTTCGGGGTACTGCTCTGCACGAGTGGTGAAGATCTTCTGAATTGGCCCAGTCATTCCACGCTCCTCTATACACATGATAAAAAGGACATTGTTCTGAGAATAGGCCTGTTCACTCAGCCGCCAACGTTGGATAGCCGAGCTTCCTTAGACAGCGCAAGTGGTACCGTGCACGTTGTTCCTGGCGCTCAGCCTCTTCGCCGATGGGGGCTTCTAGGTAGGGTGTACCGGCGGACAGAACAGTGTAGATCGTCTTGAGAAGCGTGTGTCCGAGCGCGACGATGGCACGCTTGTTACCGCAGCGAGCTCTGAGGGCGTGATAGCGCGACTGCAGGCGTGATCCTTTTCGATTCGTCGCAGCCCAGGCCCTCTGCGTCAGTGTCGTCTTCAACCAGACGTTTCCTCGATTGGTGCGAACACTCTTCTTCACACCGGCGCTCTCATGATGGGCAGGACACAGTCCTGCCCAGGAGCTTAGCTGAGCGGCGGTTGGGAACTGTTGCATGTCGGCACCAACCTCGGCCAGGATGCTGGCTGCAGATTCCTCCTTGATGCCGGGGATGCTCTGTAGCAGAAGGAACGCTTCGCCGAGAGCTGGATCTTCCATACGGCAACGGATCTCCTGGTTGAGAGCTTCAACCTCCTCGTCGAGGAACTGCAGATGGCGGAGCGCGTGATGGATCAGGAAGCGTTGGTGCTCGGTGAGGCGATGGCCAGTGACGAATGCCGCGATCTGGGGAATCTTTGCGCGGGCCTTCTTTTTGGCGAGCTCGGCGATCTGAGCGGGACTGAGATTGCCGTCGAGCAGGGCTTGTAGCATCAATCGACCTGACACACAGAACACATCCGACAGCACATCGCCGAGCTTCACATTCGCGTCTTCGAGCACCTTCTGTATCCGGTTCCGTTCCCTCGAGTTCTCCCCGGTCAGCTGTCTCCGACGTCGCGTGAGATCTCGCAGCTCCCTGATCGGCAAGGGTGGAATGAAGCTCGGCCGGATCATCCCGTGGCGAAGCAGATGAGCAAGCCATCGGCTGTCGTTGGGGTCGGTTTTGTGTCCGCGCCGGTTCTGCACGTCCGCGGCATTGGCAAGGATCACTCGAGCGTGCGCTTCAAGCAGGTTGAAGACAGGCTTCCAATAGCTGCCCGTGCTCTCCATCACAGCATGCGTGCAGCCCTCGTCGACCAACCACGCGGCGAGACGCTCGAACTCGCTGACGATGGTGCCGAACTTCTTGATCTTGGTATGGGGTTCATCCTTGGCCGCACCTGGCATGACACAGACCAGAACAAACTTCTTCCCGACATCGATACCTGCACACCTCTCCACAACCGCTTCAATCATCTGCTCCTCCATGCGGACAGGCAGCCAGCGGCGATAAGGGCATACTGTTCTACGGGCTCGGAAAGGCACCAGTCAGGTGTACGTGAGCCGCCGGCGGGTCAGATTATCATTCGGGGTTGAACCACCAATAAGTCCGCGACCCTTGTACCTGTGCGCCACTGAAGTCTCTTCGGACGAACGCCTTTCGTCAAGAGAGGCCTTCTCATCCTCAGGTGTGGCCGCCGTGCGGCCGTGCCGGATTATCATGCGTATAAGAGACTGAGCTCCGCACGGGGACCGAGATCTCCTCTTTTTACGGTGAAGTCGATTAGGTCGTGTCAGAATTGGGATCGTCCTGCATCCCGTAAAAGGAGTGAGAACATGATTGCGTTCCAACCTCATGGGCCTTTCGAAGTTCCCATACTAAGTGGTGGTTTAGACAAGAGCCGTGAGGGGGCGTTCTGGCGCAAAGTAGAGGAGTCGGAACCAGGTCTTCCTGCAGCCGTGGGTTGTTACATATTTGCGATCCGAGCCGGACGGGGTGTTCGTCCTTGGTACGTTGGGAAGACCGAAACTGCTTTCAAAAAAGAAGTCTTCCAAGATCACAAGTTTCGCCTTTATTGGGAGGCCCTCAGGGAGCGCCGCAAGGGAACAGCTCTCCTTTATTTCATTGCAAAGCACACGCCACAGGGTCGATTAGCAAAGTCGAGTAAAAATGGCCACTCGTCGGTCGGGACTTTAGAAGAGCTGCTGATTGGAACCTGCCTGCTCAGAAACGCAAAGTTGGTCAACAAAAAGGCTACGAAGCATTTCAGAGAAATACAGGTACCCGGGTATATGAATGAATCGGCGGGGGCTCGTTCTAGGAAGGCGAAAAGCCTCGCCCAATTGCTCGGCGTTGCCAAAAATGTGAGGTCGACGGAGACGGCGCTTGAGGAGTAAACCCTTGTCTTCAGGCTCGGTAAGGCTACCGGTGTTTCGGAAGAAATTGAAGGTGCGGCCCGCTTTCGCTCTTTATCTGATGATTTTGGTAGCGGTAGCGCCTTTCCAGGGCTCTTCCACCGCAGCACAAACACAGGGCGGAGTCAGTGTTCCGCCTCCCTTCAACTCTGACACGATGACTCTGGGCCCTGGCTACTCAGGAGCCGATGCCGCGGTGATCGCGGAGGCGATCCAGGCCAGCGGAATAACCTCTCCAAAGGGAGAATATGAAACTTCCGCCGCATATGCTGAGAGGCAAAGGACTGCGGTGCGGCCCTCGCAACCAATAGCTTTTTTGCTGAACACAAGAGACGGGTTCGGTGTCGGGAGCATCGTCTCGACCGCGTACAACGCGGAAAAGCAAATCCTCAGCATCCGCCTCCAGCTATCAGAAAAGAAGATTGGCGGTCGAGAGATATTCGGAACGTATGATTTGAGTGACTCTATTCTTCAGAGCGACCACTCTCCCGGAACAACTGCATTCGGTGTGACCGCAGATGTGACAAATTTGATCACGAAGTCCTACAGCGTGGCCATTGACAATGGCACTTGGCTGACCCGTCGAACTCCGGGGTACGCTCTCGAACCAGCTAAAACGGACCTGCCAATCAAACTCCCGCCAGAAAAGGCAAAGGACCTCGCTGCTCACTTTGGTGTTCTGCTCGTCGGTAATTTGCATGCACCTTGGATCACGCAGGACTTGACAGGATCCAGCCCTACCCTCGCTCTCCCAATCAAATCCGCCGATATCCACATCTACCTGCATGTTGAGCCTACCTCCCTTTGGGTGTTCGACAAGCGGAATGGCAAGGTCCTCTTCAAGTTTTCGGCACAATCTCTCGCTGAGCAGTTGAACGGGCTTGAGTCAGACCGCCGAGCGGACTATCCGTTAACGGTTGAAATCTCAAGCTGGACGGATGGCGCCTACTTGACATACGCCGTTGACAATGGAGAAGAGATTAAGGGCAAGTCCGATGATGGTGCAGGCGGCACGATAACCAAACTTCCCGTGATCATCGAAGCTGAACATCGTGTTGTTGTGAGGATTAACACAAAGTCCAGCTATCAGTTTTATCGGACGCAGCTCGTCTTCAGGGTGAATGGAGCGCCAGTGAAGCCAAAATGGCATACCTCTAAAGACCCGTTTCTGGCTGAGACTGCTTTTGTAGGACCAGATTGACACGAGGTCCGCTCGCTCTGTCTATCAGGGGTCCCGTCAGAAACGGACGATGGAGCACGCTAAGGACATCGGAGCCCGCATTGCCCCTGCTTTCTTGGTCGGACGCCAAGTCGACACGTTGGGCGCTCGCTGTAGGGCGTTCAGACGAGGTTTTCGGCGGTCCAAATCCTTCCTTTGGGATTGCTCTCTCGTAAACGGAGGATTTAGAGAGCCTTGGCATGCCGTTCGAGAAAACATGAAAAGGCTGATGTTTGTGATTCTCGAAACTTGTTCTCAAATGCTATTCTCACTTTATCGTGCCAAGAACGACTTCCGAGAAGAAATCACCCGTCAAGAAGCGCCCCGTCAAGAGCCGAGCCAAAGATCAAAGCATGCTGATCGGCTACGCCCGGGTCTCAACACAGGATCAGAACCTCGAACTGCAAACTGAAGCTCTTCAAAAGGCCGGCTGTAAGAAAATCTTTGAAGACAGAGTGAGCGGCAGCAGGGCTGAACGGCCCGGTCTTGCCAAAGCTCTCGAAGCTTTGCGTGAAGCAGACACGCTCGTGGTCTGGAAGCTGGACAGGCTTGGGCGAAGCGTCAAGAACCTGGTTGATCTGGTTGCTGACCTCCAGAAGCAGGGTGTTCACTTCAAGAGTCTGACAGACTCCATTGATACTGGCACCGCTTCGGGCCGCTTCTTCTTCCACGTAATGGCAAGTCTGGCAGAGATGGAGCGAGAGCTCACCATCGAACGTACCGCGCCGGGCTCGAAGTGGCCCGCCAGCTTGGCCGCGTAGGTGGTCGAAAGCGACGGATGACGGAAAGCAAGATCAAATCTGCCAAGAAGCTGCTTGCGAGCGGAGTGCCCCCGCGAGATGTGGCCAGTAATCTTGGAGTGTCCGTGCCCACTCTATACAGATGGATTCCTGCCTCGACGCCCTCTTAATCCGCTCTGGCCCGTTTGCAAGGGAAGTCAAACAGGTTCACATGCGCCATCCGTCAACCATCGATGACTGACGAAAAGCCGACTTATCGAGACCAATCGTGCTGAGCAGGAGGAAGGCACGCTCGATTTACGGACTTCTTGGAGTTATCAGGAGTCTTTGCATGATTGCTGGATCGGTCGTTGGGGCGTTGCAGGTGTAATTTTTGCAGATGTACGCGGTTGCGGTCCCATTCTGCTGACGCAGGGTTGCAACCAGAGGAAGCGTCTTGCTAAGTTGCTGCTGAGCTGGTCCACCGACAGCGTGGATCAGGATCGCGTTGGGGAGGTAATCCCGCCAGAAGATGGCCGTCATCGCTTCCGTGCCTTGGGTTCCTAGGGTGCCCGCAAGCGCCACCTGGCGGCGTTGCGCTGTAAGCGCTTCGTACGCCGAGATCATCGCAGGCATGGACTCCGGAGAACTTTTCAGCTGAACTCCGAATGCGTTTACTACCGAGAGCGCGCGCTCCCGGAGGTGATCATCTTCGGTCATTTGCCAGAGGCGGACTAGGTTCATGGCAGCGACGGAGTTGGCGGACGGCTCCGCTCCGTCGTAAGGTTCATGATCCTTCCACAGTATCCCACCCTGCGCCGGCGACGACGCGGCCAGTGTTTCCGTGGTGATGTATGCCCCTGAAACTTTATCGGTAAACAGGGCAGTCTGCTCTTTTTCAAGCCGCATCGCCCAGGTCAGATCATCGTTGTTCGCAGAGGCTTCGAAGAGGTCCAGCAGCCCGGCAGTCATCCCCGCATAGTCGCTGAGAAATCCATCGATCTCAGCTGATCCCTCGCGATAACGTCGCTTCAGGCGACCGGTAATTGAGTTATAGAGCTTCGTCCTGACCAGCTTCGCTGCTGACTCTGCTGCTTGTAGATACCGCGGCTCGTGCAGCACCTGGCTACCGACCGCGAGTGCGGAGATCATCATACCGTTCCACACCGTGATGATCTTACTGTCGACTGGTGGCGGAGGTCGGTGA
>JAABUH010004523.1_pt1 | contig 11241 bp, 13 predicted proteins | sample 5559121 | NCBI WGS metagenome assembly JAABUH01 (sample SAMN10711871, study PRJNA513364) | rock metagenome | isolation source: Antarctica rocks | place: Antarctica: Victoria Land, Battleship Promontory nord | collected 2015-12-28 | reverse complement strand
TACCGACGCATCAGCAACTACCTCTTAACCTCGATCCACCGATGTTGATGGGTGTTGAGCGCGTCGTAACGCGAGAATGCCCTCGTGTTGCAGGAAAATGAGACTTGCTTATGGTTCCGTTTTCCTGCAACACGAGGGCATCTCGTAGATGGTGCGACACGAGGTCGCTTGCGTCGCACGGGCCGTCTTCCACGACCAGCGCGGGCAGCTGCGCCAGCGCTACCGCGAAGGCCAGGAAGACCAGCTCGGCGCGGTCGGCCTCGTCGTTAATGCCATCGTGCTGTGGAACACCCGCTACCAGAACGCCGCCCTGGACCAGCTACGCCGCGACGGTCACGACGTCCGCGACGACGACCTACGACGCCTGTCACCCCTCGGCCACGACCACCTCAACCTCCTCGGCCGCTACCAGTTCAGCGCCCCCGACCTCCCCGACGGACAGCTCCGCGCCCTACGCGACCCCGCCACCTGACAACCAGCCGCGGGTGCTTAGCGCACGATCCTGCGCCGTTGCTACCCACCCCGGTATGATGGCTTGATGGCTTAACAATTGTTTCACAGTCGATAAGGAGATTGAGCAAATGTCGCGTATTTTGATTATCCTATTAACGCTGGCGGCGGCGGCGGTTCACTTCAAATTCTTTATTGAGGATCCAAGTGGCGGATTGATTTATGGTCTTACCGGCATTGGATATTTGGGGCTGTTGGGGCTGGTTTATCTACCCTTTCCCTTTTTGGAAAAACTACATGGGCTAGCCCGGTGGTTGTTGGCGAGCTACGCGGCAATAGTAATCGTGGCCTACATCGTTTTTGGGATCCAACATAAGCAATGGACTGTTCCGCTTGGACCCGTGACCGTGTTGATCGAATTGATTCTAATCGTACTTTTGGTAGTTGAAGTGCGACAACCTACCGACGCATCAGCAACTACCTCTTAACCTCGATCCACCGATGTTGATGGGTGTTGAGCGCGTCGTAACGCGAGAATGCCCTCGTGTTGCAGGAAAATGGGACTTGCTTATGGTTCCGTTTTCCACCACACGAGGGCATCTCGTAGATGGTGCGACACGAGGTCGCTTGCGTCGCACGGGCCGTCTTCCACGGCCAGCGCGGGCAGCTGCGCCAGCGCTACCGCGAAGGCCAGGAAGACCAGCTCGGCGCGCTCGGCCTCGTCGTTAATGCCATCGTGCTGTGGAACACCCGCTACCAGAACGCCGCCCTGGACCAGCTACGCCGCGACGGTCACGACGTCCGCGACGACGACCTACGACGCCTGTCACCCCTCGGCCACGACCACCTCAACACCATGCACCGAGAACGACACGGCGGTACCCGCTCGGCGGGACCCCTTCCCGATCACGCCGAACGACTACCAGCCGCACGATGTTAGCAGTAACATTCGCTCATGTGTTCGACAGATGCGCGGCGGAACGAAACGTTCCCACGCACCCCGTCCTACCGGGAGGTGACCCCGCCACAGCCGGTGACCATCAACCTCGACCAGGCCCTCGCCCGCGACAATCCACCGCTGCGCACCACGAACCGCTGCGGGTGAGCGCTGGCGGCCTTCGACTCAGCGGCTACTGCACTGGCCAGCTCCACGCCTGGGTCCGGCTCACCACCGGCACCTGGCTCGGCAAATGCGCTTTCACCGTGCACAGCGGGAACCACCGAGCAGCACTCGAACTGCGGCAGTGGCTGCCTTCCGGCGCCATCACCCCTCAACAGCACTAGCCCTCCGACGGGTGTGCATCAGTCAGGCTTGTACGCCGCGGATATGTCAATAGCGACTGAAAGCCGCTCCCCCGCAGCGTAATTCAAGCGCCGATAAGTTACCTTATGACATAACCGCCGAAATGTTGGCGTCTGTTCGTCGCGGTCAGTGTCCCCCGGGCCCGGGGCGGCGTGCCAGATCGGCCGGGTCCAGGCGCACCGGGTACGGCGCCGCCAGCTCACCGAGGTGGCCGGCGTGGAGCGTGATCGCCGCCGCATAGTGCTCGCCCTCGAGGGTGTAGGTGATCAGGTGCGGCGCCGGTTGGAGCTCTAGTCGCCAGTACGCCGGGATCCCGGCCTCGGCGTAAAGGTCCGGTTTGATGGCCCGGTCGGTGGCCTGGGAACCGGGCGAAACGATCTCGACCACCAGGTGGACCGCCGAGGACGCGTAGCGCACTGGGTCGGCGTCGGCGACCCGGCCGTCCACCACGGCGATGTCGGGCGTGGTCAGCCGCCCGCCGGGGATCTCGACGTTGACCGCCTCGAGGACCTCGACATCGGCACCGGAATGGTGCGCCGCCTCTTCCAGAAGGTTGGCCAACAGTCGGGAGGCGCGTTGATGGGCCGTACCGGGCGCGGGACTCACCGTGAGCACCCCGGGGCTGAGCAGCTCGTAGCGCGCGTGATCGCCGACGTCGGGCAGCGCCTCGACGTCGGCCATCGTCCAGGGCCCCGGGTGGCCGAGGACACCATGCGTGGCAACGCTCACCGCTCCCCTCCTCTGTGTGTTGGAACGCTCCCAGTCTCGCACGAAAACCGGCCGACCCCTTTGGACTGGGCGAGCTACCGCTCGCTCGACCTCTCCCCCAGTTCGGTCTTTCGACGTCTTCGCCTAGCAGTTCCGCAACCTCCTCGCGGCCCTAGCGCTCGATGAACTCGGCAACGACTCGACCGGCGTGTTTCCCGATGACGGCGATGGCGTTTCGATGGGGTAGTCCTCGTCGCCGCGCTGGCCGGAAGCCCCGCCCGTAAGCTGCCAATCCGCTGGGTCAAGCCCAACGGCCCGACACCGGACCCTGCCTACTCCCGGCGGCTGCAGCTCGCCCACCGAGCGTGGACCCACACCGCGGGGGCCGAAGGCGAGCACGTCGCCCGCTCCTGGTTCATCGGGCCAACCCCGTCCTGCACGAAGCCACCCCGCTGACCGCGATACGCAGCGATCACGGCGAGGACCTCATGCTCGCGGTGAAGGTCCTCCTCGGGGGCATCCCGGACACGTGAGGCCCCGCCCGGCAACGGACATGACACCACCACTCCCCCGCCAGGTCACCGGCGTTGTTCTGCGATGCGCGACGACGCGGAGTGAGCGTGGCCGCGCTCCTTCAGAGTCGATGCGTCGTTAGCGGGTATCTTTGCGCTGTCCTAAAAGACAGCAATACAGCGAGCAATACAACACAAACGAGAACGAAAGAGCCGCGTGGGCGGCGGGCGTCGAGGTATGCGGACGAGACAGAGGGAGGGAATACAATGCACGGTGCACTGGAAGCTGCGCACGTGCGGCAAGGCGAGACGGAACGAACGTCAGACGGCGCGCCTAAATGACGGCGAGACTGCCGAGCGTCAGGCTGGGGGACATGGCGGTGAGGCGGGAAGCATTGAGCAGGGTTATCGCGATTGCTAACGGCAAAGGCGGGGTCGGTAAGACTTCGCTGGCGACCACGCTGGCGGGCATGGCCGCAGAGGCCGGATACAAGATCCTGATTATCGACCTGGATCCGCAGGGCAACGTCGGCGAGGACCTGGGATACACGGGTGCTGGCCTTGGCGACGACGGTGCCGCCCTCGTAGGAGCACTCGCTGCTGGCCTACCACTGTCAGTGCCACTTCGGGACGTACGGCCAGATATCGACGTCATCAGCGGCGGGGAGCGGCTTGACGACCTCGCCGGGCTTCTTCTGTCACGGCACCGCAACGGTGTGGCTGTGGCGGACGTCCTCGCCGAGCCGCTGAGCATGATGCTCGAGGCGGGCGATTACGACCTCGTGATCATTGACAGTCCGCCGGGTGAGCCCAACCTCCAGCTCCTGGCGCTCGGTGCGGCACGATGGTTGATCATTCCGACGCGAGGTGATGCATCAAGCCTCAAGGGCATGGTGCGAATTGTGAACCGCCTTGTCGAGGCGCGCGCCCATAACCCGTCGCTCGAACTGCTCGGAGTTGTGCTCTTTGGAATCGCCAGTTCGGCCACCCGGGTGAAGCGTGAGATCAGTGCCGAGATCACAGCAGCACTCGGGGGAGTGGCGCCGCTTTTCAACAACTCGATCCGCCACAGCATCGCGGCGACCGACGCACGGGGGGCGGGCCTACTGATACACGAACAAGCGTCAAAGCTTGAGGGGGAGCCGTTCTGGAAGGCACTACGTGAGGGGCGTAAGCCGAGTTCGCCCGGTACCGCCCCCGCGTTGGCAGGCGACTACGCCGCCTTGGCGCACGAGATCCTGCTTCGTATTAGCGAACTTGAGAACGTGAGCCTTCCCGAAGGCGCGGTGACGGCGTGAGCTCCCCTCAACCCATGCCCGTACCCAATCTTGCTGGACTGCTTGCAAAGCCGAGGCCCGCTCGCAAAGTGCCCGCGCTGACTGAGCCGGCGGTGGCGCCGCAACCTGAGGCAACAGCCCCGGCAGATGACAGCGATTCCGTCGTGCCCCCCAAGGTGGCCAGCGCGGAGGGTAACGGGCAGCTGTCGCCTGCAGGAAAGCCAAGCAGCGCTCAGGGCAGCGTCGACCAGCGGCAGTACCTGAGGTCCATAACGATCTACACCCCTCGCTCCGTGCACCGCGCCGTCGGGTTCGTCGCGGGCGAGCGCAAGACGACACGGACGGCACTAATCTTGGCTGCATTGAACGCGACTCATCAACAGATCGGCGAAGTGCTCACGTCGAGCAAGGCGACCGCCGGAGAGCGGGATCTGTTCGACGTACCGCAGAGCCGCGTTGCTACCGAACCTTCGGTGCAGACGACGATCCGGGTCACCGACTTCCAGTTCGACGCGATCGAGAACCTGGTTGCCGAGCACGCCACTAACCGCTCACGGCTTGTTACAACAGCGCTGCAGAAGTACCTACCTCCGCTCGCCAAGTAGTCCGTCGCGTTCCGTGGGCACCGTAGGAACTCGCTGAACGTGTCGGTGGGGCGGATCGGGGTGAGAGGACTGGCCCGCGTACCTCGCGTCGGGCGGAGTCGGCGAGGGCGGCGGCGCCGCGGAACTGGGTATCCGCTACTCCGCTGGTGGCGCTTGGTGAGCCTGCTGGAGCTGGTCGATAGCGATGTAACAGACGCTGACGGTGCTCCAGAGTTCCGCGGTGAAGTTGCCAGGTAGCGATTGGGTCCCAGGTACGAGGCGCGGCCAGCCGAATCCGTGAGCGACCCCGCTGTAGATGTTGAAAGTCCAGGAGAAATGTTCCGCCAACAGTGGTGGGTTGTCCGAGTCCTGATATCCAGACGCATGAAGTAGGTCGCCAATGATCAAAGCGGCCTCATCGAGAACCTCGGTCTCACGGATGCTCTTCGTAATGCTCTTGAGGTACCGATGACGCGCGTGTTGCTGGGCCAACACGTCGGCTGGCGGGACGAGGCCGCGCAGTTGGGTGTAGGCCGCGGCCTTCTTGTAGCACCGCTGAAGGCTCTCGGATTCCTGGAGCAGGACGCGAAGGGCATTGGCTTGTCTAACGCCCTGGTCGCGTGGTCCCACGATCAGCAGGAGCCGCGACGAGGCCATGAGGGCTGTTCTGCAGAGCGTTGCTAGTACCACGGGCGAGGTTTCCAGCTGGTGGATCGCGAGCCTACTGATCTGACCCAGGCATGCCTGGCTGCTCCTGACCGCGGCGAGCATGGTCAATCGGATATCGACAGGCGGGTCGGGAAGTACGCTGACGAGCTCGGCGATGTTGCTGCCAGGCTGGCCCAGTTCCGCAGGATCGGTCGGCAGCGTGGAGGCACGCTCCTCCGTCTGTGCGATCACGGCGAGGCAACGCTGCAACGCTTCGAGGGCTTCTGGTGCATCCAACCCAAGCTCCACGGCGCCGGAGTTTAGCTCACGGTAAGACCTGGTTCGCCTTGCTTACCATAACCCGAGCGGCGGATCTCGCCTCTGCTCGCGTTTGATAGATATGCCAGTGCTTGTTGTTGCGGCCTCACCGGAGACGGTCGGGTACCAGCAGGTGTTTCAGTACACGGGCTGCGTTCGGTGATCGGGGCACAACAGCTCGGGAGTGAGTTGCCAGCCGTCGTCGATTAACCACCGTTGCACGGATTCTGGTGGGGCATCGGAATCGGCGCCGGTGGCCGCGGTAGCGAGGTCGCCGGTGAGGATGGGTCCGTCTCCGCACACCACGCAGCCGATGTCGAGGACGGGGCTGTGGGGTTGGCAGCGGCGGCAGTACCGGCGGGGGAGGAGCTGCCCGGGTCGGTCGGGGTCTGCGCTGAGCCAGGTGACGGCCAGATCGGCGCGCTGCGTGGTGGCTTCCTCCCGGGTGGTGGGCTCGTGTCCGCAGTTCGGGCATGTCCGGGATGGCCGGTTCGCTGACGTGTGTGTGCTGGGCGGTGCCGGTGGCGTCGCCGTCTTTTGTGCGCGGGGCCGAGTGCCAACAGTGGTTTTATCGAGGTGGCCGTAGATGGTGCTGCGGGGAACGGTGAGGATGGCTGCGATCTGCGCGACGGTGTGTTCCCCGGCGTCATATAGCCGTTGGGCCAGTTGCGCTTGATCCGGGGTGAGCCTGGCGGGGCGGCCTCCGCGGCGGCCACGGGCCCGGGCGGCGGCCAGGCCGTCGCGTGTGTTGGCCACGATCAGCTCCCGCTGCAGCTCGGCGAGCACCGACAGCATCCCGAACATGGCTCGACCCTCGGCGGTGGCGGTGTCGATGCCTTGCTCGAGGACCTTCAGCCCGACTCCGCGGTCGCGGAGCTGTGAACCCAGGGTCACCAGGTGCAGTACGGAGCGGCCGAGGCGATCTAGCCGGGTCACCACCAGGACGTCCCCGTCGCGGAGGATCTGCAGGATCAGGTCCAGTTTCGGCCGGGAGGCCTTGGCGCCGCTTGCGTGATCAACGTGGATGTCGTCCCGGACGAGGCCGGCCCGCAGCAGGGCGTCGATCTGATGGTCAGGATTCTGCTCGGCGGTCGACACCCGCGCGTACCCCATCAACATCCGTCGACAATAGCCCGGTCCCGGGGTTAACCAACGTTGATTCCCGACGCGAGTTGTCGACGGTAGACACCCGCGTTGATCTTCATCGGCCGGCGAGTGTCGGAAATTGAGGGTTAGCTGTCACTTGGTGTTGGCGGGTTCGCTGTGAATCCGGGCTGTTGGTGGGCCGTGTGCGGCGCCCAGTTCCAGCCGGGTAGGGCTTCCAGGGTGTGGGTCCGGTCGGGGGCGAGGCGGCCTTGGCGGTGTCGGGTGCGTTGGGCCATCACCCAGTGACCGAGGTTGACACCGTCGATGACGGCGGTTTGGCTGATGTGGGCGACGCTCCCGTGGTGGTCGGCGGCCCGTTCTAGGTGGGTAAACATGCGGTGCCAGGCGGCGTCGTGGGGATTCCATTCCCACCCGTCGATCGCTTCCAGGGCGGCGACGCGGTGGGGGAGAGGACGCCGAGGCGGTACTCCTTGCGCCGGCTCATGGCCCACGCCCCCAAGGTGAAGTTGCCCTCGGTGTCTTCGAGGTCCTCGACGTAGAAGGAGTCCGGGTTCGGCGCCCCGGTCCGGTGCGCGTCATAAGGCAGATCATGGCCCGCAAGACCACGCAGAAGCGCGCCATTATCCTTCCCAACACGTTCTTGGAGACGGACCCCGTGATCGCCGAGCTTTCTTTTTAGCTGCTGGGGTGTGTTGGTGGTTCCTGCGGGAACGCTCCTTGATGTTGGGTCGCTAGACGCTTGGTGCCACGCCTCGGATCGGCACGGGCGCGCAGTCTGCTGGACAGCGCGATGACCACGATGAGCGGAACGATCATCGGCACGGGCGAGAGCCAAGGTAGGTGCTCGACGATGAGTGCCCCCACCCCAGCCCCGGCGATCAGCGCGGTGAGGACCTGCGCGCTCGGGAGCAAGGTACGCCGGGGACTGCGGGCGGCGACCGCACCGATGAGGCTGGTCAGCGTGCCGGTCAGGTACGTCGAGGACAAGCCAGGTACCCCGAATCGTTGGATGGCACTGCTCTGGATGCCGAGGGCCGCTGCCGCGATCATCAGCAACCCGAGTGCGGCGTTGGGCGCGCGGTGGCCCAGCGTGACCTCCCACACGAGCAGAAAAATGAGCAGGACTAGCGACTCCACGGTGAGTGCCCGGGTGACCTGTCGGGGCCACACGGGGTCGGTGGGTACTGCAGCGCCCGCGATGTGCGCCCCGAGCAGCACTCCGACAATGTAGCTGACGATCGCGCTGCCGGAATTGATCGCCAAGGCCGCCTCGGTGTGCCCGGCGGACAGTCCGAGCAGCACCATGTTGCCCGTCATGACGCTCGAGAATGCGCCACCCAGTGCCAGGAATCCGGTCGCATCGGCGCACCCGGTGACGAAGGTGAGCACGACGACCAGCGAGTGCCGGCGGCGGCGCAGCGTGTCGAGTGCGGGTGTGTTCGGGACGGCAGCCATGGTGGTCACCCCTGGGCGAGCTCGTCCAGCGCAGCTGCGGAGGCAGCGTCCACGTGGGCCATCGCCGCTGCTTCCGCGGCATCGGGGTCGCCGGCCTCGATAGCGTCGACGAGGCGGATGTGCTCAATCCAGGAATGAGGTGCTCGATGCGCAGCCCCGATCCGGAAAATCCATCGCACGTGCAGATACAGGGCGCTGGCTATCGAGGCAAGCCACCGGTTGCCACTGATCTCGATGACCCGCAGGTGCAGTTCACTGTTGAGCTCGGCGACCTTCGCGAAGTCGACCCGATCGGTGGCCACCCGCGCGTCGTCCAGCAAACATCGGAGGCCGGCGACATCCGTGGGAGTCGCCCGTTCAGCGGCGAGCCGCGCCGCGAGCGTCTCCAGGCGGGCGCGCACCGCGAACATGTCGGCGATGGTGGTGGCATCGGGCGAAGCGACGAAGGCGCCGCGCCGGGGGATCATGATGACGAACCCCTCGGCCTCCACCACCCGCAGCGCCTCGCGGACGGGATTGCGCGAAACGCCGAAGTCTTCCGCCAACCGGTCTTCGGTGAGCCGCTCGCCGGGCGGATAGTCACCGTTGACGATGCGTTGGCGCAGCGCGACCAAGACCTGGTCGCGCAACGGCAGGTGTTGGCCGCCGATTGTTCCTCCGCCGGCATCCACGGCCGGGGCAGGCCCTACCGTCCGCATGCGTAGCCCTGCATCCCGCGCGGGTTGGCCCCGGCGGCGAGGATCCCGGTCGAGGGGTCGCGCGAGACGGCACACATCCGGCCCAGACTCCATGCCCCGGACAGGCGGACTTCATGCCCCTTGGCCGCGAGGGTCGCGAGGACGTCCTCGTCGAGCCGGTCCTCGATCACAAGCACGTTCGGTTCGACGTCGCGGGGGTAGAACGAGCCGGGGAAGCTCGTCGTGTGCCACATGGGGGCGTCGATCGCCTCCTGCAGGGACTGCCCGCCGATGAGGTGGCGCAGCAGAAAGAGCAGCTGCCACTGGTCCTGTTGGTCACCGCCCGGGGAGCCGCAGGCCAGGACGGGTTCGCCGTCCCGGTGTACCAGGGTGGGGGTGAGGGTGGTGCGGGGCCGCCGCCCGGGCTCGAGGGAGGACGCGAGTCCTTCCTCCAGCCAGAACATCTGCATCCGGCTGCCGAGCGGGAACCCGAGTTCGGGGATGGTCGGCGAGCTCTGCAACCATCCGCCGCTGGGCGTCGCGGAGATCATGTTGCCCCACCGGTCGACGACGTCGACGTGGCAGGTGTCCCCGCGGGTCACCCCGTTGGCCTGCACCGGGGGTTCACCGACCGTCCCGCGGGCCTCCACGGTCGGCTCCCCGGTGGTCGGGTCCGCCGGCGCGCCTGCCTGCTTGGCCCGGTCCAGCAGGTAGGCCGCGATCCGGGGGTCACGACCGTCCGGGCTACCGGGACGGACCTCACCGCTGGCCCGCTCCCCCACCAGTCGGGTGCGTTCGGCGGCATACTCGGGCGAGAGCATCGTCGTCATCGGCACGTCCGCTCCGTCGCCGTACCAGGCCTCACGATCGGCGTAGGCCAGCTTGAGCGCCTCGGCGATCGGGTGGATCCCCGCCGCTGTCGAGGGGTCCAACGCAGCCGGGTCGGCGAGGGCGTCGAGGATGCTCATGGTCTGCAGCAGCGCCGGTCCCTGGCCCCAAGGCTGGGTCTTGGCGACCGAGTATCCGTGCCAGTCCAGGGTCGTCGGTTGTTCCCACGTCGCGGAGTACGCCGCCATGTCGCTACCGGTGATCAGCCCGGGGTGGGCCGCGCCGCTGGAGTCGCGGAAGGTTTGCCGCGAGAACGCATCGACGGCGTCGGCGACGAACCCCTGGCTCCAGGCCCGCCGGGCACCGTCGATCTGCGATTCGCGGTCCGGGCTCGCGGCCCGGCCCTCGTCCACCAGCCGCTGCAGGGTAGCGGCGTAGGTGGGGTTCCGGAACAGCGCCCCGGTTTCCGGCGCCCTGCCGTCGTGCAACCACAGTTCGGCGGAGGACCGCCAGTCGCTCTCGAACAACTCCTGCACGCTGGCGACCGTCGCGCTGACTCGCGCGCCGACCGGATGCCCCCCGCCCGCGTAGCCGATCGCCGGCTCCAGCACCTCCTCCAGGCTTTGCGTCCCGTGGTCTCGCAGCAGCAGCAGCCACGCATCGACCGCGCCGGGCACCGCGGCGGCCAGCGGGCCCGATCCGGGGATGAGGTCGATGCCCAACGAGGTGAAGTGCGCGATGGTGGCGGCGGCGGGTGCGGGGCCCTGGCCGGCGAGGACCCGCGGCGCGGGGTGTTCCGCTGTCGCGATGATCGCGGGTACCTCGCCACCGGGGCCGTTCAGGTGCGGCTCGACGACGTGCAACACGAAACCCGCGGTCACCGCGGCGTCAAAAGCGTTGCCGCCCCGCTCGAGTGCGCGCATCGCGGACTGGGAGGCGATCCAGTGGGTGGAGGAGGCCATCCCAAAGGTGCCGTGCAGGGTCGGCCGAGTGGTGAAGGTCATGGCCGGCTCCCGGCAGTGTCGGTGCTGCGAATGTCCGGACCGGTCCCGTCGGGGCGCACCAGGTGGCAGGCGGCGTTCCCGTCGCCGATCTCCAGCAGCGCCGGAACCTCGGTGACACAGCGGTCGAACGCGAGGGGGCAGCGGGTGTGGAAGCGGCAACCCGACGGCGGGTTGAGTGCGGAGGGGAGGTCGTCGCCGAGCAGCACCGGTTGGCGGGCGCGCTGGCGGGGCGGGTCGGCGACGGGGGCCGCGGCCAGCAGCGCCTGCGTGTAGGGGTGCGCCGGACGGCCGAAGATCCGTTCCCGGGAACCCTTCTCGACCAGGTGACCGAGATACATCACGGCGATGTCGTCGGCGAGGTACTCCACGG
>JAABUH010004521.1_pt1 | contig 11243 bp, 6 predicted proteins | sample 5559121 | NCBI WGS metagenome assembly JAABUH01 (sample SAMN10711871, study PRJNA513364) | rock metagenome | isolation source: Antarctica rocks | place: Antarctica: Victoria Land, Battleship Promontory nord | collected 2015-12-28 | reverse complement strand
GAAACGCAAGCTATCGTCTTTCTTTTCGACGAATAGTATGAGCGAAGCGTATGAAGCTGAGCTAGAAGATATAAAGTCTTTATTCAGATGCTCGATCAGGTAATTCTTCACCTTTTGAAGCTTGTAGTCAGACATATGATAGAGGCGACTTTGAGGAGATGTTCCCTCGCCGATCAACTCAATTTTATGATCGTAGAGGCGATGAGAGAATAGTTGATCAGCCATCGCTCGGTCAAACACGTCTAGATAGTCATGATATTCCGAAGAAAGCTTAGCTTTGACTTCTTTCAAGGCCTCTTCGTGTGAAAGCTCTTGTAGATTTACATCTTCGAGTTTATTTCTAGCTGTTTTTAGAAGTCGATCGATTTCCGTGACGATGATCGCGAAAGTAGTCACATTCGACCGTTTGGCTAGTGATCTATATGCTGCAGCCTCTATCATTGCTATGTTCATTGAACCGGAAGGCGAAGCGAAGTTGACTGAATTAGATGGTTCCACGATTTTACTGAATGAAGATGACTTCTCGCTGAGTCGAATGACGACAGAAGGGGTAGACCTCTTTAGTATTTGAGTAGGGGCCGAACTCTTCTGTTCTATCGCGATTTTCTTGCTCGGAAGAACAGTCGAATGAGCTTTGGTAGAACCTTTGATATGAGCTTCGGAACTAGAAAATTGAAGGCGATCGTCTCTCATATCAATAGTCACTTCGATCTTGTTCATTCATGTTTTTCCGAGAATCATCTGATGTTGATCTAATCGGGTGATCAGCATAGGGACGGAACGTTTTATATGATCTTGAACAGTTAGATTCGAATAAATCGCATGAGTAATGGGCTTTTTTGCATAATGGCCATCGAATCCCCTTATTGGTTTGGGCTTGGTTAAAGGTAAAGGTTCGATTTGCAAATGATCACAAACATTCTGCGCGGTTAATTCATCAATGAACGAATAGTCAGCTGCTTCAGTGTCAATCAATGACTTTAATGAGTAACTAATTTCATTGCTAGATAGTACACATTCAGTAGTCAAAGATTTCGGAGCAAAGAGATCATTTGAGCTGCTCGTTGTTGAAGAAATTAACACATCTTTCATCGCGCCTTTGATGAAAGTCACTAGTTTTTTGCCTCATTCTTCGATTTCTCTGTAAATAATTCCTCCTCTTCTTCCGGCATGATGATCTCATTGAGGCGAGGGGTGAATGCACGAGGTGCCGAAGTACTAGCCTTCAGATGAGAGCAGTTCTTTGAAAGGTGACTCGATACTTTACAGTTGAAGCAGGTGATTGACATTCTTGATCGTTCAGATTCGGGAGTGGAAAAAGTAGCGAGCCGAACATAGCTAGTAGTCGGGGTTGAAGCTGATGTCGACGAAGAAACAAAACGTTTTTCCGAAGCTGCTATCGATTTGACTGTTCGTTGCTCGCTACGTAGCTGATAATTGACTCGTTGTTTGTTATTCACATCTTGAAGAAAGGTCTTGAGCTTATCAAGCGAGCTAAACTCTATGAGACAAACTGACAACGCGTTCTGAAGACGATTGTTGATTTTATTCTGGATGTCGTTCATCAGAATGACATCGTCGTAGTTCAGAAAGCTGAATATTCTAGTGAATTCTGAATAGAAAGAGCTGAAGGGCTTGTTGAGCTGCTTCAGAGCGACGTATTCGCGACGACACTTTCGAATCAGATTCTGGTCTTCGTAAATTTCTTTCAGATGTTTCAGTAGCTCTGATAGTGATTGATAGAATGAGGAAGCGTCAACACGACGCTTTGCATAGGTTTGCTGATCAGCATCGTCTTTTAGCCTGGAAACCACATAGGCAATACGGATCTTTTCAGTAGGGTAATGATTCGCGTTGGCATCGAGCTTGTCAGCTATTTTGGTGTTTCATGTCTCTCAGATAGAGTCATCTGTTCCGGTAAAGATGGGTGGATCCGGAAGCTTGACGAACTTGTGATGATCGTTCTCGTTTTCGTTATCAGATAGAGTAGAAGATTCTCGTTGAGAGCGAGCTTCGAAAGTCGAGCTTCGTTCAACTTCAGAGCGACGAACCGAAGCTTCTTTCTGATTGGCTCGTTGTTCAGCTGGCTGAGTATCTTGACGAGGCATAGGCCGATCAGCTTGACGTTGTTTCGCTCTGAAGTTCAACCGCTCGCCTTGTAGCTGGTTGATCTTTTTCTCTAGCTCATCGTTTTTATCAAAAGCGGCTTCTAGTTGTTTCGCTCTCTTTTTGTGATCATCTTGTATGAGAAGTCAGTGTTCATTGAGTTGTAGAGCCAAGTCTCGCTGGCTTCGAAGCTCGTTCAGCATATTGATGACTTCGTCGAGTTGATTGCTGACTCAATGAAACAGTTGTTCTTCGATGTTTATGTTTCATGAGGTGGCAGCTTCCTCAGCTTCGACTGAAGCATCGATGAGTAGAAGTGAAACTCTTCTATTGGCAGTGCTTCTAAGCAGGCGAGTTGTTCGAGGCTCAACTGGCTCGACGTCGCGTGTCATGATGAGAGAAGGTAGAAGTTGTTGAGGTAAGGGTAGGTGAGGGGTTGATGTTTTGAATTGATGTTTTTTGATGAGTGAAAATTCAAAGAATCCCTTGTGAATTTCAGGTAATAATTGGGTGCTTTATTCGAAGAATTCCTTGCGGATAGAATGGTGAAAATGAGTGTAGAATCGAAGAATTCCTTGCGGCCTAAAATGGTGGTGCAAATTTGAAGAATCCCTTGCAAATTTTCCTTACTGAATAGGTTGTTTCGTATCGTCTATTCGTCAATAGCAGGGTAGTAGATGGTGAGCATTTATCTAATGTTAGGGGCCTGCCTAGAGCGAGTCAGATAGGAGTGTCATTTAACTAGAAGATAAATGCTAAGAAAGAAAGATAGCTACGGGAAAGAAGCTGGCTACATATGTGTGTTCCTCAGCCGACGCTAGGCCCAATAGGGACTAGTCAAGGTGACGGAGCGAGGATAGGCCTGGTAAGGCTAAAAGGCTGAGCCTGGCAAGGCTAGGATCGTGACAAAATGCATGAGAGCAGAGTCTGATACAGCGCATGAACGTGAACGACGATTATTATCTCTTTCATCAAGTCAAGATCATCTATGCCGAGTCACGACTCATCATAGATAGAAAGACTCACAATCTAATGAGTCAATATTGAGTCAATGATCTCTGTATCATTTTCATCTTTGCAGATTAACAACACAAATTGCGTCATTGCTGCAACAATTCTTTCAAGACAGAAGATGCTCGTTTATATCTTCGCGAAACTCTGAAGCAAGACATGAATAACTTTGTTGACTACTACAATCTCTTCTATCAAAAGAAAGAATGTTCTTTGATGAAAGATTTCTCGTTGATTGACTGTCTGAAGCGTAATGTCAATTATTTCACTCAAGTTGTCGTCTTCTTCTGACAAAATCTTGATGAAACTCGATCATTCATCTTTCATCAATGAGTTTAAGCATTCTCTGACATTGACGAAGAGCTTCAGCAGCTTAAGCATCATCAATCTCGCTTCGTCTTCGTCATTGTCTCATTCATCAAAGTCAAGAGCATCTCTGCATTGACTAGTAACTTTTTGAATTCAAAGATCATCACTTCTGTAACTGTTGTTTCGACAGTATCTTCGTTTCTTTCTCTCTTGTTTCTCGATGAGTCAATGAATCTAAGCTTCGTCATTGTCATCATTTAAGATAAGATTCTGATCGTTTCTGAAATCAAGAAAATCTGCAACAAGTGAAAGCTGTGCTACTACTGCAAGTTGCAACATTCAAACAAAATCACTAAAGAATGTTCAAATAAGAAGTTCTTCACTCTGCGTATCATGAACGTTTACGACAGTGATGTCATCAGTATAGATGAAGAAGTCTCGCTGTTCGCGAGAAAAGTTTAGTTTCTGAGCTAAGTCGCGCTCAGAGATCTGTATACATATCATCTTGTCTACTAGTCTCAATCTTTTCATTCTCACTTCAATCATATAGAAAGTTTTCTGCTAAATCTGTCTTGAAACTCTTTGAATTTGATTCGACATTCAAAGATAGTCACATGATAGTATTCTGTATTCTACGTCAAGCTCAATCTAGAGTTCTCGCTCTCGCTCTGATTGATAGTGAAGTCTTTGCTTATGTCTTTATGAATAAATTCTTCGCGCAACAACATTATCTTCTCTTGCATCAATTAACTCATTCTCGCAGACTTCGAGAATTTGATGATCAAGTCGCTCTAATCGATAACATTACTCATGTCATCGAAATCACAATGATTCTCGATGAACATATCGAGAGACTATTCTTCTATGTCACTGAATTAAGTCAATACTTCATCATCATGAATCTGTCATGACTTTGTCATCACGTCATTGATGTCAATTTTGAGCACAATATTCTCATCTTGTCTTTCTTCTTCTGTCTTAATCATTGTTGCTCATTTCTCGTCAAGATCTATGATCTTAATCAACAAGAAGAAAATTTCTCGTTCGAAGTTAACAAAGTAGCTTTCTCTCAGTCTCGCTCTCAATTCACTCACAAGAAGCAACTCAGTTCACGAATCGCTCACAAGAAGCAATTCAGTCTACAGATTGCTCACAAGAAGCAATTCAGTTTACAGATCGCTCACAAGAAGCAATTCAGCATTCAGTTCGCTCGCAAGAAGCAATTTAGTTTCTCATTCGCTTGAAAGAAGCAATTCAGTTTTCAGTTCGCTCGCAAGAAGCAATCTAGTCTCTCATTCACTCGAAAGAAGCAACTCAGTTTTCAGTTCGCTCACAAAAAGCAATTCAGTTCTCAATTCGCTTGCAAGAAGCAACTCAGTTTCTCGTCTGCTCACAAGAAGCAATATAACTTTTCGTTCGCTCATGAAAAGTCAACTAATACTCAGCTCATTCACAAGAAACAAATCTCGTTCAATCTTGTCTCTCGTCTGAAACAAGAAGCTTCTAGTCGTATTCTTCAAGTCATTCAAAAAGAATACTCATCAAAAATTAAGTGTTGAAATTCTTTTCTCTCTAGAATTTCTGTTGTCTCTCAAGCAGATCAATTCGATCAATCTTCTATACAACTTGACATAGTCGAGTTGAGAGTTCGAAGCTTTGATCATGCTGCTCATGTCAAAGACATTGAAGTGTTTAGCGTCACTCTAAAGAAAATCGATGTCTTCTTGAATCTTGAGTCAATCTCGTCTTCTAGTCTAGACTCTGACGAGTCAAAATCGCGTCGCGCAACTTTGACTATTCATTCAAAGAACAGTTCAACTCTTGCTCAGTTCTTATCTCGTTCTCAAGACAGTATGTATGATAAGAATCATCGTCTGAATCTTCATCAAATGAAAAAGAAATTTCATTTGACTGCATTCACGACACAAGAAGATCTTGAAGTCTATTGACAAAGTAAGAACGTCGATTCAGTCACAATTCTATCGTTCAGATATTCTGAGTTTCTAGATGTCTTCTTCAAGAAGAACGTCGATATCTTGTCTTCACATTGAGCTCATGATCATGTCATACATCTTAAAGAAGATGCTCAATTCTCAATCTTCGCTTTGTACGACATGAGTCGTGACGAAATTCTAGAACTTCGTCGTTATCTGAATGAGAATCTGAGCAAAGATTTCATTCGAGTCAGTCGCTTTCAGATGATCATCTCTGTTCTCTTCGTCAAGAAACTCGAAGAAGAACTTTGCTTCTGCGTGAACTATCGAGATCTGAACGCTATCACAGTCAAGAATCGATATTCTCTGTCTTTGATCTCAGAAACACTGAATCGTCTAAGTCGAGCTAAAATCTTTATCAAGCTGAATATCATCTCTGCGTTCAATCGACTTTGAATCAAAGAAGAAGATGAAGCTCTCATCGCATTTTGCACTCGATTTGAATTATTCGAGTATCTAGTCATGCTCTTCGATCTATGTAATGAGTCTGTCTCGTTTCAGAAGTATATCAACAATACTCTTTGCAAACATCTAGATAAGTTCTGTACAGCTTATCTGAATGACATCTTGATTTATTTCGACAATGAACTCGAGCATGAGATTCATGTCAAGCTCATTCTGCGAAAGCTGCGAGAAGCAGATCTTCAGATGAATATAATCAAATGCGAGTTTCACGTCACTCAAGTTTCGTATCTAGAATTGATAATCATCATCGAAGAGATCAAGATGAATTCTTCTAAGATAGACATCATTGTCAACTGACTCATCTTGATCAACGTTAAAGACGTTCAAAGTTTTCTAGATTTCGCGAACTTCTATAAAAGATTCATCTATGACTATAGTAGAATAGCTATCTCGCTCACTCGTCTCATCAGAAAAGATGTACTCTTTGTCTGATTTCAGAAATGTCAGATTGCATTCAACATTCTTAAGAAAGTCTTCACTTTCAAGATTATTCTTCGTCACTATAATTCAAATCACAAGATTGTGATAGAAATCAATGCTTCGAACTATGTGTTCAAAAACATTTTCTTTCAGTACAATGAGAACGAGATTCTTCATTCAGTCACTTACTTTTCAAAGAAGCATAATTCAGTCGAGTGTAACTACGAGATCTACGATAAAGAACTCATGATCATTGTTCGCGCTTTCGAGAAATGATGATCAGAGCTCGAAGACTCTATCTATTCTGTCGAGATGATCATAGATCACAAAAATCTTGAGTATTTCATGTCAACTAAGCAGTTGAGTCGTCGTCAAGCTCGTTGAAGTGAGTTTCTATCTAGATTCAACTATCACATCGCTTATCATTTCGACAAGATCGACGATAAGTCGAATGCTCTGACACGTCGCTCAGAAGATCTTTCTAAAGAGAAGAATACATTCGATTCTCGACATCAATATCAACATTAGACAGTTTTGAAAACTCATGTTTTAAATCTCAATATTGTTGAGAATCTTGTTTTCGACGTCTTCGACATCAAAGTCATGAAGCTTCAGTCACAAATCATCATTCTAAATTCAGTTCAGTTACATCTGTTCTCAGTTATCTCAGCATCTTCGCAAATTCTAGCTCTCATGAATCTAGAAATCGAAGAATTCGACGTTGAAAACATCAAGCTTCAGCTAGATCAAGACATTCTGAATCTTGATGAAGATTCTGCTGACATTCTCACTCAGACATTGTGAAAGCAAGTCGAAATCAATGACAAATTCGCAGCTCAGATAATCGAAGCGCTTCGCAATGAAGCACAACATCACAACAAGATCTCTTTAGTTGAGTATGAAGAATACGAGAATCATCTGTACTTTCAAGAAAGAAAGTACGTGCTCAACTCAGATAAACTACGTCTTCGTATCATTCAGCTCGCTCATGATAGTGTCGTCAATGATCACTCAGAAAGAGCAAAAAGCTATGAACTGATCAGTTGAGTTTACTGATGATCAAACATTTATAAGTATGTTCAACGCTTCGTACAAAACTGTCACGTGTGCACACGTTTCAAGTTCTCTAGACAACGAATTCAAGAATGATTGTGTTCTCTTTCAATTTTCGAACGTCGTTGACGTGATGTCTTCATGAACTATGTAGATTCTTTATCGTTCAGTATCTTCATGAATATCACATATAAATATGTTCTAGTCTTCGTCGATCGTCTTATCAAAATGAGACATCTAGTTCTCATCACTTCTATGAAAGTTGAAGAAGCTATCAACTGCTTCTATGCTCATGTTTGAAAACATCATGGTTTACTCGAGTTCTTCGTGTCTGATCGAGACACACAATTCATCTTCGATGTCTGAAAGCATATGTGTAAAATGCTGAAGATAGATGCTAAGTTATCAACGATGTATCATTCTGAGATCGATGATCAAATCAAGAGAGTCAATGCTGTCATAAAGCATTATCTTCGAGTCTTCGTCAACTACATGCAGAATGATTGAGTTAAGTGACTTTCTGAAGTTGAATTCGTCGTCAATAATGCATCGTCATCAATCACTCTAGCATCATTCTTCTTGATCAATTCGAGTCAAAATTCACGTCTAGACTTCAAGTCTTCTGAGTCTCTGCTTGAGAATCTTACGTTTCAAGCTCAAGACAAGTTAATCAATGTCGAAGAGTTCATCAAGAAGATGAAGAAACTAACTGAGCATCTACGTGATGAGATGTTTATAGCTCAGATCATCTACGAATTCAATGTCAATCTCTCTCGTCGTTCTTGTTCTAGATATTTCGTCGAAGATGAAGTCTGACTGAATGTTCGCAATCTCAGCATCGCTCATCTTGTTGTCAAGTTAGACGATCGTAACGTTGATTTTTTCAAGATCAAGCGTGTCTTCAAGAACAATTCTCTGATTATCGAGTTAAATCTTTCAGCATTCATGAAGATTCATTCAATCTTTCATGTCATTCTTCTGAGTCATATCGCAAGTGACTCTCTTTCAAATCAACATCAGAAATCTTGAGAACTCGTTGTCATTGAGAATGATGAAAGATTCTGATATGTAAACAGCATACTAAACTTCAAGCGTGATAGATGCTATAACTCATTTCTGCTCAAGTATTACATTGATTGAGAAGATCACTTCTCTACTTGAAAGTCTTTTCATCTTCTGAATAATTATGAGCAAGCGCTCGATGAATATCATCTCGTCAATTCTGTCGCTGAAGAATTACATGTACTGTCGTGTGTGATGTCTCAATGTCAATGTCAAGAACTCTAAGTTCAATCTTCATCATTTCAAATCAGTTTCAATCTGACTCAGACATCTTGTTTAAATCTGATTCAGATGTGACTCAGATGTATTCTAGTTTCGTCTGTGCATCATCACATTAAACTACGTTTCGTCTTTCTCTTGCTCAGATCTGACTCAGATCTTATCTAGATCTGACTCAGACATCTCGTCTAAATCTGACTCAGATGTGACTCAGATGTGTTTCAATTTCTCATGCATCATCACGTTAAAATGCGTCTCGTCTCATCTCGCTCTTCAGACATCTTGCTCAGATCTGACTCAGATGTGACTCAGATCTATTCTAGTTTCATCTGTGCTTCATCACATTAAAATGCGTTCACATCAATTCTCGTCTCGTTTCAGTCTTCATCTTCGATTCTTTCTCATCTCGTCTTGTTTCTTCTTGTCGTCTCGCAGAAGCTCAGTCTTGAAGAGAAAAGTTACTGTCATGATGTCAGATCATCAACTCAATTTAGAACATAAATTGTTGATGTCTTAGATAATTTCGATTCATTGAATCTGTTTTGCAGTTCAATGAATCAAGTCATCAATCTAGTCATCGTCATCTTAATTTAGTCTCAGCAATTCTGTTTCAATCATCTCAATCATGCGCGAACTTTTGCAATCTTAAATCAATAGAACTATTGTCTAGTCTTGATTTTGCTCGATTCATGTATATAGAAGTCGAGCTCTCGTTCTTTTCTTTCGCTCTTTGTCTTTCGTCTTATACATTATCTGATGTATTGTCTTGTATCTAAATTCTATCAAAGTAATAATAATAATATCAATCTTCTATATTGATAGTATCTTTAGTTTAGCTCAGTTTCTGACAAACATGCTGAGTATGCTTCTTTTTGCTGTTGCTATAGATCAAGATATCATTCATGTATGGGATGCAGAAAACATTCAAGAAGTCATACAGAATGTCATTAATGAAGTTCTGAAATGATGATGATTCATTTGTGAGTTTGAAGAGCAAAACGTTGTACTCATATAAGTCATAACGTGTTCGAAAAGCGATCTTTCACTCGTCTTCATAAGTCATTTGCAGTTTATTAAAGACTGCAATGATATCTAACTTGATGTAATACTTGATCTTAGTCAGTCGATTTAGAATTTCTTGAATGAGAGATAATGAGTATTGATTCTTAACTGTCATGACGTTCAGACTTCAATAATTCACGCAAAATCTGAGTTCTTCGCTTGATTTTTTAACAAAGAGTATCAAAGAGATCGTGAAAAAAGAGCTGACTTGAATAAAGTCTTTGATCAAATTATTCTTCAGATATTTCTTTAGTACTCGAAGCTCATCTTGAGACATGTCATATAAAGACTCGAAGATAGAAGTTTTGCTCTTCTGCAGCTGAATTTTATGATCATAGAGACGTCGTTCAGATAGAGTGTTCGTCAATTCGCGAGAGAAAACATCTAGAAAGTCATGATATTTGAGAGACAATAGCGTGACAGAGTCAACGAAAGACGTGATTTTCAGAGCTTTGTCGATATTTCTCATGAATATGACAAACAGATCATGATTCTTTTTTCTAGCGAGTCGCAGAAACGAAGCACTATCTATAGCGTAGATCTTTAGATGTTTCAAGAATGAAGACGTCAAGAAGACTGATACTGACACAGTCGAGATTGAGATGCTCGAGAGAGTTTCGAATACGAGTTCTGAATTGACTTGAGATTCAAAGATGAGCTGATTATGACGCAGATCTATAATTGCTTTATGACTTTTTAATCAGAGCAGATCTAGAACAACTGAGAATTGTGAAAGTTGAGTGACATAGAAGAGAATTTCTTCGAGCTTCTCGCTTGAGACTCGAAGTTTGACAAGAGCGTAATGAGTGATTGAATTGAATACGACTGATTGATCATCAAATTTCTGAAGAATACAGATTTCAGATAAAGAAAAACAGAGCAGAGAGTGTCTTTGCGCGAAAGAGTCATCAATAAATGCATAATCGATGACGTTGATATCAATCAAAACAGAAAGATTGACATTGATTTTATTGCTTTCTAAATTATCTGAGAGCATGAGATGATCATTGTTCATCTTCTTTTCTAATCGATGAATCGAGCTAACTGAGAGTGCAGAGATTTTCAGACTGTTCAATTGTCTCTGCGAGTAACTGTATGCAAAGACTAGACTTTTTTCAAGATGAAAGAAGTATTGAAAGCGAGATTGTCAATAAAGATTGCGAAGACAAATAATGAAATGACTCGTAGCTGAATCTTGAACTTTGAATTGCAGATTGCAGTCTGATGTTCAGACTTATCACAGTATAGACACAGATGATTGATCATGCGATGCTGATGCTTCTTGAGAATCAATGAGTCTTGTTTCTTCATGTTGATGATCAATAAGTTCATGAAGTCTCTCAAGCTCAAGATCGTAGCTTTCGAGTCTGTTGAAAGTGTCGCATATTTGACGAGATACGCGAAAACTGTAAAAGTCACAGAGACAGAATGAATCATTGCTTTTGACTTGAGAAGATTCTGTACTGTGACGCGATATCGACTATTCAATTGCTGACATTTGATAATCAACTGCTCATAGTTCAGACTGCTGACATTCATCTG
>JAABUH010004518.1_pt1 | contig 11246 bp, 15 predicted proteins | sample 5559121 | NCBI WGS metagenome assembly JAABUH01 (sample SAMN10711871, study PRJNA513364) | rock metagenome | isolation source: Antarctica rocks | place: Antarctica: Victoria Land, Battleship Promontory nord | collected 2015-12-28 | reverse complement strand
CCGGCCGCCCCGCCGCTCCATTGCCCGTACGTGGCCTCACCAGGCTCGGGCAAGCTGGTGCCAGCCTGCGGCTGCCGTTCCTGCAGGTCTGGCCGCAGCTCGTACCGCAGCCGCTCGTCGACCATCTGCACACGCAGTGGGCAGGTCAGCCAGCTCGCCAGCACCGACGCCGGCGGCCTGCAGCGGGCGCGCTGCGCGGCAGCGCCCGACAGCGCCTGACAGCGCCCCGACAGCGGCGCAGCGGGCTGCGGCGCACCGGGTTGGCCTGCGTCTGCTGGCGCAGGCGCAGCACCTCGAGCGCGAAGCCGAGCGCGGTGCCCGCAGTGAGCAGCTGGCAGAACAGCAGCAGCGGGTCGAGCCGCCACCCCTGGCCCCGGCACCCCTCTTGCAGGCCACTCACAGGTGGGAAGCAGAGAGGTGAAGCACCTCGGGCCTGCAGACTGCCCGCACCTGGAAGACGAGGATGCCGCCGCAGAAGATGGCTATGGACGACACCACGACATCAAAGTCGCGCGACAGCTCTGGCTGGATGCGGCGCAGCTGGTACAGGCTCAGGCCGCAGGCGACAAAGCCCATTCCCAGCACAAGCGCTGGGCTAAAGTCCACGTTCACCATGGCCAACGTCTGCGCGGCGCCGACCCGGCCATGCGGCCTCGGCCTGCCGCGCAGCAGCGCGCGTGCGCACTGGCAGCGCAGGCATGCCGCCCCGCGCGAGGGCTGCGCAAACCGGGCAGGCCCGCCGCGCAGGCGGCGCTGCGCTGTGCCGCTGCACCTGGGTCCCCGAGTGCGCTCGCGGCTGGCATCCGCTCGTGCCACGGGCGCCTGACTTGCCGACTGAGTCAACAAACGGCCCATTCCCAGGCAGAGTCTTGGGCTACTGTTCTGTTCTTCTGAGTAACGAGTCTTTTTACCTTCTCAGGAGGCTCGTCCTCGACCTGACCTTGTCCGAAGGTGCCCGGATTGCAGGAGTTGCTGGAGCTGTTTATTTATGATTTTGTTCCTATTATATGCATTGCTTAAATGCTCCAAGAGACTTGCAAGCGCACTGCTGCCCCAGGCTCTGCCTGCCCTCGATACGTAGCATTGCGCATGCGCGTCACACAAGCAGACATGCTCGCAGGCTTGCTTCTGAGCTCAATCACATGTGGCCCAACCGCGACGCTTGCATGCGTTTCAGCAGGAGGCTTGCTCCTGCCAGCATAGACCCGACCTGCCAGCGAGCAACCTCGCCTTAGCCGACCTGACATAGGAGGGCCACGACACGGGCCACAGGGCGCCGCAAGGCATGGACACGCATGGCCGCCTGTGTCACCTGTGCACCACACTGTCAAACACCTGGAAGTACGTCGGGAAGGTCTTGCGCGTGCACCCCGGGTCGTTGATGGTGACCGGCACGTCCCCGCAGGCCGCCAGCGAGAAGGCCATGGCCATGCGGTGGTCGTCGTACGTGTCGATCGCCGCGGGCGCCAGCGCAGCGGGCGGCGTGATGACGCAGTAGTCGCGCCCTTCCTCCACGTCGGCGCCCAGCTTGCTCAGCTCGGTCACGATGGCCTTCATGCGCTCGGTCTCCTGCGCGCCAGCAGAAGGGCCTTTTGAGCTGTCCAGCGTTTGCCGCTCAGGTAGGACACTCCATCTCAGGCAGGAAGGGCACAAGTTGCAAACACATCAGTTGCAAACAGGGGCCGGCAGCACATCAGGTTCGGACAGTGCATGACGTGCCGCACACTCCAGTTCGTGCTCGACGGAAATGCTTCAGGACGTAAGACGCCTCCTGAGTAACCCGAGTTATCTGCGACACAGGGTACACTCGGGCGGGGTGACGCAGAGAAGCTGATCACCTTGACGCGCCAGTTGTACACATTCCGGATGCGTGTGGGGCCTTTGGCGAACAGCGCTGCGACTGCCAGCGTCATGGCTGCGTCAGGGATGTCGTTGCAGTCATGATCCACGCCCACAAGCTCATCGCGCGACGGGCCTGTGCGCTCCCTCACACGTTGTTGCTGCGCTTCTGCCGGGCGGGCTTCACACGGCGCATGCGTTATGCATTTGCCGCTGCCAACGACCGCCTCTCCTGGACTGGCGCCACCTGCAAGCTCAGATTGTAGCAGATATGCTTTCATGCATGAAGCAGAGCGTTTGCTGGGACGCTCTGATGCACGCCAGCGCAGCAGGCCCAGGTGCGGGGCGGGCGCGCCTGTGATGGTGATGGAGTATGGTGCCCACTCCACAGTGGCGCCCATGAGGCCCATCACCTCCGCAAAGCGCACATCGCCCTGCAGGCTGTCCGAGCCGCAGCCTTCCACAGTCACCCGCCCTCCAGTGATGGTTGCGCCTGCGCTCGTGCACGCATGAGCCCAACGTGCGCCCGAGGCAGGTCGGGAACCGGACTGTATGGAGGCACAGGTCCGCGACAGGCGCGTCTCCAACGCCGTGCAGATGGCTGCAGCTCGGGCGGCACCTGCCAGGAAGTAGGACGCCGATGACGCATCGCCCTCGATGTACGCCTCCCTGGGCGACCTGTAGGTTTGGTTGGAGGGGATGTGCATGTGCTGCAGGCCATCCCGCCGCTCCACCTGCCCGCGCAGACAGCCCCAGCCTGTTCACATGCGGAGACAGCAGAGGTTGCTTGGATATCATACGAGGTACTGTGTGCAACAAACGTGGAGGGTGTCAGCACGCCGACGCCGGGGATCACATCATGCTGACAAAGGTGGCATGCCCAGCTTCAGCAGAGCAGTCAGGGTCTGTTGCTTGCAGCTGCAGACTGTTGACAAAACTGCCTGCGCCTTGAAAAGCAGCGGGAGGCACCCACCTTCACGCCAAAGCGCTCCATGAGGCGCACAGTCATGTCCACATACGGCTGGGAGACCAGCTCGTCGGTGATGCGGATGTCGACTCCGGCCTCGCCGGTGGCGAGCGGAGCTGCCATGAGCAGCGCTGTCAGGTACTGGCTGCTCACCGAGCCGCTCAGCTCCACCTGCACCGCCCACAAGGCTGCTGAGCTTGGTGGCCGTGCCTGTGGATTGTGTATGCAGCACGCGCTGCGACAAGCTCCCAGAAAGCGGCCCAGCCTATGCACTCTCACAAGCACACACGACCGCCGCCGCACCTCCGCAGCTTGGAGCAAAGCAGAAGAGACTTACGTGCTGCGTGAGACGGGAGCCAAGGCAAGCAGGGATGAAGTGCGGCTAACCAGCAGCAGGACGACGGGACTTGCTGGCAGCAAGATGCAAGAGCTCACAGCACGACACGGTGCGTACCATCCAAGCTCCACCCCCGCTGCCCCCAGCACATGCAGCCGTGACAGAGCTTGGTAGGGAGCGGCAACGCACCGTGCCCGAGGGCAGCCCCTCGGCCAGCACCTCCACGGGTGGGCAGCCCGTGCCGAGGGAGCAGCTGGCCTGCACGCCCAGCTGCACCAGGCCGTCGACGAGGTCCTGGATGGGCCGCTCGCGCATGCGCGCCACGCCGTCCAGGACAAAGCGGCCTCGCCCAGCGGCGGCGACCGCTGCCGTCAGGGGCCTGCGCAGAGCATCGCCCTGTTCAAGACAGCAGCACGCCCTCTGCAGAGGCACCCACGCTGCACGTCCCGCACAGGTGCTGAGCACGTGCTGTCAGCGTGTTGCAGGTCTGATCCTCACAGTAACACACTTGTTGAGCATACAGGCACCGCGCTTGATGCGGAGCTGCGGGGCTCTGCGACTGGTCTGCTGGCCGGGCACAGACGAGAGCGCGTGCCCACCGCATGGCGGTGCCCGCGTTGCCCAGGAAGAGGTCACCGCCCTGTGCAGGGAAGCGCCCGCCGCAGCCCACCACAGTGGCCTCCTGCTGCTCCCAGCGGTCGTCCACTTGTACGCCCAGCGCCTTCAGGGCGCCCACCATGTACCTGATGTCCTCACTGTCCTGCGCGGCGAGGAAGGGCACGCGTGTGTGCGCAGCGAGTGATGCCGGCAAGCGCAAAGCTCGAAGCGCGTGAGCGGGCGCAAGCTTGGCACGCGCCGGGTGCCGCACCAGGAGGTTCCTGACGACTGTCGTCCCCTCCGCCAGGGCGGCCAACAACAGCACGCGGTTGGACAGCGACTTGGAGCCGGGCAGCTTGATATGGCCCTCTATCCTTCGAACTGGCTGTATGACCAGCTGCTCGGGCGCCTCTGGTGTGCAAACACGCGGAGTGAGGTCCAAGCGCTCGGCGGCCTCTGGCGAGCAAACGTGCTCCGTGAGGTGGCTGCTGAGTGTCAGACTTGAGGCAAACGACCCATACATGCAAGCACCGCACCTGCTGCCACCGCGCCACGCACACACAGCACGCCCCTTGCCCTCCTGAGACCTCCGAAGCTGTGCGGGGCCTCAATGCAGGGGCGCTGCGCGACGCGAGCGCGCCAGGCCGCGTCGGCAGCGCCGCATCGCACTGCCTCAGGCAGCGCACTGGGCTGGCGGCTGCCTGCACGACAGCCCAGCGGTGCGTGAGGACCGCGCACAGACATGTCTGCGAACTGTTTATGGCCGGTTTACGGCAGGCCTGCTACCTAGGCAGCACATAGCGCTCCAGGGCCTGTGCCCTCTGAGGTGGCCCCTGAGAGCCTGATCAGGGAGGGCTCTGCCAAAAATAGTGCAGACCATGGCCGGAAGTCTGAGCCCGAGCCTCTTGCCTCCACACCTTTGCCTCGCCAGCTATATATGTTGTAACAGCACAGCTGTAATTCTGTCACAGCAAGTGAGTCACATGATGGATTTGTGCCAGCCACTACTGTGTGTGTCACCGTGCCTGCACATATAAGTGGCAGTAGGCTGGAGGCGCGGCTGTGCGCCCCGGCCGACATGCAGAACAAATCCAGTCAATCGCCTGCCGACCCCTTTGCGGCCTTCCAGGTGCGCCGCAGTCTGACGCTGGGTGGCGCTGGAGACTCTCAACGTCAGCCTGTGCCTGATCGCCTGCTGATCGCGCAGGATCTGCTGCCAGAGGAGCTGGCAGGCCGCGTGACCGCAGCCGCGGCAGCCCGGCGGAGCTCGCCGCTGCGAGCGTCGCCGGCCAGCCCCAGCCCCGCTGGAGCCGGCCCCTTACACCTGGGCGCTGCGGTAACTTTGCCCACCTGGCCGGGCCCACTCTTGATGCACCAAGAGTTGGCCGTCGACAGCGCTCTGCCCTCCCTGGTGCGCAGGCATGGGAGGCACCTGGCGCCCGGCCGGCTGGCGGCGGCGGGGACTGGGGCCCAGGCTGTGCGGCGCTGGACCCTGCAGGCCCACGCGCACCCGGCTTCCTTCCGCCCTTGCCGGCGCACCTGCGGCCGGCCGCAACTCTGCCTCGTGACATCAGCCGGCGCCTGTCTCCCGGCGCTGCACCGGAGCCTGCGCGGCCACCAGCGCCGGCTCACGGCGGCGCGCCACCGCTGGCTGACCCGGTCGGCGCGAGGCCGGGCAGCGGCAGCCCCTCGGAGGCGGGCGTCGATGGCGTGCCGCAGGCGCTCACAGACGCCTGGTTTGCGGAGGCGGACTGGGACGGAGACGGGCGGCTGACAGGCGCTGAGGCCAAGGCCTTCTTTGGGCGCACGGGGCTGCCTGTGGACAGCCTGAGCAAGGTACCCTCCGGGTGGCTGGTGTTTTCCTGGACTGTCCAACGCTCGAGGCCGGGCAGGCTGGGATGCGTGCAGGAACCTTAGGTGGCTGCCGCGGCACTGCGTGCACCCCGTCGCTGCACGGCCAGTCGTGGCCAGTGTCTATGCGCGGTGCGAGCGTGTGTGGACTGTGGGAGTCTGCTGTGGTACTGGCATTGTGCGTTGCCGCGCCAGGATGCTGGCTCTGACGCCCGCCGCGCGAGCAGATCTGGAACCAGGTCAAGGCTGCGGTGCCGGGCAGCGGCGAGGGCCTCGACCGCGCACAGTTTGCACACGCGCTGCGCCTGGTCGCCCTCGCGCAAAGCGGCAATGCAGCGGCCAGTGGCGCGCCAGCGGCGCCGCCGCGGCTGGCGCCGCAGGGAGGCCGTCCTGCCCAGCGCGCGTGCGACCCCAGAGCATCTGTCATTGGTGTGCTTCTTGCAATGGAGTGGCGCGCAGTGACTTGCCCAGCTGCTGGCAGCCGCACGAGTGCACCACGTGTCCATGAGACCCATGACGGTGGGTGTGCTCCCTGACTCCTGCAGGCTGCCAAGAGCGGATGGGCAAGGCCCACGGACGGCCGGCCCAGCAGCGCTGCCGCCCAGCATCGGCGCCTGGCAAGGCAGCAGCTCCGGCGACCCGGCGCAGCCCGCCAGGAGCGGGCTGGGTGGGCCGCTGCGGGCAGGGCGCACTCTGCGGGGTCGGCGGGCCCCCCGCGCAATGCCGGAGGCTGGGAGGGTGCGAGCGCGCCGCCTGGTGTCGCGCAGCCAGCGGCTATCCACATGCACCGCAGCGGGAGCGCGCCCAGCGCACAGCTGCTCAGCGCGGCTGGGGATCAGGGGGTGGCCGCACTGGCGCAGTCCAACAGCGACCGCGGCTTTGCGCCGGTCTGCGAGGACGCTCTGCCGCGGCGCATGCCCGGCGGTGCGCCGCCGGCAGCCGGCAGCGCGCAGCAGGCAGCCGGCAGCGCGCAGCAGGCAGCCAGGTCGCTGGCGCGCGCTGGCAGCGCCCGAAGCGAGCGCCTGGAGGGCGCGGCTGCAGGGCTAGACGCGGCTGCGCCGCGGGCGCTGGAGCTGCGTCTGCCGCCCCTGCACCCAAAGCGCAGCGCGCGCCTGGCGCTGCTGGCGGCCGGCGGCGGCTCCCTGTTTGCTGGTGAGCCCCCGGGCGGCATGCCTTGGCGGCTCAGCGCCGCGCACGCCAGACGCTTGTGCTCTGCACATCCAGCCCCTTGCGGCGCGCCATGATGGCGCGTGACGCCCAGCAAGTAGCAAGCTGGCCGTTGGCGGCAGCAGACCAGCGCTCAGCTATGTGATGGTTGGGCCGGTCCTGCTGGCATCTTCAACGGCCTGTATGGCTCGACCGCACACCGGCGCCTGCGTGACTGTGCCAGCTTGCGTGTGCGGCCTCGAGCATCCCACACGTCTCGCGCGGCACTCTGCAAGGCCGGAAGAGAGCAGGGTGCATGCAGACTATGTGCACATCCGCCTGAGTCCCGGGCTGCCGGTCAGGGCCGTCCACACGCGGCGGCTTGCTGCACTGGGCAGACCTGGAGAGCGTTCCGGGGCAGCCGAGCGTGACCAGCGCTGCTGGCCCAGGCCGCGGCGGGGCAGAGCCACTGCAGCAGCTCCAGCCCTGCGGCGAGGATGCGGATGCTGCTCCTGCATCTGAGGTGTGCGCTCTCCTGGCACAGCATGAGTGTGTGGTTGTGTTGCAAGGCATGGACGCGCTAAGTCGCGGCCTTGATGTGTGATAGTCACGCAGCATGCTGTTGGCCATTCCTACCTGTGCTGCTCAGATGTGTCACCTGACACTGGAGCCCCCCGGCGCAGGTGCTCGTGCCCGACGCCAAGGCTGTGACGTGCGTGTTCTGCGAGCCCGACAGCGACCTGCTGTGGCTGGGCCATGCGGGAGGGCGCGTGAGCGCGCTGGCGCTCGCCCACCAGCCGCAGGGCGCGCCCGCCGCGCGCCTGGTGATGCGCTGGCAGGCGTTCCGCGCGGGCGCGGTCACCGCCATCGCCAGGACCGCATGGGGCGGCCTGTGGACGGGCTCGTCGCGGGGCGCCGTGCGCGTGTGGGCGCCGGAGGTGGGCGGGGCTGCAGCAGCCGGCGGCGGCGGCGCCGAGCTCGTGGCGCCCACGCGCGAGCTGCGCAGGTCGCACGGCGCGCGGCCGCATGGCAGCGCCGTGGCCTTCCTGCTCGCGCCTGCCAGCGGGCAGGTGGGGCTCGGTCGGTCTTTGGTCTGCCATGCGCTGTTGCAGCAGTGGTGGTGTGCCCACTGTCTGGGCCGCCAGGCGCTGTGCACGAGCCCGGAAGCTCGGAGTGTGGTAAACAGCGGTGCCATGGGTGTGCATGCGGGCGATGTTGTATCAGCCAGAGGTCACTGCCAGCAGGTCACTGCCGGCCTTGCCTGCGCTTTCTGGGTGACGCCGACTTGTGCGCACAGGTGGTGTGGTCGTGCAGCGACCACTCGCTGCTGCTGTGGTGCGCACACAGCGGCGCCTACCTGGGCGCACTCCTGCACGACCGCGACACCGACGCCCTGTTCAGCGACCTGGAGCTGCCGCCCGCTGCCGTCGTGCCGCCCGCGCTCGCTGAGCGTGAAGAGCGACGGCACTTCATTGACGCCAGCAAGGCATGCCTTCCTTCTAGCATGTCGGGGTCTCTGCACAACAAGTGCGTGCAGGTCAGACATGCGACCCAGCGCTGAACAGCCCGGCTGCTTGCACCCCCACAAACCTTGCAGCTTCGTACTTATTACGCTGGCGTGTTGACCTGGGCAGGGTCTGGATCTGGACAAACGTGGGCGCGTGCTGGCCGCGCCTTCCCCTAGCACGTACGAGGCGCTGCTTGCAGAGCAGGAGGCCTGGGCCACGCAGTCTGACAAGCGGACGGTCGAGTTCCTGTCGGTGCTCGCAGCGAGCGGGGGCAAGGCTATCGGGAATGCAGGTGCGCGGCAAAGTGAGCGAGACGTGACATGGCGCCTCGCTGTGCATCACTCGCCACTGTGGCGATCAACAGACCAAGTGAGCTGGCGGCGCCGTCTTTGTGAAGGACTGCTGTGCCCGGTTTGGACAGGCTATACCCGTCGCGCCAAGATCTGCAAATGCAGTGCCAAAGCGCTGCGCAGAAGCTGCCATGCTAACGGCTGACCTTGCCTGCCATGGCGCAGGCAAGGCCGCCAAGTTCCTGGGCAAGCTCGGCCACAAGCTCGCGCGCAACGTGAACAGAGAGGCCGGCGACTCCAGCTTTGGGCGGACCGCTGCTGACTCCGGTGCTGCCCATCAGCTGCCGCGACCGGCCAGCCACATCACCTGCTGTTGCACATGGACCTGATGAGTACCAGCTGCGTGACAGATGTGCTGCGTGCGGCAGGCGAGGCTGATGCGGAGGATGAGCGCCCAGCACGCAGTGCCAGCGATAAAGCAGGCGCGCTGACAGCGGTGGCGGGCAGTCCCGACGGGCGCGTGTGGACAGCCTTCAAGCACGGTCGCTTGGAGCTGTACACGGCTGCTGGTCGCCTGGTGTGGAGGAAGGTGGGTGCCTGCCGAACCATCTTCAGCACATTAGCGAAGTGGCGCCGGCGTGCTGCATGTGCACGCATGCCCAATTCTCCTCACTTACCTGGCAGCAAGTCGGGCGGCCTGCACAGCAATGGCATGTGCAGTGGCTCCAGTGCCTGCCAACGTGCAGACCGCTGTCTGGGTGATGCTGCAATGTGCGCATGCCAAAGAGGGTCTGCTAGCTAGCCATGCGGCAGTGCCGCACAGGTTGACAGCTGCAGCGTGCGCAGGATGTGGGCGTGCGGGTGTCCAGCCTGGTGGCTGTGGGCATGCGACTTTGGGCAGGCCTGCACGACGGCCGCATCCGCGTGTGGCTTGCCGAGCCTGGCATGCCACCCGTGCCCCTGCGCGACTGGTCAGCACACAGCATGAGCGTGGCTGGCCTCGCGCTGGCCGGCACGCGCGTGGCCAGCCTGGGCGCTGACGGCAGCATCATGGCCTGGGCCGCGACGTCGCCGTGCGACTATGATGCAGACGCGAGGTCAGTCTGCGGCGGGCTCAACTCATCTGGCTGAGCAATAACATGCAGTCAGAGCGCACAGTCTGCGGCCGCTCGAGCCTGCGCCAAGCGTGAATGTATCCCAGGCAGGCCTACATGGAGCCGCTGTGTGACACGTGTGAACTGCGCCAGGTTGACGTACGAGGGCGAGGCGGGCAGCCTGGTGACACGGCAGGTTCTGGAGCTGCTGTGCCTCACATGGAATGTCGCCGAGGCCAAGCCTGAGGTGCGCTGTCCGTCCAGGCTGCCCACCTGCGTGTCACATGCGTGTGAAGGCCCGCGCAATGTACTGCATGCTCTTACAGTGGCAGAGATGTTGCGGGCGTGCAGGCGGGCAGGGCTCTGTTCCAGAAGCTGGCGGGCATGGCCGCAGAGTCGGCGGCGGCTGTGGTCGTCATTGCGCTGCAAGAGATTGAGATGGGCGGTAGCTCGGTGGCAATGGCCGCTGCCAAGGACGCTCTCTTGAAACACCAGCAGGTGTGCTTATGCTGCCAGGGCCTATGAGCACACTCTTGCTCTCGGTACATTGCCTGTGTGCGCACACCTGCGTGCCTTGCCCGACGGTGCCCGGACACCCTGCTGGCCCTGCTGCTTACCAGGTGGCTTTCCGCCATGCAAGAACGGCATGCGCATGCTGGGTACACCTTGCGCACAAAAGCAGGGTGTGGCTGCTGCGGCAGGAGCGCGGCAACAACAATGCAAAGGCGTGGCAGGCGGCTGTACAGAGCGCACTGGGGGGCTCCGCAGCCTGGCCTCCTATTGGCCTGCGCCAGCTCTCCGGCATGCTCATCATGGTGTTTGCGCGCGCACACCTGCAGGTGCGGTCTGCAGGGTCGTCGTCAATCTGCATCCAAGGTGACAGTGGCTGGCGGGGTTGTGAGGGGAGGGCGTGGTGGTTGAGTGCGCGCTTTGCTGCCTGCCACACAAGCGTATGCCCGCCTGTTGTTCGACACCTGGGCTGCACCTGGCTGCCTGCGGAAAGTCGTCGCGAGTCATGCGGGGAGTCAATCACAGTGTGAGGTGTTGCTTTGTGCTGTGGCTGGCACTTCTGTAGTGTACCCCAGGTGTGAGACCAAAACCATGCCAGCGCTGCATTTGTGTGCCTTGGGGCCGCCAGGCATTCATTGGTGAGGTGGCAACTGCCAGCGTCGCGACGGGTGTGCTGGGCTTGGGCGGCAACAAGGGCGCCGTGGCCGTCTCCTTCTCGCTGTACCGCCGCAGCATCGCGTGCATCTGCTCGCACTTTGCTGCTCACCAGGCAAGCAGGACCTGCCATTGCCAGCGGTCATGAGGCATCGCAGAGCCGTCAACTTGAGATGATGATCACCTGACTGCTGCATCTGCAGGTGGCCAAGTTGTGGAGCACTTGGCTGCTGAAGCATGTCAGTGCGCTGCTGAAGCAGCGCCCAGCGTGCACAGGGTGCCGTGGAGGCGCGCAACGCCAACTATGCAGCGGTCGTGCGCAACTTGCAGTTTACAAAGCGCGCCTGGTTCGGGCTGCGCATTGCTGATGAGCCCGAGGACAGCCGGCGGCAGCACGTCTTCTCCGACAGCGACTCTGACTCCAGCAGCGGCGCTGACGAGGAGCTGGAAGGC
>JAABUH010004517.1_pt1 | contig 11247 bp, 8 predicted proteins | sample 5559121 | NCBI WGS metagenome assembly JAABUH01 (sample SAMN10711871, study PRJNA513364) | rock metagenome | isolation source: Antarctica rocks | place: Antarctica: Victoria Land, Battleship Promontory nord | collected 2015-12-28 | reverse complement strand
CTCCTGGGGCTGGACCGCCGCAGCGGCAACGTCGCGCAACCACCCCACCTTACCACATCCCGGTACCAACTTCCGCGAGGCTGTACTAGTCCGGCGAAAAACCGCCGCATCTGCTCTTGCACCTGGGCCTTGGTGCCCGGGCAGGTGTTGGCCGTGACCTCCTCACGCGCCCAGGCCCGGATCGCCTCGTCCGGGTTGCAGTCGGGGCTGTAGGGAGGCAGGCGCAGCACGCGCAGGCCCAGGTCCGGGGTGGTCAGGTAGTCACGCACCGCATCGCCGCCGTGGGCCGGGCCGTTGTCCCAGATGACGACCAGCGGCCCGGGGCGGCTGGCGCTCAACTGGCGCAGGAAGGCCGCGCTGGTCGCGGACGAGCTGGTGGAGGCCAGTTCCATATACTCGGTCTCGCCCGTCTCCAGACAGACCGCCGAGTAGTAGCTGGCCTGCTCGCCCCAGCGCGGGCAGGTCGAGTCGACCAGCGCCGGGCGACCCTCAAGCACCCACTTTCCGTGCAGGTCCGCAGCGGCGCGGAAATGCGCCTCGTCCACGAAGAAGATTTTTGCCCCCAAGATCTGGGCTTCCACCCGCAAGGCGGCGTACTCCTCCACGAAGGCGGCGCGTTTCGCCGCGTCGGCCTTGCGCAGGCGCTTCTTGGGACGCTTGTGGACGAAGCCAAGACGGTGCAGATAGCGCGTGCAGGCGCTGTGGCAAAGGCGGATACCGTAGCGGGCCTCGATGAACTGGCACACCACCTTCCAGTTCCAATTCGCCATGGCGATACCCACCTCCGCCGGCGCGGCCTGGACAGCGATCTTCAGTCCCGCCTGGGCCTCGGGGTCGAGGGCGGGGGGGACCACCCGTCTGCTCGAAGGCCAGGACGGCGGGGCCGTCGCGCTCGAAGGCCGCGAGCCAGCCGCCGATGGTATGGGCATCACGCTCCAGCAGACCGGCGACCGTGTTGGCCGACCAGCCGTGCGCCAGCAGCCAGAGGGCGTGCCAGCGCTCGCGCTCGCGCGGCGTCGGTGCCCGATACATCCGCGCACGCGCCTGCCGTGCGTCCAGCCCCCAGCGCGCCAACACCCCCGCAATATCGGTGTGCTGGCCGTTTACTCTATCCGTAGCGAGTTGCTGGCAATCCAGATGCGAGAGTGCCAGGATTTGGGCACGGACGGACTAAACGGCCAGCACAGGTACGACCCGGCGCATCGGCGCGCCTATACCCTCGCGGAGGCGCGCCGCCTGGTGGCCGACGCCGGGCTGACCATCGCACACCAGGCGGGCTTTCGCATCGACCGGTTGTGGCGGGGGTGGATGGTCACCGGCCAGCGGCCCCCCGCGCCGCGGGGCACGCCGGAAACACCGTTCGCGCGCCTGCCACCGGGCGCCACGCACCCCCCGGGGTAACGCTCGGGCAACGCTCCCCGCTGCAACGCCGCGGCGATCGGCGGCCACGCGCCTCAGCCGGGTTGTCGACGCACCGCATCAGGCACCGACCGGCGTCTCGGACCACCGGCCAGGTTTCTCGCGTCGGCACACAGACCGTCGTTCCCCTATCGCCCGGCTCCGTCAGCAGCGCACTCACCGCCCGCGGCATTCCTGCAGGCACAGCGCCTCCCGCCACCTTCCAACATCCAGGTCGGGGTCGCGTCTCCGGCCCGCTGAACCAGGACCGGCCTGAAGCGGGCAAGGAGGCCCGCAGCCGGGAATAGCGTGTCGCCAGAGAATCCCAGGATGCGCGGCGGCAGCAGCCGATCGCGTATCAATCCCGCTCCTCAGGCGCATTGAGACCTGTCCGGAAGTCGTGCCGCCCGAGCAGCACCAGGCCGAGCACGTCGGCGAGCGCCAGCAGTGTGCCACCAAGCCAGTACAATGGCGCGATGCCCAGCGCGTCAACAACAATCCCGCCCAGCGCCAGCGAGAGCAGCCGCATGAGGTTCCACGTCACGTCGAGGAGCGTGAAGACCCGCCCGCGCAGCCGTTCCGGCACCGCGCCTTGCACCGTGGAGTTGAAGACGACCATCCCGGTGGAGGTATTCAGGCCGTAGACGAACAGGATCAGCAGCGCCACCGGCAATGGGGTGACGACGGCGAGCAGCACGTCCCCAGCCCGCGGACGATGTAGGGCACGAAGAGCCATCGCGCGTCGCGGTAGTCGCGCGCGCGCGTGTTGGGGAGGAGCGGGCCGAGCAGTGCGCCCGCCCCGATCGCCCCGATCAGCCAGGCGAAGCCGGTCGGCGCCAGGCGGAGATGCCGCTCGGCGGGTACTGTCAATTAAAGTCGAGTGGGGTCGTTTGCTGGTGCGCGAAGGCGTGGTGGGGCGGGGGGCGCTCGCCGCTCAGGCCAGGGCCGGGGTGCCGGTGACCACCCGCCAGATGGCGCAACGTTGGTCGCGGGTCTGGCGGTAGTCGGGGGCACGCAGGCGGTGGCGGCGCGGGCGGCAGTGGCCGGCGCTGGGGCCGTAAGCGGCGAGGAAGCGCTGGGCGTGCCCCGGGCCCTTGCACCGCCGCATCCGGCGCTCGCGCTCGCGGGTGGGCTGATGCGCGTTCTCGGCGCGGTTGTTCAGCCCCTGGTGTCGGCGGTGCTCGACGCGCGGGAGGACTTCGCGCAGGGCCGCCCCGTCGCTGGCGCGCTTGTCCGTGATCACCACGCGCGGCACATCGGTGCGTCCTTTGAGCAGCTTGCGCAAGAACTTCGTGGCCACGTGCTTGTCGCGCCGGGCTTGCACGCGGATGTCGAGCACGGTGCCATCCTGGGCGACGGCCCGCCCGAGGGAGTGCTGCCGCCCGTTGATCTGCATGAAGACCGCGTCGAGGTGCCATGTATCGCCAGGCTGCGAGCGGCGGCGGCGCAGCGCGTTGGCGTCGGCCTGGCCGAACTTCCGGCACCACTGGCGCACCGACTCGTCGGTCAGGATGACGCCGCGCGCGGCGAGCAGCTCCGCCACGTCGCGGTAGCGCAGGGCGCAGCGGCAGTACCGCCACACCGCGTGGCCAATAATCTCCGGCGGGAACCGGTGGCGTTTGTAGGGGGGGATGGGCGCGTGTTCTTTCATGCGCCGAGTAGCGCATACCCGCCCGCCCGCAAGGCTCGCCAGTTACCTTGACAATACCCCTGAAAGGCTGCTCCCGGATGACCGTGCCATCCTTACCGGTCACGACGGTATGGTGCAGGGCGTCGAAGCCGTCCTCGCGTGCCTCGATCAGCAGGCGCTCGCCGGGTGGCAGATCGTAGGTCTTCTCGACGAGCACCGTCGCGTCGGCGGGCCGCAGGTTGCTGATCACGGGTTCATCGTTCACGACCGTCCAGCCCGGATCGACGCCACGCAGGCCGATGCGGACCCGCCCCTTCGCGACCGCCGCCTCGATCGCGAGCCAGGCCCCGGTGGTGTTATTGACGGCGTCGGTGCGCGAGCGCGTGCCGCAGGAAGCGCAGCGTCTACGCCATGTGCCCTGCGCTTCGCGCCGACGTCTTCGGTCTCGCGTGGAACTTTGCGGGTGGCGGGGCATTGTTCGTGGTACCGCCCGGGAGTGCCCGGCGGTGGGAGCGGGTGGGAAGCGCGCGAGTTGCTCGCCGTCCCGGCGCGCGGAAGGAACGGACCACAATGGTGCAGACAGCATGGCCGATGAAGCTCGCGGCATCGCTCGGGCTGCCGCTCGTCCTCGCGCTCATACTCGGCGGCTGCGCGGCGGGCGGCGCGACAGGCGCACGGCCCGCGCCCGCCCGGACGCCGGAGCCCGACTGGGTGGAGGTGGGCGGGGCCCCCGCCGCCCCCACCGTCACCCCGGCCGCCGTCCGGGGGACGCCCGCGACACCGTCGGCCCGGCTGCCGACGGCGCGTGCCGCGGCCGGGCCGACGGCCACCATCAACTGCCCGCCTTTGGCCGTCCCGTCGGCGCTGCCGTATCCGGGCTGGGCGGGGCTGATCTGGTACAGCGACACCATCGTTGTCGGCACGGTCCTGTCCCAGGAGACGAGCTGGGTCGGGCAGGCGATCGTCACCACCTCGCTCGTGCGGGTCGACGAGGGCGTGCGCGGTCTGCCCGCGGCGATGCTGGGCGTTGATCAGACGGGGGGTACGCTCGACGGCTGCACCCAGCGGAGCGGTGAGAGCCCGCTCCCGCGCGGTGTGCGCGTGCTCCTCTTCCTCGGGCGCTACGCCGCGGCGGCCGCCGCGACGGACGGCCTGCGCTACTACATCAAGTGGGGCGGCTATGGAGGCTACGACCGCCCCGCGAGCACGGCCATGCCCACCGCGGAGCGCCTCGCCGACGTGCGGCGGATCCTGGCCGCGCCGCCGCCCGCCGAGCTCTCGCCCGCCTGGATTATCCCGCTCGAACGGTCGCCGCTCGCGCCGTCACCGGCGACCCCGACGCGCTGAACACATAACGCGGTTTGGTTGGGCTGAGCGGTAATGGCAGGACGCACGATGCTCAGCGCGTCGGGGGTGCCGGTGGTGGCGAAAAGTACCGCGCGGCGAGTTCCTGCGCGATCGCCGCGCCACCCGCGGTCGTGGGGCCGTGGAGGTCGGCGAGCACGCGCTGTTGACGCGCCGGATCGTCGTCGCGAAACAGCGCCGCTGCGAGCCGGATCGGCGCGGCGGCCGCGAGCGCCAGGTTGAGCGCGTCGCCGACGCGGGCGTCGACGCTGCGTGGCCCGGTCGGGCCGTCGAGGAGGACCATGGCATAGCCCATCTGCCCCGCGGCGATGGCGACCCGGACCTCGGTCACCCGCCCGCCGCTGGCGGCGACTAGGTCGGCCATCAGGGCGTATGGCAGCGGACGCGGAAGGCCCCCGCCGTGCAATTGGGTGGCGAGGACCTCCGCCTCGACCGGGCCGATGCCCCAGATCGAACGGCGCGTGCCGCCGCTCTCGCGCAGGACGAGCGCGTAGCGTGGGGGTGCCGTGGCGGTGCCGCCGGGTTGGCGGCGGATATCCTCGATCGTCATGCCGATCCACGCGCTGCCGTCCGGTGTCGTCGCCATCCGTTCCTCCTCCCAAAGTGCCGCCAAGTGCCGCCGGAGATTCCGACGACCTTTGAAGAGCCGGGTCTTGAGCGCGCCCGGCCCGATGCCGAGCGCACGCGCCGCCTCGTCCGGGGTGCGGTCGGCGAGGTAGACGAGGCGGACGGTCTCCCGCTGCCCGGGCGGCAAAGCCGCGACCGCCGCGCGGATTTGTGCCGCGACCTCGGCGGCCGTCGCGAGTTCCTCCGGGCCGGGGCCCCGATCGACGGGGTCAGGCAACAGCTGCCCATCGAGGGGCGTCTCCCACGACCAGGCTTCCCGCGCACGATGCCGCTGCCAGCGACGGCAGACGTTCAGGCCGATCCCCACCAGCCAAGGGCCGAAGCGCGATGGCTGGCGCAAGTGGGCGAGGCCGAGGAAGGCCAGGAGTGCCGCCTCCTGGGCGGCATCTTCCGCGAGCACCGCGTCGCCGAGCTGGCGCGCGCACAGGGCGCGCAGCACGGGATAATGCCGCGCGAGGAGCTGGCCCCAGGCCGCGCGATCGCCGGCGCGCGCCGCCGCCACCAGTTCCGCCGTCTCGTGCATCGTGCGCCGCTCCCCCTGGCCGCTCTGTCCCGCTGCTCTGTAGTCGCGCATTCGGGGCCGTTGGTTACCCGCCGCTTACGGTGGCCCGCCGTGACCGCTGCCGACTCGCTCGGCACTCGCGGCGGTAGGCGCAGTTCCGCTCGCTGCCACCGCGCCGTGGCGAAGATTAGCGTTGGGTAGACACAAACCCTGTACGATGACCGTGATCGCGCGGTCGTACCGGCCCGGCTCTTCACCGCCGACCCTTGCCGCATGGCACAGCGCGGGTGATTGTATCGTTCCAAGGTGCCATGCACAGTGCTGACGAGACGGGAAGTCGCGGAGGAACGGCGATCTAGCCCCCATCGGTGCCGCCACAGCCACAGCGTCTCTTGTTGTATCGCGCTGCCGATCGTATGATGCCGACACAAATATGTGCCCAGGGTAGCTTGACGAGCGACACAGCCACGCTGTGCGGACCCTGGGAATAGCCGCTACGCTCGTCCGGGATAGGGAGGGTGTCAGCTTCGCGTTGGCACCTTTTTCGTGCGCCCCGCCGGGTGCCTATCCCGGGAGGAGCTATGCCCGCACGTCCCTCGCCCCTCTGGTCGTCCCCCGCGTTCCGCGCGCTCTGGGGCAGCGACACCATCTCCCTTCTCGGCCTCCATACCACCTTGCTAGCCCTCCCGCTGACGGCGATCGGCCTCGGGGCGACGCCGGTCCAGGTCGGCCTGCTGACCACCGCCCAGACGGCCCCGGCGCTCCTCTTCGGCCTCTTCGCCGGGGCCCTGGTCGACCGGTACAGGCGGCGGTCCCTGCTCCTCGCGGCCAACCTCGCGCGGGCGGCGCTGCTGGCGTCGCTCCCCCTGGCGGCGGCCCTCGGGAGGCTCCACCTCGCCCAGCTCTACCTCATCGCCTTCTTGTCCGGAGTCGCCGCGCTCGTCTTCGTCGTGGCGTACCAGGCGTTCCTGCCGACGGTCGTGCCGCGTGCCCACTTGCTGGTCGGCAACGGCGCGCTGCGCGCGCGCGAGGCGACCGCCCAGGCCGCCGGGCCGGGCCTCGGCGGCCTGCTCGTGCAACTCCTCGGCGCGCCGCTCGCGGTCGGCATGGGGGCGGTCGCCGCGCTCGGCTCGGCGCTGGCCGTGCTGGCGATCCGCACGCCCGAGCCCCATCCGCGCGCGGACGGCGCGGGGCCCGGGATCGGACGCGCGATCGGCGCGGGGTTCCGCTTCGTGCTGGCCCATCCCACGCTCCGCCCGGTGGTGCTGGCCGCCACCCTCGGCGCGATCTGCGGCGGCATGGGCACGAGCCTCGCCCTCCTGTACGCCGTGCGCGACCTGGGGATCTCGGCAGCCACGCTGGGCGTGATCGTCGGCGCGGGCGGCCTGTCCGCGCTCCCCGCCGCGCTCCTCGCCAGGCGGATCATCCGGCGCTACGGGCTCGGCCCGACGCTGATCGCGACGACGGCACTCGCGGGCGGGGCGGCGTTCCTCCTGCCGCTGGCGGGCGGCCCCACGCCGGGGGTGCTCGCGCTGCTGCTCGCCTGGCGGATCCTGGCGGATCCTGGCGGGCGTGGCGGAGACGCTCGGCGGGATCGCCCGCTTCACCCTGGTGCAGACGGCCCCGCCGCCGGGCCTCGCGGGACGGGTGCAGGCCACCGTGCGCGTCTGCGGCTGGGGAGCGCTCGCCCTGGGCGGGGCCGTGGGGGGCGGGCTGGGCCAGGGGCTCGGGCTACGTTCCACGCTCGCCCTGGCCGCGTTCGGCCTGCTGCTGACGCCGCTCGGGCTCCTCGCCGCGCGCGTTCATACCCGCCGCAACCTTGTGTGACGGCCTCGCCAAGCGCGCGGCGGGGGTTCCGGCGATCGTCGTCCTGCAAGCTTAGCCCGCGGTGCGGCGCCGCTGCCCCAGGCGGAAGCGGCGCGGGTCGCCCAACCGCCGCGCGAGCGTGGCGCGGTCGAGGCCGGTGTGGGCCACCGCCCAGTCGATCTCCGAGGCGAGGGTGATGCCGAACGTGCCGGGGTCATCGGAACACAGCACGACGTCGACCCCGGCGGCGAGGAAGCGGTGGAGCGGGTGGTGCGCGGGGTCGGGCACGCCGCCGATCAGCAGGTTCGAGGTGGGGCAGCACTCGATCACCGTCCCGAGGGCCATCAGCCGGTCCAGCACGAACCGCTGGCGCTGCCGGATCGCGTCGAGCCGCGCGTCATCGTAGGGTCGCTCGACGAGCGCATCGTGGTCGTGTGTCGCGAGGGTCGCCTGCTCGCCCCGGAGCGCCGTCGCTTCGAGCGGCACGCCGTAGGCCGCGAGCGCCTCGCGGTGCGCCAGGTCGTAGGCGAGCTGCTCGCGGCGTTCGGCGACCGTCTCGCGCGCGTGCGCGCCGGGGCGGCGGGCGACGGCCAGGGCGGGGTCGAGGCCGAGCGCGATGGCATGGCCCAAGCGGCGCGCCCCCAGCTCGGCCACCTCGTGGCACCAGCGGATCGCGCTCTCCAACGATTTGTCGAAGAAGGACTCGCCGACATGGAAGACCACGTCCAGGGCGCTCGCCGGGTCGGCCCGGTTGTCCCGCGCGACTTGATCGAAGAGCGCGCGGAACGTTTTGGGCGGGCAGCCCTCCTCCACGCCGGCGAAGTCGATCCCGACGATGACGGACGCAAGTTCGGGCTGGTCGGCCAGCAGGTCGCGCAGTAGCGCATAGCCTTCCAGCGGCGCGTGGCGCGGCAGGGTGACGATATAGCGCGCGGTGAAGCCGTCGCGTGTGGCCGCCAGCAAGGTGGCCGCGCAGAGCCGATGCCAGTAGCGGAAACCCGCCGGGTCCGTCCCAGTCCCGCAGCGATACTCGACGTAGTCCAGACCCTCCGTACGAGCGCGGTCGAGCAGCCGCACGAGCAGCTGCCGATCCCCATCGCCGCCCCGCCGCCGATAGGCGGTCCAGATGGTCTGGAAGAAGCGGAACGTGGCCTCGAAGCGCCCGAAGTCGCCGCCGTCCTCGGCGTCGTAGGTGTGCAGGCGCGCCAAACGAGCGGTCGCACTCACGTCCCCAGCCTCCGCCGCGTCGAAGAGTGCGACCGGGTCGACCGCTGCCCCGTAGTGTGCCCGGTATTGCGCACTGAAATCGCGCCAATCCGCTTCGCGGTACACCGCGCGACCCAGCGCCAACGCGTCCGCCGCCGCGAACGCGCCCATGACGTGCAGGTGCAACTCGCAGCCGTGCAGCAACCGCGTCACGGGAGTAGGAGGAGCGGGCACGACGGCGGGCACGTGGCCCGCACGGGCGACTGCGGATGCTGCCGGGTCTGATGCCATTATGTCCCCTATCCCTTCGTCCTGCAGCACATCAGCGCGGTGAAGTTCAACGAGTTGTCCGCTCCCGGCCACACCGTGGCCTGTCGCTCGCCGCCTAGCGGCTGAGCGCGGCGAGGAGACGATCGGTCAGCGTCGCCCACGGGCGCGGCTCCACCACCGGCAGCCCGTAGCGCCCCGCTTCGGCGGTGAGCCATTGCCCGAACAACCACTTCGCCCGCGCCTCGGTGCGCCGCTCCGCCTCGGGACGCGCGGCCATCCCCCGTCCTCGGGCCACCATGTTCCCGAGGAGGACCGCCTCATCGGGTTCGACCAGGAAGACCAGCGCGACCTGCCCGCTGGCGACCCGCTCGCGCAGCAGCGGCGTGGCGGCGACCGCGGGGAGGATGCCGTCGCCCTCGAAGATGGCCGGTCCCGCGTGGTCCACCTGGGACGCCGTGGCGATCGCGATCGCGGGCGACAGCGCCTCCCCGGTGCCGACCAGGCCATCCCGCAACCGCTCGGGCGGGAGCCGCCAGACGCCGGGATTGTCCCAGAAGAGGTAGAGGTCGTCGTTGCCGCGCGGCAACATGGCGCGGCTATGCTGGAAGGCGAGCCGGAACAGGTCGACCTGGAGCCAGGGGATGCCGAAGCGCAGGCCGAGTTGGCGCGCCACGGTGGACTTCCCGGTGCCCGAGACGCCGCCGATCAGCAGCGCCTCCCAGGGCGGCATCGCTGCGGTCGATCGTTCCGGCTGCTGTGTATGCATCATCGCCTCGGCCCTGCGCGCTCGCCGCAGCACGCCTTCCGACCCTGCTCGGGCCACATCCTGTCCCTGATGATGCCACCGCCGTGCCGGGGAAGCACCTGTCCGATCGATCAGCAGGGCGCATCCGACCGGGGCCACTCGTCCCGCAACATGCCGCTATACGGTCGCCGCCCCGCACGCCGACGAGCGGTTTGGCGATGCCTTCGTCCGGCCGCGACGCGCGCCATACGACCGCAGTGCCGCGTCAGGCACGTGGCTGCGGCGGTGCGACTTGCATTCCGGCCCGGAAGCTGCCATAGTGAGCGCCGTGGCCTGCAACCAGGAGAGGGAGACGCCATGATCCCGGCGATCCGCAACCACCTCCCCACGCCGCGTCGCCGCACCGCCCCGGTGTCGGACGCCGTCGTACGCGTGTTCGGCCCCCGCTAATCCCTCTCAGCCAGGAAATGACACGAGCGCCGCCGTGCGTGCGTGCGCTGTTCTCGCGCGGACATTCGTTGTCGTGCGAACGGCCGCGCTGTGCGCACGATGTGGCTGAGGGAGAGCACCGGGGGCCCTGGGAAAGGATCGCCCGATGTCCCTGCTTGGTTCCTGGACCCTCCTCCGACGCTATCTCCGCCCGCACGCGCCGCGCGTGCTCCTCCTGGCCGTCGTACTCGGCGCGGGCCTCGGCCTCCAGCTCGTCGCGCCGCAGTTCCTGCGGGCGTGCATCGACGCCGCCCTGGCCGGGCCCGGCGCCCCGGACCCGACCGCCGCCGCGGCCCGCTACCTCGGGGCGGCCCTGGCGGCCTACCTGGCGGCGCTCGTCGCGACCGCCGTGGCCGAAGACCTCGGCTGGGCGGCGACGGTCGCCTTGCGCGCCGACCTCGTCGCCCACTGCTTGCGCCTCGACCTCGCCTTCCATCACGCCCAGACCCCCGGCGCGCTGGTCGAGCGCGCGGACGGCGATGTGCGCGCCCTCGCGCACCTCTTCTCGCGCCTCGTGCTGCAGGTGCTCGGCAATCTCCTGCTGCTGGGCGGGGTCCTAATCGCGCTCTGGCGCACGGACGCGCGGCTCGGGGCGGCGTTCGCCGCCTTCGCGCTCGTCGCCCTCCTGGCCCTGGCCGGCCTGCGCCACACCGGGGTGGCGGCCTGGGACGCGGCGCGCGCGGCGCGCGCGAACCTGCTCGGCTTCGCGGAGGAGCGCCTCGCGGGCGCCGTCGACCTCCGCGCGAACGGCGCGGTCGGCGCGACACTGGCGCACCTCGCCGTGGCGCAACGCGCGCTCGGCGCGGCGGAGGCGCGGGCGTGGCGGGCGGCGGCCCCGCCCCGGGATGCCCTCGGCCTCCTCTTCGTCGTCGGCACCGCCCTCGCACTGGGACTCGGCGGCGCGCTCGTCCGGCGCGGCGACCTCTCCGTCGGCACCCTCGCGCTTGTCTACGCCTACGCCACCACCCTCTTCGCCCCGCTCGCGCGCCTCGGCGGGGAAGTCGCGCAGTTACAGGTCGCCGCGGCCGTCGTCCCGCGCGTCCTCGCGCTGCTCGAGACGGCTCCCGCCATCCCGGATGGGGCCGTCGAACTCCCCGCTGGCCCGCTCGGGGTCGTGTTCGCCGGGGTCACCTTCGGCTACGACCCCGCCGAACCGGTCCTGCGCGACATCGCGTTCGCGCTCGCCCCGGGGCAGACCCTCGGGGTCCT
>JAABUH010004515.1_pt1 | contig 11248 bp, 18 predicted proteins | sample 5559121 | NCBI WGS metagenome assembly JAABUH01 (sample SAMN10711871, study PRJNA513364) | rock metagenome | isolation source: Antarctica rocks | place: Antarctica: Victoria Land, Battleship Promontory nord | collected 2015-12-28 | reverse complement strand
AAGGAGTAATTGAGATTTATAATAGGTAGGGTCAAACCGGAGGTCGAAAAGTCAGAGGAGAGTGATTTGCCATGCTGGCGGGGTTTCGGCGTTAGCTCCTCCATTCGTGACACCCCTGTAGATAGCATATTAACATGAGTCATATTATTGCTGTCCGGGAAACGGCCCGGCGAAATCCGAGATTAGCGACCCCTTGGCCGAGATGTACTGGTAACTATACTACTGAACGAACATAGACACTAGAGTACAAAACCCTCTTCGTGCATGATGGCAAACTCCCCCGTTCCACCTCCCGGAATATACACGCCCCTGGTCACCTTCTTCAACCCCGACTCCACCCTCGACCTCCCTTCTATCCAAGCCCACGCCCTTCGCATAGCCCAAGGAAAAGTCTCTGGCCTAGTCCTCCAAGGTTCCAACGGCGAAGCAGTCCACCTCGACAACTCCGAACGAATCACCATCATCCGTACCATCCGTTCCCACCTCGACTCAAACGGCTTCCAACATGTTAAACTCATGGCAGGAGCAGGCGCACCGAGTAACATTATGACCCTGAAACTGGCTCGAGAAGCGAAAGAAGCAGGAGCGGATTTCGTACTGGTCCTTCCACCGAGTTATTGGGCGTCAGCGATGACGAGACCGGTGTTGGTGAAGTTTTTCCAGGAGGTTGCGGATGAGAGTCCGTTGCCGGTGTTGATCTATAATTTCCCGGCGGTTTCGAATGGGATTAATATCGATTCGGATATGTTGATTGAATTAGCGGAGCATCCGAATATTGTTGGGTGCAAGTTGACCGATGGGGTGGGTTCTCCTTTCTCTTTCCGGATCATGGGCGTCTAACCATCGCTTAAATTGAACCACAGAACATCGGAAACCTCCATCGTACAGCTGCACGCACCAACCCATCCACCTTCTCCGTCATGTCTGGAAAAGGAGAGTTCGCCCTTCATGGCTTCGTAGCAGGTGCATCAGGATGCATAGCAGCCCTCGTCAACATGTAAGCTCATATCACCCCCCTAAATCTCCCAACCATAATAACCCAACGCTTAGCGCACCCAAAGCACACGTCGCAGTCTACGACCGTATCACCGCCGGCGACCTAAAAGGCGCCAAAGCAGTTCAAGACGTCCTAGCCGATGCCGACCTCTCACAACAGAAACTCGGTGTTTCGGGTCTGAAACTCGCTGTTTCGCATTACTTCGGGTATGGCTCGGGTTTGGCTAGGAGTCCTTTACCTAGTGGGGATGAGAGTCGGTTGGCGGCTCAGGAGGGACCGTTGAAGCGGTTGGTGGATTTGGAGAATAGCTTGTGACGGACATACTGCATTCACAGCATTGCCGGCGAATAATGTGCATTTGATCATTACGAAAATAGCTTAAGAGGGCGATTTGATACCGTCAGAGTGAAAATCATCGGGTTTTCCCTACACGCAAGAATGTTTCATCCCTTTTGTGACATTCTGAAACGTCTTCCCCTTGACTGCTCCCCAGCAACTACAACCCCTTTTCAAACCCTTAATCCCACGCACACCATCTGCAAAGAACTCACCGATCACTCAGCGATCGATCCGTACCTTTCCGATGCAGAGTTTCAATTCCAAACCTCCTTCCTGACACGCGTAGCAAGTACTGTACCTTGCACAAGCCGTTTTAGGCACGTCCTCCATCCCGGTTCTCCGGCTGGTAAGGAGCGTGTCGACAGAGCGAGGTCGACGTAAAGCATAGCAGCTTTTCTTTGAACCAAACCGCCTTTGACTCTTTTCGCGCTGATCATTCCTCTTTTGGGCCGGGATGACGCACTGACCCAACCAATCAATCATCAAACAACGCTCGGATCACTTCGGATCCTTTCCTCTACCGCTCTCGCCACAACCACTCATCCATTTCAGATTTCTCGATCTCAAGTCTTCGAAAGGAGATCTATTGAGACGATTTGCATGCGACCGACCTAGGAAGATACAGCTTTGACGAGCAGAGAGAGAAGGTAGTCGCGCCGACGACTCCCTTTAAAGGACAATAGAGGCGAGAATCACGACGATTGGGTTCCAACGTAACACCAATCAGCTGGCTAGCAAAAAATCAACCCAAAACACTGCTTTCCAAATACTTCTGGATCGACCGATTCCACATTGCCTCCCCCTCGCCTCCCGCTTGGTCGGCTTCATCTCGCGACCGATGCCATCCCTCTTCTCGCGATCAAATACCAAACGCAACAAACCTCAAGTCACAGCATATACGACTCCGATCAAAGGTCGCGAAGCTGGCGGTGGGGTTGCGAGACCGGACACTGCTCCTCGGGGAGTTAGAAAGGGCGATGTAGGCGAGTTCGGAGCGATACCCAGTGGTTCCAAGTGGGTTTAATGTCCCTTGCATTATCTGATCAATGGCTGATGTCCGGGTTGAAGGACATTACCCGCTCGACCGTTACAGCCCCAAACTCCTCCTCACTCACCACCTCCAGTACCTCCTCTCCTCCCGCCATTGTACACGTTCTTGCCGACCCGCATTCCCCCGTCATCCTCGCCAGATACATCATTCCACTCCTTTCAATCCTCCGACGAGACAAACGGTCTAAGGCCTTACGGTGTTCTCGGCGGTATAGGATCGAAGATTACGATCAGTATTGAGGATGTTGGGAGGGTCATCAAAGGTGTCGGGAAGGAGCTTGAGCGGAGAGGTCAGTCACGAACCCGCGTCAAGAACCGTTGCTGATGACTGTAGGTCTTGCCACCCCAATGCTGTTCTCAAATCAGGCCTTGGAGCTAAGCCAGACTCGGACGAAGATGCTCATACAGGCTTACCTGGATACTATCTCGTACGTTCAGGCTCCTCTTTTTCCCATCCTATGCCCGCCTGATGTAGAGTAACTAGAGGTAGCAGCCGTGATGCGACTCGACGGTACGACGCCTTCCTTCGAGATCTCAAGTTTGCCAAGGAACACGAGCTCGCTTGGCTGCTTCGATGGGCACTTGCTCGGATTGCGAGGGTACGAGAGGCCACGAGGGAGGTTTTGCGTGGGGTGATGGAATGGGAGGTGTATGAAGAATGGCGAGGACGAGAACGAGGTGCGCAGATCGGCTTAGATTCCATATCAAGGCTAATCAAGTCCAGCTGCGAACTACCCCGTTGATGCGTTCCCCTTCCTCTCGGCACTTCTCCCCTCCGATGTCTACTATCTTATCATTATACCCCTCTTTCACCTTCTCTCTCGCTTCGCCACGCACTCTCATCTATCCGGACTCACGCCACACGCCCTTTCGTCGCTTTTCGCTCCCCTAGTCTTCGACATCCCCACCTCTGCGCCCGCTCTGACCAATCATGCCGCATTCGTTCGCGCCGCTTCAGCTACGGAACACCTCCTACTCGCCTACATTCGGTGTACGTCAGGGAAGGGCGGACTCGGACTCAGCGATCTCCCATCAAGGTTGAAGGAATGGGTGTCAGGATACCCTTCAATGCTAGCAACCGATGCGGATCTAGCTCGAGGTGGACCAAGGCGAGGCGCGAGAGTGGTGCGATGCGAGCCGGTCAGCCGGACTGTCCGGGCTTACTCGAAAAATCTGATCGTCTCCGGGGAAAGCTGGGCTGCGGATATTCCAGGGAGATGGGAAGCTTGGGACCGGACTATCCCAAAAGGTCGAAGGGATGATGGTTCTCGGCCAAAGCTGTCCGCGACATGGCGAAGGCGGATGGCGATCAAGGAAGTCGCACCCCTGCCTCGAGCGGCTTCGATGCCGATGGACATGAGTCGAAAGATCAGCTACGGGAGAGCGAAACGGCCTGGACAGAAGGATGAGCGAGCGAGATCAGCGCATGGGGATGATGAAGCGCGTTGGGGTAGTCTGGCGGGAAAGGAATGGAGTCTCTTCGAAGAAGGGGGTTTCGATACGCAGGTGCTTTCGGGTGTGGAGGCGGATGATATGCGGACAAGATTACAGTTCGACCTGTCTGAGAGCGCCAAGATAGTGAGTTCTAAGGTTGAACCAGCTGGAGCTACCGCTGATGGTCCACAGAGCGTTTCTGAGCGCCGACAAACCATGGATTGGACCGACTTTGCTTCTCCATCAGGCGGGTTCAACCGTACCGACCCGCTTCTTGACGTCTCGCTTGCCTTCGCCGCACCTATCAAGATGAGCATCACTGAGTGGCCGCGAGAACGTGAAGAGCTTCAACAACGCCTTCACAAGACGCAGAAAAACTCGACGCCCTTCGCTTATGATACGACTCCGCGGATCGGAGCCGATGTGGTGCTGGACGATGGATCTCGAAGCGATTCGAAGGGTAGGGTGTATGTTGAGGAAGCTTTTTTGGATTGCTGGGCAGATCTCATGATGGGTGCTGGATGGCTTGATCGGGAGGAGTTGACGTTCAAGGAGGCGAATTGGGCTATTGTATGTCACATGCCAGATTGCGGGATTGTGCTAATACTTGACGGCCAGATCGAGTACAAAGCCCTTCCAAGTCGACCCGAGTCGCCTCCTCTTGGCGATCCACTCGCCGATCCCCGTACTACCGAAGTTTACTTCCTCTTCGAAGAGTGTGTACCCCTCGACTACCAGCTTGCTGTAGCAGATCCTAAGCAGAAGAGGACGTTCGCCGGCCTTTTCTCGCCAAAGAAGAGCAAGCGGAATGCGGTCGCCCCACGCGTTGCTTCTGGTTTGGAGGACGCCGATTTCGACCGAATGTTGCTGCATCGGCAGAAGACGAAGAAGCTTATGCTCAATGGGGCAGACGCACCGCAGGCGACAGTTTGGCACATGTCAGCTGATCTCGGTAGTCCTCTGAAGTCGCCGACACGGAGACCGCGAACGCAAAGTAATGGTCACGCCAACCGGACATCAGATGCGAGCCTTGAGGGGAAACCAGGTTTCTTCAGCAGAAACAAGGAGCGGGTCATCCGGCGAGTGAAGACGGACGAAGAACAGCATGCAAGATTACGGAGAGAGAAGGAGCAAGAGGTGGACTTCGAGTTGCGTACGGCCAGTGGTGTGAGTTCAGGTAATAACAGTCCTGAGGAGGTTGGCCGAAGGCAAAAGTCAGAGGATAAGTGGATCGGTATGTCACATCTCGCTTTATGCACATAGGACTAACAACGGGACAGATATACTGGTAACGAATGGTGCGAAACGCATGGAGCGACGAGATGCCCTACCACCTATACCTCATGCGGCCGCTCAGAGTGAACGAGGGGATCGAATACTCACCTCGTCCCCTCCTCCAGCACGCACACTACCTAAAGCGCCGATTCATCCGCACTACACTCCCGAATCAAGCGGAGAGAATGGCGAGGTATTTGTCCCACCTGCTGAACCGAATCGACCTGTCTCGTCACATCCACCTCCGGCCCGTCCTTTGCCGAGTATTCCTTTACATCCTTATCATACCCCGGAGACGAGCGACGAGACGGGTGAGATACTGTATGATACCAATCCTCGAACAACTACCGTCGACGACTCCCTCGAACGCACCTCCTCACTAGGTCGGCGAAAGCCCGTCCGGCCAATACCACCTCCTTCACCTGATGGGCAGACTGGGTCTCCTGAGCCATCCAGTCTCCGTTCACTCCTTGATCTGGAACCACCCGTTCGCGATGTCGTCTCCCCAACTCCCCGACGCGATACCATTCATAACATCGTCGACACCTACAATCGGGACTCGATGATGTTCTCCTCGACTATCGATCAACATGAGAGCGAAGCTTTCAGCGATGCTGAGGAGAGCGATGGACAACTTGTGCCGCCAGGACCGATCTTCGACTTGACCCCTGGGAGGGAGCCTAGTCCGGCGAGGTATAAGCATGGGGAGCCGCTCCACTTTGGTATGTCATTTGTTTGAGCATTAGATTGTATGCTAATTTGGGGCAGTTGGGGAGGAACCGGAGGAGTAGTGCTAGGTTGTTCTGATGCTGATGCAATGATGCAGCGACCTCTATATTGTCGACTGAATGATGTGTTTTGAGAAAAGGACCGTATGGACGCTACTTACAGAATGGGAACTGATGAGGGATGAGAGGGAGCGAAAGACTATCTTGCTAAGCGAAACAGAATCATCCATTTCATATCCTCCTCTTCGAATTGCTCCCTTCCCTTCCGCCCTGTACCTTCTCTTCCAGCTCTCGAATCCTCTTGTTGGCAGCTTCCCAGCTTTCCCGCCGTCTCCTGGTCCTCGACTCTCTTCGACTCAGCTGGTATGCGACCAGGCCAATCGACCTGCCTGATCGATTTACGGATGCAATAGCTAACCCATGAATATCTCCATATGCTTCTCGAGCTTGTCCAAGAACCCCTTCCTCTCGTCTGCTGTGGTCGGCCATGTATACTGATATCAGTTGCATATGTGGGTGTCGGACTCACTCCCAGCTTTATTAAAGCGGTAGGCAGAGACGGCAGACTCTTCCTAGCTGGTTTTGGGTGCCAACCCGGAGGCATCTTCGGGATACCATCGGGTTCGGAGAAGTTGGAGGAGGTCGGAGAAAGGGTTCGTTGGGGGAAGGTGTGTTTCCTGGAGTCGGAGGACAGGGCATATAATATTCGGACGAAAGAACGTGATCGGGAACCGTGACGACGTAAGTCTGGAATATTGAGTGGTCCGGGCGAGGGCCGGTCGGGGTCCGGATAGCTGAGGGGGATTTGAGGAGGTTGTCGAATCGTAGGAATCCTCGATGACTCCTCGTCCAACTCAGGCGTGTCCATCTCCTTCTCACCCCACGCTACAGTCCTCTCTGACCGTCTAGCCATATCCCTTGAACAGGGCCTCAGGGAACAATTCTGAGCCTTGATTCGATCTTCGGGATACAGCTTATGGTAGAGTCGCCGTAAGTAATCGAGGACAAGATCTTCATTGCCCTGATGCATGAAGCTCCCTACGCGCTGGAGGGTGAGTCGGGAACTATCCCACCAAAATCCGGACGTGGTATGTACCGTCGGAAGTTTTCGACATGTCTAGGATTGCTCGAGGATAGGAGACCTTTTCGTCTTTCGTAGTTGGCGTGAGGATGGATGAGGACGTAGGAGGGGATGATGAGAAGACTCGGCCATGATGTAAGATTGTAAGCGAAGTTATTGAGCAAGCGGAATGAAGCGATAGTATCTGGTGGGGACGGATCTTTGTTCTTCAGTAAATTAAGTCTGGTGGAGAGCCATAAACGTTTAGTCCACCGAAAGGATCCAGCAAGGAGTTCAACCATGAAAGGACAGAATCAGCCTCGGGCCCAAGGATAGATTAGTCATTGATCGTCCCATAGAAAGCCGATCTAGGCAGTGGCATGCCATGAAAGCAACAGTCTTGTGTCGTGACGCTCCTTGCTGAAGAAACTGGCATCCGCTCCTACACTTGGAACGGCAACTTGTTCCGAAAGTAAGTAACAATCAGTAAGATGAATCAGTGAATCGGATGAAGGGATGACCCGCCAGCGATCCCTCCTCTGCGTACCCAGGATACGGCTCATTCGCGCTACTCTCGGTATACCGGAGGTAAAGAGTTCCACTCCCGCCAGATCCATTATCGTTGAAGGCTTACTCAGCAACTTCAACCCACGCAACCATCTGTTAGAATGCCGATAGCCGCCCCAATGACAGTATCATGCACCAGGAGTAAGGGTTGCCAATCTCGATGACTTTGACCACCCCTCCTCAATCTAGAGAGCCCATCTAATCGACTTCCCCATTCCTAACCATCGGCAAAGACTTGACCGCCTCATCGATGATCCGATTTGACTCCTCCGGATTGTCAAGATAAAGATGATGTCCGGCTTTGGGTATGACGTGCACTTTAGCGTCGTTATTTCCCGCTTTCCGCAGTTCCTCAAGCGATGCGTAGCCGCCGTCCACGTCCATCCAGTCGTTGTCGCCGTCTGCGTTTCCCATTTTAGGTGGACCTCAACTGATGTGAAGCAGGACTCACATAGCATCGTCACCGGACACTTCAGCTGTCCTATCCGATCGACGATCGGTATCCGGGCATAAGCTCCTGGTGCAAGTATATGTGCTGGAAACTAGTCAGCCCAGACTTGCCAGATCCGAAGTTTCACTTACATATGCAGTACTCCCCACTCCCCTTCATCACGCTCGTATTGTAGATATACGAATGCAGATCCCGTACATCCTCCTCTGATTGTGACGCGAACCGGCGAGAGGAATACCTGCCGACCAGCATCGGACCCCAAGGACCGATCCCACGAAGGATCGAGAAGGGTGAGAGGCCTTTCTCCCAGCCCCAGACGAAGACTGGAGACACAATTTGTCAGCTTGTGCACCACTGCCATCAACTAATGCTCACATTTCGCCCCCTGCTTCCTCAACAACGACTGCTGAGCCCTCTGTTCCCTCCACTGCTTCGCCTCCCCCTTCGGTTCCGGTTCCTTCCCACTGCCACCCAACTCATGCTCAAGAGCCTCCGTCGCCTCCTCCCTATCCCCCTCATTGTTATTCTTCTCCCCTGACGGCTTATACCGCTTATACTCCGGTCCATGAGGTATCCCAGCAGGACTAACCAAGATCAACCCGCTCACCCTGTGTGGGTACCTCACCGCATAAGCCGAGGCGAAGTAACCGCCCAATGAATGGCCGACCAAGACCATACGATCTATCCCGGTCGATTCTCTCCATGATTCTAGGGAGGAGAGGAAGAAATGTTCGGCTCTTGCGACTCTGGCTGGGATGGTAGCGGATGAAGGGGAATGGAAGAGGTTTGGGGAGGGTCTGGAAGAGAGTCCCATCCCTAACCAATCGAGGAAGAATGTTCGACGACCTGTTGAAGAGCCGGTGATGGCGATGGATTCCCAGTTGCGGAAGAAGAAGCTGAAAGTCACCATGATATGAGCCATATAGAATCCGATAATTGGAGAGGGTACTTACCCCATGGCAGCTGCGTATCCATGCATAACGACGATCGCTTCTCTGCTCGAAGCGTTTTCGGGGCTAGAGATTTCGAGAGTATTGATAAAGTCCTCGTGTTTCTGATGTAGAGGATGATGCAGCTTATGGTGCTTCCTCCCACTCGGAAGCGAGCTAGTTGACGACGCAGCCGAACTAGGCGGTGTTTCGACGATCGGATCGGCTGGATGTGCAGGAGCGAGTGCTGGATCGGGCGTAGGGATAAAAACATTCCTAAGCGTTGCGACCAGTCCAGTCCCCGTCACAGGTAAAGGGTTGACCACCTCATCCCCAGCTCTAGCATCTCCAGCTTCCTGTCCGGTCTTGTCCACTTTACTCTCCACGCCAGCATTTGAGCTTGGTGCACCTTCCCCTCCAGACCAACCGAACCAGCCTTTTAAAGTCGGCTGCGGAGGAGGGGGCTCGAACATCGCTAATCGACGCAAGAGGCGTTCCTCGGCGTAACGAGCTTCTTTGTATGAAGAGTTGTTCCACCATGCTGAGATTGAGGAACGAAAATCGGTTGGAATGGGTTTGGAAGGTGGGATGGGTTGAGGTGTGGATAGACGAGGGGGATGAGAGGGAGTAGCGGTTCGGGTAGGAGGGAGGGATGTGGTTGTCATCCTTGGGAGACGTAAGCGGCGAAGAGGGCGAAGGGTAGTGATGGTGGCGGCGGTTCTGAGCGATCGAAGGAGATGGTATGTCTAGACGATAGGATACAATAAAGGCTCAGAAGGAGGATTTGATGGACGTTTTGATGGCCAACGATATATGAAAAGCAAATGTGCAGAAAAAAAAAGTTCACTTGGCAGAAGGACGATGGCCGAAGACCGATGAAACTGACATCATCCCCCGGCGGAAACACATCGCCGGCGGTCATTGACCGGGGTTGGTTTCAAGTAACTGGACAATTGCGGTGATATACCACTGTCATCCGTATTTGCAGATAGAAATCCTTCATCAAGTCTATGACCCTGACTTGACTTGAGCTTCGCCATAGCGACAAGCTGAAAGCCACGATGTAGAACACTCATCGTATGTCATCAAGGTCGCTTTGCGGACGGCTTCCGCGCCGTGGTGACCAGCGCAACACTCCTGACCCAAGCCTCCCCGTCCCCGAAATCCCCTCTCAAAACCTCCTCAATCCGTTTAAACAACTCCCACCTATCCCCGTCTTCCTCCCACTTGCTCGTGAAAACCTTCACCACTACCCTCATCTTCGCCGCCAACTCCCTCGCATCCCTTCCCTTCTGCTTGTAATCAAACGCTTCTATCTTCACATCCTCCAACCCAAGATCAGTCGTGAGAGTGTTTCGGATGTAACCCCGATCATGCCAGTATCCGTTCTTCAGGAGTGCTTGGGCTGATTCGATTGTACGTGTATTTGGAGCGGTTGGGATGAGCGTCTGAGCGTGTTGAAGGAGGTAGAAAGGTCCGGAATGAGCCCATGTTGTGAAACCTAATATTCCACCGGGTTTCAGGACTCTGATGCTCTCTACTCTTGATGTATCAGCTTCCTACGATGTTGAGAGTGATGAGATTGAGTTTGGGTCGAAGAGAACCCCCACCTTTTAGCGCATCCATAGGACGAGGCATGAGCATGTATACGAAGTTCGAAAAGACGTGTGTGAAGATCCCGTCGGGAAGGTCCGTCGTCTAACCACATCACTAAGGGGTCCATACCTAGCTATGAGGAGAGAAGGGAGAGGTAAAGCGTACATGTGTATCGATCCTCTTCACTTCCACCGCTTCCCAGCCGTTCTTCTTGCCTTTCTTCCGAACAGCATCAAGTAGACTCTCATCCACATCCCCACAGACGATGCTCACTTCTTTCCCTTTGGAGGAAGGATCGGTGAGGAGGACTTCGGTGAGTTGACCCAGACCACAACCATTATCCAATATTCTCAGCTCTTTATGGAACGATTGGTGTTGAGGGGATGAAGCCGAAATGTTTGGCGGAGGAGAGTGTAGGTGGGATAAGGGGAGGACGCCGGCTTGAACGAGAAGCGCATGTGCAGCTGGAGAGGTGATATCTTCCGTCCCTTCGTACAGCTCAGCCTGGGTCGAGGTGAGCCATTGCTCGGGCGTCCACTTTTCCATCTGCCAAAGTTCTGAGGAAGAAGTGTGCTGGGGTATTGGTCCGTAACCTAGGATGACAGCAAAATGGGAAGAAATGCAGAAACCATGTGCGGCACCTCGCTGCGGGAAGACCAATGCGGCGCTGTAAGCTGAGCATCACGATGCATGGGGTACAGGGGTGTCACGAATGGAGGAGCTAACGCCGAAACCCCGCCAGCATGGCAAATCACTCTCCTCTGACTTTTCGACCTCCGGTTTGACCCTACCTATTATAAATCTCAATTACTCCTTCATACC
>JAABUH010004514.1_pt1 | contig 11253 bp, 15 predicted proteins | sample 5559121 | NCBI WGS metagenome assembly JAABUH01 (sample SAMN10711871, study PRJNA513364) | rock metagenome | isolation source: Antarctica rocks | place: Antarctica: Victoria Land, Battleship Promontory nord | collected 2015-12-28 | reverse complement strand
CAGCACGCCGCGAGCGGGCGCCCCGGCCTGAGCGCGCCGCGCGCCGCGCAGCGTGCGCCCTGGGCGGGCGGCGCGACAGCGGCGCCGCCGGCGGCGCGGCCAGCGCGGCGGCGCCGCCGGCCGGCGACAGCCCGGCGCAGCAGCACCGCGCGGTGCTGGAGGCGGCGCGCGCGGGCCTGGGCGGCGACACGGGCGCCTGGGCGGACTTTGCGGCCTGGCTGGTGGGCCAGCCGGCGCCCGCGCTGCAGCGCGTGTTCGACACGTTCGTCGCATGCGCGCGCAGCGGCCAGGCGCGCCGCCCGGCCGGCCGCCTCGCTGGCATGCATGAGCTGCGCCGCTGCGCTCGGGCACATCTCTCAGCAGGAGCATGGCAGGGCCTGTTCTGCAGTGCGTGGTTTCCTGCTTTGTGCGCACTCATGCTATGAGAGACTGTGGTATGCTGTGACTGGGTCGTGACGGAGCATGTCGAGCCGCGGCAGGACGTCAAGGACGTTGTCCTGGCCGTGCTCAAGCGCAACCCGCCGCCGCTGCCCGCGGTGCACCGCGAGCACGCCGGCTGGCGCCTCGCCGCGCGCGCGCACAGCGCTTGAACGCGCGGGGTTCTCACGCGGGCGGGCCCGGCACCACCCCGGGGCCCTGCTCAGGCACTTTGCTCCGCGCGCGTTTCAAGCAGACATGGATGATACAAAGCTGGGGGTGGGGCCCAAGGAACCACGGGACGCCCCTGCTCGGCGCAGTCAAGCCCATTCTCTCTTCTCATACTTGCCATGCGACTGTACCAGCACCTGCTTGCCTGCGCGGCGCTCGCGGAGAGCGGCCTGTGCAAGGCTCAATATGTCACACGCAGTATTTGATTGCCAGTGCGGCAGAGCAGCAGGGCGCATGCCGCACGCGCCCTGCTGCTCTGCCGCATGTCAGGGGTGGCCCGACTCAAAAGTGCCCAGCAGAGTGGTCCCACACATGCGGCGGGACAGAGGCGGGCATCCCACGCCATGCTTGCATAGCAGCCGAGGGCCGGGCTGGGAGTGGCAGCCGCAGTGGAGGCTCCATGCTGGCGAGCGAGCGAACTGTGTGTATAGGTACCACACCGTGATAGCTAGCGCATGCCGCACATGCAGGCTGCGCATCAAAACTGTATCCCCGTGAACGATATAGCTCGAGTGGTGAAAGTGGTAGGGCATGCAGGCTGGAGGAGCGGCCATGCTAGCATGCGGCGCTGTGTTATCAGAGAGTGCCAGCGGCGTGCTTGCGAGCGCGTAACAGGCTTGTCGTGAAACGGCGTCGAAATGTGCACAGCAGGGCGGGCAATGTAACAGCATGCGAGCAGCAGACAGCCGCCCAGATCTCTTTGGGCGCAAGCCCCACGGTTCTGGCAATTATGGCACACCCGCTCTTAGCCTGCCATGCCCTCCGCAAAAGCAACACTCGGAGCCGTTGCCCGCAGCAGCCCTTGCAGGCCCCCGCGCGGCGCCGCGGGCCGCTCTGGCGGCTTCTGTCGTTGGAAAAAAGGAGAGACCAGAGGCGCGCGCGCGCCCTCACGCCAGCGTCTGCTCGGCCGCCTCATGCCAACTCTACCCTAACCCTACAGCCTCAGGCCAGCGTCTGCTCGGCCGCCTGGCGCTTGAGGTCGCGCTCGTGGAAGGCGGTGCGCAGCTTCACGTACTCGGCCACAAACGCGTCCACGCCGCCGCCCTGGCCCGCCGCAAAGCGCTCCAGGCTGCGCCCCCGCGCGCCACGCGTCAGCGCGCGCCCGCCCAGCACGCGAGCAGGCGCGCCGCCCGGCATGAAATGGCAAGTGAAAGGGCGCCGGGGCCGCGCACAGCGCGTCGCCGGCGGCCTCGGCCGCGTCGGCGCGCGCGGCGAGCGCGGCCGCCAGCGCGGCCGGCCGCAGCTGCGCCAGCACCGCCGCCTGCCGGCCCGCCAGCGCGTCGAACGCCTCCTTGGCCGCCGCGTACTCGGACGACCTGCGCGCGGTGGCGCTCCGTCGCTGCGCGACACGCGCGGCCGCGCGCTCGCCGCGGAGCCACTGCATGGGCGCGTGCGCCGCCCCGCGCAAGCGCGCTCCAGCACCCAGCACACCACTCTCGCTTCTGCCTCTACAGGAGCTGGCTCAACAGCTTATATGAAGCGCCTCACGGCATGATGCCTGATGCTTTGCGTATCGTCGCGCGGGCGAGGGGAGGAGGCCCCCTCGCGCGCGCACCGGATGATGGCGATCTGGTTGCGCAGCTCGCTGAGCTCGGCCTCGCGGCCGAGCGTGCCGCGCGCCACATCCGCATTGCCCTTGCGCAGCTGCGCCTGCACCTGCGCAGCACGCAGGGCGGACCGCCTTTGAAGTTGTCGTCGGCAATGTAGCGTGGTCAGAAACAAGCCCTACTGCCTCCCAGTCACCGCCACGGTGCGCTCATGTGCGGGACTCGTCAAGTCGTGTGATTCCAGGGCTGTGCTTGTTCAAGCCTGCCTGCTGGTCCCGGAGCGCAGGCTCCGAGCCGGCCGCGCTCAGCGCGGGCGCGCCTGCCGCACGCTGGACGCCGCGACCAGCCGCCGCACGAACGCCGCGTACTTGGCCTCGTCGGCCGCCAGCGCAGCCAGCTCCTCGGCCGGCAGCGCGCGCAGCTCGGGGAAGTCCTGCGGCAGCGTGGGCGCGCGCGTCAGCGCGGCCCCGCCGCCGCCGCCGCCGCCGCCCGCCGCGGCGCCGCCGCTGGCCGCGCGCGCCGCGCCTGCCGCCGGCGCGCCGCCGATCAACACCCAGCCGTCTGCCGGACCGCGCGGCACCAACGTCTCAGCGCCTCACTGGGCGTTGCCTTTTGGCACTCGGGCGCTGAGGCATCGAGGCTCGCGACTTTCAGGGGAGGCCGACCGCGTCTGGCGGGTCCACAGCTGTGCGCTGCCGCCAGTCCACCTCGGCGCCACTGGTGTGCTGCGGGGTGCGCCATCGCTACGCTTGCGACTACCCTCTCTTCCCGCGGCTCGAACACCAGACAGCCAGAGCCTGGCTCCTCCACAACAGAGCTTAATCCTGGCCGGCCCTTCCCGCGGGCTGCTGAGGGCGCGCCAGAGGAGCCCGCGCTGCCGAGGCGCGCAGGGCCGGCCGCGGGCGACGGCGCGCGCTCGCCCGCCAGCGCGCCCAGCGCCTCGGTGACCACCGGCGCCAGGCGCGCGCCGGGCGCCCAGGCGCGCAGCCCGGGCGTCGCCAGCCGCCCGGCCGTGTCGACCTGCGCGGCCGTTCACTAAGAACCAAGGCGAGGCGAGGCCTGCACACTCCTGCAGGCTCAAAGGAACAGAGCCGGGCTGTTTGCTCTCCTGTCGACCCATGATGTGTCGCAAGGTGTGCGCGACGCTTGCTGCCGCGCGGGCAAGTGCAACGGCCCCCACCGCCCCCGTTCTTGCGAGCAGGGTCGGCTTCAAACAGCCTCCCAACCCACGGCCTCAAGCGCGCGCGGGTCGCCGCGGCACGGGCCGCACCCACGCGTGCATGAGCGGGTGCGTGACGGCCAGGCTGGGCCGCGCGGCGGGGAAGCCAGGCGGCAGGCTGATGCGCAGGTTTGTCATCCGGCCATCTGACAGGCGCGCCGGCGTCTCAAACAGCGACCTGCGTGCCAGACCAGCTCTCAGTCGCAATGCGGCGGCCTGTGCAGCCTGAACAACGCGCTCCGGTAGCGCTGCCTCTGCTTGTCTACCGCATACACGGCGACAGGGCATGCGCCGACGGGCTGCAACGCAGGGCGGGGCCGCACTGGTCGCGGTTCACAGGCCGGCACAGCGGCACCTTGGCCAGGAGCTCAGCCACCTGCTGCGCCCGCCTGCGCGGCCCCGCCGTGGCTACCCAGGTTGGAAGCTGCATGCCTGCCAGCCCTGCTGAGCAGCGCGGTCCGCTGAGGTGATACGTGGCCCACGTAAAGCGCTCAGGCTTAGCAAAATGAAGTGATGGGCGCGCCACGCACTCGGGGCTCCCGTACATTTGGCCTGACACGCCCGGCGCGCAGCGCCCGCGACGCTGGACTGGTCTGCAGCTGCCAGGGAGAGGAAAGCACCCGGCTTCGGGCACCTCTCGCAGTAGAGCACAGCTGCCAGGAAACAGTGGCACATGCGCAAGAACTCGAGTGCGGAAAACAACAGACTGTAGTGCAGACGAGTCTGTTCAGCGAGCTCCAGACCTGGTGTTGATCCACTTGCTGCCAGACAGCGCTCGCTCTGGCCCTCCTCCCCACCATCCCACAAGTCCTTCAGGGCTTGCCTCCAACGCTGGCTGTTGCGACAAGGCAGTTCCAAACAGTTGCGCGTGCACAAGCGGTCACACAACCTGCAACCATGCTTGTACTCCAGCCGGCCCAGCACGGGCTGCCGCTGGGCGCCGCTGGCGCGCGGCTCGCCGCGTGCAGGCCCCCGCTGCTGGTGCAGCACGTGCGGCGCCCCACCACCTGCCAGATGGACGCGTCCATGGCCGCGCTGGACCGCGCCGTGCAGGCGAGGACCGCTTCTGCCGTTGTGTGTGCGGTCGATGTACGCTGCCAGCTCGACGTGTGAGCGGCGGGGCCTGTGCTGCAGCTAATCAACCGCTTCATCAGCGCCGGAGTGGCCAAGCAGAGCAGCCCGGCGGGCGCGGCCGCTGCCGCCCAGGCGCGCTTGCGCTCCCTGGCAGCCCCAGAGCTTCTTGTTGCAACTGCACTCTGTACGTGAGGACTGCTGAGTTGCTGCTGGTGGCGAGAGCAGCACGTTACAAAGAAGCTCCAACGCGTGCCGACCTTGGAGCGCAGGACGCCGACCGCGGCAAGTGGGTCCGGATACGGGCGCGCGGCTCGGGCCGCGCCGCGGCCGCCGAGGGCGGCGCGCCGGGGCGGTCGCTGGCCGCCTACCTCGCGCTGCCCGTCGACGAATACTCGCTGCTCGACCCCGAGTGGGTGGACCGGTGCGCGCCCGGAGCGCGCAAGCAGCACGCGCGCACGCCGCGACAGCTCTCCGGCCGGCGCTCACTCGCGTGGGGCGCGTGCAGGGACGCGGACGCGCCGGACACCTTTCAGGTCACCATCCCGCTGCGCGAGGTGGGCACCGACTCCAGGCTCCCTTGCTCGGGGCCGCAGGCCCTGCTCACACGGTGGGCAGCGCAGCACCGCTGAGCGCCCGGCCCTGCGGCGGCGCGAGGGGCAGCGTTGTGGCATCGCAAGCGGCCTGTGTGCCGCGCACGCCTGCACGGCAGGCGGCGCTCTGGGCTGGTGGCCCCTGGACCAGGCCCCGCCCAGCGGCCCCCCGACTCCGGCGCATTTGCTGACGCTCGCGCCGCGCCAGCTCTCGGGCGTGGACCTCGAGCCGTCCGTGCTGGTCACCGCGGCGGCCGACCCGGCGACCGGCCGCGTCGCCTTCACCGGCGACCGCGCCTGCCTGGGCGACCCGGAGCTGGACAAGCGCTTCCGCCTGTCGCTGAGCGCCGACCTGCACGCGCGCGCGCGCCGGCGCCCGGCGGGCTGGCCGCTCGGGGCCCTGCGCGCGCGCATCGGCGGCGCTGCCGCGGACGCGTCGGCGGCGCGGGACGACGGGGCGCAGGCGTGGCGGGGCGAGCGGGGCGGTGAGGGCGGGGAGGCGGCGGGGCTCGCCCGGCGTGCGGGCGGCGCCGGCGCTGCGAGCCCGCTCGACAGGGACGCGGTGCGCTTTGGAGTTTTCGTCAAGCGCGGCGAGAGGGCGTCGCTCTTGATAACAGGCCGGGCTGCTTAGAGGCTTTCTCACACGCACGGCCTGCTTTTCACGCCAGCAGCCGCATGGCCAGCGAGGCAGTTTCACGGCTGCCGCTGTACATCAAGGCATGGTGCTTGATTGCGCCTCTTCCCGCGCGCTGCTGCGTCCGCGCTAGTTAGAAGTGGCGCATGGGCGGCGCCAGGCGGCCAGGGACCCGGACGCGCCGCCGGCCACGCACGACCTGGTGGCGGCGGTGCGGCTGCGGCTGGACGTGCGTGTGCCGCCGCCGCTGGACGCGGTGCCGGGGCCGCTGCTGGGCAGCGCGGGCGGCCTGGTGCTCAAGCTGCTGCTGCAGGTGCAGCCAGTTGTTGGTTTTGAGAACCGCCGAGAGAGGTGTTCGGTGTGGTGTCAGTAATGCATGGCACGTGTGCCAAGCAAGCCCCGACGCGACCCCTGGTCGCCGTCGCACTGGTGTCGGGCGCTCACTGTCTGTCTCAACTGCTGGGTGCGCTGCAGCGTCTCCGCATCCGTGTTGGCGCGCGCGGCGCCCGCAGGCGCTGCTGCCCAGCTTTCTGGAGCTGCTGGCGCGCGACTACGGCAGCTGGGCCGCAGGCGAAGCGCGCAGGACGAGCCGCCTGGCTCCCAGGGCTCTGCAGGCCAGTGTAACGATGGAGTGAGCTGATATCTCCGGGCTCGGTAGTACGCTGCAACCACAGCTAGCACATGGCAACAGGTCCGAGACGGATTTCAAATTTGGAACGAAAGCAGCCCTGGCCAGGGCCGAGGGATGTGGCACACTTGGAAGGCGGGAACACGCCACTGAAGCACTTTTCGTCCTTTATACAACATAAAGGAGTAGTTGGCGATGTTGCAGGGCAGCCAGGCCTCTGCTCTTGGCGGGCGGGGCGTTCAGCCCTGCCCATGCGCGCGCGCGAGCAGCAGGAGGCAGCTGCGGCTGGCGTGCCGGGCGCAGCACGGCAGCGGAGCCGCGTCGGCCGTGACAGAGAAGCTGGGGAGCCTGTTCTCCAAGGCTGCCGGCAAGAAGGCGGGCGAGGAGGAGGACCGGTGCGCGCCGCGCGGCGAGCGGCGCTCGCACTGCAAGCCCTGCATGCCCCAGGCGACGCGCCGCCTCACTGGCCCCTGCTGTCGCGCAGGTTCAAATACGACTTTGCGAACTCACGGTGGGTGCGCGTGAAGCCGGAGCGCGACGCAGACGGTGCGCTGGCCGCCCCGTGCCTGGCGCTGGCTGCCGGCGCTGCCTGCGCGCCGCGCCGTGCCACGAGCACCATGTCTCAGAGTGCACAATTGTGTAGCGTCCGGAGCTCGCGCACAGGCAAGTACACGTCGGAGAACTGGGAGAAGGGCGACGCAACTGTCATCACGCCAAAGTCCGGGACGCCGTACACGGTGGCGCCCTGGCCAGGCGCCGCGCCGCGGCTCTGCTGTGGTCGGGTCACACACTTGCCCACGCTGAGCGCTGGGCCGGGCGCGGCAGGTGTGGCCGGTCATCCACGCCAAGCTCACCAGGCGCGGCCTGAACAGCGTGCCGCCTAGCGAGGTGCGCGCGCCCCGTCGCGCCCGCCAGCCGCGGGGAGTCCCGTGTCTTCTGTAAGACAGCCCCAGCGCCTGCACCGCTTTGCAGTGCCCCAGGCTGCCCACGTGTTGCACGGCGCGACATGGGGCGGCTCAGCCCGCGCGGCGCAGCGCGGCGCAGCGCGCGCCCCGGCCCGGCAGGCGCCCGCCAAGCGGCGGAAGCCGCGCAGCGCGCGCGCGCCCGGCCGCCGCCGCAGGCCGCGCCCACGCGCGCCGCGCCGACCCTGTCCTGATCCTGCGCCCCGGCAGGCGGAGCGGCTGGCGGCCAAGGGCGCGACCTTCCTGGACGTGCGGCCCGCGTACCAGTTTGAGCGCGAGCACGTGGAGGGCGCCGTCAACGTGCCCATGTTCCGCAAGGTCGCCGGCAGCAGCAACTGGGACAACCTCAAGCGCGTCGTCATGCGCTTCGGCCTGGCCATGGAGGCCACCGGCGCGCCGCCCGGCTCGTGATTTTGTTATGATGGCTTGCAACTTGGTTTTCAAGGCGCGGAAGCGGGCTGGTGGCCCAGCACGGCCGCACGGCCGTGTGTTCATGCGCGGCGGCGGCGCACGCGCCGGGGCCTGCTTACATCGCGGCATACAGACCGCGGGCGTGACCGCGGTTACAGGCATCGCGCCCGGGAGCATTGGCGGCTGAAAGGGCACTGACCGCCCCGCAGAGCGCGATCCGGACTTTGCGAAGAACGCCGCGGCCGCGCTGAACAAGCGCAAGAAGGTGGTCGTCTACTGCGGGCGCGGCGGCACCATCAAGGTAGAGCCCCTGACCATAATACCAACCCAACCAAGGTGGCCGCCGCGCGCGCGCGCCCGCCGCCGCGCGCCTGATGCGGACGGAGCGCGCTGAGCGCGCCTGGTGCCGCGGCAGGTGGGCGCGCAGCCGTGGGCGCCCGGCCGCAAGTACTTCAAGGACGACCCCGGTGCGGCCGGGCTTCGTGCGCGGCATTGTTGCATGCTCCGATGGAGCGGCCGGGCGGCGGCATGGTGCTGAGCAGGCCGGGCGCCCGCGCGCAGAGAAGATGTTTGGCATCGAGTCGCGCTCGCTCAAGGCCTGCCACGAGCTCCTGGAGGCGCGGGCCCTGCTATAACCCCAACATGCCCGTCATATCCCAAACAGGCTCGCGTGCTGCATGGGCCGCGGCGCGTCCGCGCGCCAGAGCCCCGCCGCGGCTGCTACGGCGCAACGGCCGCATCATGGCGCGCGCAGGAGGGCTTCAAGGACGTGGTGCACCTGGAGGGCGGCCTGTCGCAGTGGCGGCACGACGGCTACCCTATCGGCAGCAAGTGAGGCGGCGGCGGCGGCGGCGGGGCGCGCGCTCGGACTGTATCGATTAGTGTGTGATGTACTTGTGCCTCGGGCTTGTTTATTCTTTGCTGGTGGCATTGGCGTGCCGCTTGTCGCGTGCCGCGCGTGGTGCGCGTGCGCCGCGTCGCGCGGAAGCAGGGGAGGGGCCTGCCGAGGTTTTGAGATGAGCGCGGTCGTTTGTTGGGGCGCGCGTGGTGCGGCCGATGATTTGCGCGATAGGGTGCGTAGCAGGAGGATGGTGGTCCTATAGAAGCGCTGCAAGTAACCGAGGGCGACGACCATAAGCACCCCCACCACGGTGGACGGTCACACGTTCGCATCCGCCTGCATAACATGCAACAGCGCTAGGAATGAGCAGCAGGACATGCTGTGCAATGATGATATTTGCATGTTTGCTACAGCGCGTCCAGCAGCAGCTCGTCCGTGACCAGCCGCAGGCGCTCCAGCCGCGCCAGGAGCGGCGGGTCGCACAGCGGCGCCTCGGGCCCGGCCTGCCAGTCCGCGTCGTGGCCCCACCCCGCCTGGCCGCCCTCCAATGCCTGCCAGAATGCCTCACCTGGCCCAGCGCCCGCGGCTGCACCGCAGCCGTCAGGCGCCTCGCTCAAACCGCCCATCGGCACAGACGCGGCATGCTTGCCAGCGGCCGCACTGGCCGCCCAGGCATGGTGCGCATGCGGCGTCGCTTGGACCATGCACGGGCTCCGGGCCGCGTCGGCCGGCGCGGCCTGGCGCTCGGCGGGCCATGCGCGGGGCGTCTGCGGCGGGCTGCGCGCCGCGGGCGACAGGCTGCGCGGTGCGGCCGGCGCGGGCGGGCCGGCAGGCGCGCCGCCTTGCGGCGCGTCTGCCGCGCGCCGCTCCCGCCGCTGCCGCGCACCCGCTCCCCGGCCGTCTCCTGGCGCGGGCGGCTTGCCCCTGACGCAATCGTCGCTCGCGGGCCATGCATCTGCCGCGGGGGCCGTGGCGATGCGGCAGCTGGCCGTCGGCGCATCGGCCTCCCAGGCGTCGTCGGCCTCCCAGGCATCATCGGCCTCCCAGGCGTCATGACCCTCGTGCCGCATGCCTGCCATGGCCGCCCCGGCACGGTCGCTCGCCGCCGCTGTCCTCTCCACGCGCGCGGGCCCGCCCATGGGCTGGCCCTTCTCACGCTGGCGGGCGTCCCCGGGCCGGGCCGAGGCCGCGCCGCCGGGTGCTGCGGGGCAGGCGCTCTGGTCGGCGTCGGTGCGAGCGGCAGGCGCGCGCGCCCCTCCCGAGGCGCCGCGGTCAGCAGGGTCCGCGGCTGCTGCGGCGGCGGCGCGCGCGGGACTCGCTGAGGCACCCGCCGCGTCCGCCGCCGCCGCGGCGCTGTCGCGCGCCGCGCGCCCGTGCGCGGGGGAGCGCACAAACACAGGGTTGGCGACATACACAGGCTGTTCCGGCGGGCCCTGCGCGTCCCGCGCGGGGCTGCCCGCGCTGCCGGCGCGGTCACAGTCCTCATCAGCGATCGATCCGCTGGAGCAGCCGCTCGAACGCGCGCGGCGGCCACGGCGGGGCAGGGTCAGGGCGGGGTCGCCCAGCAGGTCGCCGCGGCGCAGCGCGGCCAGCAGAGTGTTGCGCTCCTGCCGCGCGCCGCGCAGCTCGCGCGCGCGCGCCGCCAGCTCGGCGCGCAGCTCCTGCCGGGCGCGGGCGGGGTCGTGCTTTTACGTGCGGGGCCGGGGGCTCGTCAGCAGCAGAGCTTGTTGCGGGTCAGCATGCGCTCGACGCAATGTTCCCGAGCAGCGGCTGCTGTTATGGCTTGGCGCCTGCAAGCATGGACGAGCCTTGTGCAAGAAAAGCCATGCGCCACCCGGCGCCAGGCGCAAGCTGCGCGCCTGGCAGCCAGGCCTGCAAAGCTGCCAGCAGGGCTGGCCGCCGGCTGCCTCTTAGTAGTGACCCACCTGCACCAGGGCGGGCGCAGCGGGCGCGCTGCGTTCAGCGCCCGCGACGGCGCGCTCCGCGCGGCGCAGCGCGGCCTCCGCCCGCACGGCCGCCGTCCTTGCGCCCGCCAGCTGCCCCCGCAGCGCGCCCAGCTCCTGCATGCGGCGCAGACGCGCGCGCGTCGGGAGCGCAGCCTGCGCCGTGCGCCACCCGGCACCTGCCCTGCCTGCCCTGACCTGGCGCGCCGCGCCCGCCGCGCCCAGGCATGCCTGGTCAGCCGCCGCAGCGTCCGCCGTGCATGCCTCTGTGCGCACGTGCAGGCGAGCGGTTGCTGCACAGGTGCGCGCCGGATGCTGTCGACGCCTGCTGGTTTAGAGGCTGCGAATGCGCGCAAACGGCCGGCACACGCATGCGCCGCAGCTGCGGAGGCAGCCGCGCCAGGGCGTCGGGGGGCGCAGCCCGGCCCGCGCACCGCCTCGTGGCGGCCCCGCATGCGCGCGGCCGCCGTGCCCGCGGCTGCCTCGGCCGCGGCAAGCCGCTCGCGGAGGCCGTGCGCCGCGCCGGCGGCGGCGGCCGCCGCCTCCTGTCATGCCGGGGCGGTGCATGGAGGGTGAGTCAGGACCATGTGCTGCTGTGTGCAAGGTGACGCGCCAGTATGCCCGGCCGCTGCGGCCCCACGCAGCAGGCATGCGCAGGGGGCTGGGCGTCACACCTGCGCGTCGGCCGCGGCCGCCTCGGCGCCCGCCAGGCGCGCGCGCGCCGCGGTCGCCGCGGCCTCGGCGGCCGCCTCCGTG
>JAABUH010004511.1_pt1 | contig 11260 bp, 11 predicted proteins | sample 5559121 | NCBI WGS metagenome assembly JAABUH01 (sample SAMN10711871, study PRJNA513364) | rock metagenome | isolation source: Antarctica rocks | place: Antarctica: Victoria Land, Battleship Promontory nord | collected 2015-12-28 | reverse complement strand
AGAACCAAATCCACCAGGTCGCGGTACGTCGGCGCACTGAACTGCCCCCGGTTTCGTGCCGCGGGCAGTTCATAACTGCATCCTCCGCAAGGAAGGAAGCGGCATCAAACCGTGGGCGATTCACACCACCTGAGCACCGCGTTGGCGAGTCGGGACATCATCGGCCAAGCCAAAGGCATCGTGATGGAACGCTTCCACATCGACGCCGACCACGCCTTCGCCCGGTCGAGTCCAGGGAAGGCTCCGCGGCACGGCAAGCTGCCCGGCCCGAGCGAGATCGAGCTATCCCGTCTCACCATCGGCTCTACCGGTGTGGCTCAGTAGCTCCCTGGTGTGAACGCCGACGGGGTCGCCGAGCGGGGCAGCTACAAGGCCGAGCGGATATCCTGGGCGTCATGGAGCCTTCCCGCGACGTCGAGTTTGTCTTCGAGCCGCAAGTTGACGGCGGCTATCACGCGTACGCGCCAGAACTACCAGGACTGCACACGCAGGGCGACAGCCTCGAGGACGCGACCGCGAACGCCGAAGAGGCGCTGGCCCTCTACGTTGAGGGACTCCGCGAGGAAGGCCGGCCCCTCCAGATGGGAATCGTTCGGCGCAGGCTGCCGCTGCCAGCTTGACCGGGCGCCAGCCGGTCGTCTCTGGCGCACAACTCATCGCCGCCCTTGGCAAGCTCGGGTGGGTTTCAGTGCGTCAGCATGGCAGCCACGTCCGTCTCCGGCACCCGGATCGTCCCGTCTCTCTTGTCGTGCCGCTTCACCGCGAGCTCAAGCGCGGCACGCTGGCCGGAATCCTGCGCGACGCGGCAGTCGATCGAGACGAGCTGCGCCGTCTGCTCTGAGACTGATCAACGCCCGGTGCCCACCCCGACCCTGTCCCGATTGAGCTCGCCATCACTTTCTGGGACGGCGCGTTGCGTCGGCCACTTTGGTTTGGTCAGTGTCCTTGTGCGGGGCCGCTGTTCGGGAGCAGCGCGACCTGTGCGCCGCTGACCAGCAGCGCGACAGCTCCGACGTCGGGGCCCTCGGGGCGTCGCTGTGGGCCATCCGCCTGGCCGCCCGCCCCGCGGCCGGGAAGTGGACCTTCGGCTGGAAGCGCGCGGAAATCCTGTCCGCGGCCGGTAACGGCATCACCCTGCTGGTGATCAGCGCGTTGGTGGCGTTCGAGGCCATCCGGCGCCTGCTCGACCCGCCGCCCGTGCAGGGCGGCCCGGGCTGGTGGTGGCGATCATCAGGGTGGGCATCAATGTGCTCGCCGCCTGGGTGTTGGCGAAAGCGAACCGGTCCAGCCTGAACGTCCAAGGCGCCTACCAGCACATCCTCACCGACCTGTACGGCTTCCTGGGCACCGTTCTGGCCGCGATCGTCATCCTGACCACCGGCTACGCCCGCGCCGATGCCATCGCCTCCCTCCTGGTGGTGTCCTGATGCTCAAAGCGGCGTGGGGTCTGCTGCGCGACTCCGGCCGGGTGCTGTTCGAAGCCGCCCCCGAGGGCATCGACCTGGACGACATCCGCACCCACCTGCTCGAACCCGACCACGTCCTCGGGGTGCACGACTTGCACATGTGGACCGTCACCTCGGATCTGCCGGCGGTGTCCGCGCACGTGGTGGTGGCGGACAGCTGCTTCGCCGACGGCCACGCCCCCCCAATTACTCGATGAGATCCAGGACTGCCTGGTCGGGCACTTCGACGTCGAGCACTCCACCTTCCAGCTGGAACCGGCCAGCCACGTCCAGCACGAGGCGGGCATCCACTGATGGCCCCGACCGAGCACCCGCACCAGGGGCTACGGAGCTGGCCAACGCCGCCGGCACCGCCGAGACGGCCGATGGCTGTGGTGAAGACCGCTGCGCCACCACCGCGCCCGAGGCGCGCTCGCCGGGGTGGCACCGCGCCGCGCACCGGGCCCGGTTGCTGTCGTGGCTGGCGCTGGTCTGGATGAGCGGGAAGGAGTTCTCGGCCTCGTCGCCGGTCTCCGGTCAGGGTCCCTCTCGCTGCTGGGGTGGGCGCTCGGATCGGTCATCGAGGGCCTCGCCTCGGTCATCGTGATCTGGCGGTTCACTGACTCGCGGCCCCTGTCGGAGACCGCCGAAGGGCGGGCGCAGAAAGCCGTCGCGGTGTCCTTCTTCCTCCTCGCCCCTACCTGGGCATCGAGGCCATCCGGGACCTCCTCAGCGGACATCAGACCAGCACCAGCACGCTGGGCATCGTCGTGACCGCCGCCAGCCTGCTCGTGATGCCCGCCCTCGGCGTGGTCAAGCGGCGCCTGGGTGCTGTCCTGGGCTCCGGGGCCACCACCGGTGAAGGCATCCAGAACCTGATGTGCGCCGCCCAAGCCGGAGCCGTCCTGCTCGGCCTCGCCACCACCGCAGCATTCGGGTGGTCCTGGCTCGACCCGTCATCGCCCTGCTCCTCGCCGGGTGGGCCGTCCGGGAAGGCATCCAAGCCTGGCGAGGCGAAGACTGCTGCTGACCCACCCCTCACTCAGGGGTTCAGGTTCGCCCGCCACGATGGGCGGAGCGGTGCCGTTATTGGAGGTAGTCCGCTTGGTGCCCGGTGCGGGCCGTCTGCCACTCCACCCCACAGGGGCAGGAATCTGCTCGCCCGTTGGCGTCTTGGAACTCTTCAGGCAGCCCCGCCCGGAGGTCGTCGACGTTGTCCTCCGATGCAGCCGCGCCGGTTGCATCGGAGGGGTGGGTGTCTCCACGGGATGGGTGCCATGACGTGGGGCCTCAGCCGTGGCTGAGTTGGACGGCTTTGACGATGAGCAGCACGGCGCCGACGACGAGGTAGGCGCGGAGGGCGAGCATGCCGAGTTTGGTGCCCACCGACCAGGTCACGGGTTGCAGCAGCGCTAGGGGCGGCATCCGCCAGCGCAGCTTCTCCTCCGCCTCGATCACCGGGGGTGCCGCCGCGGTGGTGGTGCCGGTTCGGCGGGCGAGCCAGGACAGGCCCACCACCGCGGCGGCGGCGAGCAGCACCATCGCCCCGGCGAGATACAGGGTCACGGTGAGGACATCCAAGGTGGGGAACAAGGTGGTGGCCATCAAAATCCCGGAGAGCAGTAGCAGGACCCCGACGATGAACACCGCGAGGACGTTGAGCCAGCGGGGATTGACCCACGGGCCGAGGACCTCTTTGTCGTTGCACAACAACAGCAGGAACACGCTCGCACTCGGGAGCAGCAGCCCAGCCAACGCCTGCACACCGGTCGTGATCAGCCCGAGCGGTGCCCCGGGGATCAGGGTGATCGCCGCGGCCACGATGATCATCGCGCTGTAGGAGAGGTAGAACTGTTTGGCGTCGGCGAACCCGCGGTGCAGGGAGTGTTTCATCCCGAACACGTCCCCGAAGGCGTAGCTGGTGGCCAGGGTGACCGCGGCGGCCCCGACGATCGAGGCGTCCAGCAGCACGATCGCGAACACCGCCCCGAGGGTGGAGCTGTTCGCGCCGAGTAGGTGCGCGATGCCGCCGGCGTCGGTGAAGTTCCCGGAGCTGTTGGTGGTGCGCGCGGCGTAGTCGGCGGTCATCATCAACGCCGCCGCCCCGATGACCACCACGAACGCCCCGAGGACGGTGTCGGCGCGTTCGTAGCCGATGAAGCGGGGGGTGATGCGTTTGTCGATGATGTTGGACTGCTGGAAGAACAGCTGCCACGGGGCGACGGTGGTCCCCACGATCGCGATGATCAACAACACCGCATCCGAGCTGATGCCGCCGTGGATGCCGGGCACCACGAAGTCCCGGGCCGCCTGGCTCCAGTCGGGGTGAGACAGCAGCAGCATCGGGATCTGGATGAGGGTGATCGCGATGAACACCAACATCGCCCGTTCCCAGCGGCGGAAGCTGCCCGAGGCCATGATCGCGATCAACGCCACCGCCGCGGTCGGCACGACGATGTACTTGGAGACGCCCAGGTAGGAGGCGGCGAGGGAGATGCCGATGAACTCGGTGACGATGGTGAGGAAGTTCAGCAGGAACAGGTCCCCCACGGAAAACCAGCCCCAGCCGCGGCCGAAGCGTTCGTTGATCAACCGGGCGTGCCCGACCCCGGTGACCGCCCCCAAACGCACCACCATCTCCTGGTTCACCACCAGCACCGGGATGAGCAGCAACAGCACCCAGAGCAGGGAGTAGCCGTAGTTCTGCCCGGCCTGGGCGTAGGTCGCCACGCCGCCGGCGTCGTTGTCCCCGACCATCACGATCAACCCCGGCCCGACGATCGCCAGCAGGGTCAGCAGCCGGGTCTTCAGGGTGCGGGTGGTGTCGGTGTCGTTCAGGCTGATCCGGCCCAGGGCCCCCTCGATGTCCCCGACGTGGGCGGAATCGAGCACCGCGGACGGTGCCGGCCGGGCCACGGCCGGGACAGGTCGTGGTGGTGGTGCTTCTCCGACGGGCGGCGGTGGCGCCTGCCCCGGTGGGGGCTGGTGGTTGTCCGCGGTGGGGATGGTGGTGTTCTCCGGCTCAGTCACTGTCGCCACCCCCGCCGGTGTTGGTCGTGTCGGTGGGGGTGGTGACGGCGGCGGTTGCTTGCGGTGTGTCGTCGGGTTCGCGGATGGGGCGGGGGGCGGGTTCGCGGCGCCGCCAGTCCTCGGGGATGGTCGCTTCCAGGACGTCGTCGACGGTGACGACTCCGACCATGTGGTCGGTGTCGTCGACGACGGGGATGGTGGCCAGGTTGTAGTCGGCCATCAGCAATGCCACATCGGTGAGGTCCGCGTCGGGAGCGATGCGGACCGGGTCGGTGTCCATCAGATCGGTGACCGGGGTGTTCGGGTCGGTCTGGAGCAGGCGGATGACGGAGACGACCCCGATGAGGTGTCCGTCTTCGGCCAGGACGTGCAGCTTGATCAGTGCCTCGGGTTGCATCGAGCGTGCCGCTGCCAGGACGGACAGGCCCTGCGCCGCGGTGGCACTCATGGGGCAGGAGGCGACGTCGACGCTCATCAAACCCCCGGCACTGGCCGGGTTGAACCCCATCAGGGTGATGACCTTGGTGCGTTGCCCGGCGGGCATCAGCTCGAGGACGCGGCGGCGGCGGGACTGGCGCAGTTCGGCGACCGCGTCGGCGGCGTCATCGGCGCGCATCCGACCCAGCACCCCGGCCACCTCGGTGTCGCTCATCTCCCCGAGCAGTCGGTTGGCCTTGTCCGGGTCCAACTCCTCGAACACGTCCGCTTCCAGTTCGGGATCGGAGTGGACCCGGTCCAGGATTTCCCCGCCTTCGTGTTTGTCGGCGTCCTCCAGCAGGTCGGCGATCTGCGCCGCTTTGAGGGTGCCTACCCGGCCGCCGACACGGCGGGCGAGCATGCTCTGGCGGTGCCCGATCAGCGGCTCGAAGGACTTCCAGTCCCGGTTCGCGTGCCCACCCCCGGTTTTGATCAACCCGAAGAATCGGGCCGGGCGGCGGGTGTCCAACCGGGCCAGCACCCACCCGGATCCGGTGTCTTCCAGTTCGATGTCATAGGCATGCACCAACTCCGCCGCCGGGACGTCGATCAGGCGGTGATCGAGCACATCGGCGCGTAACAGCACCTCACCGTCGCGGCGCTCGAACCCGCGCAGATCCACCTTGTTCTGCGACAGGTCGATCCGCTCCTGGACGAGCACCGCGATCTGGGCGGTGGACACATACACCTGCCGGCCCCCGACCCCGGCCACCAAACCGGTCACCGGGGGATAGACGTCTTCGCCGCGCAACCGGACGATGACGTCCTCGACCCGGCCCACCGTCTCCCCGTTGCGGGCAACGATCGGGCACCCCAGCAACCCCGACAAATGGATCACCGGTCGAACGGAACCCGGAGATGCCTCGCCGTGAGACGCAAACTCAGTCATGACTGTCACTTTCTGATCAAGGAATGGGGAGCGGGAGCGGAGATGGGGGTGGCCCGGGGCGTCAGTATGGGCACACCAGGGTGACCGGCAGATGACGTGAAAACAGCCGGGCAGTGCGGGACGCTCGGGGCCGCGCGGTCCTGTCTTAGCGTGGCCTCTGGCAAGTCCGGAGTTCCCCGGTGCGGGTGTCCGCGAGCGACGCGGTAACGGTCGCGGTGGATGGGCGCGGTGGATGGGCACCCAAGGGTGGACCTGTTGCTGCCCGGGCCGGGCGGGAACGGGGGCACCGGGCAGGCATCAGGCCCATACCATGACGGTGTCACGCGGGTGCGGTGCGGGTGGGACAAGATGAAAAGGGCCATGGGGCCTCTCCTACCGGAGGCCGCGACCGGTGTCGTTACGCCAGAATCGCCAACGCTGCGGCAGCCGGCGACGCGCAACGTCGGGGTCGGCTACGGCGGAGAGCGGGAACGTGGACGGGTGACACCAGACCGCGGAGGGGCGGAACGGAACGGGGTACCGAATAGGGACTATGAGATGAGCTCACGGTCGTTCCTCACCTCCTCGCAGCCACAACGCACGACGGCGTCAACTTTCAGGACACACCCGGGGAGTAACCGCAGCCAGAACGGCTGGGTGGCACCCCTCTCGTCAGAGCTTCGGCACTGCACAGCGTATCCACCACCCCATCACCGCGGGGAGCGGAAGCCACTTGGGCTCAACCCTTAATCCGGGAAAAGCTGTCCTGACCCGGGGCGTCTTTCGACGTTCGGGGTCAGTGGCCTATGTCCGTGCAGACGCCTCACCTAGCGAGGTGCTTGCCCGGTAAGGGTGACCCACCACCACCTGAGAGTCAAACCGAGACAGGTCACACAGTCACTCCTTGCCAGGGGGCGGCTCACTGTGGCGGGAACCTCTTAGCGTCGGGACACGACGTGGCGTACGGCGGAGACGATGAGGACAACGATCAAGGCGATGATCCCGGTCAGCCACACTGAGGGCGGCGCTGCGCTGGTAGAGCGCGGTGATGCCAACGACCAGGTTGGCGACCGCGGCGACGTCGATCACCACGGCGACAAAGACGAGCATCCTGTTCTTGACCAGACGCTGTTGCTGCACCTTCCACCCGGATCGGTCTCGACTGGTATTGGGTGCCGGGACTTCCAGGACCTGCTCGGTCCGGATCAGTTCCACCAGGGCGACGGGCACCCCGGTGACCTCAGCGACGTGGGCGAGGTCCTCGCCGCGGCGGAGCAGCTCCGCAGCGAGGAGGGTGCGCAGGCTCGCGCGGTGATCACGATCCGGCGCAGGCTCCGGAGGACCCGGTAGCCGCCGAGGATTGACTGGGTCCTGGTCGTCGGCAGCTGTCATTGTCGCGCAAACCCTTCCCGGCACAGGCCCACTCCCTGCGTGCTACGGACTTGCTCAGCATCCTCCTGCCCCCGTCATCCTGCAGGCGTAAGCCACCGCCGAGGGCGGTCGCGGAAGGTGAAGTTTTCCGTCCGACGAACCGCAAGCCAGAGGCGGCGGTTCCCCTGGGTCGACGCGGTGCCCCGGCGAGATTACGCCCGGCAATGTCCTTAGAATGGTGTGGTTCCCCTCACCGGGAATAGTCAAGACCTATGGATCGGTGTGTCATGCGACTCGGGCCTCCTCGGTGCTCGGGTCGTTGGACGAGTTTGCCTTGGTGGAACGTGGCCCCGGCTCGTACGAGGGACACGCGGTGGGGGGCGTTGACGGTGCGCAAGCGGTTTTGAGCTGACTCGATGCACTTGAACGCCACTCGCGATGCCCGCGGCTCGGGAGCCGGGCCCTCTGGTCACGCGTTGCCGCAGAGGTGATCGGTGCATGACGACCGAGCCATATGCCTCGCCGGAGTGCTTGCCGACCCGGGCCTCAGCCGAAACCGTCGGTACGGATAGAGAGAATGACCATGGAACTTGCTGCAATGCAGGTCGGTCCCCGGCCCAAGTCGCGCTGGGAACGGCGCTCCCCGACGTGGTCGGTCTCATCGAGGCGGCCGGGGAGTGCGGCGCCTGCGGGCGCCCTTTGGGCGACACAGGAGTCAGTATTTCGGTGTGGATGTCGCCTGAACTCGACTTGGTGGCGGTCATCCCCGGACTTACCCGAAGCCGTTGCCCGGCGAGCGAACGTGTCGCGGTCCTGGCTCTACCTCCAGCCCGACATTCGCGCCGAGGTCGAACGCCTGCGTGATCTCGGCCGCCGGGCACCCGAGACAGCGGTGCCCGCACGACAGCGGAGCACCGACTCCTCATTGCTACGCCGGTTATCAAGCCGCCAACGCGCGCAACCGAGAACTCGCCAAGGACAACCAGCGCCTGCGCCGCCAACTCGCGCATGCCCTCGGCCAACGACGAGCCGACCCAGGGCGAGACGAAGCCGAGCAGAGCCCAAGCCTGGGTGGACGAGCAGCTGGCGGACCTGGCGCATCGCCCTGGCGGGATACTCACGCACACCCTCACGGCTCTCTGGGACGGGCTTGCCGCGCAGTGGCAGGATTGGAAACTCGACCCGGCGCCCAATCGGGTCCGGCTGCGCCGGTTCATGGACCGAACGCAGTCCGTCGTGTACGCACTACTGGTTGTCAACGTCGGGTGGGGCACTCACGACAATTACCTCCACGACCGGCCATTCGACCGATAATGGCCGCCCCCGGACTGGCGGGCGCCGCCGGGCTGGGGAGACTCGTGTGCGGGACATGGTTGAGGTGGCGGCGTAGGCGCATGCCCGTTCCCGTGGGTACGAGCCTCACCCTGATGTGGAACGTGGAAGCCCCGACTCACCATCGCGACTAACTCATTACGTCAGGACCCTGACGTCTTGTCCTGAAGGGTTCGACGTCGGTCGGGGTGTCTACGCGCCGCCGGGCACGTGCCGATCACCGGCCGCCGCCAGCGATGCGCGGCTCGTGGTACTGGCCGATCGGCATCCGACACACACTGACTGGGGGGTCGGTACCGAGGAGGCCATAGGCCTGGGAGTGTGATCTGTGGAGAATGACCCGGTGGATACCGACGCAAGCCCCCCCATGGCATCCGACCCACCGCCCGTGGGTGAGGTTGGGCCCGAGGTACATCCGGGAGCGCTGGATGAGCTGCGGGAGCACCTGGCCAAGCTGGAGCACTTGTTGGATCCGCAGCGCCGGTTGACGGCCTCCACTGGGCAGCCCCTGGTCCCGGCGTGGCGCCGCGTCACCACCGGGGAAGCCCGCTGGCCGGTGTCGGTGGCGATGGTCGCCGCGATCGGGCTGCAGGTGGCACTGCCGGACCGGTTGAACCTGTCCTCCCGGTTCCTGCTACCCGCGATCGAGGCGGTGCTCTTGGTGGTGTTGGTGGCGGTGAATCCGCGGCGTATCGACCGCGCGTCGCGGCCGTTGCGGCTGTTGGGCCTGGCTCTGATTGCCGTGGCCAGCTTGGCCAACGCCTACTCCGCCGCCCGGTTGGTGATCGGCCTGGTCAACGGCACCGAAGGCGAAGCTGCGGGACCGCTGCTCTCGACCGGGGCGGCCATCTATGTGACCAACATTCTGGTGTTCGCCCTGTGGTACTGGGAGCTGGACCGCGGCGGACCCGCCGCCCGTACCCTCGCCGTCCGCACCGACCCCGACTTCCTGTTCCCCCAGATGGCCACCCCGCACATTGCCGACCCGCAGTGGGAACCCGGCTTCGCCGACTATTTGTACGTGTCCTTCACCAACGCCACCGCCTTCAGCCCCACCGACACCATGCCCCTGACCCGCTGGGCCAAAATGATCATGTTGTTGCAATCCGCCATCTCCCTGATCACCGTGGCCCTCGTCGTCGCCCGCGCCGTCAACATTCTCAAATAAGCACCGCGGCGCAGAGTTGGGCCGCTCGTGCTCGGCGCCGGGCCAGCAGCTTCTGCCCCAGCGCTCGGGGTCGGATCCGCGACCGGGCCGGGAATCGGCCAGACAGTAGCCATCGGTTGTGCACGTGAGCGGGAACTGTTCACCGCCACGGAGTTGGCGGCGACTCTGCGGCCGGGGTCAGGCGTCTTCGAGTGCGTGCCGAATTGCTGCACGGCGCGGTTGTGCTGATCCGAGGCCAAGGCGTGACCGCCGGCGAGGACGAGAGCGACGGGCCACTCGAGGACACCCAAGACGCCGAGCGCTCCGATAGCGGCGTAGTACGTGAGCCGCTGCGGCTCGGGTAGGCGCACCGTGCCCAGCAGGGGCAGGGTCACCCTGATGTGGCTGGCGTCATCCACCTTCCGGGCGGCAGCCCGACCGGACACGTGACGCTGTCGCTGAGCCGGCGCCGCCGCTTCGCGAGGCCGCCCGGGTCGGCGGGGAGACGGCGCCGGGGCACCGGGCTGCTCATCGGCGGGCGTGTCATCGGCCATGTCCTTTTCCTCACCTACAGGCGATGGGCACCGCCCCCGGGTAGCCAGGAGGAGGTTCGTTCCAGGGGTTTTCAGCGACACACCGCCTTCAGAGCAGCGTCCCGCCATCATGGCATGGTGACGCCGGCACCGCTGTTCCCCGGTCACCGCAGGTGCAGTTGCCGCTGGAGGGTGCGGAGGCTGCGACACTGAGCGGCATGGATCACCGCACCTGCATCGCTGCGCTGGGCGGTGTCCGCGGCGGCGTGCGCCACCCCCGGGGCGGGGCACACCTCGGGCCGGTGATGATCAGCAAAGTGGATGTCGCCCGCGGCGCCAGCGACCAGCTGGGCACCCAGCTGCAGGAGGTGCCGCCGGTCATCGACTGCTCCAATGAACCTGCCCTGCCCCCGCCAAGTCGGAGCAGGGCAGGACTGCGGAAACCGACCTCACCCGCGGGCAGCGGCACGCGGCACATGTGCGCATCGACCGGGTCGAAGGGGTCAGGATCACCTACAGCGTCGTCGTCGGAACCGCGTCCCTGCCACCGCCGGCCGACTGACTGACCACCCACCGCGACGGGAGATCAGTCGACGCAGGGAAGGCCGTTGCCGCCCACTGGCAGGCCTTGCGGGTCCCCGGCCGCGGGTGCGGGCGGCAAGGACGAGGACGGCGCGGACGCAGTGGGTGTGGTCCTCTGCTTCGCTTGGCGGGCGAGGTCGGTGGGTGGGGTGAAACCGGTGCCCAGGACCACGCTGATGCTGTCTTTGGGCAGAGTGGTGTCAGCGGTGGGCGCCGGGGCCCCGAGCAGTCCCGCGATCGCCCCCGCCGGGGCCTGGGCTCCGGTCCCGTAGGTCACCGCGGTGGCGTGCTGGCTGCTGTTGCTGACCGTTCCCGCCCGGAAACCACCCCCGGTCAACGCGGCGGACACGGTGGAGGCCAACCCTGGGGCGCCGTCACCGTTGAGCACGTCCACGGTCACAGCCGCAGCCGCAGCAGGTGGTGGGGTGGTGGGTGCGGGGGCTGGTTGCAGACCGAACGCGATTCGCACCTGCTG
>JAABUH010004510.1_pt1 | contig 11262 bp, 9 predicted proteins | sample 5559121 | NCBI WGS metagenome assembly JAABUH01 (sample SAMN10711871, study PRJNA513364) | rock metagenome | isolation source: Antarctica rocks | place: Antarctica: Victoria Land, Battleship Promontory nord | collected 2015-12-28 | reverse complement strand
TCACCTACTCGCTCATCTACTCGCTCACCTACTCGCTCACCTACTCGCTCATCTACTCGCTCACCTACTCGCTCACCTACTCGCTCACCTACTCGTTCATCTACTCGCTCATCTACTCGCCCTACCAATCTCTCTACCAAACGCCCTACCAAATTCCCTACCAAACGCCCTACCGAATTCCCTGCCAAATTCCCTACCAAACGCTCTGCCAAATTCCCTACCAAACGCTCTACCAAACTCCCTACCAAACGCTCTATCAAACGCGTCGATCGAACGCATAAAACACGTCAAACAGTGCTTCAAACAATGCTTTCTACATGGCTTGAGAACAGTACTGTTATTCCTGTGATTAGTAATCTTCGCTCTCAGTCGAAGACCGACGCTAGAAAATTCAGGAGATTCAGAGTATTTACTTCTTCCCACTTCTTTCTTCCTTCGTAGAACAGTTTCTACTTTCTATTTCGTACGAAATAATGCTAACTGACTCAATAGAACGCACTCTTCATGGCTCGATATCGAACTTCCTACTGATCTTTCTGCTGAGCTTTCTACTGACCTTTCGATCAAGCTTTCTACTGACCTTTCTACTGATCTTTTGATCGAGCTTTCTACTGACCTTTCTACTGACCTTTCTACTGATCTTCCTACTGATCTTTCTACTGATCTTTCGATCGAGCTTTCTACTGACCTTTCGACCGAGCTTTCTACTGACCTTCCGACCGACCTTCCGACTGACCATTCTACTGACCACCCTACTCGCCATCCTACTCGCCATTCTACTCGTCATCCTACTCGCCATTCTACTCGCCATCCTACTCGTCATTCTACTCGCCACCCTACTCACCATCCTACTCGCCACCCTACATGCTCACCATTCTACATGCTCACCATCCTACTCATCATTATACTCACCATTCTACATGCTCACCATCTACTCGCTCACCTACTCGCTACCTACTCGCCCACTCAAATTCCCTACCAAACGCCCTATCAAACTCTCTATCAAACGCTCTATCAAACTTCCTACCAAACGCTCTACCAAACGCTCTACCAAACGCCCTATCAAACTCCCTACCAAATTCCCTACCAAACGCTCTACCAAACTCCCTACCAAATTCCCTATCAGACTCTCAACCAAACGCTCTATCGAACTTTCTACCAAATTTTCTATCGAACTCTCTATCGAACTCTCTATCAAACGCTCTATCAAACTGAGCTTTCTACTTGAGCTATCGACTGAGCTATCGACTGAGCTTTCTACTGAGCTTTCTACTGAGCTATCTACTGATCTTTCTACTGTTCTTTCTACTGATCTTTCTACTGACCTTTCTGCTGATCTTTCTACTGACCTTCCGATCGAGCTTTCTACTGAGCTATCTACTGACCTTTCTACTCATCATTCAAGAATCAAATTTGTTCTCTATTGAGCATCAAATATGACTCTATCGAACAGTCTTTATGATTTCTACATGACTCTCTACATGGCTCCCTACATGACTCTCTACATGACTCTCTACATGACTTCCTACCAAGCTTCGAATTGCTTCGCAATCAAGGATCAAATTTGATTTCTATCGAGCATCAAATATGAGTTCTACCGTACATTCTACGTGACTTTCTATCGAACATTCTACATGACTCTCTATCGAACATTCTACATGGCTCCCTACCGAACATTCTACATGACTCTCTACCGAACATCCTACATGGCTCCCTATCGAACAGCCTTCATGGTTCCTTTCATGACTCCCTTCATGACTCCCTACCTCATTAGTTTATCCATTAACTTCCCCATTGACTTTCCCAGCGCATATATTAAATTGTGTAAATAGCTATTATTTAGTTAGTCAAATTAATTAGTAATTAACCTATTATACGATCGCAATAACAAATAAGTTCTGAGTCAGCAATAGCTGAAAACTGCGTTGCTTTCCATTGGTAACAGACTTGCTCGGGCAGCCAACGAACCTAGTACTAGCAGGGCCCATAGTTTTCTGGGGACTATGGTTAAGAAGATGGCCTAGGGACTGGCAGAACGCATCGGTGCCCCTCTTTGGTGTGGTGATGCTGTTGTCTTTGTTCTGGTCGCCATTTAAGCACACGTGGAGCATGGAATCTACAGTAAAGAGAAGTAAGACTGATTAAACGTGTGAGGCATTGATTGGTCATGCATCGATATTGTCTCGTGATCCACTATCTCGTGATGTTGCATGTGTCATCCTGTGACCCGCATTATTAACGTTCGAACTTCGCTGAGCGTGTCATGAATTGAGGATGAACGGCAATCAAGAAAGAGTCACAAGAAATTGTTGCAACCCGATGTAGCTAATACTAATAGGGTAAGCTAGGTTGGTTCTCGTGGAGAGGAGTGTCAAGGATCAATGCAGTATAATTCTGATTGCAACTATGTATTCTAAGTCTTGGTAGAGATAGAAGATTGTATAATACATATATAGTTTCCCCGAACAGGCTAACACGTGACCGACGGCTGACTAAGGCGCCGCTACTTTGCTCCCGCGCCAAGGCTTCCCTCGTTACTCCCCTGTGCTCCCTCTATACTCTCTCGTGCTCTTCTTTGCTCTCTCGGTGCTCTTATATGCCCCTTTTCTACTTCCTCGCTGCTCTGTTATGCTCTCTCTCTGCTCCCTGGTGCTTATTCCTGCTCTCCCATGCTCCTTTACTACTCCTTCGCGACTGATTGTCTTCTCCACATCAACTTCCTTTTTCCTGGCAGTTCGCTCTCGATATTGTGCCCTTGCAAGCTGAATCTAACAAACGTCTCCATTGAGTTCTTATTTGGATCTTGATCGTATAGCCTTGGTCGGTATTCCTTAGGCTCAACCAAATCCCCTACAAGGTATTCTAGACTCAGTCCTTGTTTCTTTTTAGGATTGAAGTCGTAAATTCTAGATACGTTCGTTATAGTCGTCAATTTTGAAGCCTCTTTCGCGTGTTCAATCCGGCAAGATAGTCGTAAAGATCTCTATCTTCGCATATTCCACAATATGATTCGCTGGTATTGAAAAGGGATACCAATCTATCCCGGGTTCCTTTTCATGTTCATCATCTAAACGATTACTGAAAGAGATCCTTGCGGCGCTCCAGTAGGCGCCATTCTATTCCCCTTCCAAGGTGGCCATATACGAGTGCAGTGTTATTCTTGCCCTTCGCACCGGTCGTTTTCTTCGGCCTATTAGAGGAGGACTTCGGATGTAGTCCCATTCAGCGGCGACGTCGTCTCGTTCAGAAGGATCCTTGCCTGAGACACGAACGCGAAGCGAATACCGTTGTCGTGTTTCAAGCGTTCGCTTGAGAGTCTGATTCGATATCATGGACCGGACGAATCTGAGTAGAAATCCCATTCTTCATAAGGCTTGCGGACCACCGCAAAGGCGATCTCCTCCATGTGTCTGCCGATATGTTTATCACGGCTGTTGTTTTTGCCCCCTGTCTGCTCCCCACAGAAAACACACACACCAGTCGCGTTTTCCTTGCGTTTCCACTCTTGGAGGTCAGAGTCAAATTCCCCAGGTTCCAGTTCATGCCATCTGATCTCATGCAGTAGATATGATCGTCTCGAATTGAACTGCGTCGTAGGCTCGTCACAGTCTTCCACGGTGCACACGTAAGGCCGAAGGTCTTGGAGAACGTGGATTCTATATTTGATATTAGCCACGCAGATGTTTAGCATGAGGAGGAATTACTGCCAGTCGCGCCGTCGCAGAACTTCAATTTTCTGTTCACAGATGTCACAAAAGAAGCGGAGTGGTTTAGGGGCCTGATCCATGATTTCTTTGTCGGCATCAGCCGGAGGGTATCTCTCTCTCTCGATGTAGACCGGAGGCGGTGGAAAAGCCGCGCTCGATTCACTGAAGCTAGCAGAAGACCGCCTTGATCGGTCATCTGGAAAGGAAAGGTCTTGGTCTTCAACATCGAGGCGGTCGGATCCATGCAGGGAATTATTCCTCTCCGAAGACTGGGATTGTACAGAAGCAGCACGAGATTTCGAGCCCTTGACTGTCCAGAAGCCCGCATTGGCGTGCGAACTTGAGAATTCACGTTTCCGGTATGGGCAATCCTCAAGCTGGTGGTCGGATTTGCTGCAGATCATGCAAGCTGTTCGAGATGAGCGTTGCTGTCCGAATCTTGACTCCCCAGGAAATAATACTGGGAAATCATCAGGATCATCTCGCTCGCCTCCCTTCACGTTAAGCACGCTGGTGGGGCGAATTGACAAAAACATGTGCCGCAACTTAGCGAGTTTCGTATGAAGGTCGTCCTCTGCGGCAGATCGTCCATTGGAGCCTTGAGAAGAAACAGACCCGGTCCGTTTATACTCTGGGACCTTGCGGGGTCGGTGATTAGCACCTTTGCTAGCTGAGCCAATATCTTTGTCATCATTTTCCATTAGAGCAATCTGCTGCTGCTCCAGTTTATCGATGGTCTTTCTAATATGCGAAATATCGTTTGAGAGCTTGCGTTCAGCGCCTTGATCTCTGAAGAGCTTGATCTTGCAGAAGCAGATCTCGGCGGTTGGGCTTAATAGTGAGTTCGGCGTATTGTAGGATATAATCTCTGTTTTAGCATAAAGGCGGACAGGAATGCCTTTTACGCCTTTGGAGTGGCAAAAATCCGTGGAGAGAAAATTAAACCGGATTAAGATAGAGCAAGATACTGTAGATATGTCAGGGGCGGGGCTCCAAGTGACGGAGAAGTAGTCCAAAGAGGCAGCCTCCAATTCGATGCGGGGCTTCCCTATCTCTGTATATCCTCCTTGATTTAGGCCAAGGTATTCTACCGCTTGTAGCTTCCCACTACGTTGATAGGTTTCGGCCAGTCTACGATCCTTGTTCCAAAGTTGCCAGCATGCTGATGGGTTCTGTCTCTCCTGCTCGTTATCAAAAGAAATACGAACGACAGTCCGGTAATGGGAGAATCCTATACTTTGGAGCCCCCTCTTACTGTCACAGATTGTTACTGCGTAGGCCTGCCCTTTGTTAAGATAGGTGACTGGGGTTTCGTCCGCTTGTCCGATCATGGCAGTCGGAGCGTTCAGAGTCACATGGTATCTGAACTCGTAGGACGGCGGACTTGTCATGTGAAGCTTCTGCTGATGTGTGAGAAGTAAGTCCCTTCTACTAAAGCATCGAGTACACTGCTCGCATGTAAATGGATTCTCTTTTGTGTGTGATCGCTCATATCTTTTGAGATAAGTATGAGGCCTTGGTTTGTCCGTCTTTGGGGGTGGGAAATTAGGTTTCATGCCATCTTGTGTACTGCCTAACGGCTTTGGGCTTTGAGCAACGTCATCTATTGAACTCCGCCTTTTACTAGGAGGCGGGCGACCGTGTCCGCTAATTTGGACAAGCTTTGAGGTAAGCTGGTCGCCACGGTTGTGCCGTGCGAGATCGAGACGGTCAGCTCGAGCGCAGTTGGCTTTCGCAAGGCGAAGGGCCAAGTATGAGGGCAGTGAAGGGTATCTATCCAAGATATTGCGCAAATATATTTGTGCCCTTGGCTCGAGGATTGTAAGATCTATGACTGAATTTCGAGGGCTTCCAATGCTTTTGGGCTCTTCAATCCCCTCAATGTGTATGGTTCGAAAGACTTTCAGGCCTTCCAGCTCCTTGGCCGCAAGATCATCGCTTGAAGAACCAGACTGATTCCTTTGCGTCGGAGGCAGAGGCACAATGGAAGGCACAGCGCTTTGATTGAGCCAAGCATCAAGGGGAGTGGCACCGCTGTTCCAGTCCATAGCAGTAACTCTCTGAAAATTGAATTCTTTTGACTCCCTTTTTCCGCGGACTTTTGCGGGACGATTGACAGCCGCATCAAATTCTGCGGCACCGCGTTTCGGTGGCAAATTGGACAGTTGGGCATGCTCATTAACCTCAACGGCATCCGGTGGATTGGGCCTGCTACCGTACAGGGACATATCTTCGGCAATCTGCTTTTTGGCTACTTCCTCTTCCTCTGATAGTACGGTTATGCGCCTAAAGGAGTCCTCTAAGTTGTTTTCCAATTGAAAGGACTCAAGACAACAGGTCTTACTGTGAAAGGTCAGACAAATCTGTTACAAAATACTCGCGATGATATTTTACCAGTATAGTGTGTTGGAATTCCCCTCAGCACGTGAGCCAGCGCCTGAACAGCCGGGGCGTGGACAAATCCCGGACTGCATTTTTACATAGGACATGATCATTGACATTGAAACTGTTGCACCTTCGCGGATATATCTTGTCCAATGATCTCTCTTGATTATGGCTTTTTTGTTGGCGCTGTCGATGATGTGATACTGGGAATTCACAATCTTGCTTTCCCCGGGTTTGTGTCTGAAGTGCGCGCGGAGAAACCCTTCAAATGGCTGTGGCTTGCGAATCAGTGTCTCATCTCAAATTGTAGCATGGATTGAGGTTCTACCTCCCAGTGTCGGAAATATTCGTAAGGAAGCTCTTTGATTTCGCCAAGTGCGTCTTCAAATCTAATGTTCGATTCCAGCAGATTTGTCGGCCTCGGAGAAATGTTTTGTTGCATTTGCAGCATCAGTTGGTACGTCTGAAGATTTGATTGGAGGATAGCTCGAAGAGATCCTTGGATCTTCTCGGAAAATGCGTTGAGATAGTCCATAATTTGCTGTCCCAAGTGGCGTACTTGGACGACCGAATGGTCCATCCTGTCGACTCTGGCGCACACTGATTCCAATATCTCATGATCGGCCACTTGCGCCAGCTTTGTCCGATCATCCATACTCTGAGTGCGTTCTTGTACGGAATACAATGTGGCATGGTGCTCTGCGATCTTTCCCTCCAAGCCTTGAACGCTGCTTCGCATTTCCGCATTAATCCTGGATAAGGTTTTACTAGCCAGCAACAAATTAGCTGATCTGCTTCCATCCTCAGTCCCTGGTGATAGAACCACTCACGAGGTTTGCATTCCAAGAAGAAGATTGATGCTAACGTGCTTGGCCGCAACAAGAGCTCGTAGCTTTTCTACCTCCTCGGCAAATATAACAGACCACTTCGTCTTTTGACCAATGGTATGCAGCGAATTCTGCCTTGCCAACGGTCCCAACGATGATTCGTAACGCGTCATCTTCCTGGTAAAATCCTCCAACGCAAATTTGCATGCCATAGCCATGGCTCGAATCGCATTGACATGTTGAATATTATCCTCATTAGGCTGAAGCGCTTCCAAATGGGAAAGCGTAGTTGCCAGATTTTCGAGCTCGATGGCGGCGCTCTGATAGTCACTCGCTGCTCCTCCAGCATCCTTCAGCGACTTACGTACTTTGTTAACAAGATCTGTAGTTTCGTCAATACAGGCCCACAGAACTTTCCAAGGATTACTTACTAATGGCGCTAATAAAGTCACCGACTGAGAATCCAAATACCGGCGTGGCCATTTTAAACGCTGTGCTGGGACTTCCTCATCCGGTGGAGATCGCGATAGAATATCTCTCGCACAGGCGACCGCAGTAGAAGCCAGTATGCCTTGGGCAGCAGAATGAAGAGATCGAGAATGTTAAGCCGCCTAGGGGCTGAATTATATGGAATGATGGTAGATTGATTACTATGCTAGGTTTTCTACTACGAGCGTATGAGAGCCTAACAGAAAAGGCTGCAAGATCATAAGGCTGAGCTTCGTCAAGAAGGGCCGAGGGCCCGAGGGTCGGAAGAAAAAGTCGTTGCCCACCAAAAAGAACCATCACCAAAAGATACACCAGCCTTTGAATTTAAAACTCAAGGCATCTACCAAGAGCTTCGAGTCATGAAAAGGGATATGAGTTGATAAATCAAGGCTTCCTTTCTCACATTGTACATATAGCCGAATGATAACGCAGGTCTCATTGGCGGCACAAGGGGAAGCTATAGGCTTTCAGCCCTACATAGCGACGTTAAGCGACGACGTGCAGTTCATGAGCGAGCTGAGCTCCAGACTCGCCAGAATAGCCCCCATCAGACATGCCTTCATCTCTTCTTTTCCTTAGCCTCGCATTTGCGAGGCCACGAGGTCCCGAGGCCGCAATTGATGATAAAGAGCACCCAATCGTCCCTGTATTTATACGCTGGGAAACCGAAGTTGAAGCACCCACCGTCCATGATGTACCAGTCCTTCCGTGCTGTGCTGCTCGGCATTCTTGTAAGTAGAACTGTCACCGGTCAAGGATGCGATCCGTCAAACCCTTTCGGTGCGAACTGCGACAGCAGCCCTCCAGCGATCGCCATCGATGGCCAACTACACCTCTGCAACATGATCCTCAATCAATGTCCTGGGGCTTCCCAGCCTCTCAAGGTAAAGTCCATCTTCTCATTCTCAAAATATGCCTATCCCTTTCTGCTTGATATCTGGCCCCTCTGGTTTTGCCCTTACTAATATCAGGCAGGTTGGGTGGATGACTATTGCAAACAAGGATGTGCTGACCAGAAAAACTGCTGCTCCTCCTCTAACCCCCACGATTGCTTTCAACCCTCCTCCGGCACCGGCACCTCGCCCAATTCTGATTCCAACTCTGGCGCTAGCAGCGCCAGCCAACAAGCCGTTCCCACCGGCGCCTCCCAATGCACTTTCATCGCAAACCAAGTCAGCGCCTGCGAATCCTCCACATCCGGCTTCAGCAACCTCCCCAACTCGGTGCAGGCGAGCTGTTATTGCTTCAACCAGGACGGTAGCTATAACGGCACCGTGTGGGATAACGCCGCTACAACTTGTTATCAGGCTCTGATGAGCGAGACGGCGAGTCCGAGTCTGTTGACTGCGTATCAGCAAGGCGTTGTGGGGGCTTGTACCAAGTTTGTGGATCCGGGGGTTTTGAGCAAGGCGGGCGTGAAAACCGGTGCTACGGTAGGTTCTATCATTAGAGAAATCAAGCTTGGGAAAGCACGCCGCTGAAGCACCAAAGGCCACTACTGGATCGTCCACACCAGCCACACCCACGGCGGCACAAACCTCATCTGATGCGTCTGCTACTGCGAAGACCACCTCAGCGACTAGGAGTGGGGTTGAAAGAGTGATCCGAGGAGATTTCATGGTGAGCCACAATCTGAACAGGTTCGTTCAAGCCTTGCTGGCAGCCAATAGCTTGTTTCAGCATTCGTGATTGGCTTCTATCTTGCAGTCTCTTGAACGCTTTAATCTGGCTCAACTCGCCAATCTCATGTCAGAAGCACTACGACTGGGTGTTACAAGGCGGCGGAGGGTAAAGTGAAATTCCAGACATCAAGCATGAAATACATTTCGGAGTGGCTGCAGGGGAGCGGGAACTGGAGCCAGAGAGCTGGGGCTCGCGGTGGTGCTGGTAATGGCGCAGCTCTAATTAGCTGCAAAGAGGTTGGTTGGAGATGCGAAAGGGAGGTTTTACTTGGAGCAGAGCAATTGGCGCTGTGGATATTGCGAGCAAGCAAAAAATCTAACTTAGGCTAAGTTAAGAATGCTGGGCTACGCCCCCGTTTCCCTCGAGCAGCCCACGAAAGCAGAAGCTGTTGTACGCCCTGTGTGATAACGTCCTTGCGGGGAGAGGACTGCAGCGTCCAGAATGCCTAATCACGGCTTCCATCAGGCGGAAGATTCGAAGACGCAAAGCCCAGTATCCTCTCAAAAGCGTTTCTCCCTCCCACTCCTCTACCTTCCCTTGCCGTCTGTTATCTTTCGGCCATCCTCGGTGTCTGGTATGCTATACAAAAACATAGTCTCTCCACGCGTGCGTGTCCTCTGCCAAAGTCCAGCCCCGCCAGTCACTTTCCGCGCATGTCTTCCATTCTAACATGCGTATGGCTCCTTGGGTCAGAACACAGCGCAGTCGTGTGGAATGAGATGACTCCTGGTTAGGGACGACATTAACTCCTGGCTCCTCATCCTTTTATGACTTCTCAAATCTGGATCCTCTGTACTCACTCCTAGCTTCTTCGTTCACTATTGGCACCCTATTTACTTCTGGCTCCCCAATCCACTATTGGCTCCCACTTCTGGTTCCTACGTTGAGAATTTACTTTTCACCTCCCCAAATGGCAACTAGCTCCGATGAGAGCATACCATACAAGAATGTTTCATCACTCAGGCGGCACCCAGCACTTAAGACAGGAAGATTCCCCGACAAAAAAAAGAATGTGATATCAACGTCAACGCAGATGTATCGTCAAGAGCTATGCGAACTTTGGCAGGAATGTATAAGAAAGCGAATAAGATGACAGGGTGTAGAAGCTCAGTGAATGTGCGGAGTCCAGAGGTGTGCAAATGTAACGAATGTGTATTGAGCTCACTGCTGAGCCTGCTATCGCGCTACTGCTGCGCAAAAGCTGTTATCACTGCTATCAGAGAAGTATCACCTAGTTTAGGTTATCTCACATGCTAAAGAGACATCGTTCTCCGTATTTCACTACTCTCTTCCTCGCCTTCTTCGAATTTTTTTTCTTCGTTCGCAAGCCTCATCGTCGCTCGCTTTATCTCTCGATCGTCTTCTTCGACTTACAAGAAATAACGCCTTCATAGGGCTGATAGGGCTGGGGCCCGCTAGTAGAGTTCTACCTGCTCGCTCCTACATAGATAGACTCCTAACAGCAACAACCAAAATATCAATATGCCCCCATATAACCTCGTATTCCAACAAAAGAAGAAGTAGATCTTCTACTAGAGTCTCACCTTGTCATGAAACTTGGGATGCGCTGCACCCTGAATTGGATCAAAAACGACCCCCCACTCCCCATATAGGACGAACACATCTCGACGTTGAGTCATATATCGCACAAGGGTCGAGCAACAAGATCTGGGTAACATAAAAATATTCAGTGAATATTATGACAGCCTCGTACCGGACAATCTTCGGAGCTTGCATTGTTGGCAGAATTAGCGCCCGGCTAAAGCGTTCCAGATTCTGGTCACGTGATATTCAGTCGCTTGGAAAAAAGAAAATTCTTAAACGTCCTTTAACAGCTACGAAGACTTCTTTCTAACTTTAAGGACTGTTTCCTAGTATCGAGCATGTCTAACCAATGAATATACAAGTTATTTTGACCACATCGATGCTTCGAATCAACACGCTAGTTTTCAGCCCCATCGAGTCGCAATATCCATGTCCTGCCATCGGCTCAAAAAAACTATCTGCCAAACATATTGCCGATGTAGTTTAAAATATCAATATAAAGTCTGAAGTCTACGATGAATATCGCCCAGTACATGATAGAATTTGAGTAAATCTTTGGGACGATCTAAGGTAATTGACGAACACTAATCAAACCCTCATGTCCTCTGTATCTACAGGGGGGGGCG
>JAABUH010004509.1_pt1 | contig 11262 bp, 11 predicted proteins | sample 5559121 | NCBI WGS metagenome assembly JAABUH01 (sample SAMN10711871, study PRJNA513364) | rock metagenome | isolation source: Antarctica rocks | place: Antarctica: Victoria Land, Battleship Promontory nord | collected 2015-12-28 | reverse complement strand
TTTTATGTCAAAGAAGACTGGTGGCAGCACCATGTTGAACATTTATCCTAGGCCATTCAGCTCTAGGAGTCTCGCCTTACTTCACTTAGAGAGGCTACTCAGCTGACATGCATCTGGATCAATAATACTACCAATCAGGCCTTATTTGATGTGGCACAGCGATGCGCTGAAATGGTAATGTTGATGGCTTTCCCCTCGACCGTGCATACATCGAGTAGCGGGCAATTTCAAACCCTCAACTGTAGCTGCACCTGTAGCGGAGAGAGTGGATTTTGAAGGTGTGTTTGCAACTCATGATGGCTTGAACCAAGCTAATTCATAGCAAATTGGATTCGATATAAAAACTTCTTACAATGGAAGACTGGGGTGACCGACAGGCGAGTACGAAGTGTAAGAACATCAAATTAGGAAGCATGCAGAATTCTTCTTCTAGCGCCTTAATCAGCAACTCCAGAATTCCAGAAGGGCCTCGTGGGTCATTATAAAAGATTACACGTTCATCATTGGATCGATTCATAGAGGAAATCAGCCACATAGAGGCTAAATAGCTTCTGCGGCTGATCAATTTCGTGACCCAGATGTTGGCGATTCAATCGTAGTATGTTGACATCTCCTTGAGTGAATGCATTTTTAGGAACAGGAGGTGCTTTGAACGGCAACTGTTGAACGTTCCACGAGCAATTCTCCCGCCTAGTCCAGACTCCACTTCGACCACACTGTCCATTGGAGAGGTAAACATCGTTTCCTGAGCAGAGTCGATTGGTTGACCAGTACATTTGGTAGATGGACCGTCAGGTTAGGGATCGGTTCGGAAGCGACTGTAATGGTAGACTAGCCCATTATGAGCTTGGTCGATGCGGATTAAGTGCCACTTGCCTCAAGGAAGTTGATGTATGAAGCGCTCTGTGCCTGCGTCACGAACCCTCATCACCGCGATCTCATGCATGCATGTGGCTGAGTAAGGGGAAACCCTGGCTAGCGACTGAACTTGCACTTGGAACGCGACCCGATTCGGGGATCAGTGTAAGCAACGAGATTAGCCTCAATTGGGCCGGTTTTGTGTCCGGCAATTTAGCCTGCAAAGACCAAGCTGACAGGAGGGTAGATTCTTATGGCAAAAGCATATTTCGGAAATCTTGACTCTTCTGAGAAATTCATCCGGCTGGCAATGCAACATCAAGCATTTGTGAATCACGGCCCGTAGGCCACGTCGAATCGATGTTCTTTTTCTCGATTGTTATTGGTGTCTCTGATGGCGGATATTTGTCCACCAACTCCAATGCCATAAATACGTGATCTTGAAGACGTGTGGCTGAGTGTGATTGGCTTTTGGACCAGAATTTCCCAGTGATTAATGCCGGACTATTCAGAGAACCTCCCTCCTCCCTTCAATCCAAGTCACCATAGTACCTGTCATAGTGAAGGATTCAACCTCGAACCAAGCCCGTCGTAACTTGAGAATCAAAACCTTCCATACCTTGCCTTCGCCACGATTGGCTAACGAGATTAGTAGTAGTCTTTAGATAAGTCTTGCTCGATGAACGGGATCAACTTGCGGTGGATTATTCATCGTCCCCCATCTTTATGATCACTTTGAGTACGAGATTGCCATTGTCATCGTGGGTTCGAGCTGCCATTTCGAAAGCGCGACCGACATTCTCGAGGCCTTTGTAGTGGTGCGTGCAAAGCTTTCGCAAATCGGGCAGTTAGTTGATCAGTTGAATCGCTTCGGGGTACGTATTTGCATATCGAAAAGTCCCAACAATATCGACTTCGCGAAGAGCTGCAGCTGATATTGGCAGAGTCTGTACAGGATTACCCATACCCACTATCACAACCTTACCTCCTGGTCGCGTAGCCTGGCAGGAAGAGTCAGCACAGATCTTAGAGCCCGGCATGAAGGGACTACTGACATAGATCGCAGCCTGTGTGCATGCTTCAGCACCTGTACACTCGAGGACGACATCGAAATCGCTATCAACGACTCCAGCCGCTCCCAGCGTTTGGCGTGCTAGAACCGCAGTCTCACGGGCGATCTGCAGCTTTTCTTCGATATCGTGACCTCGTTTGGCCCGGACTACAATTCCATGGTCTACGAATGAATGCTTTAATGCGAAGCCAGTCTTTTGCGGTTGAACATCTGCGATTACCACACCAGTCGCTCCAGCTACCTTACTCATGGCAGCACAGAGTAGACCAACAGTGCCTGCGCCGAAGACAATGACTGAAGACCCTTGAATAATTTTGCCTCGCCGCGAAGCTTGAATAGCCACACTCAAGGGTTCAAGCATAGCTGCAAAAGTGAACGGTGTATCATCTGGTAACCTACAAAATCACTACTAGAACCAAGACAGGGCTTTTCAGCAAACTGACTTATGGCACCATAACGCAGGATGATTGATTCTTTCTTGAAGAGTGCCTTGGAAATGGGGAATACTTTTGGCCGAGCTCCTAAATCTCAGTCTTGAACAGATGTTATATCTGTCTTCTTTGCATCTTTCACAGCCTCCACAAGGTAGTCCTACTTCAAGAGCAACCCTGTCTCCGATGCTGAAGCCATCGACCTCGGAACCCACTGCAGCAACAATTCCTGCAGACTCGTGGCCCAAAGATAAGGGTTCCTGTACTTCGATATCTCCATTGCGGAACTCTTGGTAGTAGTGCAAATCAGAGCCGCAAAGTCCAGTGGCTTGAATGGCGATTTGAAGCTCTGTTGGTCCTGGGGCTTCGATGACTCGTTCTTCCTGCATGAAAAGACGAATAATTTAGTCAATGAAATTGAAGAGCGACATCTCAGTCATACAAGTCGTAGATCTCTAGCCCCATGTAAGACCGAAGCCTTACAAACCTAGCTCATTGCTCTCTGGTATCTAAGCAAGTCGTTACATCATCACAATTAATGAAATATGATGGAGTGTATCTTTGAGAAAGAGCTCAATATGGCATGACTCTACTGCTAAATGAGCATCGCCCAGTCCTCACCGTTCTTAAAAATCCCAAAATGCGGATTGTAGAAATTTATTTGCTTGCTTGGCAGCTTACGTCACCATCCTGTCAAACTTTCCGCCGGGTCTGGACTTTCCTCCTTTAAATCTTCCTCACAACGGTTGATAGATATCATAGATATGCCACATACTTGTAGCCATATGTACCATCGTTGGTTGGACAAAGCGGTGCCATGCAGGGCTGTAAATACCGTGCATCTTATCATGATACACCGCGAAGTCAATATAAAAACAACATCAAAGGTCGCCCTTTTCTGCCACCTTATCACCGAGCCCATCATCCGCTGGCATACCCCCAAAACGTGCATCCAAAACCGCAATGTCGCCGCCAATCTGTGGCCCTGTGAAAGCCATGCGCCCAGTGGTGATCCATGTGACGATGCTGATTAACGCAATAACCCCAATAGCCGCACTTGTGTAGTTCATGTTGCCGCTATCCACGGGGCTCAAAGTCGGAAAGTTGAATGTGATTGATGTGAAGACTAGGAAAAGAAGACCCAATAGATTCATCCATATACCGTAGCGGCCAAGATTATACGGACCCGGTAGAACTTTCGCATCGCCAGTGAACCAAGATATGACACGCGCGAGAAGTGGCATTGCGTATGATAGGTAGAAGCCTTCGGTAGCGATAGAAATGACAGTGTTAAAGCCTGTAAGAGTTCCAAAGTAGATCGAATTAAGAGCCATCTGGACGCCACAAGCGAGTAGGACTGCATATACTGGTACCTGTCTCTTCGAGTCCACTTTGGCAAAGACACTAGAAAACGGCAGGCCATGATCTCGCGCAAAGGCAAACAAGCTGCGGGAGCCCTCTGCCATCAAGGCGTTTGCACAGACAAGAGCGATGACGACGATGAGAGAGGAAAGAAAGCAGGTGCCGACGACCGATCCAGTGCTGTCGTAGAAGATCTGGATCAGAGGGACGCCTGTCGTCGATGAGGCTGTTGAACCGATGTCACCGATACAGAAACACACAGAGATGAGGAAGATGAAACCTGTCACAGCGCCAATGTATACGGCCATTATGATTGCTTTTGGCGCTTCTCGTGAGGCGTTCTTCATCTCCTCACTGGATGCTCGAGTCAGACATTTTCTTCTCAGACAAGTTATCTTGGGGAATTGTACTTACGTCATATGAGCCGGAGCGTCGTAACAGCACATGCCAAAGGAGCTCTGCAATAAGCCAAGGATAGCTGCAAAGCCGGTACTGAAGCCAGTGAAATTCTGGAAATCACTGAATACAAAGCTCGCGGGCTGTTTGTGATCATTAGTAACGAGAATGGTGATAATCACAATGAAAAAAGAAACGATGTTCCACAGAAGGATAAAGCGCGATATCCGGTCCAGGAGGTGAGGACCATAAATGTTGACAGCGGTGCTGACAAGGGCAATAAGATAAGCTAGCAGGACAGTATGCCAGCGTTCGATGGTGTAACTCGGGAATGATAGATTGGCTTGACCCAGAATGAAGTTTGCGCCGATGAAGTTGTTGGTAGCGCCCATGGCCAAAATTCCGACCACTGTAAGGTATAGTAAGCAAGCGTTCACACGGTGTAAAGGGGGTTTATAGACGGACGCATGAACCAGCCCGTAATCCAGGACATCCCTCTTGCGACTCTAGGAGGGGCAAGAACTGCAACCCAAGAATACTGTCCACCTGCAAGAGGATACGCGGAGCACATTTCGGCCATTGAATATGCGACTGCAAGACCAAAGATACTGACACCTATCCATGAGTAGATCCTGATGAGACAATCAGTGATTACCTCTTGAGCACAGTCGTTAGATCGTGAAATACAATAAGAGAAAATTAAACCCTGGAGTATTGATTTTGCAACTCAGATCACAAATGACATAAGAAAGTCTAGGCAGAGAAACCTACATTACTGGTGGGCCACCGGACTCCACACCAACGATGAGAACACCGCCGAGGGCTGTCCAGCTTGTGACAATACTAAAGGCGAATCCTATCATCCCCAGAAGACCAAATGAGCGCTTGAGCTCTTGCTGGTAGCCCAGGCTCTCGAGCTTGGTGTCCTCTTCGACATCTTCGTGCATGACTTTTTCTTGAGTCGACATTATTGAAATAGTTCGTATTTATTTGAAGAGTATTCCGAGAAACGATAAAATGCGTCGTGAAGGGCTTTTGCGCCGATTCAGTTTATTGTCGACGAACTCCTCTGACTGCTATATGAGACAACAACCATGATAGATAAAAAAGCGTCCATCCGAAAGTCTAGAAGGATGGCACACTAAGTCCAATCAATGCGGTCACAGCTTGTGTATCAGCCACCTTCCTCTTTGAGAACTCGAGCTCTGCATCTTATCGGGGATTTTGGCTTCGGATTGGCTAAATAAGGATCTACCCGAGATGCAGTAAAGCTAGGGTAGTGGGGGTAAACAAGACCAAAGAAGAATTATTACATCAATAAACATGATCTCGTGGGATGGCAAAGTATTACACACTTATCCCCTTTCCTGCCAGGCTCGGCGGATAGATACAGGGATAGCCTTGAGGCCTCAGGAAATTGTGCCCCAGGCTCACCGGGAAGCCCCAGCTTTCGCACCTTGCGGCCTCCCCGTAGGAGCTTACTTTAGCAGCCGCTCCCTAGAATCTACCTCGGAAGGTGGGTGCAAAAACCTGTTTAGCATAAAATGAAGTAGCTGCAGGCATTCTCGACTGAACTCAGGACTCAGGGGAGACAAATGGTCGATGGCTTTCATCTTCTTGTATTTTTTTCAAGATCCAGATCTTTGAATAAAGCGTTGTTATGAAATAAGTAGAAATGATCAATCGGCGGACAGATGTTGATCACTGCTGGAGCAAAATGATCAGGATTTTGCACCTTGAAGCGGACTTTCTTGCTATGGCTAAGGAGCTTCGCCATTAGAGCTGCGACGCGTCTTCATAGCAGGTCCAAGGAGCTCACAAACAAATCGAATTGACCCGTCTTCGCGGAAACATTCTCTGGCCAGCATATTTTATCCCAAGACGGGAGACCAGTCCTCGTTTTTAATGTAGTCGTCGATACTTGTCGTTGGAATATTGATACCAAGCTGCACGGGACATTGTCAGCTCGAGTATTATCCGATAACCAATCGCGTGTACTAACATCCTTTGGGTGCAGGACTGTCGGGTCTCCGCCATCATATCCGAGTTCCCCTTGAGCGACCCACCCTTCAGCAACTTCACGACCGAAACCACCTGGCGCCATCTTGTCAACGTCTTCAATCGTGAGCTGCTTGTAAAATCCACCCGGCAGCTTTAAGATCCTGGCCCAAAGCGCCATGTAGTCTTTCCAACTGATCATACTACCGTATGCCAATAGATTCTTTCCTGGTGGTAGTTGGACTAGAGCCCGAACAAATTGACCAGTGTCCTTCTTGGTATCAATCATGGGCATAGGCGTATCTGGATTTGTCGTGAGGGAGAGTACATATGTTCCGTCCGGTTGCTAAAAGCCACTTAATATCCGCAAGCTTTTCGCCTGTGCAGTGCGTTCACCTTTTGGGGCGTCAGAAGAGGCGCTGCTTGCCAATGAGTTGCATACAGCCCAATCTGCACAACAGACATCTTTGCCGCCAATCCCGGCAAACTCTCTTTGATATAGTCGACAACCTTCGCCTTGCCATCAAAATGGTATACCCAAGTATATTTACCTTTACTCCACTTCTTAAAATTCGTCAGAGAAGAGTATACGTATCTCTCCAATGTTTCCACATTCGCCGCCGCGTCAGCGAGGTTCTTTCCTTGCTGCATCTCTAGATCATGGCAAAATTCGTTCATGATCTGACCAGGCTTGAGTTTCGCTTTAGTGGAGGGATTGAAGAAGGGCTGCCAAAAATCAGTGACGGCGTAGATTGCATTGGCCCCTTGGAACACGTTTTGGAGTGTGGAAGGTTCGTCGAGATCCGCCTGAACCATTTCAATGCCCTTTGCTGAGAGAGATTGAGCGGCTGACTTGGTGGGATCGCGCGTGATGCCACGAATGCGCCAGCCTGGCTCAGACAGAAAAACATCGGCCACTGATCCACCCTACGAGAAAATGGAGTCCCAGTCAATGGGATCGAGATTTGTGATCTAAGAGTGACTTACTTGCGTACCAGTGATGCCTACGATCACTATTAGTTTCGTGCTCATATTGCTTGGTGTGCTCTGAGTATGTAGGTCAATTCTAGACTCTAACAGCCGATTAAGCTACACGGCGTTTTACGTTACTCGAGCGAGCAGAATTTTTTTGACATGATTCTTCAAGTCATACTTGTGATTTGTAATCACCTCTGCACCTCGGAAGGAATTTGATCTCTCTCCGAAGTTGTCGCATTAAGACCCAACATGGTAATAGATCGGACATGTTTCAATGCAGATATGTGTACTGAAATTAGAAAATTTAATCATTACACAGAACGAGATTTTCCACATGAAGGAAGTATGACACGTATGGATCAAATGTCATGGCAATCGGTTTCTGCTACTGCAGTATACAGCGTCGAATAAGAGCAAACATTGAGGGCAAAGACCGTCGAGGAGAGCAATAGGGATTGATTAGACTGTGTACTGTTGTGGCCATCAAAGCACAGAGGCCCATCGTGTACTTGCCATGGGGAGGGAGTACTCGCGAGATGGCACGAACAAAAGGGCATGAGGGGAACACGACTAGATTGGTCTAGATAAAAACAGAGGAAGTGTCAACATATTTTAGCAGTATGCCTAGCCATTAAGACAGGTCTTGATGGTATCAAATGGCTACCATGCTACTACTATGTTGATGTGGAGGTTGCTGAGCCGGAGTTCATTAGCGCGACAAAGCTTGGCACTTATTGATTGTTTGATCTGAGACTTGGCCGCTTCAAAGACAACGGCCAACCACAGGACTGTAAGACGATAAAATGGGCTGCGCGACAAAGAAGAGGTGGAATACAGGAGGCTCGTAAAAGGATTTGTTGTTGCGCCATCAAGGAGGCATCGCCAGCTTTGGGACCTCAGGCGATCGCACGACTTCCACACCTGGGTCAGGATCATTGCTCGCTTCAGGAACGCGCCTGCCCCATCGTCAAAATTTGCCCTACGAAGATCCTTAGGGATACTCAGACAGCCAGCTAGGGACACCTCTGAAACCAGCGTTGTTCGCCGCTGCTTTTGGAAGGTTTGCTACCAGCTATGCCAACACTCGAAGCGTCATCGCCTCTTGGGAACCATACTGCCGAAGGCTCTTTGCTCTACTACAAATCCCAATATGAACAGCTCGAGGCGGAGCTTGCCGACTTCCAGGCATCTAGCAAGGAACTTGAGGCGGAATTGGAAAAAGATGTAGAGGCTGCAGAGAAGAGGGAAAGACATTTACAGGGGAAAGTGGAGGCTTTAGGCTACGAGGTCGATGAATGGAAGGTACGCCAGCTCGGTCCCTGAATTCGGACACCAGATGTGCAAATAGGATACAGCGCTTGTCCATGAACTTATGACTGACCTCACATCTGTATAGACGAAATACAAGCAGTCCAAAGCGGAAGCAAATGCAGCACAGAATACCCTCCAGAAGGAGATCACCACCCTTCGCGATACTAACCGCACCTTACAATTGCGACTACGAGATATTGAAGTATCAAACGACGACTTCGAGCGTCAAGCAAGAAACACTACATCTTCGTTGGAAGATTTGGAATCGAAATACAATGTCTCCATCGAGCGCGGAGTCATGGCTGAGGAGGAGATCAAATCTGGAGAGCAAGAACGAGAGGCACTCAGAATAGAAGCACAGAGACTGCGGGATGAACTGAGCGATCTGAAAATCGAGGCAGAAATCAGGCAAGACAAGCTTCGTCGTGCTGAAGAAGCGACGGGGAGACAACGCCAGCGAAAACCACCACCGCTTGCGCCAGATCTTACTAGGCCTCAGTCAGCTCTGTCACAACGTTCGCCAACAACATCGACTTCGTCCCCTACTATCGCTACGCCCCCAACAAAATCTGCCTCTTCCGAGGTGTCTGAGGCACTGACACCCCCGTCACCACCGACATCTGAAAAGTCTGTTCCTGGCGCTACGATTACACCTGCTTTGCCAATAGCTAAGTCGAGGCTTTCGATAGCGGACACTAACACAACTCCACGGCCCACCTATCAAGCCAACTGGTCACGACCGCCTCGACGGTCTTCTATTGCTATGAATATTGGCGCAACCCCATCAATTCCACGTCGCACTACCCTAAATCGACCAGAGCAGCTCCAACAAGGTTCCGGACTTCCTCATTCTGGATCTCTTCACCAGATTCGCGGTCTAAGGACCAAGATGACAAATCTTGAACAGCGGCTCAAGTCGGCAAGGTCAAAGCTGCCAGCACCCACATCAACACCACCACATGGGTCTCCGCGCAGTGGCTCTGCTTTAGGCCAATCTTTCATTCCTGCCACGGTAACTGTGCGCAGTAGCAAGAAACGTACAGGTGGTAGTAACGCTTCATCAGTCCACACACCAACAGTGGAACATCCATCTAACCGTCTATCTTCGGCCTTCACTCCAAGCCATGACCGGCCTTCCAGCCGACTGTCATTCGGCCTTCCGCAGCACAGTCCAACCCGTGATATGCAGAACAGTCGCCCTCCTAGTCGTGATCCTCAAAATAGCAGGCCCAGCTCTCGGGCCAGTCTCTCCTCTCGCCAGTCGATAAGTCACCTTCCTGGGGCTACCTCGTCAAGCACAAGTCGACCAGGAAGCCGGCAGTCTATTTCAGGTACGCGTACACCAGTTGGCCACTATACCACGACCAGCACCCAATCCGAGTCTCGCCGCCCTCGATCCTCAATTGGTGGCTCTTACGCTAGCACCCACGGTCATGGACATTCAGCCAGCGTGAATAGGCTGAGCAATTACGGCATTCAGCCACAATCTCAGGAGGAAGAAGAAACGAGCGAGGTCCTGACGCCAACACCATCAAGAAGAACGACTTTCGATAAAGGTGACGAGGGATCCACTATACCAGGCATAGCTCCCAACGGTACCAGGAAGAAAGCCAACGGCTTGGGGGCTGGAAGGAGGGTAAGCTCAGGGCTAGGTGCAGGAGGTGGCGAGATGGGGCCACCGACAATAAGAGGTGCGAGAAAGTTGAGCGGTGTTGGGGAGACATTCTGAGGAAGTCTTCATGATCATTGACTTCATGGAGAAGCGTTTTTGGCTACATCTACGGGAATTATGATTTACGTGCTCATGTGCTCATGGCTATCATGACAGAGCCCAAGTAGCGTTCCTAGGCTTCTCATGAATTATCATTATCCATCAACCTATTCCTAAAATGTACTTGAGAATATTGAGACGAAAGTTCTACTGGGCACGTGACCTGGCGTGATTTGCGACCTCGCTTCGCGTTTTGCAAAAATCCCCCCCCTTCCCTCGTCAATCCACGAGCCATACTACCGAGAGAATGACAAGATGAACGCAGACACTCCTGGCGCTTCACTCGTCGCACACCTAGACCACATCCTCTAAAGTATCAAGACTGGGAATTCGTCAAACAGCGCCTAGTTTGGACTGCCCTAGAAAATACAATGAAAGAGATGGGACCTACAGTATTCGTACCTATAGACAAGATAGATTGAAGCCCAGAAAGTCCCGCCGCGCAAGACGTGGCCATCTCGAAATCGACGCGACTTCACCTGCTCCCAGAACATCCGTCTCTCAATCAACCTTGTAAAGCGTATGACATTGGTCACCAACGTCCACCGAACATAATTTCACTGAAGACAGCAATCCAGACTTTTCCGATAAAGAAGCAGATTGGGAAAGTGTTGAAAAGCTCTCTGATGACGAGTGGTTGGATGGATAAGTGGCTGAGAGCGAATTAGAAGACGAGGAAAAATGCTGGCGTTGTAGAATCTTGAGAAAAGACGTTAGTCCTCCCACTGGTCGCTAGGCAATTGTTGACTCGGAACCTAAAGTGCGACTATCATAAAGAGTGTGTGCCCTGTCTTCACGATTGTAGATTGTCTGAAAGCCGACAAGACTGGTATCTTACATGCAAACGAGGCCTGGTGTTCCTGGTGATGTTGACTTCGACATGAGGTTTTCTCGTGAAAGGGGTTCTATACACTAGTGTAGATCTCTTGCCCAGAAGGTCGCAAAAAATGTACATATTCCAGGTCATACACCAAGTAGAAGCACAATTACAAAGGCTAGCACAAGACTGTAAATGAACGAGTGAACGTAATAGGATTGCTGTCAAAAATCATGTTGCAAAAAGAAAAGATTATATATCAAAATAC
>JAABUH010004508.1_pt1 | contig 11263 bp, 13 predicted proteins | sample 5559121 | NCBI WGS metagenome assembly JAABUH01 (sample SAMN10711871, study PRJNA513364) | rock metagenome | isolation source: Antarctica rocks | place: Antarctica: Victoria Land, Battleship Promontory nord | collected 2015-12-28 | reverse complement strand
GATAGGCGTAGGGGTTGGAAGAAGGGGATGACTGATAGCCACAGACGTCCTAGTGGGCTGGCCGCTTCTACCACTGCTTTCCTGCCTTTGTCATCGAGTTGGGCAAGCAGGGAGTCCCTCTGATCGTCCCACATTGTCTCGCACCGCTCCCTTTGACTCTGGGGGTTGCCCTGCGCTTGGGGGTTGTCCAGACCAAAGATGGATGAAACGAGAACGGGTTGGGGGAGTTTGGGGTTGGTGGTGCGGCCATTGCCGCACTGTTTCAGGATGTCCGATCCAGCTGGAGGGGAAGACTTCTGTGTATGACTTGCCGAGGGACCGATAATGAAGATGGTTGGTGAATCAAGTTTTCGACGTTGATCTGTGTAGATTCCAGCACGAATACCCCATTACGTCGCATTGTTCGGCCGCTCGATGATTCTCGGTACGTCGTGCACGGTTCATCCCGGCGGAGGGAAAGAAAAGCGGAACCAACCCCCGCCAGCCGGCACGAAGTGGCGGAGTGGGGGTTTGTTCCCGTCTGCAACAAATTATCCCAGGAGACGGAGTCCTCGGCAGGCTGGATGACATCATACTTTCTTCTCCTCATGCTCTGAGCTCTGCAGCTCGGCCACTTGAACTGGACATACTGAAACCGCTAGGCTGCGATTACACCTCTTTACCTCCCACTAGGCATTCTATGAAAGTCGGACAACCTAAGTGGTGCTCCTCTCACGATGACGACCAATTTCACCTCCATCCCATTCACCGACCCCCGCTGGATGACCTTAAACAACCCTTCACGAAAACCGACCATCTCGAAAGATGGCTTAGAAATGGATGTCCTCACAGAATCTGGAACGGATTGGTGGCGTACCCTCACCGTCGATAGTTCGAGCGGAGTCGTACATGGTTTCGAGATACCGATCACAGAGGAAGGGTTTGAAGTTAGCGTCGAGTTGGATATCAAGTATGAGTTCCAAGTGAGCCTACCATTTGGCCACAAAATGACCTTTCGCTGATGGTTTCGTCGTCGGTAGTTGTTAGTTACGCAAACGTAGTTTTGGCTGTATTTCACAATTGCTGATATTTCTGGAATTGGTGTTTAGTGATCAAGCGGCATTGTTTATGAAGCTCGGTTCAAAAACTTGGATCAAAGCTGGACTCGAGTACGATGCGAGGAAACTCTGGGCAGGGGTTGTTGTCACGAATCCATATTCTGATTGGTAAACCAGCCTCTTCATCTCCTGGCGTATCGTACCCTCATCAGACCCCTGTTATCTCCGCTCGGAATGTCCAAGAGCATCGGAGTCGTGAGCACAGGCTGATCCAGATTCTGTTCAGGTCGCTCCAACCAAACTTGCCCACCTCTTCAGACCGTTTCACCTTCTCCCTCTCCAATCGGCATCTCCGAGTCTACCTCGGTGACGAAATGGTACGCGAGGTTAATGCGTTTGGGAGTGGGGAAGAGACGAGTGCTTTTGTGGGGGTTATGGGATGCTCGCCGAAAGGTGGTGGTGTTGAAGCGCGGTTTAAGAGGTTTAAGATGCGAGATGGAGTCAGGGCGGAGAGTACATGATGCGTGTCATCCACGATGTGACCGTGCATCAGCTCTATTCACCTACAATTCGTACCCCAAGGAGTTTGATGCGTATAGTGACCTAGACTTCACGGTAAATTGTTGTCCCTGCCTTAAGATAGATGCTTAAGCCGAAAGGAAGGTTTTCCGCTGATAACGGAAGCTAAATCTCGTTCAGCGGGATTGATCTCTTCGGATCATTTGTTTACGCAGGCCGAAGTTCTCGCACAACTCACTTTACAATCGGCGAGGTTGAACATCCTCGTTCAACGACCGTGTGCATGATCTCTTGCAAATAGCTTCGACTGACCTCGCGAGCTCTCCCCCCTCTCGTCCTTCACTGTCGCCTCTGACCCTTTTGAAGTGTTCAGTCACCGCATTGAACGATCTGGCCAAAAGGCCATGGGCTTCTCCTCCGATATCCGAGATCATCTCCTTCCCCAACCTTCCTCATTCAAGAAGAAACAATACTACGTCCTTGAAGAACTTCTCGGGCGGGGAGGCTTTGGCAAAGTGGTCAGGGCGACATGGTCACCCCCAGGTGGACAAGTACGAGAAGTAGCCCTAAAGTACGTTCTCTCCATCTTGGCCCTTTTCCTTACTCAATCTTCGAATTCGAAGCCTGACTTTTGACTGATGATGTGGTTTGTTTCGGATTTGCAGGATAATACCGAAGAAGCTTGTGAAGGACAACATATCGGCTGTGATGGATGAGATCAACGTTCTAAAAGGGTTGGATCATCCAAATATCGTACATGTCTGGGATCATTTCGAGTCGAGGGATAAGTGGGTCACTTTGGGTCGTACAGGGTCAGAGAAATGGAAAAGAAAAGCTGATGTGTGGTGGAGTAGGTATTACTTGACGTTCGAGCTTGCTGTTGGAGGAGAATTGTTTGATCGGATTACTGCCAAGGGGAAGTTTACGGAGCGGGATGCGGTGGAGTGTATCAGGTGCGGCGAACCTCTCTGAATCATAGCACAGCTCCCTATCCCGCTGCTGGCTACCATGCGCCAACTACTTGAATCTAGCGCTCAGATAAAGAGCTCGACTAACTCGCTAACGCTCGCTCGCACCGCCTCGCAGACAAGTCCTCCTCGCCACAGCCTACCTCCATGCCCACCAAATAGTCCACCGCGACCTCAAACCAGAAAACATTATATACAAGACCAAGTCACCTACCTCACCCCTCGTAGTCGCCGATTTCGGGATCGCGAAACACCTCGAGCCGGATGAGGAGTTGACGAGTATGGCTGGGAGCTTTGGGTATGCTGCGCCGGAGGTGTTGGTAGGGAAAGGACATGGGGTCAAGGTGGATTGTTGGAGTATCGGGTGAGTCCAACCGAGCTGGATTGAGAGTTTGGTTTGGTTTGGTTTAGTTTGGCTGACCAAGAGGGGGTGCAGTGTGATTGCGTATACACTGTTGTGTGGATACTCACCTTTTCGGTCGGAGGATAGGAACGAGCTGGTGAAGGAGACGACGAGGGGGAAAATTGTGTTTCATGAGCGGTATTGGAAGAATGTCAGTCAAACGGGTGAGTCGTGCTGCCGGCCTGTATGATGACTAATTAGTGGTTCCGCGGTACAGCGAAGGAATTCATAAGGGCGATGCTACAGCTCGATCCGAAGAAGCGGTTATCAGCGGAAGAAGGCCTGCGGCATCCAGTGAGACATCTCGAAAGCCAGTGCGGATCGATGCTGACCCAAAGCAGTGGCTCACTTCCGATGAGGCGACGGAACACGATCTGTCTGGCAACATCAAGGCGAACTTCAACCCCAAACAAAAGTGGGATCGAGCCCTCCTGGTCAGTTTGAGGTCGTCCACCACATTCTTGGATCTCCTGCTTTCGAGAAGGAATCAGCGCTGATGAGGTATAGGTCATCAACGCCTCGAATCGACTGCGATCCCGTAGCGCATCGTCCGGGACCACCACCTCCATCTCCACTTCCACCTCCATCGGATCCGTTACGCCTCTCTCATCAGCGCCTCCTATAACTGTACCGCAAGCCCTCACTCCGCTGAGTTTGACGGATGAAGAGGGGTCAGAGAGGGGAACGTACTTCACTGCGGATGAGGATGGTGAAGTGCCTCCGAAGGGTGCGAGAGAGATATCACGCGCCACTCGAGATGATCCGAAAACAGATCCGGTCATACCTCTTGAAAACGTGGGAAGGGGGAACAGGGAGACAATACCGGATGGGAAAGCTCCCGAGCCACCTGATCGGGGCGGATTGAGGGGTATGAGGGGCAAACTTGGTCTGTAATTCTAGCATCTACTTGTATCCCTGATAATTCTGTAATCACCAAGACAACCCGCTGTAACCTCGTTTCCACAGGCTCTCGCTACAGACTCGGTTTAGTAACCATTAGGATCTACTATAGTCAAATGATTCGAGTAGTTTACGCTGCCTTGACCTGGGAGACAAGCGCTACACTATTCGCTTGTGCGGTCCGTCCTTCGGTCGCCCGCTTACTATCTGAGGGGTAGCGACGTACCCGTCGTAACAAGTGGCATTTTTGACAAATGAAAGGAGCCACTGACGAGATGTCTCGTGTCTTTGTTAAATCCTTTCATCAAGTCTCCCGCTGACTGCCAAGAAAGGAAGGCGTGTATTGGAGGTATATAAGACTTGCTAATCGGCCACAAGCTTTTCTTTCCTCCTTCTCTTCACTGAATCCACCTTTCCACTCCCCAACGTATTTGACCACCTGATCGCCTTGCTCTGTTACTTCACAGACACAGCAGACTTTTACTCGAGCCATCATGGGCTCCACCATGGATGACAGCACCATTTCACATTGTTTCCCATAGAGCGACGTGACCAGTGTGAGCAGTTGGAGACCGATATGTTACGGCTCTCGACGGAAAAGAAGGCAATTCGAAAGAAGGAAGTACTCTTTCGATCCCTCAATGAGCAAGATCGGACGAAGCTGATCGAGATTGACGAAGTGGAGAAGAGGATGGGAAGATTGCGGGTTGCGCTGGAGGGGAATATGAAGCAGGTGAAAGCCTGGGACAAGGTCAGGGGACAAACGGTGGAGCGGACAACTGCCGCGTCTGGTCGGAGCCGCCAACCTTCACTACTTGAGACCACCCTGAGTGACTCGCACCGGCAAGAGCTGTCGAGGGAGTCCGTTACAAGCAACAAGGCTTCTCGTGATGGTGGCAGTACTGGTGGCTCAGCAGATCGCAGCAAACCGCAGATCGGTTTGGGTTTCTCGCGCATGCTCAGGCAATTTGACAGCAAGGACTGACAGGGAAGCATTTTTCTACTGTCGGGAAGTCGCGTATTTGAGTGGTGGGAGATATTAGTGCGATGTATTGATTGACGTTGACCTGCGATGTGTCTTCTGGGGAGGCAAGAGCTCGCTCAGGGATGCGGCCTATACATGTCTGCTGATTAATTCCAGGGCCAGTTCTGCCAGCTGAGACAACGTTCTCATCGACATCGACACACCGTCTAGCTGTTTTCAATCTATCTCCAGGCGTCGTCAATCTATCTCTATGCTCCATCGAACTACGACGCCTACCATTTGCCTTTTTCAGGAAATGCATGAAAGCCTGGTGGTACAAAAAGCCTGGTAGTTACAGGATGAGAACCGCCATTCCCCTTCCCACAGATTACCACTATTGATTACTACTCGATCAACCATGCCGGTACATGAATCTTTCAAGAGAGACGCAGGCTTCTCCACCGACAAGCTGTGGCGGGAGAGATTCGAGTCTCTCATCTCGGAAGCTGAAGAGGAGATTCGATCTGCGAGGGCATACACAACTTTCCCTATCGATCGTCTCACCAACCAATTGAGGATATATGAGGCGTGGGAGAAGGAGGCTTGGGAGAGGAGCGAGTTGAAATTGGTGAAGTCGGTTGTGAAGCAACCAAAAGCGCAACGTTCCCAGACAGCTTCTTTCGCCACTCAGCCCAGCGCTGGTGGTGGCGAGAAATGGTGATATCTGAGTAGTTGTAGAAGGCCAAGGAGGCGGATGTTTCCGAATGACAAGCACTCTATCCTACTGTACATGATTCGTATCGATGCCTAGGAATACTGGTGTGAACGTACTGGCTGGCATGCTCTGCTGAAAGTCGTCTTCTGGAAGCTACATCAAAGTTCCTAAGGATTTGTCATACAGAATGATCGATCGAAGGTTATATGAAAACCACATTTTACCTACAATCGACCGAGTGGCTTTTGTTTGCCCTCCTGATCGATTTAAAGTAGATGAAGAAAGCCATCATCTATCACTGACGAGGATCGAATAGGACACCAAAACCTACCTTCTATCGTTCCCTTGCAGTCCCCCAGAAAGCTTTCCTTTGGAGTTGGGAAAAATATATCAGTTGTGTTGCATCCCATCAGTCTCTTTCCATCCGATATAGTGCTTGATCCCAAGCTCAAATCATTTCCATATCTCTGACCAAGGGAGAATTATGTCTTATTCTGTCCATGACATGGGAGCAGCCGGCTACAGCACTATGGAGGAGTGGATAACGGCCGTCCATCGTCAGACATGGTACACAAACTACAAAAGCTGGGTCGAAGGCTTCCCATCGTCCTTGGACGGTGATCAAAGAGATCGAGGAAGAGGACACAAGGTCCGGCCGATCAACCGATTACTCAAGGGCTCCTCGCAAAGATAGAGACAAGCTGGAAGAGTGGATCCGGAGCGCTCGTCAGAAAGCCATACGGGACAGCGAGGGATGGCTCAAGGACGAGGCGCGCAGGCAAGCTGTGAGATTCGCCACCGAATTCCCCGTCGGGGGAAGAAGTACTGGTGGTCAGTCAAGCAGCAATCGCTAGAAGGGACGATTTGCCTACCAGCGCTGTGTCTGAAAAGAGATCGGGCTGAGGCGAAGTATCACATGTGGATTTCAAACCTATGCATGAGTTTGCCAATAACTCTTTCTGTTCCTTCATGCGAGGACTTAACGACCCGACAGCTAGTTTGAGCTGTGAGCGAGAAATACCCCGGCATCCACAAGTTAGAATCCTTTTTGAGCTATGATTAGCAGCGGACTTTCGTGGCCAGATCGATCATATCTCCGTGCCCGTTTTTCCTGACTGGTAGACCAATAGATCGAGTCTACCGATCAATAAACGGAAACATGGGTTTGACAGCGAGCAGAAGTCGATCAGCTGTGCATTATATTCGCTCAGATGCCCCTGTCACTATAATACGATCCTCTCGGTCCCCATCACCGTTTTTGATTCCTAGCTCCCCGAGCGGTTGACCTCGTTCAACCCTGCTTGACCATGTAAACGTAGTCATGCACGTTCCCATCATCACCGCGGATCGTCTCCCACAGTGCAGTCGACGCGTTGATCACAGACAGGCGGGAGAACCCGTAATGCTCCTGATCGAGGACGAGAGAAATGTTGAGCCGGGGCCTGTTGTCGTATGCTAGAGTCGAATGCGATTCCTAGATCCTTAATCAGCCAAAAAACCTAAAGTAACGGAGCGAATCCAAACAAGGGAGTGATAGAAATAGGGGATAAAAAGCGGTTCATCAACAGGACCAAGCTGAAAAGTCGATGGAAAAGATACTCTTCTCCAGGACACGACAGAAATGTAAAAGGGACTAACGATGTTTCCTGCTTGACCATTGACGAGATGGGTGATCGCCTTCCCGTTACCGGTGATGTAAGTATTGTTATCGATGAAATTGTCGTACACAATCGTCTGGTTGGTCGTAAGGGGAAGCATGCGCTCGTACCTGTTATGTTTTCAGCAAAACAAGGAGATGTGGAGGCCCTAGGTGGGAGGTCACTTACCAGTGAATGTGTCCGGCCATATATGCGTCCACCTTGTTGTCGAGCATAAGCTTTTCCCAAGCGTTCCGCATGTGTACTTGATAGCTCGAGACCTCGGACGAGTACATCGGTCGGTGGGACATGGCGAATACCCAGGGAGTGACGCTGCGATTGACCGATTCGAGATCGTTCTTCATCCATTGATATTGCTCGTAATTCTCGTTGATCTGAGATTGACATATCAGCATCAACAGCAATCAGCGAGAAGGAAGAGAGAAGGTGTTCCAACGAAGAGAGAAATCGCTCACCTTGTAAGACCCGTTGATGTACCCGAATGGTCCAGAGTCAGTGATGTAGGTTTGCTCTTCGGTTGGCATCGTTTCGTTGCCCGTCAAGTCGGCAACGAAGGGGTATTCGGGTGACTGCGATCATATCAGTCAGGATTGAACATTTCACCCGAGGAGGATACATCAGCTTACCTGGTAAAAGTCCGTCTCGCCACTGAAAGAAACGAAGTGGGCAAGACCATAATCGAAGCTAGACGGACAGAATGAGCACTTGTCTTTGTTTAGGAGCAGGAGCACTGACGAGTACCAGAAGTTGGACCGGCCACCAGTCTCCTCACCAGGCATACGGAAGCGGTTCTGGTATGCGGTGAAGTTCCGCTGGCTGACCGGGCACGAGTAATACGTAAGTGTCGAATTAGGTGCAGTCGAATTGATCTCGTTGTTGACGAGGTATGCGGTCAATCTGCCACACAACGCGTCAGCCCACGTCGCGGTTTCTCCATCTGGGCGCAATGTGAAATCGGCGGGACTGACTCATTATTTGGCCCGTCAAACTCGGCGCAGGTAGCCTCGTGATTGCCCGGGTTAGTCATGTACGGTATTTTCACTGGCAGAAGTATCAGCTCTGTTTCCTATCCGGTACGGAAAGTTCTACGCGCTCCAGCGGAAAAGGGTATAACGATAGGACTCACTGGAGATGGCGTTCATCCAATTTTGCCAAAGATCCCAGTTGGTCTCGTACATGGTGGAAAAGTCGCCACCTTCCGGCCCACCCTGAATGGGGATCTCGCTGGGTGGGAGTGGGTTGCCGGTGAAGTCCTCATCGTCACCTGGGGGCACGGTCGACGAAGACCCTTTAAAAGCGTCAGTACCGAAACTTGGCATGGGGAACGGCTGGACCCACCATTGTAGCAATTCTGGGCGTCAGGGCCGGAAAGAACACAAGGCAGGATACCCTCGAACCAATCATCCGCGTAAGAGATATCACCTCCATGCCAAGCGAACGCAACGCCAGTATCGACGGCCTCGATGAGCTGGGCGTGAGTACCCTTCGCGTCGGTGTAGCCCATATCATTGATAACGGCGACGCTGAAGGGACTCGCATCGCCCGCGGCTTTAGCAGTGGTAAAGGACAAAGTCTGACTCTGGGTTGTGCCATTTCCCCCGGGGATGTTATAGTAGTAGGTCGTACCGGGTGAGAGACCGGTGATCTGGACGTCGTGGAAGAACTCGGAGCAGAGGGTGACGGTGTTGTAGGCCGAACACGGCGGCGTGCGGTTGTACCTGCGACACAATCATCCATCACTTAGCCTATCTACGTGGACGGATTAAGAATGGAAACACTTACGTCTTAGTAGCCCCTTTCACGTTCGTGTTGAGCTCGTAAGGACTCGTCCCGTAGTTCACGCAGGGCTCGCCATCAATGCCGAAGGGAGTTGAGAAATGCACGTTTACACCATTGGGTACGTACCTTCAAACATCAGCTTGTGAGCATCACTTAAGTCAAGTAACATACGCCAAGGCAATAGTGTTGATGTTGTTTGTCGGGTTCGGCGTGCTCGGCCAGACAGCTGGCGGCTCATTCAAGCGAGGAAAGCCCTTCCCGTTCCCATTGACAGTTTGATCGGCCCAATCAGCGATAGGGACAGCAGGTCCGGTGTAGGGGCTTCGAGACCTCGTTAGCGAGATGTGTGGAGATCAGCTAGATAGACTTGCTAGTTGGTATAGACGTCTCGCTTGGCCTTGATGTAGACATCCTTCCCGCCTGTCCTCTCGTTGTGAACAGGGTGGAATTTTGCGGCTGGATGAGCTGAGACGAGCGAGGCGACGAGCAGGGCTGCGACGGGAGCGATCATAGTGGATCAAAAATGAAAGAGGCCCTTGTCGGAGATGAAACTCTATCAAACCCTTTAAGGATGAGTGAGAACGAAGAAGTGAAGATAGATCCCACCAACGTGTTGTTGAACCCACCTCTTTATCTCCTTCTAGCATGCCTCGCTTGCACACACCTCGTGCGAATCCTCCACCTGAGACCTGGCGGTACCTTCCCCCTTCCCTCCCCGTGATGGGACGTGACCAATGGTAAGGAAGCACGTTTGTGAGAAAGTTTGGGCGCTAGTCCAGTTTGATGAACGGGGTCCCATCTAGGGGCCGTTGCCGTTGCACGTTTACTAATCGCCTCTTTGTGCCTGACGGACGCTGCGAAAGCCCGAAAACCGATTAACGACTGTCCCTACGAGTATGTATCACCCACTCCCCAATCATTTGTGCATCACGTTCCATCCCACATGCGACAAGTAGAACAACACTTACTCCGCTATTCAGCGTTTAGTCACCCTCTTGATCACAAGAAATACCTCTGTATATCTTATCTAACATGCCGCACTTAACAACTACTCTCTCCTTAGCAGTTGAGTTGGAATGGGATTGGCATGTAGAGATTCTCGAGCCGACGAGCATGCCAGCTCAAGCTTCGACCTGACTAACAGCACTGATGATCAGGACATTCCATCACCGCCATCATCGGGATGGGCATACAGAAGGGAGCAGTTTTATTGATCAAGAGAATGCGAGCTCGGAGAGAACTAATCAGGTCACTAGAAATATGTCATTGAGCATCGAGTCTCGGTACGGTGCTTCGAAAGGAGGCAAGCAAGCGGGAGTGAAAGGCTTGGAATCTTTGAGACAAGGGGTTTGAGGCACATCCCATATATGTACCTATATGAATGTGCGAGTCGTCGTGACACGTTATGTTTAAGTCAATACAGCATTCCTGGGCGCCTTCGAAGGTGCCGTACGCGCATCAATTGATGTGACTCCCACCTGCTGTCTGAGATATATCAGACGTGTCTAGGTCCCGCCGAACAAGCCCGTTCATCATAAGGGGTATTCATTTACTAATTCGACCTTTCGGGGATGGCTTCGATATCTACGATGGGGGGCATACTTTTTCCTAGTATGAAATGCATGCATAAAGCTTCCTGAGCATAACCAACCCATAGGATTTAGCTCAGTAATATCTCGATCTGAAATGACTTTACACCTTGAGGGGTAGTCATTTACTGAGCCAAATCGGTCAGTTTGGGGCCCCGCATTTACCGCTTCCAAACCATGTTACCTCGTTGAAAGATATCCCACTGGTTTGTTGTCCTTGACAAAGTCAATAACGGCTGCATTTGGGCTTAGCTCTTTCTATCAGAGCTCAACATGCCCCGTTACTCCAAACTTATCCACTTTCTTCGAAGCCTGGAGCACCTCTTACCGCTGGCCATGCTCTTGGAGGACGATCCCTCGCCCAACTCACCCTATGAGCTGTATCGGCTTTAACACAATGCTACGACCCGTTCTCGGTATCTCGAACGCGGACATCGGTACACCATGGATCGGGATAAAGGCTGGCGCGCTCGTTTCGACACACTTCATAGGAAAACAGACAGGGACTTTAGGTGACTGCTTCGGGTGGATAAAGCAGAGTTCCAATATATCCTATCCCTCATTGAATCGCATGATATATTTGTCACTGCTCGTGGACGTCCACAAGCACCCCCTCTGTATCAACTCACGGTGGCCCTGTTCACTCTGGCGTACGAAGGGAACGGAGTGAGCGCTTTCATGGTCGCTGAGTTATTTGGGCTTGGAGGTGCGTTCTCTTCCACTTTGAATCG